>Ga0194129_10009455_pt1 | contig 10920 bp, 11 predicted proteins | sample TA2KigCa35mmetaG_FD_150862 | JGI IMG/M metagenome (GOLD analysis project Ga0194129, IMG submission 150862) | Freshwater microbial communities from Lake Tanganyika, Tanzania - TA2015038 Kigoma Deep Cast 35m | ecosystem: Environmental > Aquatic > Freshwater > Lake | place: Tanzania: Lake...
TGCGCTTCTTGGTTTAATGGGGATTACAATTCACGGACTAATTACACTTAGAAAATTAGAAAATGAAAATACAAGATTGAGAAAAGAAAATCTTGAAATGAAATGGAATCAAATAAAAGTTTGATCTCTGTGAGGTAAATCACTAATTGCGGGTATTGAGACACGGTTGCGCGGGGGTTGCGCCACACGTTGGGGATTGGGTTAGATAGGGGTGAGAAAAAGGAAAGGCCGGGGGCCTTCCCAACCGAGAGGAAATTGTGGGAAGAAAAATGAATTCGCCGCTGAGCGGGAGCGTCCGTTCAGATTTTGGTGGCGTTGGACGTCACAAGACAAGAATTCTTTTTGGTACTGCAATTCTCGCAAGCATTCCTTTGATTCTCTCCACTTTCGCAGCAAGCGTGACTGTTGGAACTGGCAATCTTGAATTTGGTCAAGGCTCACAGCAAGCGGTTGCTTGCGACGGAAATGTTTTCGTTGCACTTGGTGAAGAGTGGCATGGCGCGCCAACTGCGGAAGATTCATCTGCTGGATATTTCCGAGTTCGATCAGTAACAGTTTCGAACTTTAATCTTGAAAGTTGCGTTGATAAGAAACTTCGCATTCGTATGATTAATGGAACGAGTGAAGAGTTAGTTCTTGGCCCAACTACCGATATTAAGGTTTTGCAAATAAAACTTCCTGCGGCTGCTCCGACATCAAATACTGGTGGCGCTGCTGAGTTCGGCCTTTCATATTTGAATGGAATTGGGCAACTAGTTTCATCGCCAGTAATTGCCGATATTGCAGTCTCGGTGAGCGGAACCTCTGTTTATGATGGCACAGCCCTCTCAGCACAAAATGCAGATGTAACTTTCTTTTTAGATCCAACTAAAGCTTCGGTCAATATTGATGGTCAGATAGTAAGGAGAGCAACAGTAGAGACTGTGAATTAATTTCTACTTTCTTTCTTGCTGTGCTTGTATAGCGTTATAGAACTTTCCTTCTGGCTTCATTAATTGCTAAATGCCTTAATTCTTTACAAATTTGTAACTTAAAAAGTTCTTAAATCGAGTAGGAATTTCACACATTTTGTGGAAGACTCACGCTCAACATTGGGCCAGCCATGGGGGGTGGCCCGATACCCAGAAAGGTAACTAACGTGCAAGTACTTCGTTTCGATGATCCTCCAAGAGGATCGCGCAAGAAGAAGAGTTCTTCAAAACTTCTTCTTCCAATTTCTTTATTAATCGCAGTAGGTCTCTTCGGATCAACCTTCGCTGCAAACATTTCTATCAATAGCGATCAATCACTTGAATTTGGTCAAGGTGTATTGAGCGCTGCTGCATGCGATAGCACAATTAACATCACCCCAGCTGCAACATTCGACAACATTGAAAATAGTGGAGTTTTCCGTTTTGGTGAAGTGACTCTGAGTGGCGTTGAGGGTAATTGCGTTGGAAAAATTCTTACTTTGAGGGCGTATGACAACAATGCAAGTAACGACACTCCACTAACTCTCGGAACTACTTCTGGTGGTGTTGGCTACAGCACCATAGCGATGACTTGGGCCTCATCAAGTGCCCCAACCGCATCTCTATCTGGCGCTTACACAATCACCCAGGTCTCAAGTACCTCGGCGAGAGTGACAATCGGAACCGCTGCTCTTACTGCAGGCGGTCTATACAAGATGACGATTGAGAGCTCGGGCTCCTAAGAGCCAGCAACTCAATGATTCATTAAGTTGGTGAGCACGCCAACTTTTTTTGAATCGCACGTTTAGTTACAAGCAGAGCTGAGGTCGAAATGGCCTCAGCTCTGCTGGGTTAACTAAACGAAATTCGCATTTTTGTTGAGCGCAATAAGCAAAGGAAGCCAAATCAAGTGAGCGTTCTACGGTTTGATGATTCAGACCTCGAACCCGAATACGATGACGATGATTCCTATGTAGAGGAAGATCATCTTCAAAGTAGGTCGAGGCGTCTCTTTGGCTACGCCTTTGCCGGAATCTTGGCTGTGATGGGCTTTACTTACACAGCAAATATCGTCATAAACAATGGGGGAGCCCTCGAGTTTGGCCAAGGCCAAGCGAGAGTTCAACAGGTTGCTTGTGATGCAAACGGGATTGAGATTACGCCTCTAGCTGGCTTTATTAATGAGGGAAGCGGTAAGTGGTCGCTCGACTCTGTTTATGTAGAGAACATAGATAGCACTTGTGCAGGCAAGGACTTCGTTCTTAATTTCTATACCGCGGGAAGCAATGTACCTCTGACAATCTCGGAAACATCAACTGGCACAGTTCTTTTCAATAAGGCTCGAATTTACTTCCAGTCGACTTCATCAATAAGTCTTTTAACAGCAAATTCCGGAATGGATGTTTACAGCATCCTTACTCCTGGAGAAGATGATGCGACTGAATTTGCCTCAAGCAATGGCTTCGTCCTGGTTTTTGATGCCAATATGTGGCAATACCTTGCAACTTCAAGCCGAATTGATCGCATTACAATTCAAAGCTCCGAGCACAATCCTTTGGACACGAATTAGCAAGATGGCTTTCTTCCCAGGTGAGTTATCGTGGATTTAAGAAAAGTTGAGGGACTCGTCGAGAACGATGCCCTCTGGATTGCTTCCGATGATGCGAGCGTTACCGGCAATTTACTTCTAACGGTTTCAAGCAGTTCGGGTCCTAGAACCAAGTTGATAACGCCCACCGGTATTTTTGATGTTAAGTCGAAGGATTTCGTTCAAGCTCCTCGAGAGCGCGTATTAAGTAAAGACCAGCGTCGCAATAAAAAGATTCTTGATGGATTTCGTTACGTTGGCGTTGCCTTCAGTATCGTTTTGCTGACATTCTCAATGCTCTCCTTTATGGGTCTTGTAAAGGCAAGAATCGTTCTCACGCCCTCAATGTTGCCTACCATTTCCGCTGGCGATATCGTCTTGCTCGCTAATCCGGAGCGTTTAAAGCCAGAGATCGGCTCTGTTGTTTCTTATACTGCGAAACGATACGACGGTTCAGCCGTGGGCGTCTTTACCCACCGAATAATTGGTGGCGATGTCAATGAAGGTTACATAGTAAAAGGTGACTCAAACCCAAGCCCGGATAACCAGAGACCCAAAGAAGGTGACATCAACGGCGTGGTTTTCTTTGTCATCCCATTCCTAGGCAAGCTCTTATCTTTGAAATCCTTGATCTTCATCATTCCAGGAGTACTAGGTGTTTGGATGATTTTGGACGCGATCCGCGATGAGGACTAAAGCCCGCTTCCTTCTTCTCTTTGCCGTTTTCTCATTGACATTTCCTTCTCTCGCGCAAGCGCTAGATATCCCGTTACTTACTTGGGAGCGCGGCCGTCAGCAAGAGATTGTTCTGGGAGGGGAAGAGTCTCGAATTGAATGGACTATTACTCTTGAAGGTCAGGGAATTGAACCAATTGCCTTTAGCAAGAGTTCGCCCAATGAAGCTGGCTACTTTGTCTATGTAGCCGATATTCCTGCTGATTTACCTCTTGGCGCATATACGCTAAGCACAGAAGGAATGGGGCTACCAAAGAACGTCGTAGCTAGCGTAAATGTCATTGACAATTTCTTCTTCTCAATAACGAACGTTCCCAGAGACCTAATCTTTGTGATTGCCTTGTTTAATTTCGCCGTGGCAAGTTTTTCTGTTTTGAGAGCATCCAAATATGCAAGATTGCGACCTGTAAGAAGTTATTTGGATGAATTGCAGGAGGCGAATCTTGCCAGCGGCGTAATTGGAAGGTTCCTGCGGCTAAGAACGAGAATGACTTCTACGCTGCGCGAATCAATCTTCAAGTATTTTGTTAACTACGACCAACAAATGCTTACCAAGATCAATCCATCACTTCCTCTGCTCTTGCCCATAGCCGGAATTGGATTGATTACTTTTACGACATTACAGATTGAAAGTTATGGCGAGATCTCAAGAGTCCCTGCTTTGCTTCTTGCTCTTATGAGTCTCATCGGTCTATTTGATCTTTTTTCCGCAACGATTCTCGCCGCGCTCTTCTGGTTTACTCAACTTGCACTTGGAAATGTGACAACCTTTAGAGATGCCATGGTTTTGATAAGCGTTGCCCTAATGTGGATACTTCCTGGCCTCTTAAGAAACGTCTACCACCAGGCTCTCTCTTCAAAAGGAAAGGAAGAAAGCTCTAGCGTTCAAGGCGGTGGAACCTTCTTCGCCGTAATTGTCGCCGTCGCAACCTTCTTCTTTGCCAACAAGTTGGTTGATAGCGTCTTAATCTCAGTCACTACGAATAGAGATGTCTCAGTTATCTTGCTCGCAATTGTTGCGGTCGCAGCAGTCGCAAGGCTTTTAATGGATTCACGTGCGAGCGAGAGCGAAGAAGGACTCTTGGAAGAGTTCAAAATTGCACGGGTCTCATCGCCATTCATGGCCTTTATGATTTTCACCGTTTTGTTTGGCTATGGATACATGTGGAGTGAGGATTCAGAGAAGTCTCTTCTCTTTGCAGGTCTCTTTGCATTTCCATTCTTGCTTCTTGCAGTGCGTTTTACCGAGATCTTGATTCCAAAACTTGCAAATATGCCCAGAAGCATCATCATTGAATCTCTAGCTGTAGCTGCTATTTCCGCGGCGCTGTACCTTCCTATTCGAAACCTGCCTCTATTGGGCGATGAGAAGTCCCAACTTTTCATGCTGCTCTGTGCGATTCCAACCCTTATACATTCAGTGTATAGTGCGCTGGCAGATCACGCTGAGCGAGTAAGGAAAATAGAGAGCCAATGAGAAAACTTTTCACCGCTCTAGTTCTTCTTACATTCTTCTCAATTAGTTACGCATATGCTGCCGGCCCAACTACTCGCGGGCCAACATATGTCTTCGGTGATGCTCTGAAGAATCGAAACAATTTAAATCAAGTTATTGCTCTTCTAGTTGGACCGCAGGGCCCACCTGGTCCAGCTGGCGTTGCTGGTCGTAGAGGTTTTGCAGGAATTAATGGTTTGAATGGAAAAGATGGATTACCTGGAGCCCCAGGACCCGTTGGCCCACAAGGTTTAGTTGGCGAAACAGGAGCTCAAGGCCCTGCTGGCGAACAGGGTGCGCAAGGTTTGCAAGGACCTGCCGGACCTGCTGGACCACAAGGACCTGCGGGTCCACCAGGATCATCAACAAATGCTGGCGCACAAGGACCACAAGGTCCTGCTGGACCTGCCGGAGCTGCTGGTGGAACCGTTGTTGTCACTTCACTAGCTTCTGGTGATGCGAATTGTGCAAACGGTGGAACGAGGCTTACCGCAGCTGACGGAACTATTAGTTATGCCTGCAATGGAAGTGGCGGCGGTGGAGGCGGTGGATCGCTCTCCTATGGAACCGGTCAAGTAACAGTGGGCACATGCGATGAGAATGTAACTGTAAATATTGGTCGCGAATTTACTCTTACCGGATTTGTGATTAAGAATATCCAGATTGATGATCTCGCTGGAGCATGCAATGGAAAAATACTAAACGTCTATTTCAAAACTTTCGCCGCTCCAAAAACTCTTGTAAATCCTGGAACTCGTTATTCAAATGCCCAGACTTTAAAGTGTGCTTTCTCGCCACTTCAGCTCAACGCGGCTTCGACGGATAATGATGGTCTCGTTGCAAGCGATGTTATTGGCGGGGTAACTCCGCGCGTAGCTCCGCTTGGCTGCGTAGTCGTGGGAGGAGCCGCCACAACCTTTAATCTCACCGATATCAGCACAGCAGACATTGAGGACAAAATCGGATTTGAGATAACCTAACCCAATGGCCAAATCAAAGCCTAAATCTCAGGTTGAGGAACCGAAACCCGTAGTAACTAGTTTGCCTATTTCTACCGGAGACACTCCGCTTGTTATCGATCTCCCAGACGGGCAGAAACTCGTAGTCGGAAATCTCGAATCTGGAACGGTGATTGAAGTTGCAACTTGGCGAGGTACTGGTCGACCTGATTCGAGAACAAGTCGCTTGATGCTGGGCGTGAGTAGCACTGACGAACTTCAAAAAGATGCGCAAAAGGATTCATCCGCTCCACAAACTAGCAAAGCACCAAATTCACCAGTTGAGAAAGTAAAAGCACTTATCTCCGGAATCTCAACAAGGTTTTCCAAAAAGAAAAGTGAGAAGAAGAAGGTAAAAGTTGAAAAGGATTCCCCTGAAGACTCTTCTCAATTTGAAATCGATGAAGAAGAGATAAGTCCAAAAGGTTCTAGTGATACTGCCCTTGATGGAATCAACTCCGAGATTGATGACTTACTAAGAAGTTTGAAATCTGAGGCATTCTCATCTGCCGTTGAAGTGCCGGTTCGCGGTAGGACTTCGAACTCATCTAGTAAGTCGGCAAGGCCAAAGAATTCAGGCTCAGGTAAGAGCAAAACTGCAAGATCCAAGAAGAAAACTCGCCGCTAGGTAGATTCGGTCCTTTAAGGCTTCATTGAGTGGGGGTAAACTTTGGGAATGCTTTCCCGCCGCTGGATTAAGGTTCTAATTGGCCTCGTTGCCGTCGTTATCGTTTCCACTTTTATGGGAATTGGTGTTGCTCATCCACAAGCTGGTTTAAGTACGGCACTTGGTTCTGCAAAATCTAGTCTCGTCATTTACAGAGACACAGATGAAATCAGCGCCGGTGATCGTGTGGTGGCAAATGTCGAAGGCGATCTCTCTCCTGTCTTTGCCGTGGTGACTTCAACTGAGAATGGCTCCCTCGCAGTACAGTTCCAAGGTTCCTTCTTCTCAGTAAAGTCTGAGGATATTAAAGGCAAGATGATTGTGGTTGTGCCCTTCTTCGGGGCTCTTGTCGGAATTTTTGGGCTTTAGCGCAGCTTTTCAACAATAGTAATTCTTAAAACTACCTTCCCGCTTGGCACTAGTTCTGATGTCCCGACATTAAAAGTTGAGTTACGAAAAACATCAATCTCAGCTCGTTGTAATTGAATACTAAAGTTGATTGCCCGCAGATTCCCTTGGAAGGCATCTTCTCTTGCAGGGTCGTAACCTCCTACAACTTGGGTATAAGTCACTTCATAATTTCTCGCAAGGTTTTTCTCTCTCACATAACTCTCGACATCTAGGGAAATCGCTTCTTCACTAAATGCATCATAGGTAAGCACTAAGCCCGAGCTAACATTTATTTTACTGTTTACTGCACCGTCAGAGCCAAATCCCGTGGACTCAGGGCTAGATAGGACTGGAATGAAAGAGATTGTTGCTAAGAAGATAATCATTAATGCTAGGAATGAGTCGGCAAATAGCCAACCTCCCTGAAGCGTTACATCTTCCTCTTCGTCGGTAACAGTTTCAGGATTCAAGTAACTTCTTCAATCTATCTGGAAGTTCAAAATCAAGCGAGACTTCTTCATCCAATTTAGAATCAATATCTTTTGCACTTCGCTTAACAGGGGACCGTTTTGCAGGCTCGCTTGCGGCTGAGATCTTGCTACTCGAGCTAATAGCTTTTTGCAGTCCCTTAGTACTAGTTTCAATGTGATCTGCGGCGTTGAGAAGCTTATTTACGGCGTTTGCAAGGCTCTTATTCATAGTGACATTATTTATTGATTTCTTGTCATGCAAGTACTCAAGGATTGCCAAAGCCAGAGCTTGGCGCTCAACAACTGCCTTATCTCGGATTGTCTCAAGTTTGCTTCTATTGGAGTTGGCAAGTACCGATATCAAGGTAGTAAATACGATGACGGCAGCAACTAAGAGGAAGTCAAAGAGGGCCACATCGCCGATAGTCCATTTACTATCTAAATAGCCATATCCGTCCTGCCAGAAATCCAAAAAGTTTGCAAGCGATTCGGGATTTGCTTTTGTATATTCACCAAAACCTGTTGTTGCTTGGGAGACCGCGTACCAAGTCAAGGCGACCGGAGCAAACACGAGCAAATTCCGTACAAGTGTAATTCGAGCAATAAGACGGGAACGACCCTTATTCTCAATTCTCTTTGTTGGAAGTTGTTCAAAAGGATTAAGCTCTGCCCAAAGCGCAAGGTTCTTCTTCTCTCCGAGCGCTGCAACTAGTCCATTTACATACGGGCTATCTTGGAAACCATTTCCCTTGCTCCAACTCTCTAGAGCAGATGCGAGTTCGATATGTCGATTATCCGGTAGTGACTTTCTGCGTGCACGAGCCATGCCGTTACCCTATCTATTTTAACTCTAATTTGAGAAGTCTTGGCGAACCGCTGCGTTCCGAGTTTGGATGGTTACCGTATTTACATCTGAGATTGGAGCAAATGGAACATGGAAAGTAAGGGTATAAGTACCTGTATTTGAACAGTAATCCAGATCGATTTTGTTGGTGTTGTCTGAAGTCAGGCCAATACTGTTAGAGCAAGCTGTACCTGCTGTTATTAAGGAGTTAGCGGGTGACTTATAAGATACGCCACCTGATGGATTAACGTTTAGAACCACCGTATTGCGAACAGATATCGGGACAATCTCATTAATTTGAACGCAAAAAATCGAGTCGCAACCGTAATCAGGCCCAGTAGGTGATGAACCCAAGTATCTTCCCCATGGAGCAACTTTCATTTGGAAGTATCGGTTTGCTGCATGGCTATCAAACTTCCAAAAAGGATTTAGGTAACTTGGCTTCGACGGATAGAAAGAATTGTTCCAGCTATTTGAGTTAGCCGGACTTGGAAGTGCTCCGTCGTTCCAAAATAGTGCCTTGGAACCAATACTTGAGCAGGAAGAGAAATCAGAGTTACAGCTTAGAAGTTCTGTGCTCCAGACTTTTCTACCTGGATAACTGCTGTCATCCGCGCCACCAATAAAATCTAAGGCGCCAACCTCTTGATTGCTTGAAAGTGTGACGTTTACGGTTGCAGTATCGGTTAGATTCCAACCAACCCAAACTGTTCCGAGGTTTCCATCACAAGCTGTGCTTACTGACTGGCCGCTGGGGGATGCTGACTTCTCAGGAAATCTAAATGTTACGTCTGAACACGTAAATCCGGAAGTAATTGGATTTCCGTAAAGGTCAAGAGATTCATTTACGCCACTCTTGTATAGAGCTACTGTTATATCCGTATCCTTGCATCTCGAAGTGTCGCCCGCAATGTCTATATACTTCACAAAAGGTAATTCGACTCCCGACCCAGATCTTGGAGTTATTTTTACCCAGTCATCGCAAGCATCAATGTATTTAACGCCCTGTCCAAATTCAATTCGGTTATCCGTATTAATAGTTATAGTGGCAGATAAGGTCGCCGAAATTGATGCAATCAATAGCCCCAGCCCGGCCCACAAAAGAGCATTCCCCTTCTTACGGGGGAGTGTTTCCTCGAGAATCACGGTTACAGTCTAGTCTGCCACACCCAAATCGGAATAACTGCCGGCATTACCGGGAGTGAGCAATAGCCAAGAACTAGAGGGAAAAGTAGACTTGGGGTTGTGAAGTTGAAGTTTTTGGTCCGAGTCAAGTGTTTGTTATTGAAATGGCGTTCTTAGCGTGCGTATTTTCCGGTCTCTAATTGTTTCACTTTTTCTTTTAAGTTTAATGGTTGTCGTTTACCCTGCGAATGCTGTTCCCGCTGTCGCACTTCCTTCCTCGTTTAATGCGACCACTTCTTTCTCGACGGTTAGTGGCATTTCAGTCTCTGATTATTCTAATGTGCAAGCAACAGTCAGTGTTTTAAATGGAAATGTGAAGATTGCTACCACGGCGGGTCTTTCTGTTCCTACGGGCTATACATCGGCCGCTTGGACTAGCGACGCGTCAACTGAAATTGCATTTTCTGGTACGCAAGCGAATGTAAATGCTGCACTCACCACTTTGCAATATAAGGCCAACACAATCGGTACACCTGACACAATTACGGTCACTACGTTTGTTGCGGGTAGCGCGTACAACTCTGCCAATGGGCGATTTTATGAAGTTGTTGATAATGGTTCAGTCATCAATTGGGAAGTTGCTAGATGTAAAGCAAAGTATGGAGCGAGCTCCACCTTTGGTGGCTCGACGAGTCCAAGTGATTCCGTAGTGAGTAATGACCGATGTACTAACACTGGCTCGCGTAGGACTTTGGGGGGACTAAATGGTTACTTGGCCAACATAACTAGCTTGTCCGAACATCAATTTCTGATTTCAAAACTAACTGGAACAGGTTGGATTGGAGGTGCGGATACAGACTTAGAGGGTACATGGCGTTGGATGGATGGGCCTGAATCGAACCAAACATTCTGGGTTGAATCTAATGGTTCGCTAGTGCGCCGTTCATCCAACACTATTGACAGCATCTCTCAGTTCAATTATTGGTCCGATGGAGAACCAAACAACGCAAGCAACGAAGATTTTGCCGAATTCGGATATGGTAACGCCGGAGTTGGATCCTCTTGGAATGATTGCCGGAATGAATGTAATCGCACTAAGTACATTATCGAATACGGAGGTGATGGCGGTACGTTATCTGGAGCAAGTGGAACCATTCCGGTTAGAACAGCGCCAACAGCTCCAACTTCTGTTACGCCAACCGCCGGAGCACTTCAAGCAAGTTTGACCTGGACTGCACCAACTAGCGTCGGCGGAACTCCGATTACTGGCTACTTTGTGGAATACAAGGCAAGTGGAGGTTCATGGACGACGGCAACATCAAATACTGGAAGTACTTCTACTAGTTATACCGTTACAGGGCTAACTGGTGGAACTACATATACTTTTCGAGTTTCGGCAATAAATACTGCCGGCACAAGTGCGGCATCAACGGAATCTTCTTCTGCCACAATAAATAAATCAAACCAAACCATCACCCTCTCAACCCTTGGCACCTCCTCAAAGACCTATCCCTACTCACAATCTCTATCGATGAGCACATCTGGCTCTAGTGGTAGTGGCGCTATCACCTATGCCATTTCATCAGGTGGCACTGCAACTAGCTGCGCTCTATCAGATAGCTCTGCCACAGCAACTATCACCGCATCATCTTCTGGAA
>Ga0194129_10009458_pt1 | contig 10918 bp, 10 predicted proteins | sample TA2KigCa35mmetaG_FD_150862 | JGI IMG/M metagenome (GOLD analysis project Ga0194129, IMG submission 150862) | Freshwater microbial communities from Lake Tanganyika, Tanzania - TA2015038 Kigoma Deep Cast 35m | ecosystem: Environmental > Aquatic > Freshwater > Lake | place: Tanzania: Lake...
TTTTTTGGGGGGCCACCGAACTTAAAGTGGCTTCATTTACCTTTGACCGCACCAAAGAAGGAACTGTTGAAGGAAAAGCTAAAAGTCCGACCGGTGGTATTCTTAATATTTTCCGAAAAGGCCGAGATAACAAATCGGTCCAAGTGAATGGACAAATCTTAAACCCAGTTTTTGAATAAAAGCCGTAAAGGGTTTTTTAGTCGACTTCGATTAAAACTTCATTTTTTCTTAAAAACCAAGGGGTAAAGGGTGAGTTGTAACGGGCCCACATAGGAAGGCCTTTGGTTTTAATATTTTCTTTCTCTAGAAAAGTTTTAAGTTGGGCAAGATTCTCTTGGTAATTCGTTTCACTCCAGGTTCCTGAGTAAGTGATGGTAGCTAGTTTTCGATTGGGAATAGTTCTGAAAAGGACTTCGGGACTATTTGGGGAGGGTAACGAGTTGATTGAGTATTTGGCAGGCATCATGAATTGAATGCTCCAGGATTTGTCTTTTTCTTCTTGGATTACCGGAGCCGTCATCGAAATTGTCTTGTGATCCTGATTTTTGCCAAAGATATAGCTAGCTAAAAGTTTGAAGCCTGTTTTGCCTGAGGTTTCGCGATTTCCATGGACAAGTGTTTCAGCGACTAAATAGGATTCATATTGTCGAATTTCAATCTTGTCCCATTTTTTCAGAACGGAATATTTGGGTTCTTCATAAGCCATCGTTGAAGTTCCTAATAAGAGAATAAACAGCCAAAGTTTCATTATGTTTCGACTCATATTATTATATTGTTAAGGCAATTCACTTCGGTAGCAAGTTTCAATTTAATCTAATGCCAGCAGACAAGAAAGTTACGCTAACAGCTGTTAATAAGCTTCTTGTCTTGTTTTTATAGGTGAAAGGTTTAATCTTGAAAAATAAAGGAATTATTCTAACCTTCTAACATCTAAGGAGAGTATTTATGAATCGAATTCCTATGATTCGGTGGGCATTTTTGGGCACTTTTGCGTGTTTAACGGTCCAGGCAACTTTGCCTTTAGAGGTTGTAAAAATGGTTCCTGAAAAAATTGATTTAGAACAATCAGAGCACGTTTTGGCGCGTCAGGAGCTGGAGCGATTGGTGAAAGACTGTGGCCCAGGAGTGGTTAAAGGGGCTGTTGATAATCGCGGGGAAGCGATGGTGAACCGTTGTGCTTTTCAAGTAGAGCTCGATGAACTTTTCTTTGAGTCTCCGGAAACGAAGTACGGCTTACTCCATGAAACAGATTGGGCCTATCAGGACGGAGTTCAATGGTTTGTCCCTGCTAAGCAAACTGTGCCAGATAAATTTGATTTAAGAGATCTAATGCAGAGTGGTATCCCTGAGATCAAAAAGCAACAATGCGGTGATTGTTGGGCATGGTCGACTCATCACGGACTTGAAATCGCAAGAGCAGTTCATGATGGTCAGGTGGTGGATCATTCTATTCAAACAGTTCTTTCTTGCTCTCGTGCCGGCTCATGCAGAGGAGGGTACATGAAAGCAGTTGATTTCTTATTACATGGATTGCCTGAAGAAGCTGATTTTCCCTACGCCGCTTATGATAAAACTTGCAAATATAGTTCGTCTGACATTTCTAAGGGGTGGGAACCCAAAGCTGTATCGACGCCTTATGTAGGAGATTCAAAAAGATACTCTCTCGCCAAGAAAAAGAAAGATGGAAGTTATCGGGAAGGGACCAAAGTATCGGAGATGATGGCTGCGATGGTTAGCTCTCAAGGTCCTCTCGTAGTGACTGTAGCGGCCTACTCGTTGTCGGGTAACGGGATCTATAATTCTTGCAGCAGTATTAATTCCGGAGGAAACCACATGGTGGCGATCGTAGGATGGGATAATGAAAATGGAAAGCGCAACGCACATGTTTGGAATTCTTGGGGATCTAGTCATGGTGATAAAGGAGTTTCTAGGATTCAATGGGAGTGTGGAGATGGAAGACTCAACCGAGGTTTGGGAGTGAGCGCTAAAATTGTTCAATACAAACCCAATTGTATTCCACCCGATGCAGCGCAGATCTACCTACATGAGATAAAACAAGGAGACTCGGTTCGTTTAGGAGTTGAACAGAAGGAGGGAGTGACTTGTCGATGGGCCCCCACTTTAGGATTGAGTGATGCCAAGAGCTGTAATCCCATAGCTAAGCCCGAAATATCTACTGAATATCACCTAACGGCTACTAACAACTGTGGAACTAGTTCGAGCATGACTTTGGTTAGCTTGTGGCAAGCCGACAAAACTCAAAAACAAAAGATGTTAACTCCACATGGTGAAATTGCTGTTAAAAAATAGTGTTCAAATCATTAGTTCAATGCCGCGTTTTTGGTTAAAAACGCGGCATTTTTTTTAAAAACTTAGAGATCCCTAAAAAATTGTCAAATCTTATAAGCTTGGTCCTCTATAGGTCTTTGCAATTTAAGAAAAAATATATCGGACCAGCCTCTTAAAAAGCCCAATTAAAGGAAGCAGGTCTTAAAACCCACCTAAAAAGGGCAAGTATGAACCTATTTCATTCCGACATGTCAATTATATGAAAAGGATAAAGAAACCCATTAATGACTAAGTCCGCAAAAGGTGGTGAGTTTCGCATAAAGTTATCCTAACAAAATGTCATTAATCTTCCGAAATTATTAACTGAGGGGGAAGAATGATTGTCCAGTTAAAAGACCGAGTCTGTGAGAACATTGTGCAGGCTGTCGACGTCGGTCGGAAATATTCCTTGGGGCTTTGTGAACATCAAGCTCTTTTAGGGGTTAATTTCAATCTCAAGAAAAATGACTTTGCAGCGATTGCAGGCCCTTCGGGTAGCGGGAAGAGTACCCTCTTAAATATTTTGGGGTGTCTTGAACGGCCTTCGAATGGAGACGTTTTAATTGAAGGCATTTCCACTCAAAAATTTAACACCTTTGAACTCGCCGAATTCCGAGCCCATCGTCTGGGATTTATTTTTCAAACCTTTAATCTGATACCGACATTAAGCGCTCTTGAAAATGTAGAGTACCCACTTTTGCTTCTGAAACTAAAGGCCAAAGACCGAAGGCTCCAAGCTGAGGAGGCTTTAGTGAAAGTGGGCTTGGAAAAGTTTTTAAAGTCTCGGCCCAATGAGATGAGCGGAGGCCAAAGGCAACGAGTTGCTATTGCCAGAGCCATCGTAAAGAAACCGGTTCTTATTTTAGCCGATGAACCGACTGCTAACTTAGATCAGAAAACGGCAAGAGAGATCTTGGATCTGATGCAAAGATTAAACGTGGAAGACGGAATTTCTGTTTTGTTTTCTAGTCACGACGGAGAAGTTTTAAAACGAGCCTCTTCGGTAACTTACCTAGTTGACGGCCAGGTGTGGAACCCGAAAGAAAGGGGAAATCTCCTTGTGGCTTAGATTTAAAATTGCACTTCGTAATGCTTTTAGAAATCGAAGACGCAGTCTGCTTAATGTCTTTATGATTGCGAGTGCCGTAGCTTGCATTATTCTCTTTGAAGGATTTACTTTTAATATGGTGGAGGGTTTGAGAGAAACCACTATTGAAACACAAACGGGCCATCTTCAAATTGCCTCTCAGAGTTTCTGGGAGAAAAAAAAGCTTCGACCGAAAGACAATCTAATCCCCAATTACACAAAGATTTTAGCGGAGCTTAATCGCGACAAACGAATCAAATATGCTGCAGGTCGTTTAGAGTTTTTTGGCCTTCTAAGTCATGGTGATGAGTCAATCAGCACAAGAGTGACGACAGTGGACCCTTTTAAAGAGCGGTCTCGAAACAAGTATTTTAACTTTAGAAAAGGAAGAGAACTGAGCCACAAACGACCGTTCGAAGTGGCTGTGGGCAGTGGTCTGGCCAAGAAACTTAGTATTGAGACAGGAAGCCAAGTCACGGTTCTCACGCACACCTATGATGGCATTGTGAATGCTATGGATTTTAAAGTGTCAGGGATTTTTCAAACCGACATCGCAGAGTTCGATGATAATACGCTGCTCATGCCCTTAAAAACCGCTCAGAGGCTACTTGACACCAAAGCTGTAGAACAAATTGTGATTGGGCTTAATTCTTCTAGGGATACCAAGTCGGTCATGGAGAGCATGGCTCCAAAACTCTCTTCGCTTGCACCTGAGACCGACATAAAAACATGGTTTCAATTGGCGACACTTTATAAACAGGTTTCCATGTTCAACAGCGTACAAAACACTATCATTCAGATGATTTTGATGACTTTGGTTTTGCTCAGCATCGCTAATACGGTCGGTATGTCTATTATGGAACGAACGGGCGAGATAGGGACTTTGAGAGCCTTAGGAGAACAAAGAGCTTCAGTCGTCGTTCAGTTTTTATTTGAGGGGTTTGTTTTAGGAACGACCGGTGTTTTGATTGGAACTTTAGGTGGAATAGGTTTTGCCCATTTTTTTAATAGTTTGAATATTCCCATTGTTTTCCCCGGGGCCAGCTCTCCTATTTTTATTAAAATTGCCGTTCTGTTTTCGGCTATGGCTAAAGCTGGAATTTCCGGTATTGTCATCACGGTATTAGCAGCTCTTTTGCCGGCTTATCGATCCGCTAAAATGAATATTGTGCAAGCTCTCAGACATAATATTTAATGATAAAGATGAAAAAGAATAAGAGCTCAATCTCGCATAAAAAAGCCCCTCTGGAACTGAAAAAGAATAACCACATTTTGGATTCAGCTCTTAACTTTCTGCATGGATTTGAAGAGGCGATATCCTACGCTGAAGTGCCAAGAGAGATCCTTCGAGTGTTAGGATTTCCGGATCCGATGAGAGCCGGGTTCTATCCCACAAGACTTAAATCGTTTGAGGAATATCAACTCCCTCTTTCTGGGCATGAACATTGTGTTTTGTGTCTCTCTGGAAAAATCGAAGTGATCGAGCGGTTAAGTGGTCAGAAATGTTTGATAGAATCAAATGAGTCGGTAAGGATTACACGAGCCGAACCCTTCGAATACCCCAACTTAAAAGTTATTTCTCCCGAAAACCCCTCAAAACTTCTCTGGATCATCGGGCATAGGGGTGTCCATAGGGGTGTCAGTCTCCCAGTAAGCTTAAAAGGTAGCGGTCATAAAAAATAATTGTTATCCGAAAAGGACCAAAAGGCCTCTACGATGGCATGAATGTGACTTTATATACCTCGCTCCCTTTGAGTGGGCTTTTTAGGAGTTTGGCATCGTGGGAGTCTCGACTGTGGAGCCACTTACTCAGTGCCAAATAGTGGGGTTAGCCAATAAAAGTTTTTACGGCACAATTTCAATTTGAGTAGAAATCATAAGTTGTTTGCTTATCTCGAATTGAGTAGTATTTCGGAAAAGGGATAAACAAAGCGTGATCATGAGTGTCCGCTACCTTTTAAGCTTAATGGGAGACTGACACCCTTGAATCGGTTGGAGAGGGAGATAGAGGAATATCGAAGTTATCATAGGACTCAGGTCAATAGACTGAGTCACTTTGCGGGCATTCCGATTATTCTTTTTTCTATTTTCGGAGCGCTCTCATGGATTCGAGTATCCCTTTTAGGGGGAGTCTATCTTTCCGGTGCGACTGTCCTCTTAATGGTGCTTGTCTTTTTTTATTTTAAGATCAGTCGAAGAATAGCTTTAGCTTTTGCTGCTTGGTCTGCTCCCTTGCTTATTTTAGCTCACCAAATGTTTTTAGAATCCAACCGAAGAGCGGTGGTTGCTGTTGTTGTTCTTTTTATCATTGGATGGATTTTTCAGGGGGTAGGGCACACTTTTGAAAAGAATCGGCCGGCGTTTTTTACTCATTGGAAACATTTGTGGCGGGGCCCACTTTTTATTACCTATGAGTGGGTGAGTGCCCTAAGAATTAGAGTCTAGACTCACTTCCTAAGTAAGTTTTAATTTGAATGTAGGCTCTTGTGGCCGGATGGTAGAGACCAAATTGGCTTGAACTACCACCGTTAAAAAGGTCGGAGGCTATGAGAAGATCAATTCTTTTACTCAAGGGGAGAGTGTAACTAATTTCGGTAAGACTACTTCCATCATGAGGGGCATAGGCCACCAACAGATCAAACGTTCTATCGTGGAAAAACGTCAAGCTACCATGAACAGTTATGAGTTGTGTTGAAGCTTTCTCTAGAACACCCTCTTCGGTTCGAAATCGGTAGTTTTCGCCGAGTTGAACCCCTAGTCTCCAACGGTCCCCCACGATATAATCCATCCCTAGTACCCCGACAAATTGATCGGAGATGAAACTATTTAGCGCACCGCTAAATTTATTAAAGTGTTTGTGGCGGTGAAGTAGTGTCTCGGCTCGTAACACTAGGGTCGAGATGGGCAGAGATAGGGTAGCGCCTAAAGTTTCAAGACGATTATGTTTCCCTCGAATCTCAGTTTGCCCCGAAGAAAGACTTGAAATGTAAACAGGTGCCCTATCAAAGTAGTTGAAATAAAGAAAAGAGAGATCGATCCCTGAAATATTTGGGGTGAAGCGACCTCCATACTCTGCACTTTTCCATGAAATATCTTGCGTTCTCTCATCGTTAAAAGAGAATGTGCCCGGAGCAAAAAAGCGATTAAAAGGAAAAGAAAAATCGCTTCCAATATTGGGGGTTTTATTGAAGAAAGGTTTGATTACGTATAAAAATTGAAAAACATTATCAGTGAAATTTAACTTAAAATTGATCATCGGAATGTGAAGACGGTTTCTCTCAAGAGGCCCTATTCCGAAATCTCTAAAGTCTTTGGGATTAATTAAGTCGGCATAGTAAAAGCCAAAAGCCTCTCCCCAAACCACCTGTTGGTTTCCAAACGTCAAGGTGGTCAACCCTGATTTATATTGCAGATAGAGATCTCGTAAAATAACATCTTGAGTGTCACGAGTTCTAACGGGATCAGGATATCTAGAGCTATTCGTAGCGTAGGCCCCTTCAACCAAGGCTCTAAATCCGGTTCCTAATGACCAGGGGCTTTGAAATTTTATGACATGATTGATTTCGAGTTCGTGGCGGTGAGAGCTTAAATCAGTCGGAGCGACAAGATGATAACCCAATCGTGATTGCGTGTTTATTTGAGATTGAACGACGACAGCTGAAAGGGAAAAAGGAAGAAAAAACAATCCAAGCTGTGTTAATCGAGATAACAACTCAAGCGCTAGGGAAAGCTTTTGAGAAAATAGGAGAACATATTCTTTAGTCACTCAAAGACTCTTTACTAAAGAATGAATCATCGTAGGAAGCCTTTTTAAAATTAAAATAGTTAAGCACCGATTGTTTTTTTCCCTTCAGTGCATCGGTAATTACAAGTTGAGTGACTCGGTTTTTATTAAGAACCGGTTTAACGTTTGAGTATTTTCCTGATTTTAAAAGTTTGCCGGAGAGTGCGTAAAAATTAACTTGTACGGGAACAAAGTCGGTTTTTGACACCCAGTAGACAATTCTTCGGTAGGCAACCTCTTTATGAGTTGCAGTCAAAAGAAGCTTATAACAAGTTTTGCCTTCGATCGTTTCTTCGGAAATGAGTTTGGCTTTATAGTCGGTGGAAAAATTGGTTCGGGCCAAATCGCCATTGGATACTTCGCCAGTCAGTCGTTGCTCAAAACCAACTCGTGTAGGTTTTTTTAGATTAGGTAAAAACATCCATAGGTCATGTTGTTTCATGAGAAGTTTACGACCTCTCATTCGCTCTGGAGCTTTGGTCTCTACAAGAGAGTTGTTGGTATCTTTTGTGTGCACGAGATAAACCGTCTCCTTAGAATCTGAAAACTCATCTTTATCAGTGACTTTGACAAAAAAAGAAAACTGACCTTCAGGATACCGAGCTTGGTCGGCTCGCTTAATAATTTCTTGAGGGGAAAGAGCGGCTTCGGAGAAGTTAATAACTAGAATTAGGGCCAAGATTGCATATCGTGGGAAGGCTGAGAAAGAGTTCATCTTAAAATGGTAAACTTGTTCTTTAGTGAAGCCTAGACGCGTTGCGAAGTTTAAAAAAGGAGTTCTCTGGAATCCTACAAGCTTTCGGTTTATAATTTAAAGGCTATATCGTGCAATTAACTGTCCTCTAAGGAAAAATCTGACTCCTAAGTATGGTTACGAACGGACTCAAAATAATAAGTTTCTGGAGTTACCTTTGTCTTCTTACCTATGAACTTCTTTTGAAGAATCCGTGGGTGATTTTAGGGGACAAAATCGCTACTCATCCTCCGCTAGATACCCATACAGTCGTGGCCTCGGGGATTTTGCACATTGGGGCTTTTGGTATTTTGGGCTTTTTGTGGGGTTGGGCCTACGCGGACAGGAACGAGTCTCAACGTGTTAGACATGTTCTTTGGCTGATAGCCTATTGCGGAGTGTCTGAAGTTTTACAGTCTTTTGTACCTAATCGCTGGCCCAGTGGAGAGGATATCCTTTTTAATGTTTTTGGGCTTTTTACTGGCGTTTTAGTTTTTTATTTGTCGGGGCGTTATTCCCAACCTAACTCTGAAGTGGCTGTGTCAATTTGAATCAGTTCAATACCTACCTAAAAATCTGACATTGAAATGTAAATACCTAATCCCTTTAATTGGGCTTTTTAAGAGGTTCAAACGGCCATGAAGTTTGTTTAAGGATCTTAAAAAGATTGCAGATAAAATCATAGGCTGCTTATCAGTTCATTCGTCTGAAACCAAAAACCTAAATTATTTTTCGCTCATTCCCTATCTTCTCACCACCCTCGGTCTAGGAAAATGGCCTAACAAGAAATGGGCTTTTATGCTGCTTATCCGTGGGTTTTCATTTAAGGGCCGCGGATTCTGCCCGAGTTGTGGCGGAAGAAGGATGAGTGAGTTAGCGGCATTTTTGGTGTTATAATTGTTATTGTTTGTAAAAACTCTAAATAGAAAGTGTGTTTATTCCGTTGTTTCATTATGCAGTTTTTTGGCCGTTTGACGATGGGATGAATTATCAAATGAAACTCCAAGAAAACTTATCAAATCTTATAACCTTGGTCCTCTATAAGTCTTTGCAATTTAGGAAAAAACATATCGGACCAGCCTCTTAAAAAGCCCACTCAAAGGGAGCGGGTATTAAAATTTCTCATCACCTCAGGAGAATTTATGGAAGCCGCCCAACTGTTTGTCCGCTGCCTCGAAAACGAAAAGATCGATACGATGTTTGGTGTCCCTGGCGAGGAGAACGCCCATCTCATGATGGCCCTCCAGGATTCTCCCATTCGTTTCATTCTGACGCGCCACGAGCAAGGCGCTGCGTTCATGGCGGATATCTACGGTCGCCTCACTGGACATGCGGGCGTCTGCCTGGCGACCCTCGGACCCGGAGCGACTAACTTGGTCACGGGGGTAGCTGACGGAAACATGGATCGCGCCCCCATGGTGGTCATCACTGCTCAAGCCGCGACCCGGCGGCAGCACAAAGAGAGTCATCAGGTGATCGATGTAGTTTCCATGTTTCGTCCCATGACAAAATGGGCGACAACTATTTCGCACCCGGACAACATTCCCGAGGTGATTCGAAAAGCCTTCAAGATTGCCGTCACGGAGAAGCCCGGGGCCTCTCATATCGAGTTGCCCGAAGATGTGGCCAAAATGCAAACGACCAAGTCTCCCCTTCCTCGTACCTTTGTTCGAAGAAGTATTCCTGATGAAAAGATCCTGGGCCAAGCGATGGCACTCATTGAGTCGGCCAAGCGCCCCATTATTTTGGCGGGGAACGGGGCGATCCGAAAGCGCGCCGCCAACCAGCTACAGGAGTTCACTAAGCGCACAGGGATCGGAGTGCTCTCCACGTTCATGGGTAAAGGGGCGATTCCCAGAGATCAGGAACAGTGCCTCTATACCGTTGGCCTTCAAGCGAAGGATTACGGCGTTTGCGCGATTGAGGCTTCCGATCTCGTTATCTCTATCGGCTATGATCTCGTCGAGTACCACCCTCACCTCTGGAATCCCAAGCGAGATAAAAACATCCTTCACATCGACTTTCTCCCAGCGGAAGTGGATGAAAGTTATCTCCCGACGGTGGAGATTGTCGGGGATATCGCCCACACCTTATGGGAACTGAACAAGCGAATCGGGGGAAAGAGCTGGAATCTTGATCTACGGGGTCAAGCGGCTGTCCGCCGAGAGATGGGAGCAGAACTTAGCGCCCACGCCAACGATGACACCGAAGGGAGTATCCGTCCTCAGAAGGCACTTTACGATGTCCGAACAGTCCTAGGACCGGAAGACCTTCTGGTGTGCGATGTCGGTGCTCATAAGATGTGGACCGCCCGGTACTACCAGTGCGATCGGCCAAACACGTGCCTCATTTCGAACGGGTTTTGCTCCATGGGTTTCGCTCTCCCCGGAGCCATTGCCGCCAAGATGGTTCACCCGAATCGTCGCGTGCTGGCCATCACCGGAGACGGTGGCTTTCTGATGAACGTTCAGGAAATGGAAACCGCCAAGAGGGCAAAAACCCCGATCGTAGTTCTCCTATGGGAGGACAAGGCCTACGGCCTCATCGCCTGGAAGCAGACCAACGAGTTCGGTCGCCACACTCCGCTAGCTTTCGACAATCCCGACTGGGTCGCTCTAGCGGAATCCTTTGGGTGGGCCGGAATGCGAGTGAACCGATCGCGCGATCTGCTGCCCGCGCTGGAGAAGGCCTTTACCTTGAACAGGCCTACCCTGGTGACGATTCCTATCGACTACAGAGAGAACGCCCTGCTCACGCAGCGTCTGGGAAACATCGCATGCCCCATTTGACGTTCTCCTTGGTGTTGGATTTGTTGAACGCCTTTTTTAAGGAGCTCCCATGAAGATCAGATCCGAATACCCTTGCTATGTGGCCAATCGTCTCGAGCAGCCCAATCGTGACCTCGAGGTGACCAACAAGTACACCGGAGAGGTAGCAACCCGTGTGGCTCTGGCCGACGCCAAGTTGATCGACCGGGCCATCGCCG
>Ga0194129_10009460_pt1 | contig 10916 bp, 8 predicted proteins | sample TA2KigCa35mmetaG_FD_150862 | JGI IMG/M metagenome (GOLD analysis project Ga0194129, IMG submission 150862) | Freshwater microbial communities from Lake Tanganyika, Tanzania - TA2015038 Kigoma Deep Cast 35m | ecosystem: Environmental > Aquatic > Freshwater > Lake | place: Tanzania: Lake...
ACGAGCGGGCGGACTCATCCGTTTTCTGATGTCAGCTTTGACAGTCTCGCTGTAACGACGCACTGCTCATCTCCATACGCCCCCGCCGTGGTCAAAGCACGGGCGACAACTTTCCTGACGGCGGGGGTCAGACCAAGCCCTGCAACCAGTACCAGCCAAGGCAGCCGCTCAGCCTCAGCCTCCTGACCAGTCCGCTATTGCTCTGTAGAGGTTGGTCCACCAGTGCTTTCTCCCTTCGAGGTCTAGCAGTGGTTCACTGTTTTGTCATCGCACGTGCTCAACCAAGAATTGATCTCATCAGCTGGTTAAATGTTCGGCGTAATTCAATTCTTTCGGGTTGTTCGGCCGAGTGAAACTCGCCACTGAAAGCATAACGGATCAGGTTGGCTTGGCTTGGGAGATCAAGGGCTTCAAAGTTCATCACTAGATCCCCCGCATGGTTGAGCCAGGTGCGCTGGAGGGGCAGTTGGGTTCCTTCCTCCAGTTGCAGTGCAAGATGGTCTGTGGCATTCCAGTCGTGTGTGACTCCGCTGAGGGGCCTCAGTCGTGCTCCGCTCATCGAAAGATCCTCCAGCGTGCCTTGGATTGGGCCGCCCTTGGCAGTGATCATTGAGGCGGGGCGGTGCACCATCAAACGGTGTTCTTGCCGTGGCTGTGGCCTTTCCAGAGACATCAGAATGCACATCACCAGTAGAGTGATATGGATGGCGCACCACAGCACTCCGTACAGAGCTAACTCCCAACCTGCAGTAGTACTTGCTTCGCTGATGTCGAGAACGATTCGAAGCAGTACAACGATGTTCATCACCAGTAGACAGCAACTGGGCAGGATTGTTTGTTGAAAGAGCGCGTGCTTTGTATCGGAAGCTGCATTGCATTTGGGCGTGACGCTGAAACCTTTGCTGTAGGGTCGTACCAATGACTGCAGCAGCTCTGGTAGCAGAGCGAAGGCGCTGAAGAGGCTCATCGCCTCTGTAAACAGCGGCAGATAGAAAGGGCGCATCAGTAAGAACATGCTGCCCGATACTGCGAGGATGAAGGGGAGCTGATAGTCCAGAATCTCTTGCCCTTCAGTGGCTGGAATAGGGCCAACGCCGAAGAGAAAAAATACCAAAGGGATCAACTGAAAAAACACCCGTGAGCCATGCTGGATCATCCAGTAGAACGGGAAGAATAGAATCTTGTTTTTCAGGCTTAACTCCTTGTCCTGGGCGATTAGATATCCCACCTGGATATTGCCGCGACCCCAGCGTTTACATTGCACAAAAAACGACTCCATGGTTTCGGCGGCTAAGCCCATTGTTGTGTCTTCTCGCAGATACACGGTCTTCCAGCCCCGCTTCACGAAGGCCACGGTTAGCAGGATGTCTTCTGTGATGGATGTGGTGGGGAATCCACCCACCGCACGCAGGGCTGCGTTGCGGTGCATGCAACAGCTGCCGCAGCAGAACGCTGCACCAACCGCATCTCGACCCGGCATGATGATCTGAAAGAAGAACGCCTGCTCGCAACCCCAACTGCCGCTGATGTTGAGGTTGTGTTGGATGGCATCGGGGTTGTAGAAGTTCTGTGGTGTTTGGACAGTCGCAATGCTGGGATCATCAAAGAAGCCAGCTAAGCGCCACAGACAGTTCTTGTAGGGGATGAAATCTGCATCAAGTAGCAGGTTGAGATCACCCTTGATGATCTTTAAGGCGTGATTGATGTTGCCGGCTTTCGCTCCTTTTCGATCGCAGCGGGTGATGTGGATCGCGCCAACCTGCTCGCAGAACTGCCTCAGCCAATCGCGAGCACCGTCATCGAGTACTTACACCTGAAAGCGTGGATAATCCAGCTGCAGTGCAGCCAGGATTGTTTTGGTCACCACCTCAGGTCCTTCGTTGTAGGTGGGAATGAGCACATCGATGCTTGGAACCGCATCTTCCCCATGTTCTTGGTAGCGGAGGCGCAGGTTGGTTTCGGCGCGATCGGCTTCGCTGCGGCGATCCGTCAGCCATGTGATGGTGACGAGGAACTGCAGGTATTCCACAATCGCCAGCATCTCCACCACCAGCACCGCAGCCGTCCACCAGCCCGCTGCACTGGTGAAGAAAGAGTCAAACGGGAATCTCTCCAGCCGCCAGCTCAAATAGCGACTGGTAAACAACAGGATCACCGCCACCAGTAGCAGCCTGCGCCAGTTGCTGGTCGGGAAGAGGCATCCGATGGCCGCTGGGATGCACAGGGCCAGCAGCGTTGCTTCAAATCCCACGCGCTTTACAGATCAACGCGTACGCGTTCCCCGAGGCGACATTGATGGCCTTGCAGATCTTTGGGTTGTAGGCCGATCATCACCCTGGTTCGATCATTGCCGGAGGGTTTGAATCGGGCGACACCACTGGTATCGAGCCCATTGACGCCCTGCTCACCGCGCAAGCTCACGATCCTGCCCTCACTGTTTCGCCTGCTGTTGGGCCATTCAATCTTCACGGTCTGACCAATGCTCAGATCCCGTAGGCGGCTGGCTTCAAACAGCGCTTCAACGCGCAGCTTGTCGCAGTTCACTGCTGTGAGAAGGATGATGCCGTCATTCACCTCGTCGCCAACGCTGGCGCGACCTGTCAGCATCAAACCTGGAAACTGGGGTGTGTAACTAAAACGAGCCCGTTCATGAGCGTGTTTCACCTCTTGCGTGAGCTGCGCCTTTTGAACCTCCAGCTCTTTGCGTCGGCTGATCAGCCGTAGCAGTTCGATTTCCATCATCTCCATGCGCCGTGCTGAGCTGAGGGTCTTCGAAAGGCCCCCTCCCCCTCCCTGCGCTATCGCGAGTTCCAGCCTGAGGTTGTTGAGCTGTTGGCGCTGGTTTCCTACCCGCTGCGCCAGGCTTGTTGCCATGGCTTCGGCGCCCACCATGGTGTCGTTATCCATTGCTCCGCTGATCACTAGGTCGCGATAGCGTTTAGCTTGGCTGGCATAACGCTGCTGCTGGGATTCGAGATCTCTCAGGGTCCTCTCTGCTGTCTCTACCTCCGCTTTGAGCCGCGCCTGATTGATCTGTTGGTATCGATTCAGCTCCTGGATGGTTGTCTGAAGTTCGCTTTGCGTTTGTTTGAGCTTGAGTTCACTGTTCTCGAGCTTCTCTGCGTCGCTGCGTCTGGCCTCGATCGTGATTAAGGTTTGGCCCGCTTTAAATAGTTGTCCTGCCGTCACCTGCTGCGCTGTAACCAGTCCCTCGATTGGGCTGGTGATAGTGACAACATCACCTGTAACGTACGCTTCGATCGATCGCTTGCGCAGCAGAACAGAGCTCGATGTGATTGCTACCAATCCAACAAGGCTGAATCCAGCCCAGCGCCTCCATTGTTGTTGGGGAAGTTTAATCTAGCTTTCTAGTCGCGCTTGTAGCGAGGCAAGTAGAGACTGATTGCTTGCAGTAACGGAGTCCGGGGGCTTCATCCCCTCATGGAAGCTGCCCTTTTGTAGTGGATCTGCAGCAAAGTGTCCATGTGTTGTGAAGCTCGATTAAGAGGAGACCAGCGGCATCGCCCCCAGGCTGATCAGCACCCGCTTCCAATAGGGAGTTGTGTACCAGTTACCCAGTTCATCATCGGTGAGCGTGAGGGTCATCAGGGCCTCCATTCGCAATAGATCAGCCATGCACAGGCTCAGTTGCAGCTTTGCGGCAATCGCAATTACCTGATCAGGGCTTTCGCATTGAGAAAGCTGCTGTTGAAGGAGTGGATCGTCCTTCAACAGCAGCTTGAGGCGCATGGCATTGGCGGATGTCATGCGCGGTTGTCTTAGTTCGTAACGCCCTCGATGCGATCTTCGATCTCCTGGTAGATCTCCTGCAGTTGCTGAATGTTCTCGTCGGAGGTTTCCCAGTAGCCGCGCCCATTCACTTCCAGCAGGGTGCCCACGATGCGGCGGAAGCTGTGGGGGTTGAGCTCCATCAGCCGCTTGCGCATCTCTGGGTCGTTGATGAAGGTTTCGTTGGCTTCTTCGTAGACGAAGTTGTCAACGGCGCCGCTGGTTGCGCTCCAGCCCAAGGTGAAGTTGAGGCGCTTGGCCACTTCACGCACACCCTCATAGCCCGAATTGAGCATGCCCTCATACCACTTGGGATTGAGCAGCTTGGTGCGGGAATCGAGGCGGATCGTTTCGCTCAGGGAGCGCACCTGGGCGTTGGCGGTGGTGGTGTCGGCGATGTAGCTCGCCGGCGCCTTGCCGTCGTCACGGAGGCCCTGAATCAGCTTGGTGGGATCGCTGTCGAAGTAGTGGCTCACATCGGTGAGCGAGATCTCCGCGGAATCCAAGTTCTGGAAGGTCACGTCGGCGGTCTTCATCACCGACTCGAACACCTCGCGCTTCTGGTTCATCTCGCCGGGGTTGTCGGCGTTGAAGGCGAAGGTTTTGCGGGAGAGATACATCTCCTGCAGCTCGTTCTCCTCCTCCCATGTGCTGTTTTCTACCGCCAGGTTCACGTTGGAGCTGTAGCTGCCGCTGGCGTTGGAGAACACGCGAGTGGCGGCATCGCGCAGGGAGATGCCTTCCTTCTCAGCCTGCTCTTGGGAGTGCTTGCGCACGAAGTTCATCTCCAGGGGCTCATCAGCCTCGGCGGCCATCTTTACGCCCTGATCGATCAGCGCCATCTGGTTGATGAACAGGTCGCGGAATACCCCGCTGCAGTTCACCACCACGTCGATGCGGGGACGGCCCAGCTCTTCGAGGGAGATCAGCTCGAGCTTGTTCACCCGGCCCAGGGAGTCGGGCACCGGCTTCACGCCGATGAACCAGAGGATCTGCGCCAGGGATTCGCCGTAGGTCTTGATGTTGTCGGTGCCCCAGAGCACGCAGGCGATGGTTTCGGGCCAGGTGCCCTGCTCCTGCTTTTGGCGCTCGATCAGCTTGTCCACCACACCCTTAGCGGCGGCGATGGCGGCCTTGGTAGGGATGGCCTGGGGATCGAGGGCGTGCAGGTTTTTGCCGCTGGGCAATACGCCGGGGTTACGGATCGGGTCGCCGCCAGGGCCAGGCAGCACGTATTCGCCATCGAGGGCTCGCAGCAGGCTCTGCATCTCCAGATCAGCGCACACCTGCTCGAGGCAGAACTGCAGGTAGCCGAACAGCTTGTCGAGCTCGGCCTGATCCACATCCGGGAAGCCGGCGTTGCGGCAGGCGCTCAGCCAGGGGCTGGGCAGCTTGAAGCCGAATTGCTCGAGCAGGTTGAAGAACCAGGCGAAGTTGCGGCGCAGTGTCACGCGGCCATCGGTGCCTGTCACCGCCTGCACCATCGCGCCCACGGCGGCGCGGGATGTCTCGGTGATCACGCAGTTGAGCTCCACATCGGCGAGCACACCGTTGTCGTTGCCGGCGTACACGTCGGTGATGGTGCGTCCTTTGCTCTCGGCCAGCAGGGCTGGCAGGGAACGGATGCCATCTTCATCGCGCTCGAGGGCGGCGATGTTCACCAGGGTGGCGATCGCTTCTTCGGCGGTTGGCGGCTTGCCGATGGTGTGCAGACCGCAGGGCAGCAGCCGGCTTTCGATCTCCATCAGCTGGCGGTACACCGCGCCGATCACGGAATCCCGTGCATCGAGATCGAGCTCGGAGGCATCCACCTCGGGCAGCTCAACATCTTTGTCGAGGTTGCACTGGCGGGCGGTCTCCACAACGGCGTTCACGATCTGCACGCCGCGTGAGCCTTCCCGCAGCTGCTGGTAGGAGCCCACCAGCTCGCCCAGCTCCTTGAGGCCCTTGTACAGGCCAGCGTTCTCGGCCGGCGGAGTCAGGTAGGAGATCGTTTCGGCGTAGCCCCGTCGCTTGGCAATGGTGGCTTCCGACGGGTTGTTGGCGGCGTAGTAGTAGAGGTTCGGAAGGGCGCCGATCAGCGAATCGGGGTAGCAGGTTTCGCTCATCCCCATCTGCTTGCCGGGCATGAACTCCAGCGAGCCATGAGTGCCGAAGTGCAGCACCGCATCGGCGCCCCACACCTTCTCCAGATAGGTGTAGTAAGCGGCAAAGCCGTGGTGCGGGCTGGCGCTGCGGGAATAGAGCAGCCGCATCGGATCGCCTTCGTAGCCGAAGGTGGGCTGCACGCCAACGAACACGTTGCCGAAGTGCCGGCCGAAGATCAGCAGGTTGGTGCCGTCGGTGTTGAGGGTGCCGGGGGGCTTGCCCCAGTTCTCCTCCAGACGCTCGGAATAGGGGGTGAGACGTTCGTATTCCTCCACGTTCATGCGGTGGGCGATCGCCAGCTCGGGTGAGCCTTCGAGCGCTTCGGGATCCTTGAGCACGGCCTCCATCAGCGCCTTTGGCGTGGCGGGCAGATCCTTCACCTCGTAGCCCTTGGCGCGCATCTCTTCGAGAACGCGGTAGATCGAGCCGAATACGTCGAGATAGGCCGCGGTCCCCACGTTCCCCTTATCAGGCGGGAAGCTGAACACCGTGATTGCCAGCTTCTTCTCACTGCGGGGCTTGATCCGCAGTGAGGCCCAGCGGATGGCGCGCTCGGCGATGGCATCCACGCGGTCTTGCAGGGTGTGGGCCTTACCGGTGGCGTCGTCGCGGCCGCTGAGCACGATCGGCTCGATCGCACCATCGAGTTCGGGGATGGCAATTTGCAGGGCCACCTGCACCGGGTGCAGACCCAGATCGCTTTCCTGCCACTCCTGCGTGGTTTGGAACACCAGCGGCAGGGCCACCATGTAAGGGCGATTGAGCTTCTTCAGCACCTCGATCGCCTTGGGGTGGTCCTGGCGGGCTGGGCCGCCCACCAGGGCGAAACCGGTGAGCGACACCACGCCGTCAACCAGGGGCACATCCGGGTTGATCGGGTCGTAGAAGAAGGCGTTAACGGGTTTAGTGAAGTCGAGACCGCCGCAGAACACCGGGATCACGGTGGCGCCGCAGTACTCCATTTCCTGGATCACCGCCACGTAGTGGGCTTCATCGCCGGTGACGATGTGGCTGCGCTGCAGCACCAGGCCGATTACGGGGCCTTTGCGTGCTTTTTCAGAAAGGTCTTTGCGGCTGGCATTCCAGTTGAGGTACTCCTTGAGGTCCTCGAACATCGCGGGGGCCAGGGGGTGCCAGATGCCGAGGTCGGGGAACACCACCGGATCGGCCACCTGCAGCTCGGGGCGGTCGTCGCTGTTGCGGGGGAAGACGTACTTATCCGCCAGCATCAGCAGGAAGTTCCGGAGGTTGTCCGGAGTGCCGCCCAGCCAGTACTGGAAGCTGAGCATGAAGGAGCGGGCATCTTGCGCCTTCTCCACCGGCAAATACTTCAACACCGTGGGCAGGGTGTTGAGCAGCTTCAACATCGCGTCTTGGAAGCCGGCGCCGCCGGCCTCCTTCCGCTTCTTCATGAAGCCGGCAATGGCGCTCTTGCTCTGGCCCAGTTGGGCCATGGAGAAGGTGCCGAGCTTGTTGAGGCGCATCACCTCCGGCATGGAGGGGAACACCACAGCCGCCTTAAGGCGATCGCGGTGGGGTGCCACGGCCTCCACCACCTTCTGGGCCAGATCTTCAATGAAGATCAGCGAGCCGATGAACACATCCGCTTCGGCCACGTCGGCGCAGAAGTCGGCGTAGTTCGTCGGGTCGCGAAGCTCTTCGATCAGGTAGCCGCAGAGATCAATCGCCAGTGGACCGTTCTGGTCGTTGAGCGAGGTGGCGGCTTGGGTGAGCGCGTTTTGATACTGGGGCTCCAGCACCACGTACACGGCCTTCATCACGGCCCGGCCGTTCACCTCACCGGGGCTGACGCGGCGGGAGGCGGAGCGGACCTGCGTGAACATGCGCGCTGGATTGAGCAATCTGAAGGAGCCTACGTAGGCCAAGGCACCGCCGCGAGCTCAGATTCCAAGCTGTTACAGCCGTGGTGGCCCCAGCCCATAGGCTCGAGCCCTTGCTTTAACGCCCCGCTTTCGATGACCGCCAGTTCGGCTCCTGCCAGCTCCTCCAGCAGCCAGCTCATTGCGGTGGTGGTGGCTGGTGCGCTCGGGCGGATGGGCGCTGAAGTGGTGAAGGCGGTGACCAACGCCCCTGATTGCCGCTTGATCGGGGCGATCGACACCTCAGCGGGCAAAGAAGGCGCCGATGTGGGCTTGGAGCTGGGCCTCGGTGAGCTGGAGGTGGCGATCACGGCCGACTTTGAGGGCTGCCTCTGCCAGGCCAGCCAGGCGGTGCGCAACGACGGGCCTGGTGCCGGCGCCGTGCTGGTGGATTTCACCCATCCTTCGGTTGTCTACGAGCACACTCGCGGTGCCATCGCCTACGGCGTGCATCCAGTGATCGGCACCACGGGCCTCAGCCCAGAGCAACTGCAGGATTTGGCCTCCTTTGCAGAGAAAGCTTCGGTGGGCGGGGCGGTGATCCCCAACTTCTCGGTGGGCATGGTGCTGCTGCAGCAGGCCGCCGCCGCCGCTGCACGCTTCTACGACTTCGCTGAGCTCACGGAGCTGCACCACAACCACAAGGCCGATGCCCCCAGTGGCACCTGCATCAAAACGGCCGAGCTGATGGAGGAGCTCGGCAAGAGCTTTAATCCCCAGCAGGTGGAGGAGCACGAAACCCTGGCGGGCTGCCGCGGCGGTGAGCGCCCTAGCGGCCTGCGGCTGCACTCGATCCGCCTGCCGGGCCTGGTAGCCCATCAGGAAGTGATGTTTGGTGCTCCCGGGGAGACCTACACCCTCCGCCACGACACGATCGATCGCTCTGCCTACATGCCGGGTGTGCTGCTCAGCGTGCGCAAGGTGCGCCAGCTGCCCGGGCTTGTGTATGGCCTCGAGCGCTTGCTCTGAGCCCGCGCGGCCTCGACACTGGCGCCATGTTGATCCCGCTCCGCCCCGGTGAGCTGCCGCGCCTGATTCCGGCAGTGGCCACAGGCCCGCAATTCAATGCCTGCAGCGGTAATCCGCAAAAGGTGCTGCAGCGCCTGTTCATCTCCGTGATCGGCGGGGTGATCAGCCTGCTGGTGAGCCAGGGGGTGGCCATGAGCGGCCAGGCCTCCCCGATCTTGATGGTGGTGGGCTTCGTGTTCCTGCTTTACATGCTCTGGGGCCCGATCGTGGAGGCCGGCCGCAAGAACGCCACCCTGCGCCGCTATCCCGCGGCGGCCATCTTTGAGGGCGAAGTGGCCGACTACTACACCAAGGAATTAGTGGAAGGCCGCCAGGAAACCACCGATCGGCAGGGCCGGCTGGAGCTGGTGGAGAACCGCCGCACCTGGCTGTGCCTAGAGCTTGAGGATGAAGACGGCTATCTGGGCAGCATCCGCTTCCCGTACGACAAAAAGCACAAGCTGATTCGCCGCGGCATGGTGATTCGCTGCCTGGTGCTGAGCGAGCGCAAGGATTTCTCGCGCATCGGAGCGTTGAGCGATGCCTGGATGCCGCAGCTGAAGCTCTGGGTCGGCGAGTACCCCTTCCTGCTGCGGCCGGCCTTTGAAGAGCTGTGCCTCAAGCGGCTGCGCTGAAGCGGATTAACAGCGTGCAACAACGCGCAACATTGCGTTACAGTTCGTGTATCCGATGAGGCAGCCATGACCCAGGCCAACACCCCCGCCATCCGTGGCGCCACCGTGACTCAAGAAGATGGCGGACGCCTGAACGCCTTTGCCTCTGAGCCCCGAATGCAGGTGGTGGAAGCCGAGAACGGCTGGGGTTTCCACGAGCGCGCTGAGAAGCTCAACGGCCGCATGGCAATGCTCGGCTTCATCGCCCTGCTCGCCACCGAACTGGCCCTGGGCGGTGAATCCTTCACCCGCGGTCTGCTCGGCATCGGCTGATCGCCCACCTTCAAACCTGATCTCAACCGCAGCACACAATCGTGCTGCGGTTTTTTGTTGCCCTGCCCATGCGCCGCACCGCCCCTGCTGCCACGTCTGCTGCTCCGGCTGCCTTGCTGCGGGCGCGGGTGCATGGGGCCGGTCCTACCGGCGCACTCACGGCCTTGGCGATGGCCCGCAGTGGGTGGGCGGTGGAGCTGTGGGATCCCCTGCCCCCCGCGGCCCTGCTCGAGCGCAGCCGCGCCTATGCGCTCACGCACTCCAGTGCTGAGTTGCTGCAGAGCCTGAATCTTTGGCAGGCCCTGCAGCCGCATCTGGCGCCGTTTTGCCGCCTGGAGCTTTGTGATCAGGCCCTGCAGCAGCGGGTGTCGTTTCTGGGGGGTGATTTGCCCTGTCGCCAGGGAGCTGAGGCTCTAGATGCTGTGGGGTGGATCCTGCAGCACCGCCCCTTGATGGCCCTGTTGCTGCAGGAGCTTGGGCGGCAGCCGCGCCTGGAGTTGCACCTCGGTGATGCCGCCGGCCCAGGATCTGCGCAGGGGGTGGATTTGGAGGTGGCTGCCGATGGCCACCACTCGCCGCGCCGCCGCGCCGCCGGCATCCGCCATTGGCATCGCCCCTATCGCCAGGGCTGCCTCACGGTGCAGGTGAGATTGCGGGGATCCCAGCCCGACCAAGCCTGGGAGCTCTTCCGCCCTGAAGGTCCGTTTGCCGTGCTCCCGCTGGGAGACGACGCCTTCCAGCTGGTGTGGAGTGCACCGCTGCCCCGGCTGCAGCAGCTGGAGGCTCTTGAGCCCGCGGCTTTTCTGGATGCCCTCAGCGCCGCTCTGCCGGAGCAGTTGCAGACCGAAGTGCTGCTTGATCGGCCGCGGGCGTTTCCCGTGGCGCTTGATTGGGCTTGGCCGCTGCAGCGCAAGGGTGTGGTGCTCGTGGGTGAGGCGGCGCATCGCTCCCATCCCGTGGGGGGGCAGGGCCTCAATCTCTGCTGGCGGGATGTGGCGGTGTTGCAGCAGTTGGCGGCTCGCGCGGCGTCTGGTCGCCTGCCGCTGCGGCAGCTGCCACGGCGCTACGCTGCCCGCCGCTGGCTCGATATCGCGTTGGTGCTGCTGGCCACCGATGCGTTGGTGCGCCTGTTCTCCAATCGCCA
>Ga0194129_10009462_pt1 | contig 10913 bp, 10 predicted proteins | sample TA2KigCa35mmetaG_FD_150862 | JGI IMG/M metagenome (GOLD analysis project Ga0194129, IMG submission 150862) | Freshwater microbial communities from Lake Tanganyika, Tanzania - TA2015038 Kigoma Deep Cast 35m | ecosystem: Environmental > Aquatic > Freshwater > Lake | place: Tanzania: Lake...
TCGGACATCGCCGACACAGCTTATGGCAAGTGAGCGGATGGGAACCTCAGCATCATTTGCTCAAGATCACCGAACATTCAGCCTTTGAAACATCCCCAAGTGCTATCGAGGCTCCGGACGAATACATAAACCTAGCAGCTGATCTAAGGCATCTGGGTGTTTCCATGGGCAAACACCCGATGGCTCTTATTAGACCGTTATTACAAAAATACCGCATAAGAAGCGCTATCGATTTGCGGTGCTTAGCCGATGGCGCTCTTGCTCGAGGAAGCGGTATCGTCACCCATCGGCAGCGACCAGAAACAGCTAAAGGCATGATGTTTGTAACACTAGAGGACGAGACCGGCATGATACAAGTTGTTATCTTTCCCGATCTTGTGAATCGTTATCGACGCGCGATTTTCAATGCACAACTTATGACTGTTTACGGTCGTTGTCAACGAGATCCTCATACCGAGGGGCTCGTTGCCCATTTGCTGGCTATGCGCGTTGAAGACCACAGTGCGCATCTCGGCATGTTTCAACCTCGGGCAAGCCGGGATTTTCGTTGATAGGCTTTAGCACAAGCCCCAGCTTTATACCTTGTAGTAATTTCGATACCAATCGACAAAGCGTTGGACACCCACTTGCACTGTGGTTGAGGGTTTGTAGCCAACCTGCTCGACCAGGGTACTAACGTCAGCGAAGGTATCGGGCACATCACCCGCCTGTAAAGGCAAATGCTCTTGAATAGCCTTGCGATCAAGCGCTTGTTCGATGGCTTCAATATAAGTAATCAAGCTCACTGGGGCATTGTTGCCAATATTGAAGATTCGAAATGGTGCACGGCTTGTTGCAGGGTCGGGATCGTCCGATTGCCAAAGTGGATTCGCCTGGGCAATTTGATCACTGGCACGTACCACGCCTTCGACAATATCAGCCACATAAGTGAAGTCTCGGGTATGGCGCCCATGATTGAAAACCTGAATCGGTTTTCCTTCCAAGATGTTGCGGGTAAATAAGAAAAGCGCCATATCAGGACGCCCCCAAGGCCCGTACACGGTAAAAAAACGCAAACCTGTGGTTGGCAGCGCAAATAAATGACTATAACTATGTGCCATTAATTCATTAGCGCGCTTGCTTGCTGCATAGAATTGAAGCGGATGATCGACACCTTGATGCTCACTAAAAGGCATGCTGGTATTTGCCCCATACACGCTACTGGTTGACGCATAGGTGAGATGGGCAATTTCACGATGACGACAGGCTTCGAGAACTCTGGTGAAGGCGATGATATTGCTCTCCACATAGGCCATCGGATTAACCAGCGAGTAACGAACACCGGCTTGGGCTGCTAAATGAATCACCCTATCCTGAGGTTCGTCAAAAGCATGTTGAGTGAATGCCTCATCGGCAAGATTTCCTTCTCTGAAACTGAACTGCTCAAAGGCATCCAGGATGGAAAGCCTTGCACGTTTGATCAATGGATCGTAGTAATCATTGACTGAATCAATGCCTAGCACTTGATCACCACGCTCAAGCAGGTATTTGCACACATGAAAACCGATGAAACCTGCCGCTCCAGTAACTAGTACACGCATCGATAACCCTTCACGGTGGTAAACAAAGGGGATTTATACATAACCATCGGGATTGCCAGACTGCCATCGCCAGGCATCGGTACACATGGTCTCAAGCCCACGCTGCGCACGCCAGCCAAGCACAGCGGCTGCTTTGGACGAATCGGCATAACAAACCGCAATATCGCCCGGGCGTCTTGCCGTAAATCGATAGGGGATTTCTTGCCCGCTCGCTTGTGAAAAAGCACGAATCAACTCAAGTACCGAGCGACCGGTTCCTGTTCCAAGATTAATAATCTCTGAGCGCTCCCCGGCAAGAAGATAATCAACCGCTTTGACATGACCCTCAGCAAGATCCATCACATGCAGGTAGTCTCTCACCCCGGTACCATCAGGCGTTGGCCAGTCCTGACCAAACACCGAGAGGTATTCACGCTTGCCTACGGCCACCTGCTGGACGTAGGGCATCAGGTTGTTGGGAACGCCTTGGGGTTGTTCACCAATCATGCCCGACTCATGAGCACCCACCGGATTGAAATAACGCAAAATGACCGCGCGGCATGATGGATTCGCCTGCTGCTGGGCAATAATGATTTGCTCGCCAATAAGTTTTGTCCATGCATAAGGATTGGTCGGACGCAAAGCGGCTGACTCGGTAATGGGTACCTGGTCAGGATCACCATAAACCGTGGCGGAAGAGCTATAAACCAAATGAATGTATCGATCCTTAGCGATTGATGAGATCGCCTTGAGTACCGCAAGCAAAGCCTGATTGTTATTTTCAAAATAACGCAGAGGCTGCATGACCGATTCACCTACAGCCTTTAAGGCAGCGAAATGAATCACGGCAGTGACATCAAATCTTGTTATCAGCTCAACAATCTTCGATTGTTCGCAAGCATCGGCTTCCTGAACCGCAAAGGCCTGATCGCCGAGTAATAGCTTTAGACGCTCAAGCACTCGTCGATCTGAATTACAAAAATTATCAAGCAACACGGGGAAATAGCCTGCCTGAACAAGGCTTACGGCTGTATGTGAACCGATATAACCTGCGCCACCAGTAAGCAGCACAGCATTGGGTTTTGTCATTACCCTAACCCTTAATTAACTTACCTTGAGTAATGCAGCAGGAAAATCAAGTGAGCGCTCGCGTCCTAACAAAGTCATCAAAACACTTACCCTTTCCTCTGCCACCTTACTGACAATACCTTCGAGCCCTTTAAACGGGCCATCAACAATAAGAACCTGATCACCTTGCTTAAAGGGCGAAAAGCTTGCGAACTCGGCCGCTCGTAATTGTTCTTCAAGCGTTCGCAGCGATTGCAAGGTGGGGTCTCGAATAGTCGCCGGCTCAGTCCCAAATCGAACTAAGCCAAAGACGCCGAGTGTTGAACGTACTGGGGCGATGCTGTGTTGTTCGTGCGCCGGGCGCAAAAACATGTATCGGGGAAACATCGGAATCAGCACGGACTTTTTTCGCTGCCAGGCGCGCATTTGCGGCAGCCAAATTTGATAGCCTTGTCGATCAAGATTCTCAGCTGCTCGAAACTCCTGCTTGGGCTTGGTATGACAAACATACCAGGGCCGTTTATCGTCGTTTTTAAGATCCATAAGGATTGCAGCTTAAGCTAAGCGCCCTTGTTGATAGTCCTCAACCGCTTGAATCAGTTCCGCGCGTGTATTCATAACAAAGGGTCCCATTTGCGCAATCGGCTCGTTGATCGGCTTTCCACTCACAAGCAGAAAAGCACCTTGCCCATATAACCGCAGCCTGTCGGATCGTGGTGAAAGAACAGCCATACAAGCACCAGGCACCGCTTGCTGATTGATGATGAGACCATCATGGATCATATAAATAAAAGCGTTATGATCCTGAGAAACACTTATCTCCAGCGCCTCGTCAGCTTGTAAAGGGCTCACAAACTCGCCGTGCAAAATCATTGGTTCACACAAAGCTTGCTCAAGCGGGCCGATGGAATGATCGTCAAGACAGCGAAATTGATCGAGTTGTTTAGGCAGTTCGCCTGCGATGAGACGAAAAAAATGTCCCTTGGGATGTTCCCAGCGGGGAATCAAAGATGCATCAATATCTCGCCACTGGGCCTCGCCCATTTTGTGTGAGGCAGGCAAATTAAGCCAAAGCTGAAAGCCTGCAAGCCTGCCACTCACTTGTTGTGGCATCTCCGAATGCACAATGCCACGGGCAGCACGCATCCATTGCACATCGCCCGCCTCTAACAGGCCTTGATTGCCTCGGCTATCGCGATGCAACATACGTCCCTCAAGCATGATCGTGATCGTTTCAAAACCACGATGCGGATGGTCTGGAAAGCCTGCCAAATAATCATCGGGCTTGTCTGAGGCAAAATAATCCAGCATAAGCCAGGGATCAAGTCTGCGCTGCATGCTCGGGCCATGCAAAGCGCGCAAAAGCTTAACGCCTGCCCCATCGGTACTAGGCATAGCTTTTATAAGCTGCTCGACAACAGCCTTGTTCACGTGGCAATCCTATCGAGTCCTCGCGCAAGGTCTGCGCAAAGATCGCGCGGCGACTCCAGCCCTACCGCGAGGCGAATAAGACCTTCGCCGATGCCTGCATCGAGCCGCGCTTGAGGACTGAGCCGTCCGTGCGTGGTGCTTGCCGGATGGGTAATCGTCGTCTTCGTATCGCCAAGGTTACCCGTAATCGATATGACTTCGGTCGCATCGATCACTGACCAAGCATGCCGGCGCAAGGACTCATCGTCGTCGCCTCTTAATTCAAAAGAGACTACAGCACCGAATCGACCTTGTTGAGCCTTGGCAAGCTCGTGTTGAGGATGGCTTGATAAGCCCGGATAGTAAACACGAGAAACCGAGGGATGGGCGGCTAGCCATTGGGCAGTCTCCATGGCATTGGCGCTTTGCTGTTCCATGCGTATTTGCAAGGTCTCTAAACCCTTTAACAAAACCCAGGCATTAAAAGCCGAAAGGCTGGGCCCTGTGGTGCGCATAAGCGGCAGTACCTGGTCATGGATAAATGATCGTGAGCCGATGATTGCGCCACCCAATACGCGGCCTTGCCCGTCAATATATTTTGTAGCGGAATGAATAACAATATCAGCGCCGTGCAACAGGGGCTTTTGTAACGCTGGCGTGCAAAAACAGTTATCGACCACCAAGCTGATCGCTCTTGACTTGGTTAGGCTGGCAAGGCCAGCGAGATCGGCCAACTCGGTAAGTGGATTGGATGGCGTCTCCACATAAAAGAGTTTAGTTTCGGGCTTTATCGCAGCTTCCCAGGCCTTAAGATCGCTGAGTGGTACAAAGCTGCACTGCAAGCCAAAGCGCGAAAGCATACTAAACAGTTGATAGGTCGAACCAAAAACAGCACTTGCACAAACCATATGATCGCCCGCTTTCATCAGGGCAAGCACCGTGGTCATGATCGCGGACATACCAGAGGCGGTTGCCATACAGGCCTCACCCTGCTCAAGGCTCGCAAGCCTGCGTTCGAACTGACGAACCGTCGGGTTGGTAAAACGTGAGTAAACATAACCCGGATCCTGATTGCCAAAGCGGGCTGCAGCCTCTGCGGCACTTTTAAACACAAAACTGGAGGTGAGGAACATTGCCTCGCCGTGCTCGCCAATATTGGTTCGATCGGTGCCTGATCGCACTGCCCGTGTACTAAAGTCTAGATCTTGAATCGGATCTAATGCAAAGTAATCGTCCATATGTGCTTCCGAAGTCTTAGGCTTCGCGTTGTAAAAACTGTAAATTCATTGCCGCGTTTAGGTCGGCTTGCATCGCCTCGGCTGCAGCATCGGCACCAAGACGTTGCGACTCAAGGTGATCAAGTAACTCCTGATTGACATCACCAGTGATGTAATGACCGTCAAAGCACGATGCTTCAAAGCCATCAAACTGGCTTCCAAGTGCGGCAACTGCTTGCTTCATGCTTTCGATCGACTGATAGACAAGTCCATCGGCACCAAGTAGCGTGGCGATTTCCTGATCGCTGCGTCCATGAGCAACCAGTTCTGTGCTTGTAGGCATATCAATGCCATAAACATTCGGATAACGCACCGGAGGTGATGCCGAAGCAAAGTAAACCTTCCGCGCACCCGCATCACGCGCCATTTGGATGATCTCCCGCGAGGTCGTGCCTCGGACGATCGAATCATCAACCAATAAAACACTTTTCCCCTTGAACTCAACGCTCATTGCATTGAGCTTTTGCCGTACTGATTTTCGGCGCACCGCGTGTCCGGGCATGATAAAGGTGCGACCCACATATCGATTCTTAATAAAACCTTCTCGGTAAGGGAGATTTAAGCGATCTGCCATTTCCATCGCTGAAGGTCTTGAGGTATCAGGTATAGGCATGACCACATCAATGTCGCCAAGCCTTAGTGATGTTTTTACATCATTAGCCAATAAAGCACCCATACTTAGGCGCGCATCGTAGACCGATACCTGATCAATCACCGAATCGGGTCTTGCAAAATAAACGTATTCAAAAATACATGGGTGTAAACCTTGTGACGGCATGCATTGGCGTTGGTGTAACTGACCATCACGATCGATCAAAATGGCTTCGCCCGGCTTCAAATCGCGCAACAACTCAAAACCGAGCCCTTCGATGGCGACCGATTCGGACGCAATCATCCATTCGGTTCCTTGATCAGTCTCCTGGAATCCAAGGCACATCGGCCTAATCCCAAAGGGATCCCGAAAGGCGAGCAAGCCAACATTAGCTATTTGCATCGCAACTGCGTAGGCCCCCCTAGCGCGCTCACCAAGAATGCTTACTGCAGCAAAAATCTCATCGACACTGAGATGTACACGAGCATGCTGCGCTTGCATGCCTTCGAGCTTTGAGGCTGCACCGAGATCTTGCAAAGCGTGTGCAAACACATTAAGCAAGACCTCAGAATCCGAATCGGTATTGATATGACGCCTATCAAGAGCGTACATTTCCCGCTGCAAGGATCGGGAATTGGTGAGATTGCCATTGTGAGCAAGCGTGATCCCATAAGGCGCATTGACATAAAAAGGCTGCGCTTCTTCGGGATTCATTGCAGAGCCCGCTGTGGGATAACGTACATGGCCAAGCCCATGCGAGCCAGGCAACGATCGCATATTGCGTGTGCGAAACACATCGCGTACCAGGCCATTGGCCTTATACATATAAAAGCGACCATGATCCTCGGTTGCGATACCGGCTGCGTCCTGACCACGGTGCTGCAAGAGCAGCAAACCGTCATAAATTGCCTGATTTACGGGCCCATGACCCGCAACGCCAATCACACCGCACATAGCCTAACTCCCCCCTCGCAAGCCGCCCTGAACCACATCGGCCCAATAGGGCTCGGCAGTTTGCACCAGCCAAATCCACAGCCCTCGGCTGTGGGCACGATCGAAAGACTCGTGCTGCATCAAATCAAGGCGCTGGGCGAGTAGTGCAAACAAAGCGAGTATGAGCATGGCTCGGGCAAGCCCCAGCGCAAGTCCGCCAAAACGATCGACCATACCCAATCCAGCCCAGCGTAAGGCCGAGGCGGTCATCATGCCTAGGAGGCGAGTGCTGAGCAAAAGTAAAAAAAATGCGATCGTCATCACCACAAAACGGTCTTGAGGCCAACTAATCCAAGCCGAAAGCTTGGTGGCCAAATCGCTGGCAAATAAAAATGCAACAAGCCAGGAAGCAAGGGCAAACGCAGATTTCACCAGACCGCTTAATATCCCGGCAACAGCCGATGCGCTGAGGACAATCAAACTAATCAAGTCCCACAGGCTTAACTGAAACCAAGTTGCCGAGTCCATGTTCCTAAAACCTCATTCGTCGATGGCGCTTCGAGCATAGGGCTCGACTAGGCATCAGGCCCTGCCAACGAAGCTTCAAGGCGGGCTTGTCGCAGTTTACTTTGAGCTTTTAGAGCGTCAGCCTTGCTGTCAAAGGGACCCACTCTGACCCGGACACGCTCTCCCTTAGGCGTTTTGATGCGATCGGTATAAACTTTTAACCCAAGCTTTTTAAGACGGGCTACCTGAGCCTCAGCATTGTCTGATTGTGAAAACGCACCTGCCTGCAAAACATAGCGATCAGGATAGCGCTCTGGATATGGCTGCTTAGCTGCCTTGTCAGGCTTATCTGAGGCCTTGGATTGCTGGGGAGTTTCGGACTTAGCTTTGGCATCCAACTTAGCCTGCGCATCCGACTTAGCCTGCGCATCCGACTTAGCCTGCGCATCCGACTTAGCCTGCGCATCCGACTTAGCCTGCGCGTCCGACTTAGCTTGGGCTGCGGATTTCGCCTCCGATGCCGTGGGACTCAGGACCGGTGTCGGAGAGGCTTCGCTTGGTGAATGTGCTTCAAGCTTTGCTGTTTTTGTTGCGGCTTCATCCTCGCCAGAGGGCTTGTGCTCACCCTCGATGTCTTCCTTCTCGATCACTGAGGCGCCCAAAGCTTGAGCCTTGTGGTCGCTAAGCGCTTCGTCGCTGGACTTCTCAAGCCTCGGGTCAACCGAGGGTATGCGAGGCTCGGCATGAAAAAAGATGGGCATCACAATCGCCAGCAGCACGACAAGTGCCAACGCGCCAATGAGCCGTTGTCTTGCCTTGGTGCGATACGGCGAGGCGGTTTGAAGAGAAAACTGATCGTCTTCGTCCGCAGACTTGTTCATGATGATCTAGACCTCGCCTTGTTCAGCGAGAACATCGGCAACCGTTAGAAATGATCCGAAAACGACGATCCTATCATTGTCTTGAGCGCGGACTCGTGATGCTGCGAGTGCCTTGCGGGGTGATTCAAAGCAATGAACGCTCGCCTTCTGGCCGAGCGCGTCGACTGCAAGCGACTGGCTTTTTAGCAAAGTTTTCTCAAGCTGCTCAGCTTGCAGTCCGCGAGGACCTGGCAAGGTGCACAACATCCAATGTTGAATCCGTGATGAGATCGCACGAATCGATGCTTCAACGTCCTTATCGGCAAGCATGCCGATTACGCCGTAGGTTTCTGGGAAAAAACCCATTTGATCGAGGTTAGCAGCCAAATGGGCCACGGCATGTGGGTTGTGAGCCACATCAAGAATGACACTGGGTTGTCCTGGCAGGACTTGGAAACGTCCAGCAAGATCAACCAGGGCAAAACCCTGACGAATCGCATGAGCAGGCACGGGTAATCGCATCCGCAAGGCATCGAGTGCAGCCAACACACCAGAAGCGTTTAGCAGTTGATTAGCACCACGCAAAGCCGGATAGGCCAGACTGGGCCTGCGACGACCCCTTATGGCGCAAGACCATTGTTGGCGATCACCAGCGTAGTTAAAGTCGCGACCGATTAAATAAAGATCAGCAGCTATTTGCTCTGCATGGTCAATAAGACTTTGCGGTGGCGCAGGATCTGAGCAAATCGCTGGCCGTCCTGGCCGGTAAATATGAGCCTTTTCCCAGGCAATTTGCTCACGCGTAGAGCCGAGCCATTCAGCGTGATCGATATCAATCGCCGTCACAATCGAACAGTCGGGATCGAGGATATTGACCGCATCGAGTCTTCCACCAAGACCGACCTCGGCAATGAAAACATCGGGCTTTGCCTTCATCACAGCGTAAAAAATCGCCAAGCTTGCGAACTCGAAGAAGGTGAGTGCTTCATCACCGCGAGCCGCCTCAACTGCTTCAAACGATGTCAAAAGCCTTGCATCGTCAATCGCTTGCTGGCCAATTCTTAAGCGCTCATTAAAGCGAAGCAAATGCGGTGAGGTGTAGAGCGCTGTCCGGTACCCTGCTTGCGTTAGGATCGACTCGAGCATGGCGCAGGTCGAACCTTTGCCATTGGTTCCACCGACCAAAATAACCGGACACTCAAAGCCAATCCCCAATCGCGACGCAAGTACGCGCACACGGTCAAGTCCAAGTGCAATACCACCCCGAGGGCCTTGCTCTAAATGCGATAACCAATCCGCAAGCGACATGGGCTGCAAGGCTGTCAAGCAGTCGATTCCGTCACCACTGCGTCGCTACTCTGACGCATCAACAATGCAACAAGGTGTGCAATGGTTTCGCGAAGCTGTCTACGGTCAAGAATCATATCGACCGCACCCTTTTCCAGTAAAAACTCAGCACGCTGAAATCCCTCGGGAAGCTTTTCCCGTACCGTTTGCTCGATCACCCGCGGACCTGCAAAACCAATCAAGGCTTTGGGTTCAGCAATCACCAAATCGCCTAAAAAGCAAAAACTCGCTGACACGCCTCCCATGGTTGGGTCAGTAAGTATTGAAATATACGGCAGTCGACGCGAGGCAAGTTCACTGAGCATGGCAGTGGTTCGTGCCATTTGCATCAGCGAGATCAAACCCTCTTGCATCCTTGCGCCGCCCGAGGCGGCAACCGATACAAAAGCCATACGTTGGTCGATAGCTGCCTGCACACCGCGCGAAAATCGCTCGCCAACAACGGCTCCCATCGAGCCGCCCATAAAGTCAAACTCGAAGGCTGCCACCACGGCAGGAATACTGCAAATCGCACCCCCCATGACGACGATGGCATCGGTCTCGCCAGTCTGATCGATAGCCTCTTGCAAACGCTCGCTGTATTTGCGTGAGTCCTTGAATTTCAAGGCATCGACTGCAAGCACTTCCTGACCAATTTCAAAGCGACCCTCTGGATCGAGCAAGCTATTGATACGCTCTCTCGCCGACATTCTCAAGTGATGGGTACACTTTGGGCAGACATTCACATTGGTTTGCAAATCGGCTGAGTACAAAACAACATCACAGCTCGGGCACTTGACCCACAGGCCCTCCGGAATTTTCTTCGCCGAGCCGGGCGCGCGCTGAATCCTTGGTGGAAGTAACTTATCTAGCCAACTCATGCCTGACTCCTTGCATCGCCTTGTTGTTTTTGGCGGTTTTGCTTAAGCATCCATACCCTGACGAATTTCGGCAAGCAGCTTACCCACTGCGGCCTGAGCCTGATCAGCTCCAACATGCTCCATTTCCTGGATCAATCTTGTTCCAATAACCACAGCGTCGGCAACTTCAGCAACCGCGCGGGCACTTGCTGCGTCTCGAATCCCAAAACCAACGCCAATCGGCAGATCGGTATACTTTCTTATCAGCGGCATCTTGTCTGCGACTGCATCAACATCAAGATGCGCAGCACCCGTAATACCTTTTAGACTGACATAATAAACATAGCCTCGAGCATGTTTCACAATATCGCGAATACGTGCCTCAGTACTTGTTGGTGAAAGCAGGAAAATCGGATCTAAACCAGCGCTTTTAAGCGACTGTGCAAACTCAGTGGACTCCTCTGGGGGGTAATCGACCACTAAAACCCCATCAACGCCAACCGACTTTGCTTCGTCGACGA
>Ga0194129_10009464_pt1 | contig 10910 bp, 19 predicted proteins | sample TA2KigCa35mmetaG_FD_150862 | JGI IMG/M metagenome (GOLD analysis project Ga0194129, IMG submission 150862) | Freshwater microbial communities from Lake Tanganyika, Tanzania - TA2015038 Kigoma Deep Cast 35m | ecosystem: Environmental > Aquatic > Freshwater > Lake | place: Tanzania: Lake...
CGTGATCAGCGAGCGTGCGCCTTGGCCTGCGCCTTGGCGCGGTGGGCGATCAGCTGCTCGATCCGCCAGCGCTGACCCGCACTCCAGTCGTCCCAGTCGATGCCGAGCTGAGACCCCAAATCCATGCTCCACGCCGCCACAGCGAAGAAGCTGCCGTCGTCGCTGCCATCGGCGCCCACCCACTCCCACAGGAGCGGGGTCGAGAGCGGCGCCTCCTCGCGGCTCACCTGCACCCACCGGCCCACACGAGCGCGCTCGTTTCGCTCCGCGTGGCCGGGCGTGCACCACCACGTCGTGTCCGACGAGTAGCCGATGCGGCTGTGGTCGTCGGTGCGGGGGACGACGCAGTTGAGCCCGCGTGGCCCAACGTGCCAGATCGAGATGTTCTCGCCCATGGTCTCTCCTTGTGTGTGCGGCAACGCGCCGCGAGGGGTGATGGGTGACGCTCAGCCGAGGCGCGTGCGGTAGGCGATCGGCAGGCGGGCGAGGAGGGCGTCGCGCGCGATGAGCGCGCCGTCGAGGTTGGCGACGCTGGTGCAGATGCACCAACGCCCCAGCTCGTCGGTGAGCGTCACCGACCACAGGACCTCGTCCTTGTGGTTGCGGATGCGCACGGCGGGCGCGTCGAGGTCGACCTCGATGGCGTTGTCGGCGCTGAGGCGGAGCGCGCCATAGTTGACATACTCCTCGACGCCGACCGCCTCCGCGTAGGAGGCGGTCTCGCCGTCGGCGCGGCGGGCGGCGATGGTGGCGATCACGCTGTCGGTGCCGATCCGGGCGTCGACCACGAAGGCGTCGATGACGCGCAGCGCGAACGCCGCGACCATGGCCTCGCGCCCGTAGCGGGCGGAGATGGCGGCGGGGTCACCGTCGGAGTCCGCCCACCCGATGTCCAAGACCGCCGCGCCCCAGAGCGCGGTGTCGTCGCCCGCCTCGTGGAGCAACAAGTTCCACGCGGGGCCGGGATCGTAGCCCGAGGCGATGGTCATCGCGTCGGCGATGTCGCGGAGCGTGCCGCTGAGGTCGTCCACGGCGTCATCATCGTCCACGGCTGCCTGGAGCGCGGCGACGGCGGCGCCGCCCGTCTTGAGGAGGATGGACATGGCGGTGCGGCGCTGCTCGGTGTCGCCGTTGGCGGCGACCAAGCCGAGGCAGAACGCGGCGGCGGCGGCGCTGAGGCGCTCGACGTCCAGGGCCTCGAGCGCCTTGATGATAGTGCTGTTCTTGATGTTGCTCATGGTCTCTCCTTGTGTGCGGCAACGCGCCGCGAGGGGGTGAGAGGGGGTGAGAGGGTCGGTCAGATCATCGCGCGGTACTCCGCCTCGCGGAGGCGGCAGTAGACAGCGTCGTTGACGTCGCCGCGCTGCTCCGCGTTGATGGCGGCCTCGGCGTAGGCGTTGGCGGCCTCGGTGATGCGCTGCTCGCGCTCGACGAGGTCATCGAGGATGAACTGCCCGAGGACACGCGCCGGCCCGTCGCTCATGTTCTGCGGCGGCGTGAAGCCGCCGTTGACGAGGAGGGTGGCGATCTCGCGCTGCTCGTCGGCGCCGCCCTCCTCCGTGGCGCCGAGAGAGCGGAGGAAGAGGGCGCCGGCGGCGAGGAGCGCCGCATAGGCGTCGCCGGGCTCGGGCACGGGGACGGCGCTGAGGGCGGCGGGATCAGCGCTGAGAGCCGCGGTAGTGGTGGTGGCGCGGGCGAGATCCATGAAGAGATTGCTGAGGAGGTTGCTCATACTGGCTCCTTGTAAGCGGCAACGCGCCGCGAGGGGTGAGGGGGTGTCAGCGACGCGAGACGTAGGCGTCGTCGCCGTCGGCGTAGGCGCAGACGGCGTCGTAGGCGAGCTCGCGCAGCGGGGTGTCGCGGAGGTCGCGCGTGATGATCGCGACGGCGACGGCGGTGACGGCGGTGGGGGTGATGGCGTCGGCGCTGAGCAGCTCCGCGCAGGCGCGCAGGTGCTCCTCAGTGCCGGGGACGAGGATCGTCTCGGTGATGTCGGTCATGCTGGCTCCTTGTGTGCGGCAACGCGCCGCGAGGGGGTGAGAGGGTTTCAGCGCAGGATCTCGTTGACCGCACGGAGCAGGTCGGCGCCGTCCTGCGGAGACAGATAGCCCGCCGCGGGGCCGGTGGGGCGGATCGCCCACTGCCCGTCGACCGCGAGGTGAGCCACCCCGAGCTGCTCGGGCTGGGCGCCCGCCACGCGGATCTCCGCGGAGTGACGCCCGACCTGCAGCCGCAGCTCCGCCCACCCCGGCAGCCCCGCCACCTGCACCTTGCAGGCGTCGGCGCGGGAGATGCCGTGGGCGCGGCAGGCGGCGCGGTGGGTGCGGACGAGGGGGGCGCCCATCCCCAACTCGGGGAGGATGACGTCCGCCCACGAGGGCAGGGGGCCGAACACCGCGGCGGCGCAGGCGGCGGAGGCGATGCTGCGCGCCGCCACGCAGCGGCGCGCCGCGCTGAGCGCCCAGCCGCTCACCTCGCCCATGGGGCTGTCGCGGTGCCAGCCGGTGCGCGTCGTCTCCACCACGCGCGCCACCTCGTCGATCAGCTCGCGGGGGCTGCGGGGGCTGAGGAGGTGGTCGGCGACGCGCGCGAACGCGGCGCGGTCCCCGCCGAGGCGCTCGATGGCGGCGGTGGCGAGGGCGTGAGCGCGGGCGTAGGACGCGGCAACCTCGCGGGGGGCGGCGCCGGTGGTGTCGTAGGCGGCGTGGGCCGTGTAGATGGCGCAGCTGGTCTGGTGGATGGTCTCGATGTTGAACATGGACGCTCCGATCGATCTAGCGACAACGCGTCGCGGAGTGTCTTGTTATCACAGCGCGGGGATCAGTTTTTCACTCAGCTGCCGCGCAGTCTGCGGACCGCGACGACGTCGTCTGCGATCTTGAGCGGGGAGTCCTTCTTCGCTGTGGCGGGGCACACGACGTCGTGCCGCCCGAGGACGGTGTTGCAGTAGTGCGTCGCGGAGTAGGAGGCGACGTACACCACGCCCTCCTTGGGCGGCGGCAGGTTGCGGATTCCTTGCACCACGCCGTCGGTGACGATCTCGATCACGCGGCCGCGGAACTCGACGAACCGGCGTTCGACGGGCGTGAAGTCCACGCGCATGAGCGTCCCAGACGGAGGCAGCGAGAGCATCGCGCCGCCGTCCGACGGGAGGATGACGATGGGGTGATCAGTGAGATTAACGAGCTCCATCGCGTCTCTCCGCGCCGCGAGTGAGCAGCGTCACGTTGTCGGGCAGCGCGCCCATGATGGTGTTGAATGTGTCGTTGGTCATGCCGTCCCCGAGGTTGGGGTAGGGAATCACGACCTGGGACTGCGTGCTCTCGCACAGCTCGCGGATTCGCGGCACAGACGCTCGGATGGCGCTCTCCCAGGGCATGCAGGCCCACCCAGGCACGTCGGGGTCATCGAGCTCGTCTGACGTGGGCGACATCTCGAACACCTGCGCCTGGTGAGGGTACACGTAGTCGCGGTAGCCCATACGCGGCTGAATGAGCCACGCGCACACCGGCACGCCGTCGATGTTGGCGGGCAGCGTGATCTCGCCGCTCGCGTAAGCGAGCTCTCGCGCCGTGCCGCCCACGGGGGAGCAGGCGGGGATATTCGCGCCGATGAGGCGCGGGGCGTAGGGAAAGCGCTCGGCGAAGATACGCAGTGTGCCCGCGCCCATGACCGCGCTCCCGTCCTTCTTCAGGTAGGGCGACATGGGGAGCAGCACGGTCACGCGAGCGGACCGCTGCTTGAGCGAGGTGACATGTTCAAAGAGGTCGGCGCGTACCTTGATCATAGGCACTCCTTTACGATTGTGGCGCAACTCGCGCGGGGTGTTCTGTTATCACAGAGCTGACACCTAGTTTGAGAGGAGACAGCTAAAGATGAGCGAGCGAGACTACAAGCGGGAGTATGAGCAATACCACAGCCAGCCTCAGCAGATGAAGGAGCGCGCGATGCGGAACAAGTGGAACCGCAGGCTGTCTCCGCCGGCTGGCAAAGAGATTGACCACCGGCGCGCGCTCCGCGATGGCGGGAGCAACGACAGGTCGAACCTGCGCTTCCGCTCCGTGAGCGCCAACCGCGCGGACAACGGGCACACCAAGTCCGCGAACTATCATCGCGCGGTGTGGGCCGCGTTCGCAGACGAGCTCGCGCAACTCGCGCAAGGCTAGCTCACATCCCCTCGTCCAGCCCGAGCAGCCCCGCCACGGCGATCATGCCCAGGACGGCGGCCATGAGCCCGTTGCCGTCCGCCGCGGCCATGCAGGCGAGCATCCCGAGAAAGAGCGATGCGAGAATGCGCGCTAGCATGACGCCGCCTCCAGCGCCTGGTCGAGCACCACGCGCTGCGCGTCGCTCAGCGGCGCACGCAGCAGCGTAGACAGCGCCTGGTGCGTCGCCCCTACCTGCGCGACCAGCAACCCGATCATGGCGATCAGCGCGTCGCGGGCCTCGTCGGGCGTCGCGCGGTACAGCGCCATCAGCGCGACCCGCGGAAACTCTTCCGTCGCGCCGAGGCGCAGTATGGGACGAACCCACGGCGCGCAGAACTCGACGCGCTGCAGCGGGTTGAGCGACTGAAAGCGGGACAGCCCGACGTCGGTGTGGAACACCGCCGCGAGCGCGCGCTCACGGGTGAGGCGGGAGTTGCTCTCGTCCGCGAAGAGCGCGTCCAGCTCCTCGGCATGCTCGCTCATGTCGATGATCTTGCACAGCGGCGAGAGCTTGTCGGCGAGCTCGCTGCGGACCTTGATGTGCCCGCTCACCACCTTCATGACCTGCGCGCGCAGCTCGCGCAGCGCGTCGCGGTCGATGGGCTCTTTCGGGTCGGGCAGGTTCTCAAGATGAACGGTGACGTCCATAGTCTCTCCTAGGTGTGAGCAACGCGCTGACGGTTGGTTATCACTCCGCGACGTCTGAGTTTTCAATGCCCGACGTCGTCGTCAAACACGTGATCCGCCATGAGCGCCATCTTCGGGAAGATGTCATCGCGGAATTGCGCCGTGACAGCGTCGCGGCTCTGCTCGCTGAGGTGCTCGAAGAAGTCTGCGAACTCTCGCGTGGCCGCGAGGATGTCCTCTCCGTACTCAGCCACAGACGTGGTGACGAGCTTGCGGAGGTGCTCGTTGTTCGCCCCGAAGTCCTTGCTCGGGTCGTACCAATCGTCCCGCAGGACGACCGCCACGACCGCGATGAGCACCGAGAGCAGCCCGCGCAGCGGCACCTCGTTCGCGTCGGCGTCAATCACGACGCCCGTGGTGGCGATGCGCAGATGACGCTGCGACTCTGACGGGAGCATGGATCCGACGACGCCCGTCCATGCGAGCAGCGCGGTGATGGTGTCGAACTCGTCCTTGTTGAGGTGGCTCAGCAGCATAGCGTTCTCCTTGTGCGCGGCAACTCGCCGTGAGCTTGTTCGCGTGGCTACTCCTCCTCCTCGTACTCCTCGACCTCGTCCGGGTACTTGCGCGCGATCTCTGGGAGTTCGATCTCTGGGAGGCAATACTCGTGGACCTCGCCGCTGTTCATCGTGATGAACATAGCGTGCCACTTGATGTAGTACTCCTTGACGTCCTCCCACTTGATGGAGAGCGAGTTCTCGATCTCCTCGACCGTGACCGTGATACCGTACACGTATGAGACGTTAAACTTCTTCATGATGTTCTCTCTCGCCGTGGGAGGGCAACGCGCCGTGAGACCTGTATCAGCCGCGCACGACCCGGTAGTAGGTGAAGATCGCCACGACGATCTGCCCGAGCGCCATGAGCGCGCTCAACGGGAACATGTTGGCCCAGAGCAGAAGGGCGCTGCTCCCGCCCGTGTGCGCCGCCGTGATGGCCCAATAGAAGGACGCGCGACAGCGCGGGTCGGTCCAGATCTGCGCGTAGTGGAACAGCGCCGAGGCGGCGGACGCGATCGCGTACGCGAGGACGAAGACGGTGTTGATGTCCATGGTGTCTCCTTGTGTGCGGCAACGCGCCGTCAGTTGTCGTTCAGCGGCAGAGCTGCGTGCACCAGCTGCACAGCTGCCCCGCGCCGATGTCGTCCGCCGGCACCTGCTCGGCGCAGCGCGCGCAGGTCTCGGTGCGCTCATCGCTGTCATCGCCGTCGCAGCTGTCGTCGGTCTCCTGCTCGGCGTCGTCCGCCTCGGGGTGGAACTCGCGCCACTCGACGCTGACCAGCCCGTCCAGCGGGATCGCGCGGTCGGCGCCGACGCGCACACCGAAGAACAAAGCGCGGTCGCCGCAGAAGCGGATCTCGCCGCCCGTCTCGAACAGGCGCCACGCCGTGTAGAGCCGGAAGGAGATGTGCTGCGCGTCGACCTCGTCGCCGTCGGGCACCCAGCAGCCGTCGTCCATGTCGTACTGGATGGACAGGACGCGGCCGATGAGCTCCACGAGCTCGATGTCGTCGAGGTCACTAGAGGGCGGCGTCGTCTCCCACTGCTTCGCGACGTCGTCCCACACGTCACGCAGCTCGGGGAGAGGACGGAGCTTGAGCGAGCTGAAGATGCAGTCCGCGTTCATCATGGTGTATCTCCTCGCCACCAGTCGGGTGGCTCTCGGCGCGTCCATGTGGCGAAGCGTGCCTTGTCTTGATGATAGAATTCGCGATAGGTGCGAACGGGGTCGCCCTCGTACCGCGGCGATGTACCGACCGCGAGCGGGAACGGCTTGGCGCGTCGGCGATGGGGGAACAGCGTCACGAGCGGCGCAGGCGGCAGCGTCGCTAGGAACACCGCCGTGCCGTGCGGCTGTGCGCCGAACAGCCCTGGGTCGCGGAAGCGGAACTCGAACTCGTCGAGCAGCGCGTCGCGCAGCGACGTGACGTAAGAAAAACCGCGCGCGCAGCTCCGCACGAACACCGAGCATGGATGGTTACGCATGCGCGGCGTGTGGTACGCCGTCGTGTCGGGCAACTCGCCCAAGAGCACGCGCGCGGTGATCTCCATCTGCGTGTACTCCAGCACCATCTTGCGGACGTGCTGGTCACAGTGCATCCTCGCCGCGATCAGCGGGTCTGGATGCAACACGAAGATGTTGAAGTCACACCTCCTCGTCGGGCGTGTCCACCGAGCGGGTGCGGATATCGGTGACGCGGTCGAGGAGGACCTCGAGCGCGAGCTCGGTGATGCGCTTGTCGATGCCGCGCTGGCGCAGCGCGGCGAGCTCCACGGCGTGGCACTCCGCCTCGGCGCGGGCGCGGGCGCTGTGGGCGGCGCGCAGCGTGGCGAGCTCCGTCTGCTGCGCGGCGATCTCCGTCTGCTGCGCGTCGATCACGTGCTGCTGCGCGGCGATCACGTCGCGGCCGTGGCTGAGGGCGCGGGTCATACCGTTCATGTCGGCCGTGGTGCCGCGGTGGCGCTCACGCTCGCGCTCGAGCTCGACACGCAGCTCCGACTCACTGAACACCAGCTTGTCGCCGAGCTCACGGATGGCGACGCTGAGGCTGAGGTTGTCGTTCTCCGTGGCGTACTTGGTCGCGGCGGCGAGCAGGGGCGACTGGATGGGCAGGTTGATGGTGACGCAGCGGCGAGGGGTCTTGGGCATAATACACTCCGTTACTTACCGACAACGCGTCGGGAGTGTTGAGTTATCACGCAACGCGCGTGAAGTTTTCACCAGTACACTGCGCGCGCGACCTCGATGTCGGGCGCGTCGAGCGCGAGCGCGCGCAGCTCATCGCGCACGTCTTGAGGCCAACCGCGCTGCTGCGCCGTGCTGTTGCCCAGCGCGATCAGCGTCGGTATGTCGCTGACGCCCGCGTCAACGCGGGGGAGCGCCCCGAGCTGGCGCTCGCAGCGCAGCGCGCGCGCCCTGTCGTGCACAGCCCACGACTCGTCCTGCAGCGCCTCGTGGATGTCGAACGCGGAGTACGCGCCGTCGCGAGGCAGGTACTCCGCGACGTGCGTCCGCAGCATCCTGTGCAGCGCCGCGGCGGCAGCAGACCGCGAGCCGTAGTGGTGGGACACGCGCATGTCCAGGTCACCGAACGTAACAAAGTGCTTATCGTCATCGTGCTTCACGTGAAACATAACACCTCCAGACCCGCAGCAACTCGACGCGGGCGTGGAATGTTATCACACCATCAGGGGTCATTTTCCTGTCAGCGAATCAGCGCCGCGTAGCCGCGCCCGTCCGTACCGAGCGCCATCTCCAGGTCGATCAGCTGCTCCGTCAGCACACGCGCCATCTCGTGATCGTTGCGCGCGCGCGCCCGATGCAGCTCGATTGTGATCCTGCGGTACGTCTCGTTGAGGAACTTGCGCTCCATCTCGTTCATTCGGTGTGCGCGCGACGCGTAAGACATGTCGTCCTCCTGTGTGTGCCGCACACTATAACAGCGTGACAGCTAAAAAAGCATACCTGCGTGGCGAGCGCATCCATCCAACCAAACCTCTGCTTCTACGCGGTTGCCCGCGTACCTGTTTATCACAGCTTCTCCGCCAAATTTTGCGCGTACTATCATCACGCGCGTTGCCCAAGCGCGCGCGACGGCCTTTCTTCCCTCAGGCGGGGGCGGCTTTCAGCCGCGCTTCTCGATCTCGTCCTGGAGCGCGTCGAACTCCGCGTCGGCCATCTCGGCCTCCGCGATGAAGACCTGCTCCTCGAGGAACTCGACGTTGTCGATGAAGTCCGCATCGCGGGGCGTCCACTCGCCGGGCGTGCTACGAACAGCCGCCGCGAGGGCGGCGCTGTTGCGCGCGTCGATATACGCGCCGCGGAGGCGCATGACGGTGGGGTTGTTCGCGTCGTCGAGGAGCGCGCGAACGCGCCGGCAGTTCACGCCCATCAGCCACCTACGCAGCGGCGCAGAATTGAACGACGGGTTGTTGAGGACGATGCTGTGGAGGGTGGGGCCGTTGCCCATGGTTGCACTTTCTTTCTCCTGCGAAGCGCAGGTGAGAGGGTTGGTGTCAGGAGCGTGCGTTCTCACTGACATATTCTTATCCCGTAGACCGCAGCGACTTTTCACTTTGGTGCGCGCTGTCATCTCGGCGCCCGAGTGTGCTACGCTGTGCGCGCTGCCGGCTCCTTCGATGTCACGCAGCACCGCGGCGAAGAACAAGTGTGTCAGCGCTGCGCGTCGTCGTAACGCCGCTGAGATGTAGGATTTTCACACTTTCTTCTATGTCGAGGAAACGAGGAGGGGCAGTGCCAACCCAACACACACTGGTCACGGGTCACAGCGGCGCGGGCAAGAGCACGCTCGCGCGCTCGTTCGGTCTACCGATTCACGCGCTCGACGATGACCCCGACATACGCGAGCAGCTCCAGCGGCAGAAGGAGTACGCATTGAGGAACGGCGGCAGACTCCCATCGTTGGACAACCCTGAGTACAACAAGGCGATGCTGCGCGCGGAGCGTCGTGCGATAGGTCGGGCGCTCGCGCTGACTGACCCCCACGTCGTGGAGGGCGCGTACCTGCTCAATCGCCGCCCCGAGGGCCTCCGCGCGCACAAGCTGCACCTCGTAGACGTGCCGCAGGACATCGTACTCGCGCAGCGCGTGGAGCGAGAGCGTCTGAAAGACATCGCGAAGGGACGCCCGTGGTCTGACGAGCGCGCCGCTGGCGTGCGTATGCGCGGTCAACAGTTGATCGACGAGTATGAGCCCGGCGTGCAACGGTGGCGTGCCGCGCCTTATGTGACCAAGCACAGAAGAGACGCGATGAGCCCGAACGAGAAGCGCGCCTCGATGAAGCGAGGAGGGGCAGTGCCAACTCAACACACGTTAGTCACGGGTCACAGCGGCGCGGGCAAGAGCACGCTCGCGCGCTCGTTCGGTCTGCCGATCTACGCGCTCGACGATGACCCCGACATACGGGAGCAGCTTCAGCGGCAGAAGGAGTACTCGGCGCGAAACAGCGGTAGGCTCCCATCGCTGGACAACCCTGAGTACAACAAGGCGAAGCGCCGCGCGGAGCGTCGCGCTATCGCTCGCGCGCTCGCCTTAACGGAGCCTCACGTCGTGGAGGGCTCGTACCTGCTCAATCGCCGTCCCGAGGGCCTCCGCGCGCACAAGCTGCACCTCGTAGATGTGCCGCACGACGTCGTGCTCGCCCAGCGCGTGGGGCGGGTGCGTCTAGAAGACCTCGCGAAGGGACGCACGTGGTCTGACGAGCGCGCCGCCGGCGTGCGTATGCGCGGGCAACAGCTGATCGACGAGTACGAGCCCGGCGTGCAACGGTGGCGTGCCGCGTCTTATGTGACTAAGCACAGGAGAGACGCTACGAACCCGAACGAGAAGCGCGCCGAGGTGGAGTACCGCGGGCACACGTTCCCTGGATACAACCAACCCGTGCGCGCTGGCGAGGGTCAGCACAAGATGATGGTCTTGGCGAAGAAGGGCGACGACGTGCGCCTCGTTCGCTTCGGACATCGTGGCTACCAGCACAACTACTCGCCCGAGGCGAAGGCGAACTACCTGAAGCGCAGCGCAGGTATCCGTGACGGCAGCGGCAACCTCACGAAGGACGACAAGTTCAGCGCCAACTACTGGGCGCGCAAGCACCTCTGGCCGCGCGGTCAAGCGGCGGACGGCAGCGCGCTGAAGAAGGAGGCCGCGGACGAGAACTACCGCCACCGCGCCACGCTGCTGCTGCGTGACCGACAGGGACACCTGCTCGCGTCAACACCGAGCGCGCGTTCGCCGGGCGCGACGGGCTTCACGAGCGTCATGTTTCCTGGCGGCGGCGTCCACGAGGACGAGCGCTTCGACATGCCGACTAGCGAGGAGATCATCGCGGGGGCTCGGCGTGAGGCGCTAGAGGAGCTCGGCATAGAGCTGGACAACCCGAGGCACATCGGCTCGCTCCGCAGCGCGATGGACCAGCGGTTCCGTGACAAGCAGACCGCCAAGCGCGGGGTGCGCGTCGACGGTCTACACGAACACTACGTGCTCGCAGACCGCGGT
>Ga0194129_10009467_pt1 | contig 10907 bp, 11 predicted proteins | sample TA2KigCa35mmetaG_FD_150862 | JGI IMG/M metagenome (GOLD analysis project Ga0194129, IMG submission 150862) | Freshwater microbial communities from Lake Tanganyika, Tanzania - TA2015038 Kigoma Deep Cast 35m | ecosystem: Environmental > Aquatic > Freshwater > Lake | place: Tanzania: Lake...
TACATCCCGCTCCAACAGTTCAACGAGACCACCTCTCGCGAGTTCGCCGCCGAGTTACAGCGCCTCCTCCGCGAAGGGGCCACCGGACTCGTGATCGATCTCCGTCGCAACACCGGGGGCTTCCTCGAACAGGCCCTCACCCTCTCGAACTTCTTCGTCGCTAAAGGCGCCGAACTCGCCACCGTGCGCGGCCGCAACACGCCGGACGAGCGCTACGTGGCGGAGCGTGATCCCTTCGCCCCGCGTCTCCCCATCGTGATCCTCACCGACGGTTACACCGCCTCGGCCTCCGAGATCGTCGCCGGCGCGCTGCAGGATCATGACCGCGCGCTGATCGTCGGCACCACCTCATTCGGCAAGGGGCTCGTGCAGTCGGTCTATCGCCTCGATGGCGGCTACGCGATCAAGCTCACCACCGGCAAGTGGTACACGCCGTCGGGGCGCTCCATCCAGAAGGAGCGCGTCCTCGACGCCACCGGGAACCTGATCGAGGTCCACCCCGAGTCGCTCGAGACCGAAGCCCAACGCAAGGCGCGCCCGATCTTCAAGTCCGATGGTGGCCGTCCGCTCTATGGCGGCGGAGCGATCACCCCCGATGTGATCGTCCGCTACGACACCCTCACCTCCGCCGAGCAGCGCCTCGCGCGGGTGCTCGTACCGAAGTCGCAGGACATGTACCTGGCGATGGACGAGTATGCCTTCGCGCAGAAGGGGGCGCTCAAGCCCGACTTCGTCGTGAGCGATGCCATGCGCAACGACCTCAAGCAGCGCCTCGCCACCCGCGGCCTCACCGTCGATGCCAAGACGTGGGACGAGGGCAAGAGCTATGTGGATCGTCTCCTCGGCGACCGCATCGCGCGCCGCGCCTTCGGTGATTCGGTGGCCAAGCGTCGCGAGGTCCCCGAGGACGCGCAGCTCCAGAAGGCGCTCGAACTGTTGAAGAAGGCCCGCACCACACAGGACCTCTTGGCGCTCGCCACCGACGCGCCGAAGCCGAAGTCGTCGCGCGAGTAACCTTCGCGCTCCAATCTCTCCACTCCCCTGATCCCTCGAATGAACCGGCTGCTCTCCCTCGCTACGATCTGCGCCGTTGCCCTTGCCTGCTCCAAATCCGAGACAGACACGCAGTCAGCTTCCAGCCTCCAGCCTTCAGCCGCTTCGCTGGAAGCCTTCCCCGGCGAATCGCGCCTCAGCAACATCACACAGCTGACGTTTGGAGGCGAGAACGCCGAGGCCTACTGGAGCGCTGACGGCGAGTTCATCACGATGCAGTCCACCCGCGACGGCCGCAGCTGCGATCAGCAGTATGTGATGCGCGCCGACGGCTCCGACCTGAAGCAGATCTCCGATGGCCGCGGCAAGACCACCTGCGGGTGGTTCTTTCCCGGTGGGGAGCGCGTCCTCTTCGCCTCGAGCACCGCGCACGACGCCACCTGCCCCGCCAAGCCCGATCCCTCCAAGGGCTACGTCTGGCCGCTCGACAAGTACGACCTCTACACCGTCGCGCGCGATGGCTCCGATCTCAAGCGCCTCACGAACTACGATGTCTACACCGCCGAGGCGGTCATCTCGCCCGATGGCAAGAAGATCGTCTTCACCTCCCTCAAGGACGGCGATCTCGACATCTACACGATGAACATCGACGGCACCGACATCCGCCGGCTCACCACCACGCCCGGGTACGACGGCGGCCCCTGGTGGTCCCCCGATAGCAAGCGGATCGTCTATCGCGCACATCACCCCAAGGATCCCACCGAGCTCACGCAGTACCAGGAGCTGCTCACGCAAGGACTCATCCGCCCGAGCAAGGTCGAGCTCTTCGTGATGAACGCCGATGGCTCCGACCAGCGGCAGATCACCGCGCTCGGCGGCGCCAACTTCGGTCCGTCGTGGAGCCCCGATGGGAAGCAGATCATCTTCTCGTCCAACTTCGCCTCGCCCCGCTCCCGCAACTTCGAGCTCTACCTCGTGAATGCGAGCGACTCGATGGCCACCGCCGATCGCCTCGAGCGCATCACCGTCTTCGATAGCTTCGACGGCTTCCCGATGTTCAGCCCCGATGGCACGAAGCTCCTCTTCGCCTCCAACCGGAACGCGAAGAGCGAGGGGGAGACCAACGTCTTCGTCGCCGACTTCTCGTGGAAGTGATCGCGTGAGCGCCGCCGCGCCGCTCGATCTGCGGCGGCCCCCCTCCGACCCGCGCGTGCAGCATATCCTCATGCTGCGCGAGCGCATCGACAAGACCGCGCGGAACGGCAAACCCTACGCGATCCTCAAGCTCGGCAACGCCTCCGGCGAGATCACCGCGAACGCCTGGGAGGAGTATCTCCCCGATCTGCAGGGCATCGGCGCCGGGGCGCTCCTCCAAGTGATCGGTGAGTTCGAGACCCGTGAAGGGAAGCGGCAGCTCAAGCTCACCCGCGTCACCGCCCTCCCGCCGGGCCACCTCTCGCGCGACGAGATCCTCGCGCAGTTCGTCCCGCGCATCACACAGGACCCGCAACAGCTCTGGGACAAGATCGACGGGTGGTGCGCCGCGATGCCCACCACCCTCCGCGCCGCGGTCGAGTCGGTCTTCCGCGATGATCCCTTCCGCGTGCAGTTCGCCGAATCACCCGGCGCGACGCGCGGGCACCACGCCATGGTCGGTGGGCTCCTCCTGCATACCTGTGAGGTCGCCGAGATCGCTCGCGCCGCTGTGGCCGCCATGCAGGGCGATGTGCACCTCGTCACCGCCGGCGCGCTACTCCACGATATCGGAAAGGTGCAGGCGTACTCCGTCGACGTCGCCGGCTTCGACTACACCCCCGCCGGCCATCTCCTCGGGCATATCGTCCTGGGCTCGCTGATGTTGCAGCAGCGGCTCGCGACCCTCCCGCCGCACACCCTCTCCGCCGACCAGCGACTCGAGCTCCATCACTTCATCCAGTCGCATCACGGGATTCCCGAGTACGGCGCCGCCGTGCGCCCCATAACCCTCGAAGCCGAGCTCCTCCATCACGCCGACCAAGCCTCGGCCAAGGGGAACGACTTCAACGAGGCCGTCACCGATCCCGATCTCTTTCCCACCGACGACCTCTCCTTCTCCGCCAAGCGCTCCTGGCGCCTCGAGCGCCGCGTCTGGAAACGCGATCACGAGTGGGAGTGAGTCACGTACGCTGAGCTATCGATGACCACCATTAAGCAAGACGATTTCATCCAGTCCATCGCGGACGCCCTGCAGCACATCTCGTACTATCACCCCGTCGATTACATCACCGCACTCGGCGACGCGTACGAGAAGGAGACCGGCCCCGCCGCGAAGGACGCGATCGCGCAGATCCTCACCAACTCACGGATGTGCGCCGAGGGGCATCGCCCCCTCTGTCAGGACACCGGGATCGTCGTCGTCTTCCTGAAGGTCGGGATGAATGTGAAGTGGGACGCGAAGCTCTCCGTGCAGGAGATGGTGAACGAGGGGGTCCGTCGCGCGTATCTGCTCCCTGACAACATCCTCCGCGCCTCCATCGTCGCTGATCCTGCCTTCTCGCGTGTCAACACGCGTGACAACACACCGGCCGTTGTGCACACCGAGATCGTCCCCGGCCACACCATCGATGTGCAGCTCTCCGCCAAGGGGGGCGGCTCCGAGAACAAGGCGAAGTTCGCGATGCTCAACCCCAGCGACTCGATTGTCGACTGGGTCTTGAAGACCGTCCCCACCATGGGCGCCGGTTGGTGCCCGCCCGGGATGCTCGGGATCGGGATCGGTGGCTCCGCCGAGAAGGCGATGCTGATGGCGAAGGAGTCGTTGATGGGGGATATCGACATGGCGCAGCTCAAGGCGCGTGGCCCCCACAACAAGATCGAGGAGCTCCGTATCGAGCTCCACGACAAGGTCAACGCACTCGGCATCGGCGCGCAGGGGCTCGGTGGGCTTACCACCGTGCTCGATGTGAAGATCTTGGACCACCCCACGCATGCGGTCTCCAAGCCCATCGCGATGATCCCCAACTGCGCCGCCACTCGGCATGCGCACTTCACCCTCGATGGCTCCGGCGTCGCCAAGCTCCCGATCCCGAAGCTGACCGATTGGCCCAAGGTCACCTGGCAGCCCGATCGCAACACCAAGCGCGTGAACCTCGACGCCCTCACGCGCGAGGAGGTCGCCGCGTGGAAGGCGGGGGATCGTCTCTTGCTCACCGGCAAGCTCCTCACCGGGCGCGACGCTGCGCACAAGCGCATCGCCGATCTCTTCGCTAAGGGGGAACCGTTGCCGGCGGGGGTCGACTTCACCAATCGCGTCATCTACTACGTCGGCCCTGTTTCCCCCGTGCGCGATGAGGTCGTCGGGCCGGCTGGGCCGACCACCGCGACGCGCATGGACAAGTTCACCGAGATGATGCTCAGCAAGACCGGGTTGATCGCGATGATCGGCAAGGCCGAGCGTGGGCCGACGGGGGTCGAGGCGATCCGGAAGCATCGCGCCGCGTACCTGATGGCCGTCGGTGGCGCGGCGTATCTCGTCTCCAAGGCGATCCGTGCCTCGCGCGTGGTCGCGTTCGAGGATCTCGGGATGGAGGCGATCTACGAGTTTCAGGTCGAGGAGATGCCGGTCACAGTCGCGGTCGATGCGGAGGGGACGAATGTGCATGAGACCGGCCCGCGCGAGATGCAGGAGAAGTTGCGCGCATTGCCGGTGATCGGGTGATGCGGCGCGTCATCGTCGGTCTCGTGCTCGCATTGTGGGCGATGCGCGTCGAGGCACAGGTTGCGGCTGACTCGGTTGCCATCACCGGTGTCGTGACTCGACTCTTCGACGCGATGCGCGCGCGCGACACGACCACCATGCGCGCCCTCTTCGTGCCCAATGCGTCGATGCAGTCGCTGCGCGACACCGCAGTGACATTCGAGAAGATCGATGGCTGGATCGCCGGCGTCGCGCGCGCCCCGCAGGGTGTCGTCCTCGACGAGCGACTCGGCCCGCAGACCGTACAGATCGATGGCAACCTCGCCACCGTTTGGGTCGACTACTGGTTCTATGTCGGGCCTCGATTCTCGCACTGCGGGGTCGACGCCTTCCAGCTCGCGCGCATCGGCGGGGCGTGGAAGATCTTTTCCGTGGTGGACACGCGTCGGACTGCAGGGTGCACCCCCGCACCCACCTAATCGGGTAGGTCTCGCGCCCCCAACGAGTTAGGGGCGATTGTCGGGAGAGCCCCGAAAGGATAACGCCAAGTAGCGCACGCTAACCCGTTGGTGCGCTTGCGCTTACCTATATTCCCGATTAAATTATTTCCAGTAACGCGTCCCTTGGATGACGAGCACTCGGCGTACCCCCCAGCAGGAGGCTCCATGCGCAAGCCACGCCCCAATTCGTACAACCCCGCGCAGGCGTTGCACCTCATCGCGAACGATCGCAACGGCACCCCGTTGAGCTGTCCGTCGTGCTCCGGGTCTATCGAGCGCGATCCCGCTGACGTTCCGCCCCAGCCGCGCACGCACGTGACCCTCACCTGCACCAAGTGCGGCCGCATCGCGCGCTACATCGCGGGCGCGGCATAAGGCGATCGCTTCCACCCTCGCGACACCGCTTCGCGACGACTTGCCAGTACGCACGCGGGGCGCGATGATCGGTCGATGATCATCGCGCCCCATCTCGTTTTCGTCTGTCTGTTGCTATTCGGCGCCGCCTGCGCGCCAACGACGTTCAGGATCACCCCGCAGCGTCCCATCGAGCAGCTCCGCGCTGAGGCGCTCGCGGCGACGCCTCCCGTCGAATCTCCGCCGCGCGCCGCGCACGATCTCGTGCCTCTCTCGAGCGTCGACCCGCAAATCCGTTTCGATATCCGCTACGCGACCACCAACAACTTCATGGGGAGCCAGATGTACGAGCGCCCCGATCCGCGGTTGCAGCGGCCCGCCGCCGAGGCGTTGGGTCGCGTCGCACGCGCTCTCGCCGCGCAGGGATACGGGCTGCTCGTCTTCGATGCGTATCGCCCCTGGTATATGACCAAGATGTTCTGGGAGGCGACGCCGGATTCGCTGCGCGCCTTCGTCGCCGATCCAGCGAAGGGGTCGCGTCACAATCGCGGGGCGGCGGTCGATCTCACACTCTATGAGCTCAAGTCCGGCAAGGTCGTGAAGATGCCGAGTGGGTACGACGAGTTCACCCCTCGCGCGGCCGCGAACTACGAAGGCGGCACCGCAGAGCAGCGCCGCCTTCGTGATCTTCTTCGTACGGCAATGACGTCAGAGGGCTTCTTGGTCTACGCCGAGGAGTGGTGGCACTTCGACTTCAAGGATTGGCAGGCTTGGTCGCTCGGTAATGTGCCGTAGGACGTTCGCGAACGACGCCAGCGGCGAGGAGTGAGATCACATAGGAGTTGAGGGAGACCCCTTCGACTTCGGCGCCCTCCGCCAGCATCGCATGGAGCGATCGTGGGACGCGTACGCGGAACTGTCCACTGTGACTTTCCAGGATCGTCGGATCGGGGAGGGGCCATCCCTCGTCGCGATATGTCTCGATGGCGAGCTCGAGTGCCTGCTTCGCCTCAGCGACGGCCTCTTCCGCCGTATCACCGATCCCGGAGATACCAGGGAACTCCGGGCAGGAGGCGATGAAGGCATCATCCTCCTCACTCCAGAAGACACGGAAGCTGTACGTGGGATTGGTCATCGGGTCCTCACTCGGACGAGAGGGCATCGATCGCGTCAAGCAACTGCCGCACCTGATACGGCTTCGCTCGACCTCTCACGTCTTGAAAGTTCATCACCTGCATCGTGCCGGCACGTTTGTAGATATGATGGCTTCCAGTCGTGCGCGCCAAGACCCAACCGAAGCACTCGGCGAGCCGACAGATCTCATTGAACCTCAGCCCCGCCGGATGGTTCCGCGCGGCAGCGAGCAGTCCTTCGCAGTCTGGCATCTCCTGCTCCCGCCGCAGCGCACGGGTGATTCGACATGTGAATCCTTACAGGAGTATGGTACCATGGGTGGTACCAAAAGACAAGGGGTCAGGGGACAGTGGTCAGATGTCAGGTACCTGCACTCCCTGTTCCCTGCACCCTGTCACCTGATCCCTGCTAGTGCTCGATCGTCCCCTGCTTGCTCGTATCGACCTCGTCGACCGCACCAGCCTTGAACAAGAACCCTTCCATATTCCGCGTGAGGAACTGGCGCGCCTGTGGGTCCATCACGTTCAGCCCGTAGTGATTGATCAGCATCGTCTGCTGCTTGAGCCAGAGCTGCCAGCAGGCCGGGCAGGTCCCCTCGAGGATCCTCGCCCCGATCGCGCCGGGAAAGGGCGCCTTCTCGAATCCCTCGGTGGTCTGTCCGCACTTCTGACACACGATCTGAGCCATCACGCGATCCTCGCAACAGGGTGAATCCACCCCCCAAATCTAGCGGGGGACGATGACCTACCCGAGGGAGATTCCCGAAACCGGTGCACCGGCCGCTGCGGATCCCGTCCGACCCGCCAACCATTCGACGGTCCGCTCGACGATCGCCTCCCACCCGAAGTCCACGGTGATCACATGCCCCGCCCCGCGCACCCAGACCACCTCGCGCTCGGCGGGCCGCAACCCTTCCAGCGCCGCTCGAGCCACCGGAGCGGGGATCCGATTGTCCTCCTCCGAATGGAAGACCAGCGTCGGGGTCCGGACCCCGGGTAGCGCACGGCCAACCGCGGCGGCGACCCCAGCGAGTGCCTTGAGCGACCCGCGACTCGAACAGCGATAGGCGATCTGCTGGCCCCGCACACTTTCATCGTGGATCGAGCGCCCCCCCGCCCCGGCCCCGTACTTGGTGATCGGCGACCAGAGCCAGGAGGTCCGATGCGCACGCTGCGCAGTGGGCGGCATCACGAGCATCGGGGAGTAGAGCACGAGCCCCGATGGTCCCTCCCCGCGGGCCGCAGACTCGGCGGCGATACAACAGGCGAGCGCGGCCCCCATCGAGAGCCCACCGACCGCGACGGTATTGAAGTGCGAACGGAGATCCGCATACGCCGCACGCGAGGCGGCGAGCGCCTCCTCCGCACTCCACAAACAGAAGGCCTCGAGCGAGCGACCATGTCCAGGGAGAAGAGGCACCGAGACGGTCCACCCCGCGCGCTGCAGACGTCGCGCGACGCCATCGAGCGCGGTTGGGGCATCGTTGTAGCCGTGGAGGAGGAGGATGGCCTTATCTCCACCGCCCGGATACTCCCGCGACTCCGCCCCGATCACGATCCCATCAGGGGACGCCGGATACCGCTCGCGAAACGCCGACTCGCGCCGTACCGCACGGAAGGTGCGCTGCCCCCACCACGTGGCGAGCACCGCCTCGAAGATCAGCTCTGGGTTTCCCCCCATCTCAGTACCGCGCGACGCTCGGGTCGACCTCGACGCTCCAGCGGTCGATCCCCCCCGTGAGATTGAGTACCTGCGGCACACCCGCACTGCGCAGATAGTCCGCGACCATCGCGCTCCGCATCCCGTGATGACAGATCACCACCACTTCGCGATCGCGTGGGATCTCTGCCATCCGCGCCGGCACGCCAGACATCGGGATCGTGTTGCTCCCTTCGATCACCGCGACATCGACCTCCCACGGCTCACGTACGTCGAGAAGGTAGAGCGCTTCCCCGCGCGCGAGTCGAACCGAGAGGTCAGCTGGCGTGATGTTGGACGGAATCATCGTTGAAGCTGTGACAGAAGATGTTAAATTGGCGGTCGTGGAATCCTTCAGCCCACAGCTCTCGTCGATCGACTCGAGTTCAGTACGCGAACGCGTCCCACACCACTCGCAGGTCGGATCCTTCGCCACCTGCACCTCATGCATCCGCATCGTGAGCGCGTCAATCAAGAGGAGACGCCCCACGAGCGGCTCACCGATCCCGAGGATCAACTTGATCGCTTCGGTCGCCTGCATCGCCCCGACGATACCGGGCAACACACCCAGCACCCCACCAGTGGCACAATCCTCCACGGTTCCGGGCGCCGGCGGCGCGGGATGCACACAGCGATAGCACGGTCCTGAAACGGACTCGCCGCCCGAAGCGCCGCGATACGTCGTCGTGGCGCCATACACCGAGAGCCGCCCCTCGAACCGATGCACACTTCCCTGCACACAGGGCTTCCCCTCGAGCACACAGGCATCGTTGAGCAGATACCGCGTCCCGAAGCTGTCAGTCGCATCGATGACCACGTCATACCCTGCGACGATCCCCCGCGCATTCTCGCGCGTCAATGCCATCGCCCAGGTATCGATCGCCACGAGCGGATTCAAACCTTCGAGCCGCGCACGCGCCGCAGCCGTCTTCGCCTCACCAACATCAGCGGTCCCGTACAGCACCTGCCGCTGCAGGTTATGCACCGCGACCGTATCGAAATCCATCAGCCCGAGCCGCCCCACCCCGGCCGCCGCGAGATACAACGCCGCCGGCGACCCAAGCCCCCCGAGCCCCACGATCAAAACCGAGGCACGCGCGAGCCGCGCCTGCCCCGCCTCCCCGACCTGCGGAAGCACGAGGTGCCTGGCATATCGTTGCCGAGCCTCAGCGGAGAGAGACATAAAGGTGAAAAATAACAGTGGGGCTCCGGGGAGACCCCGGAGCCCCACAAATGGCAGCATGGCGCATCAAACCCGCACCAAACGGTCCTGCCCTAGGACAGATCCGTGCGGTCACGACCGAGGGGTGCTACGCGGCCGACGCTGGAGTTCTGCGTCGGCCAAGTGGCACCCCAAGGGAGGAGACCGGCCTCCCTACCGTCCCTGCACCGCTTTAGTCGCCTCTCGTAGCGCTGCCGTCGCCGCATCGAATCGTTGCACGAGGTCCTCGAGTTCCCGAGCGGCTAACTGAGCATCCTTCGAACGCAACGCCTCATTGATCGACGGAAACACCATCGTCGAATACCCATTATCCTCGTCAGCGACGTAAATGAGGTTCCGATACCACGGCCTAGTACGGAGCCCCTGAGGCCGCGTCATCGCCCGCTCCACCTGCATCAACGCGGCATTCGTCACCCGCTGGGTCTCCAACGAGATCCCACGCGCAAGCGCCGTATTCCGCGCCCGCGCAAACTCCCCAGCCGCCGCCTCCATCCGGTCAATCGCCCGTGCCAACGGTGCGCTGGTGGCCGAGCTCCCGATCGCCTTGAACCCCGCGTCAACCGGCGCCAGATACCGCCGCATGGTTCTTGCAAACTCCACATGGTCGTACGGCAACACATCGGCATTCGCCAACCGCATCATCATCGCCGTCCCAACCCGCGCCGCCGCCGTGTGATACCGATACCCCGGATCCCCGAACCGCTCCATGAAACTCCAGGAGTCGTAATTCGAGTGATACACCCCATTCCCACCGCCAAACCCCCAATCCGCGTGCGGGATCCCGAGATGGTTGTAGAACCCCGCGAAGTCCGAGCCACCCCCCGGATCCCCCATCGCCGGCTCCTCACCGGCACGGACCCCAGCGCGCTTCCGCCACACCTCGTACACACTCCCCTCCCCACTCGGGTCAGGGATCGTCCGCGCCACATCCCGCACCAGCTCGCGCAACGTCGGCGAGCCGCCTCCACCGAACGACGGCCCGCTCGCACTCACATCCTGATTGAGATACGCCACCCCGCCCTGCATCAGCCGGAGCGAATCCTCCTCCACGTACTCCGTACTCCCCACCAACCCCCACTCCTCGGCGTCCCACGTCGCGAAGAGCAACGTCCGACGCGGCCGCCATCCGGCCTTCATCTGTTCGGCGATCGCCCGCGCGGATTCGACGACGCTCGTCGTGCCGGAGACGTTGTCGACCGCGCCGGGGCTCCACGCATCGCGATGCGCTCCGACCACCACGATCTCATCGGGGAAGTCGGTCCCGCGGATGATCCCGAAGGTGTTCCAGATCGCCTTGATCGCCGCGCTCGCCGTATCGCTCTGCACGCGC
>Ga0194129_10009469_pt1 | contig 10904 bp, 9 predicted proteins | sample TA2KigCa35mmetaG_FD_150862 | JGI IMG/M metagenome (GOLD analysis project Ga0194129, IMG submission 150862) | Freshwater microbial communities from Lake Tanganyika, Tanzania - TA2015038 Kigoma Deep Cast 35m | ecosystem: Environmental > Aquatic > Freshwater > Lake | place: Tanzania: Lake...
CTTCTGTTGGGTCGGTTTCTCCCCAGCCTGGCGGAGCAGACCTTTCAGGATTGGGAGCTGCTGCTGCTGGATAACGCCTCCAGCGACGGCAGTGCCGCTCTGGTGGCTGACCATTGCCGCCGCCACCAGGGCCAGAGGGTGCGATGGCTCAGCCGGCCGGATGGCGGCATCTATGACGCCTGGAACCTTGGCCTGGCCGAGGCTCAGGGGTGCTACTTGAGCTTCATCGGCACCGACGACACCTTCGCCGGGCCCGACAGCCTGGCGTTGTTGGCGGGATTGACGGCCACGGGGGCTGATCTGATCACCGCCCGCAACGCCTACTACGCCGCCGACGGCCGATTCCTGCGCCACTGGGGGTCGGGTTGGAATTGGCGGCGGCAGCGCCAATCGATGACCATCGCCCATCCGGGCATGCTGCTGCGGCGGGCCTTGTTTGAGCGTTTTGGTGCGTTTGACACCAGTTTCCGCATCTGCGGCGATTACGAGTGGCTGCTGCGGCTGCCACAGGGGTTGCGCAGCGTGCACAGCAGCGATGTGATCCTGAATGTGGTGCAGGCCGGTGTGAGCCACACCCGCATCGCGGCGGTGTACCGCGAAACCTTTCGGGCCCAGTGTCGCCACCTGGGGCTGGGCTGGAGCGCTGGCTGCTGGCTCTTGAACTGGCTGCAGTACGGCCGCCGCCGCTGCATCGGTTTGGCCTGATGACCCTCTTGCTCAATTACAGGCCGGTGTTGCAGCACCCCACCGGCATCGGGGTGTATGCCGAGGCGGTGTTGCCGGCCCTGCGCCAGCTGCCCCACGTGTTGCTGCCGGGTGGGGGCGTCGCCTCGGCTTCGGGGCGCCTGAGGCGCCTCGCCTGGACCCAGTGGCAGCTCCCCCAGCTGGCCCGTCACCATGGCGCTTCGCTGATCTTCACGCCAGCGCCGGAGGGCTATCTGGGCCCTCAGCGGGTACCCCAGGTGGTGATGGTGCATGACCTGCGGCCCCTCAGCCATCCGCAGCCCGATCTTCAGAGCCTCTATTTCCGCGCCTGGGTGCCAGCGCTGCTGCGCCGCTGCCGCCATGTGATCACCAATTCCGCCTTCAGCGCCGCTGAGATTCAGGCTGCCACCGGGCTGGCCGACGGGCGCATCAGCGTGATCCCGCTGGGCTACGACGCTGCCCGTTTTCAGCCCTCAGCACCGGCGCCGCATGGGCCAGTGCCCAGCCCCTATCTGTTGCATGTGGGGCAGGGGTATCCCCACAAGAATCTGGCGCGTTTGCTGGAGGCCTTTGCCCTGCTGGCGCCCCGCCATCCTGATCTGCGGCTGGTGCTGGCGGGGGCGCCCCATCCGCGCACGGCCCAACCGCTGAGGCGCCGGGAGCAGGCCCTGGGTTTAGAGGGGCGGGTGCAGTGGTTGGCCTATGTGCCCGCCAGCGCTTTGCCGGGGCTGTACCGCGGAGCCCTGGCGTTCATCTACCCCAGCCTGTGGGAAGGCTTTGGCCTTCCGATTCTGGAGGCGATGGCTTCGGGCACGCCAGTGGTCACCAGTGAGGGCTCCGGCTGCGCCGAAACGGCTGCGACCGCAGCCCTGCTGGTGAACCCCCGCAGTGTGAAGGCGTTGGCGGAGGCGATGGCGGCGGTGGTGGAGCAGCCGGGCCTGCGGGAGCGGTTGCGCCGGGAGGGTTTGCAGCGGGTGCAGGCCTTTGGCTGGCCAGCCACCGCCACCGCCACCGCTAATTTGCTGGCGGGATTGGCCTAGCTGAACACGGTTTGATCCTGATCGGCGTCGGGATCGTCGCCAAACACCACCAGCGGTGCTGCTTCCAGCTGGTCTTCGTCGCTGTCTCCGCCCCAGAGGCGACAGCCGGGCTCCAGCAGCGTGTCTTCCATGGCTTGGAATTGGGGTTCTGCTTCGTCCGGTTCGGTCGCGCTGGAGCCTGCGTCTGGGTTGACGAATTCCACCAGGGGTTGCCCGAGGTTGGTGGGGGTGGGATTCCAGGCATCCCCAAGCACCAGATGGTCCATGCCCTGGGCGGCGTCATTGGGGCTGGTGCGCCAGCCGATGTGGGTGGCCTCGGGGGTCTCAGTGGGGTTGTTCAGCATGGTGCGACGGCTGCTCTGCCTCCGGCATAGCAACGCCACCAGCTGATGCCAGCCGTTTTCGCCGTTTGAACAACATCAGGGGCAGGTCGGCCACCTGTTGGATCTGCACCAGTTCCCAGCCGTCATCCCCCAGGCGGTTGAGGAAATCGCTGATTTGCTGGCGGCCGTTTTGGCTGGCGTAGTACTCGGGAAACTGGCTCCGCAGGGCCTCGGCGCTCAGGGATCCCCCCAGCCGGCGGCTGGCGTCATCGGCATTGGGGGGGGCCTGGGCCACCATCTGCACCACCTTGTACTCCCAGGGTTCTGTGCCCGGGTCGGTGGTCCATGCGCTGAGGTGCCGCCGGAGCCAGGAGCGCAACACGGTGAGCAGAAACGGTGGCAGTTGCGGCAAGCCTATGGGCGGTGTCAGCTCCGTTGGCCCCTGAGGTACCGCTTTGCCAGCCTGCCGGGCGCTGTGAGAAGGTGACCCAGTCGCCAGGTGGTGCTTTGGTGCACAGCATCCAGTGCGGCCTCGAGGCGCTCCCGCTCCTGTTGATGGGCTGTCTCGAGCTGTTGCAGTTGGTCTTGGAGCTGCCGGTGCTGTTGTTCGAGGCTGCGGCAGCGCCATTGCCGCTCGGTGTGGTCCGCCAGACCACTGGCCAGGGCTTGTTCCACGGGGCCCAGTTGCAAAAGCACGGCCTTTAAGCGCTGCAGAAAGGCATGCCGTTCCAGTCCTAGGGGATTGCTGAGCAGCGTCTGCAGCAGGGCTGCCCGCAGCAGTTCTTCCTCCTGGGAGGCGGTGAGCCCATGGCTGAAGCGGGTGGTGCCTGCGGTCTGCACGGGGCGTTGATGGCGCATGCAGGCCCCTCGGTAGAGGCCCGGTTGAAAGTCGCTGAACAGCTGTTGCAGCACGGGCAGGAGGTAGAAGTCCCAGCCGAAGCCGCTTTTGAACGGCGCCAACACCTCCAACAGGCCGGCGTCCAATTCCGGCTGGGCGATCACGGGGGCCATCACCTCCACAAAGCTGATGGCATCCCAGAGCTGGGGAGGGCCAGCCGCCTCGAGGGTTTCAGGGCGTTGCGTTTGCTTGAGCTGCGCCCAAATGGCATGGCTGTCGGCGCTGAGCTGCAGCTGAAAAATGGGGCAGGCTTTGCGGGCCGCCAGCTCGGTGGCCTGCAGCAGGTGACTGCTGCGCACCTCGATGTCATCGTCGAGGAAGGCCACGTAGTCCACTGGGCTGCGTTGGCGGTTGTCTTGCCCGAGTAGGAGCAACATCTCCCCCTTGCATTCGCTGCGGCAGTGCAGGCGAGGATTCGATGGGGCCGGCAGGCTGTTCGGCTCGTTGGTGCCGTATTCCGCTTCGATCACCTCCAGGCGTTGCCGTTGATCAGCACTGAGCTGGTCACGGTCGTCGATCAGGGCATGGCGCCCCTGATGACTGGCCACGTAGATCCGCAAGCGTGGAGGGTGCGCCAGGGGCGCGTAGGCCTCATGCACGCCGGTGGGGTGAGGGTCAAGCTGGAGCTCATGGCGTTGGCGATCCCCCAGGACACGTTCAACGGCGGCTGCACAGTTGGTGGAATCAATCCTTGGCATGAATGACCCTGTCAATCTAATTTTGTACTTGCAATGTTTGGCTGATGCTAACAAGTTTTTGGCTTGAATGCTGGCCGAAAGCAGGCTGATAGGATTCCAAAACGGTTATGGCCGTTGCGTTGCCCCCACTCACCTTGCAGACCTGTCGCCCCGCTGTGGGACGCGGCGATCGGGTTGAGGGTGAGCTGCAGGGCTCTCAACCCATCTGGCGCAGCGGCCAGGGTGCATTTTGCCGCCTGGGTGCCGGAGGTGTGCTGGATGGGCGCTCCCTTGGGCAGGTGCTCAGCCTGGCGGTGTGGGATCTGGAGACGCAGCCCCTTCGCTTGCACGTGGCTGGCTGCACCGCGGGTGAGGTGTTGCTGCAAGTGTTCCATGAAACCCCCTGTGGCGCCCAGCGTTTGCTGCGGGATGTGGTGCTGCATCCCGAGCAGGATTCAGGCCATCTGAGCGCCGATGTGTCCGTGCCCTATGCGGCCGGAGACCTTGGCTTTCTATTTCATCGGGTCCACGCCATGGGTGCGGATCTGGAGCTGCGGCGCTGCGCTTGGGTTGTCCATCCTGATGCGCCTCTCCCCTCGGTTCGGCTGGCGGTGGTGGTGACCCATCACCAACGGGAATCCAGCGTGATGGCCCTTGCCCAGGGGCTCGCCACATCGGAGCTTCAACCTGAGCTGGCGGCCGGCCATGTGGCCTTGTTGGTGGTGGATAACTCCACCAGCCTGGATCCGGCCCAGCTGCCGTCGTTTTGCAGGGTGGTGGCCAACCCGAATTATGGGGGCTCAGGTGGTTTCAGCCGCGGGCTGATGGTGGCGGAGGCGCAGGGCTTCAGCCATTGCCTGTTCATGGACGATGACGTCAGCGTCGAGCCGGAGGCCATCCTGCGCACGTTGGCCTATCAGCGCCTGCATCCGCAGCGGGCGGTGGCGGGGGTGTTGCTTCAAGCGGAATGCCCCTGGCTGGTGTTGGAGATGGGCGGTTTGTTTGACCGTTTCTGTCACCCGTTGGGATTTGGCACCGATGTGGCCGATTTGGCCAACGTGCTGCCGTTGTTTGATCCCAGCCGTTCAGGGCATCGGCCCAACTACGGCGCCTGGTGCTACTTCAGTTTTGCCGTGCAGCAGGTGAAGCACTGGCCCTTCCCGTTCTTTGTGCGCGGCGATGACATCCTGTTCAGTCTGATGAATGGCTTTCCCCTGTTCTGCTTGCCGGGGGTGAGTGCCCATGTGCCCAGCTTCCTGCGCAAAGAGGGGCCGCTCCAGGCCCTCTTGGATACGCGCATGCACCTGATCATCCGCGCCGTGATTGAGCGGCTGGATCGGTGGCAGATGGTGGTGAGTTATGCCAAGCCCTACCTCAATTTCCTGCTCACCTATCGCTACGGCCACTGTCTGGCCATGCACGAGGGCTTTGGCGACTACCGCCATTGTTCAAGCCGTTTCAGCGCTGATCTCGAGGCCACGCACGTGCGTGCCGTTGCCAAGGCGTTGGCCGATCGTTTCTGGCTTCCCCCCACCGCTAGCGAGCGGCTGAGTTCGGCAGCAATCCCCCCCGCGGACCATCGGCTGCTGGTGTTAGCCCGCCGGATCCTGGCGGCCTGCACCCTCAACCTCCATCTGCTGCCCGGGGCTGGCTGGCTCAAGCGCCGGCAGTTGGTGTGGCCCCTCACCTCCCGGCCCCCTTACGGGGCCTGTTTGGACGCCCACACCATCCTGTTTGCCGATGTGCAGGCCGCCTCCCGCCAGGATGATCAATCCCGGCTGTGCAGGTTTGATCAACGGCAGGGTCTGCGCTGTCTGCTGCATCTCCTGGAGGACTGCCTGATGCTGGCTCTACGGCATCGGGCCCTCAGCCAACAGGCGCAGCGAACGGTGGATCACCACACCCGCCGCGCGTTCTGGGACGGTGTCTATCCCAATGCCCACCACTGGGATGGTTGAGCCGATGGCCAGGACTGCCGTGGTGGCCCTGGTGGTCACCTGTAACCGGCCCGAGAAGCTTGCGATCGCCTTGGAGCGCTGCCTGCAGGAGGGCTTTGATCGCATCTGGGTGGTGAACAACGGTGCCTGGATCGATCCGGCCCCCTGGCGGTCGCGCGTTGATGGCGATCGCCTGGCGTGGCTGCAGCTCAGTGACAATCTGGGGGGTGCCGGAGGTTTTGAACGGGGCTTAGCCCAGGTGTACGGGGCCTGCCGCGAGGGCCGTTTGCCGTGGCACAGCTGGTGCGTGCTCCTCGATGACGATGCCTATCCAGCTCCCGGTTGCTTGGATCGCTTCCGAAGCCGCCTCGATGGCTATGGCTGCTTTGGCGCGGTGGCGGCGGCCGTGCTGGATCCCCAGGGCCGGGCCGCTGAAGTGAATCGTCCAATCCTGAATGTGTTCCGTCGCCCAGGCCGGCTGCGCACGGTGCTGCGGGGGGGGCTGCAGGGCCCCTGGCCAAGGCAGGTGAGGGATTGGTACCACGTGCCCTCGCGGTTGATTGAACAGCCGGGCCACGGCTGTGCCGTCGATGCGATCTCCTTTGTAGGCCTGTTTCTCAATCTCCAGGAGATGCAGCGGCTGGGCTGTCCTCTGCCGGATCCGCGCCTGTTCATCTACAGCGATGACACCCTGTTCACCTGGGGCTTGCGCCGCAGCGGCGCAGCACTGTGGCTTGATTCTGATTTGCGCTTTGTGCACGACACGGCCACCGGCTATGCCGACGGCTTGGTGCGCCCGATCTGGAAGTTGTTTTTCCTCACCCGCAATTCCTGGGCTGTCTACCGCTCACTCACGGGCCCCCTGTTGGGGCCGCTGTTGTTTGGGTTGGGCCTGTTGAGCAAATGGCTCACCTGCGGTCGCTATCCCACGGCGGGGGAGCGGCAGGCGGCCCGTCGTGCTATCGGGCTGGCCCTTGAAGACCTCTGGCATGGGCGGCGCAGCCGCCCTTTGGCGGAATTGCCTCAGGGGTGAAGGGTTTGGGTGATCAAGGCTCCATGCCCATAGAGCGGCACTTCAGCAGGGCCGAACCGATCACGGCATGCATGTCCATGTAGCGGAATTCGGCCAGTCGCCCCCCAAGAATCAGGTTGGGCTGGGCGGCGGCCCGCTCCGCATAGCGGGCGTAGAGCGCTTGGCTGGCGGCGGTATGCACGGGGTAGTAGGGGGTTTTGCCCCGGGCCCAGGTGTCGGGGATTTCCTGGGTGAGCACTGTTCGAGCGCCGGCCGTTGTCGATTCCGGCTCAAAGTGCCGGTGTTCGATGATGCGGGTGTACGGGATCTCTTGATCGCAGTAGTTGATCACGGCGTTGCCCTGTTGGTTGTCGGTGTCATGCCACTGGTCTTCAAAGCGCAGGGTGCGGTAGTCGAGATCGCCGAGGTCGTAGTTGAACAACTCATCAATCATGCCGGTGTACACGATGGTGTTGGCCTGTTCTGCCCAATGGCCGCGATCCGCATGGAAATCCACCCCAAGCCGCACATCGATACCGTTGAGGAGTGCCTTGAACAGGGCGGTGTAGCCGCCCCTGGGGATGCCCTGATAGCGATCGTTGAAGTAGTTGGTGTTGTACGTGAGTCGGATCGGTAGGCGCTTGATGATGTCGGCGGGAAGGTCGCGTGGATCGCGCTGCCACTGCTTGGTGGTGTAACCCTTGATCAACCGTTCGTAGAGATCCGTGCCCACCAAACTGAGGGCCTGCTCCTCGAGGTTGCTGGCTGGCCGATCGAGCGGCAGCCGTTGTTCCGCCAGTTTCTGGGCCGCTTGCTGTGGTGTGATCACCCCCCACAGCTGGTGGAAGGTGTGCATGTTGAAGGGCAGGGCAAACAGCTCTCCCCGGGAGATGGCCAGCGGTGAATTGATGAAACTGTTGAAGCTGGCGTAGCGGTTGATGAAACTCCACACCGCCTCGTTGGAGGTGTGAAAGATATGGGGGCCATAGCGGTGGATCTGGATGCCCTCCTGCTCTTCCGTGTAGCAGTTCCCCCCCACATGGGGCCGGCGCTCCAGCACCAGCACCCGCAGGCCATGGTCGCTGGCGATGCGGGCGAAGCAGCTGCCGTACATGCCCGCACCCACCACCAGCAGATCAAAGGGCTTGGCTTCGGAGTGGTCGCGCTGCATGCCTGCCGCTTAGGTGGCCCGACTGTAGGGGGAGTGGCTGGCGGCCCCTCGCTTCAGAACAGCACCGGCGCAGGGTCTGGGCCGGGGTGTTCTGGCGCGGGGCGAGGACTGAATCCCTGCTCCAGCTGCGCCGCAGCACGCTGCACACTGAAGCATTGGCGCACCCGTTCGCGACCCGCCAGGGCCAGTTGTTCGGCCCAGGCGGGGTCGCGGATCAGCCGCTCCAGGCATGCCGCCAGGGAGCTGGCATCTCCGGGCTGGAAGCGCAGGCCGGTGCGGCCATCTTCCACAAGCTCCGCGGCTCCCCCCACACCACTGGTCACCAGCACCAACCCACTGGCCTGCATTTCGGCACCCACGATGCCGAAGGCCTCTGGATGGATGGAGGGGAACACCCCCACATGATGCAGGGCCAGGAACCGGGCCAGTTGGGGCCTGTTCAGTTGGCCCACCCACTGCACTTGCGGCTCCAGCCCGTGTTGCTGCAGGAGCGCCTCGATCTGTTCGCGGTACTGCGCTTGGAAGGGGGCCCCGGCCAGGCTCAGCTGCACCCAGAGCCCTCGGCGCTGCAGCTGGATCAGCGCTTCCACCACGGTGTGGGCCCCTTTGCTGCTCATCAAGAGCCCGGCGAAACAGAGTTTGAGGGGCCTGTTGCGGCTGCCATCGGCCGGCAGGGGGCGCGGCATGGCCAGCTCAAACAGCTCTGTGCGGGCGCCGGGATACACCACCGGGGCCTGCTCCACCGGCAGGCCAGCCGCCAACAGGCCCGCGCGCACCGCTGCGCTGGCGGCCACCAGTTGGTAGTAGGGCTCCCGGGGGGCTTGGGCCGGGTGATAAGGCGGGCTCACGAAGCCCACGTGGTGCTGCACCGGGATGCGGGCTTGGAGCAGCGGCGCCAGCAGTTCCGGGCCGAGCAGGTCGAGGTTGCCCACGAGGATCCCGTCCCAGGGGGCGCTTTGCAGCCAGTGCTCGAGGAGTGCGGCGTTGGCGCGGTCGACGGCCTGGCGTTGGCCGGCATCCTGAAGGGGCTGCACTCCGCCTTGGTAGGTGCCCTTCAGCTGCAGGCGCCGGTCGACGGCTTCGCCGCTGGGGCCCCTGCTGGCGGAGGGCCCGAGGTGGGGGGTATCGCTGCTGATCACCTGCAGTTGGTGGCCCCGCTGCTGCAAACCCCAGACGAAATCGGCGATCGATCGCCCATAGCCCCCCAGCTCTTGGGGGGGATACAGGTTGGTGACCACCAGCAGGCGCATGGGCTTACGGGAGCAGCACCGCCGCCAGCCAGCTGGTGACCTGCTCCGGCCCCACCCCTTCCATGCAGAGGTGTCGCTCCTCCACGCAGCCGTCGTTGCGGAAGCGGCGCTCGGCGCAGCTGTGGCAGCTGGTGGTGCTGTAGGTGCGCTGCAGGTTGTTGGCCCGGGGCAGCCACAGCCGCATCGGGCTGGCGCCAACGCCGTCGGCGTCGTTGCCCACCAACGCCAGGGTGGGGGTGCCGACGGCCGCGGCAATGTGCAGCGGCCCAGCATCCACACTCACCACCGCCTGGGCCTCACGGCAGGCGCCGGCCAGTTGAATCAGGGAGGTGCGGCCGCGCAGGTCGATGAGGGTGCCATCGCCGGCAAACTCCTCCAGCAGTCGATCCTCACCGTCGCCGGCGTGATAGTCGCTGGCCTGGCGCTGCGGGGGAGCCCCCACCAAGCCCACGGCGATCCGTTGTTGCCGGCACCACGCCAGCACCGCGTGCCAGTGGGCAAAGGGCCAGATCTTGGCGGCCCGGGTGGTGGTGCAGTGGATCAACAGCGGCGGCACCGCAAAGGGGGCGGCTTGCCAGGGCAGCTCAATCTGGGCCAGGTCTGCAGGGGTGGGCTCCAGAAAGGCCAGCCGGCAGAGCAGCTCGGCGATGTAATTGCTGTGAAAGAGGCCTTGGTAGCGCTCCACAAAGGCGGCAGAGTCCCAGTCGGGGTCGGCCAGGAAGCGCTGGTAGGGGTGCTCGCCCCAGGGCAGTTCGCGGCGGCCATCGGCGCTGAGGCTGGCCCCCGCCACCCACTGGGGCCTTAGCCAGCTGGCCAGCACCTGGGTGAGGGGATTGAAGCCGTCGCAGTTGATCAACAGCTGCAGCGGGCCAGCTTGTTGGTGCCGCTCTTGGGCCAGACCCGCTAGCTCCTGTAGCGGATCTTGATCGGCTGGGTGATCCCAGCAGCAGCGCCAGTTCAGGGGCCCGGTTGGGCCGCAGAGGGCCCGTTCGAAATCGGCGGTGGCCTCGGTGCCCCAGAAGTCGATCACCGCATCCGGATAGCGCTGGCGCAGCCCCTGCAGCAGCGGCAGGGTCACCACGAAATTGCCCACCTTGCAGCTGCCCAGCACGGCGATGTGGGGGGCTGTGCCGAGGGGGCGGCCGTCGTAGCGCTGGACGGGTGTGGACTGCAAGCTGTCACGCTGAGGTGGCTAGTAGCTTACGCAGGTGATTGTTGCTCCCTGAGCGTGTCTGCCGTGACTCAGTTGGTGGCTATTCCGTATGACTTCGCTTCCTCCGAAGGGCGGATCTGGATGGAGGATTGCGATGGACGCGACCAGGTGGTGCGTCAAATTCGGATGGCTGGATGGAGAAGCTATGAACCACCGTTGCCGCTCGTGTTGGCTCGGCTGATTCAGGCGGGTCAGCGCTTTGGAACTGGGTGTTTTTGGATGTTGGCGCGAATACGGGTTTCTACGCCATTTTGGCCGCTCTCTCCGGAGCATTTGAGGTGAGAGCCTATGAGACTGTTCCTTTTATTGTTGACATTTTAAAGAGAAACGTTGAGGCCTCGCTTGGCGTGCATCAGCAACACTGCACGTCCATGCCTTAGCCCTCTCCAATCAATCCGGGCCAACCACAATCTACATGCCAGACCAGGGCCATGGTTTGGTGGGAACCTCGGCATCGCTGAATTCCGAGTTTCGAGAGCATCAATCGGGTTGCTTTGAGATTCCATGCCAAACGCTCGACGCCCATCTGGAGTCATGGCCCCTGCCGCAACAAGCGCTAGTGTTGATCAAATTGGATGTGGAAACGCTCGAACCCCAGGTCTTGATTGGAGCTGAGCAGATGATTCGCCGTCATCGCCATTGGATTGTGTGTGAAATTCTGCCGCGCTCTGATCTCTA
>Ga0194129_10009470_pt1 | contig 10903 bp, 12 predicted proteins | sample TA2KigCa35mmetaG_FD_150862 | JGI IMG/M metagenome (GOLD analysis project Ga0194129, IMG submission 150862) | Freshwater microbial communities from Lake Tanganyika, Tanzania - TA2015038 Kigoma Deep Cast 35m | ecosystem: Environmental > Aquatic > Freshwater > Lake | place: Tanzania: Lake...
CGCCGTTGCGGAGGCTTCGCGGCTGCTGGTGGCGGCGGAAGGGGCGCTCATGCTGCGCGATCATGCCCGGTTCAGGCTTTTCTTGCTTCGCCATGGCTGCCGCCGCCCCTCGCACTGGTGCTGAGATTCGCGCAGCCTTCCTCGATTTCTACGAGCAGCGCGGCCACAAGCCGATGGCCAGTGCCTCCCTGGTGCCGGAAGACCCCACGGTGCTGCTCACCATCGCGGGCATGCTCCCCTTTAAGCCGGTGTTTCTGGGTCAGCAGCAGCGGCCGGCTCCCCGGGCCACCAGCTCCCAGAAGTGCATCCGCACCAACGACATTGAAAACGTGGGCCGCACGGCGCGGCATCACACGTTCTTCGAGATGCTCGGCAACTTCTCCTTCGGTGACTACTTCAAGGAGCAGGCGATTCAGTGGGCCTGGGAGCTGAGCACCGGTGTGTTCGGCCTCAGCCCGAAAAACCTCGTGGTGAGTGTGTTCCGCGAGGACGACGAAGCCGAGGCGATCTGGCGCGATGGGGTGGGAGTGAACCCCAAGCGGATCATCCGCATGGATGAGGCGGACAACTTCTGGGCGTCCGGCCCCACTGGCCCCTGCGGCCCCTGCTCGGAGATCTATTACGACTTCAAGCCCGAACTCGGCGACGACGGCATCGATCTCGAAGACGACTCCCGATTCATCGAGTTCTACAACTTGGTGTTCATGCAGTACAACCGCGACGCGGAGGGCACCCTCACGCCGCTGGCCAACCGCAACATCGATACCGGCATGGGTCTCGAGCGCATGGCGCAGATCCTGCAGGCCGTGCCCAACAACTACGAAACCGACCTGATTTATCCGCTGATTGATACGGCGGCAGGCCTGGCGGGTGTGGACTACAAGGCCCTTGATGAGAAGGGCAAAACCAGCCTCAAGGTGATTGGCGACCACTCCCGCGCCATCACCCAGCTGATCTGCGATGGCGTCACCGCCAGCAACCTCGGCCGCGGCTACATCCTGCGCCGTCTGCTGCGCCGCGTGGTGCGCCACGGACGGCTCCTCGGCATCGACAAGCCGTTCCTCACGGCGATGGGAGAGGCGTCGATCATGCTGATGCAGGCCGCTTACCCGCAGCTGGTGGAGCGCCGTGAGGTGATCCTGGCCGAGCTGGCCCGCGAGGAGGCCCGCTTCCTGGAAACCCTGGAGCGGGGCGAGAAGCTGCTGGCCGATGTGCTGGCGGCTAAGCCCAAGCAGATCTCAGGCGAACAGGCCTTTGAGCTCTACGACACCTACGGTTTCCCGCTGGAGCTCACCGAAGAGATCGCCGAAGAGCACGGGCTCACGGTGGATCTCGAAGGCTTTGAAGCGGCGATGGAAGCCCAGCGCCAGCGCGCCAAGGCCGCGGCGGTGAGCATCGATCTCACCCTGCAGGAAGCGATCGATCAGGTGGCCGCCGATCTGGAGGCCACCGCCTTCCGCGGTTATGAGCTGCTCGAGCACAGCAGCTCCGTGCAGGCGCTGGTGGTGAACGGCGAACCGGCCGAGCGCGCCGTGGCTGGCGACAGCGTGCAGGTGGTGCTCGACACCACGCCCTTCTATGGCGAGGGCGGCGGCCAGGTGGGGGATCGCGGCGTGCTCAGCGGCGACGGCCCCGACGGCAACGGCCTGATCGTGGCGATCGACGCCGTGAGCCGCAACCGCAGTGTGTTCGTGCACAGCGGCCGTATCGAGCGCGGCACGCTCAGCCTGGGCGATGTGGTGCACGGCCAGGTGGACCGCGCCTGCCGCCGCCGCGCCCAGGCCAACCACACGGCTACGCACCTGCTGCAGGCGGCGCTCAAGCAGGTGGTGGATCCGGGCATTGGCCAGGCCGGCTCGCTGGTGGATTTCGATCGCCTGCGTTTCGACTTCCACTGCCCCCGCGCCGTGAGCGCCGCGGAGCTCGAGCAGATCGAGAGCCTGATCAACGGCTGGATCAGCGAGGCCCACAGCCTCGAGGTGCAGGAGATGGCGATCGAGAAGGCCAAGGCCGCCGGTGCCGTGGCGATGTTCGGCGAGAAGTACGCCGATGTGGTGCGCGTTGTGGACGTGCCCGGCGTGTCGATGGAGCTCTGCGGCGGCACTCACGTGACCAATACCGCTGAGATCGGTCTGTTCAAGATCGTGAGCGAAAGCGGCGTGGCCGCTGGCATCCGCCGCATTGAGGCCGTGGCTGGTCCGGCGGTGCTCGCCTATCTCAACGAGCGCGATGCGGTGGTGAAGCAGCTGGGTGAGCGCTTCAAGGCTCAGCCCGCCGAGATCGTGGAGCGGGTGGGGACCCTGCAGGAAGAGCTCAAGGCCAGCCAGAAGGCCCTGGCCGCGGCGCGCGAGGAGCTGGCCCTGGCGAAATCAGCGGCGCTGGTGGCGCAGGCCGTGGCCTTTGGCGAGCAGCAGCTGCTGGTGGCCCGCCTCGATGGTGTGGAGGGCGGCGGCCTGCAAAGCGCGGCGCAGGGGCTGGCGGATCAGCTGGGTGATGGCGCCGCCGTGGTGCTCGGCGGCTTGCCCGATCCCGCGGACCTCGGCAAGGTGATCCTGGTGGCCGCCTTTGGGAAGGCTGTGATCGCCAAGGGCCAGCAGGCCGGCAAGTTCATCGGTGGGATTGCCAAAGCCTGCGGCGGTGGCGGCGGCGGCCGGCCCAACCTGGCTCAGGCCGGTGGTCGCGATGGAGCGGCACTGGATGGTGCGCTGGAGCAGGCCCGTACGGAACTCACCGCGGCATTGGGCTGAGGCCCTGCGTCAGGCCCAGCCGGATCAGGAACCGTTCCTGCCGGCTGGCGCCCTGAACCAGCGGGGGAATCCTGTTGGTATCGAACGCCGAGGAGCTGCACGCCATGGCCAGCAGCTTTGAAATCCACGCCCGCCAGCATTGGAGCTTCCAGCTGGTGTTGCTGGGCAGCCGTCTGCGCTTGGAGGGATGCCGTGATGCCGAGCGGCCCGGCGATGAGCCCCTGCACTGTTCCACCTGGCTGCAGCCACAGGATGCGCCCTACGACGTGGCCCATGAGCTGATGGCGCATCCCAGCTGCTGCGTTTAGCCCAGTTCCACCCGGTTGCGGCCGCTGCGTTTGGCGCGGTAGAGAGCGGCATCGGCGCGCTCCAGCTGAGCGCCCCAGGCTTCATTGGGTGCTCGCAGCGCCACGCCGATCGAAATCGTTACGGGCGGGAGCGCTTCGCTGCAGAGTTGCTCCACCGTTTGGCGGAGCCGCTCCCCCAGCCCGTGCGCGGCCTCGGGCTCTGTGTCGTGCTGGCAGATCACCAGGAATTCCTCGCCTCCCAGCCGCACCAAGGCATCGCTGGGCCGGATCCCATGGCGCAAGGCCTTGGCCACGGCCTGGAGTACGGCATCGCCGCAGCTGTGGCCGTGGGTGTCGTTGATGGCTTTGAAGTGGTCGATGTCCACCAACAGCAGCGCCAGCTGCGGGCATTGCTGCAGGGCGCTGCGCTGTTGCTCGAGCCAGTGGCGATTCAGGGCGCCGGTGAGGGCATCGCTGAGGGCACGGGTTTGCAGCTGTTGATTGAGCGCCTGCGCTCCTCGGGCATGCAGGTTGGAGTGGCGCAGGCGCTCGCCGAGGAGCTGCAGCAAGTTCAGCGCGAGTTGGTGCGATTGCTGCGACCAGGCCAGGAGCTCCTGGCGTTCGATCACCCAGAGTTCGCTTGGTTGTTCGCAGCGCACCCAGGCGGTGGTGTCGCCCTGGGTGAGCGTGGAAACCTCGCCCACGCATTCGCCGGGACCGATCGTTGCCAGCAAGGCATGGCCTCCCTGCTGCAGGCTCACCACCAGTTGGCCTGAGAGCACGAGGAAGGTTTGGCTGTTGGCTTGATCGGCCATCAAGACCGCGCTGCCACTGGTGTGATGGCGCAGCTGGGCCGTGGACAGCCAGGCATTCAGGAGCGTGGGATCAATCCCTGCAAACAGCGGTGCCTGCAGCTTCAAGAGTCGTTCCAGCAGCTGCGGGTCGTCGTTCATCGCAGCAGGGCCTCCAGCTGATCCGCTGCGCTGGCGATCGAGTGGCCGCGCAGGCGCAGGACGCCGCACGTTCGCGCCAAAAGATCGCCATCACCGCTGTGGGCGGCCTTGATGCCGTCCAGCAGTAACCCAACCAGCTCATTGCCTTGCAGGCAGCGCTGGCTGATCAGGTTGAGCAGTTCGATCGAGAGGTCGGCATCGAACAGCATCGCCTTCAGCAGCTGGTTGCTATCCACCGCGAGCAACTGAGCGGGTTCGTCGAGCACCTGCACATCAGCGGAATGCACCCCATCGCCGAAGAGCCCCATTTCTCCCAGGAGTTCCTCGGCCTCCACCACGGCCAGGGTGTGTGGCTGTCCATCGCTCTGGCGCACCTGGATCGCCACGGTGCCTTGTGTGAGCAGGAGCACCTGTTCAGCCGGCGCCCCCTGGCGCAGCAACAGCTCGCCGGGTTGAGCTCGTACGTCCACCGGCACGATCTCGCTGTTGTGGGAGGCGAGGAGCAGCTTCATCCGCTCGCGCACGAGGTTGCGCTGCGATTCGATCCCCCACATCAGCTGCCCAGCGGCGTGATCTCATCCTGCTGACCTTCACCCCTCCTGGCCACCGTGTTTGCAGTCACGGCGAAGAGCGGCTTGTGTGGTGGAGCTCTTTGGCGTTGGTATGGCCGTCATCACCCCCGAACAGCTGCAGGTGCTGCCGCTGTTTGCTTCCCTCAGCGACGAGCAGTGCACCCAACTGCTCGATCGCCACCTGCAGAGCAGCCATGGCTCTGAGCAGGTGTTTGTGATGGAGCAGGACTGGGGGGAATCGCTGTTCCTGCTCCGCAGCGGGATGGCCAAGGTGCGCAGCTACACCGCCGATGGCGATGAGGTGGTGATGTCGGTGCTGGGGGAGGGCGATGTGTTCGGGGAGATGGCGGCCCTTGATGGTTCCGCGCGCTCCGCCGATGTGGTGGCACTCACCCCCGTGACCCTGGTGAAGCTGCGGGCGGCTCCCTTTGCGGCCTTGCTGCAGCAGGACGCTGGCTTTGCCCTGGCCCTGGCGCGGCTGGAAGCCTCGCGCTTGCGCGACCTCAACCAGCGTTTCGCCATCCAAAGCAGCGACGCCACCACGCGGTTGCTCGATGCCCTGGCCTATCTGGCCCGGCGCAGCAGTGCTGCCAATGATCCCCAGGCTCTGATTCCGGCCCTGGCGCAGCGGGAGCTGGGCTTGCTGGCCGGTCTGGCGCGGGAAACGGCGTCGCGCACCCTGAGCAAACTGCGCAGCCGCGGCACGGTGGAGGAGGTGGATGGGGCGCTGCTGATCACGGATCTCCAGCCCCTGATCAAGCGTGGGCTGCTGCCAGCGCACAGCAAGGGCGGTTGATCAGCTCATGGGCGCGGGCCCGCGTGGAATCCATCGGTTCCAGCACGGTGCTCAGCTTCTGATCGGCGCTCAGGGCTTCCAGCACCAGCAAACTGCCGAACATCACGATCTGGAAGCTCCACTGATCGAAGCCGGGGAGAGAGAAGGTCATGGCGGTTGTGGGGTGATCTGGTGTCACCCTCTCCGCGGTGGCCGAGTGTTGCGGTGATCCACGGCGATGGCCGCTGTGATGCCGCGCACAGGCCGGCTGGTTACTCCTGCAAATACGTGGTCTGGCGCAGGCTGGTTTCCAGGTGATCCATCAGGCGGCGCGCTTCGCTGATCTTCAGCTGGCCCCGCTGGATCGCCGCCTCGCTGGCCACCCGCAGCCGCTCAAGCAGCAGTTCCGGGTTGTGTTCCATCGCCTTCAACACCTCGGCGTTGGTGTTGCCGCGCACCACGTGTTCCACCTGATAGCCCCCGCCTGGGGCCAGACGGATGTGCACGGCGTTGGTGCTGCCGAACAGGTTGTGCAGGTTGCCCATCACTTCCTGGTAAGCACCACCGAGGAACATGCCGATCAGATAGGGCTCGCCCTCCTGCAGGGCATGCAGCTCCAGCAGCGGTTTGGCTTGGCCGTCGCCGATGAAGCGGGCCAGCTTGCCGTCGGAGTCGCAGGTGAGGTCGGCGAAATGGCCCAGCTGGGTGGGTTCCTCATCCAGCCGGTGGATCGGCATGAGCGGGAAGAGCTGCTCGATCGCCCAGGTGTCTGGGGCTGAACGGAACACCGAGAGGTTGGCGTAGTAGGTGCCGGCCATCGCCGCCCGCAGCTGGCGCAGGTCGTCGGGGATGCCGCCGCCGCGGGGCAGGCGCGCCACGATCGCTTCGGCGCAGGCCCAGGTGAGCTGTTCAGCCATCGCCCGCTGGGGCAGCGAGATGTAGCCCAGGCGGAAGGCGGCCAGGGCGTCTCCCTTGAATTTGATCGCGTCGTTCCAGGCTTCCTGCAACCGCGACAGCACGCCCTCGTCTGCAGGGCTTGTTGCCGTGATCCCCTTCAACGTCTCCCGCAGGTTGCGAACGGTGAGCGGTTCGCTCTCTTCCTCAGCCGGAATCGCTCCCGGCATCGCGGCGCTTCCCAGCACGTTGAACACCAGCACCGAGAAGTGGCTGGCGATGGCGCGGCCGCTCTCGCTCACCAGGGTGGGCACCGCTACCCCATGGGGTTCGCAGCATTCCCGCACCGTGGCCACCACATCGTTGGCGTAGTTCTGCAGCGAGTAGTTGGTGGAGGCTGCGGTGGCGGTGCGGCTGCCGTCGTAGTCGATGCCCAGGCCGCCGCCCACATCCAGGAAGCCCATGGGGGCTCCCTGTTTGGTGAGCTCCACGTAAATCTGGCCGGCTTCCTGCAGGGCGTCTTTGAGCACAGCGATGTCGTTGATCTGGCTGCCCACGTGGAAATGGAGTAGGCGCAGATCCCCCAGCAGATCGGCGGCCCGCAGGGCTTCCACCGTGGCGAGCAGATCGGGGACCGACAGGCCGAACTTGGCCTTGTCGCCCACGGAGCTTCCCCAGCGGCCGGTGCTGCGGCTGGAGAGCTTGGCGCGCACGCCGATAAAGGGAGCAGCGCCCAGGGCCTTGCTGGCGCTGATGATCCGCTCCACCTCATCGGCCTGCTCGATCACCACCACTGGCTGGCGGCCGAGCCGGCGGGCCAGGATCGCCGTTTCGATGTAGCGCTGGTCTTTGTAGCCGTTGCAGATCAACAGCGCTTCGGGGTCGTCGATCAGCGAGAGGGCAATCAGCAGCTCCGCTTTGCTGCCGGCTTCAAGGCCGAAGTGCCAACGCTTGCCGCAGGCCACCAGCTCTTCCACCACGTGGCGCTGCTGGTTGCACTTCACCGGAAACACGCCTTGGTAGCGGCCGGCGTAGCCGTATTGCGCGATGGCGCGCTCAAAGGCGGCGTGCAGGCGCTCGAGCCGATCGTCGAGGATGTCGTCGAAGCGGATCAGCAGCGGCAGGCCGAGGTTGCGTCCCTCCAGCCCCTGCACCAGCTCCATCAGATCGAGGCTGCCGCCCCGTTCGCCCTGGGGTTGCACGCTGATGTGGCCGCGGGCATTCACCGAGAAGTAGGGCTCGCCCCAGCGGCTGAGGCCGTAGAGCTCGGCGCTGTCGGCCACGCTCCAGTGCTGCTGGCCTGCGATGGCGGAGGGGGCGGTCACCACAGGCTGCGGAGGTGCGGGTAGGCCCTGATTTTGGGGTCTGCTGTCACCAGGGGGATGGTGTGGTCAGAGGAGCTGGAGATCCAGGCCGTGATCCACGAAGTTCAGAAAGTCGCGATCGAGTGTGATGAGCCTCCAGCGGCCTGCCCCAGCGAAGGCAGCCAGATACGCATCCATCCAACGTTTCGGCGCCGCCTGATCCAGGCAGGCGAGCTTCATCCAGCCCGGCATCAGGTTGGGTGGTTCCTCCACAACAGCCACCTGTGGCAGAGCCGAGAGGCTTTGCAGGGCGTGGAAGGCGTCGCGGTTGGTGGCTTTCGGAACTCCGTAGGCCTTCAGCAGTGTTGGCGTTGAGGCCAGGCGCAGAAAGCTCTGCTGGCTTGCCCGGCACCAGAGCCAGGGTTGATCCGGCGTGGCCTCCAGCAGGGCTTGGCGCGTCTGCTGATGGCGGGGATGGGCCTCGAAGCTCACGGCGAGCCATACGCAGGTGTCAATCAGGCAGGCCGGCACGCAGGCGGTCCTCCTCGGCGAGGGTGCTTTGTTCCAGGGCCAGCAGCTGCTCCAGCGGTGGCGTGATGCCTGAGCTGGCGGGATCGCGGCGAAACACTGGCAGGCCATCGGGGGCGATCTCAAGTGCCCCTGAGCTGGATTCCGTGGGCGCCATGGGCAGCTCACTCAATCCCTGCCGGATGTAGTCGGCCACGAGCTCTTTAAACGGGCGGCCCAGGTGCAGTGCGCGTTGGCGTGCCTGCTGCACCAGTACATCGGGAAGGTCGATGGTGGTTTTCATGACCGCACCCACACAACTCAACTTTACTGGCTTCCTGGTTTGCTGGCTTACGGGGTGTTGGTGCCTGTGCTTGCCAACCGGTAGCCCCGCCGCGGACGATGGGCCGGATCTGAACCTTCTTTCCCATGGCTGCTGAACGCACTTTTGTTGCCATCAAGCCCGATGGCGTGCAGCGCGGCCTGGTGGGCGAGATCCTCGGCCGCTTCGAGCGCAAGGGCTTCAAGCTGGTGGGCCTCAAGCAGCTCACCCCCAGCCGTGAGCTGGCTGAGAGCCACTACGGCGTGCACCGCGAGCGCCCCTTCTTCGCGGGCCTGGTGGACTTCATCACCTCCGGCCCTGTTGTGGCGATGGTGTGGGAAGGCGACGGCGTGATCGCCAGCGCTCGCAAGCTGATCGGCGCCACCAAGCCCCTCGAGGCTGAGCCCGGCACCATCCGTGGCGACCTGGCCGTGAACATTGGCCGCAACGTGATCCACGGCTCCGACGCTCCCGAAACCGCCCAGTTCGAGATCGGTCTGTGGTTCCAGCCCTCCGAGTTGAGCGACTGGACCCCCGCCGATCAGACCTGGCGCGTAGAGGGCTGAGCCCCCTGAGTGGCTCTGGCCGCGGCTCAGGCTGCAGCCAGGGCCGCCCACAGCAGCTTGCAGAGCAGGTGCAGGCCTTGATCAGCGCCCATCGAGTAGCGCTGCCTGCACTTGCCGAGATCAATCAGGGTGTGTAAGCCCCATTCCGCGAGTCCCAGCAGGGGCACGCCGGTGATCAGCGCCACCAGCAGCCCATGGATGGCACCGTGGGCGCTGAGCCACCAGCGCCACGACACGCTGCCTGAGCATCCCGGACATTTCTCCTGGGCCATGCGGTCGCCCTGAAGGCCGAAATCACCCAGGAAATGGCCCATGGCGAGCAGGGCCAGCAGGTTGAAGAAGGGCAGCGGATCCATCGTGCAGGTCTGGCCCCGGTTGCATCCCCATGCTGCTGCGGGCGCCGGGCGCTGACTGCCGCTTGAGGTGATCCGTTGCGCAGGCTCATCCCCCGAAGCGATCCCAGCGGAAGAGCTCCAGCAGGGCCTGTAGTTCTGGGTTGCAGCCTTCCGGGCTGAGGTTGGCGCTCAGCAGTTCGGCCGTGATCGCCGCCAGCAACACGCCGTTGCGGTGGTGGCCGGCCGCCAGCTGTAGCCCGTTCAGCGGACTGGCCCCCAGCAGCGGCCCTTCATCGGGGGTGCACGGCCTGAAGCCCCACCAGCGCTCCATCGGTGGCCACTGGCTCGCCTCGGGCAGCAGGGCCTCGATCCCGGCCTGCAGCTGCCGCTGGCCGAAGGGGGTGAGCCCTTCGGTGAAGCCCGCCTCCCGTTCGCTGGTTGCGCCCACCACCAGCAAACCGTCTTCGCGGGGCACGAGATAGGTGCCGGGGCCAAAGATCACCCGCTGCAGGGCCTCCCGCGGGCCCTGCAGCGAGAGCATCTGCCCCTTCACCGGGAACACCGGCAGCTGCGGCAACAGTTGGGCGCTCCAGGCACCGCTGCAGAGCACCGCCGCGTCGGCCGGGAGGATCTCCACATGGGCCGCGGCATCGCGCACCCGCACGCCCGTGAGCTGGTGGTTGTTCTGCAGGAGCTCGAGCACTTCCACACCCTCCTGGAAGCGCACCCCCAGCTCCACGCAGGCCCGCTCCAGCGCCCGCATCAGCTGGCGGCGGTTGTCGATCTGGCCGTCCTGGCGGAACAGCAGCCCGGCCTGCCAGCCGGGGCCGATGCCAGGCAGTTCGCGCTCCAAACCCTCACGATCCAGCGCTTCGCCCCACGGGGCCGTCGGGTACACGTCGCGTTCGGCGGCCGTGGCGAAGGGCACCACGATGCCGCAGGGGCGCAGGCCGCAGCTGAGGCCGCTGTCGGCCTCAATCTGCGCCACCCAGGCGGGGATGCGCTCGAGGCTGCGCTGGCCCAGTTGCAGCAGCGCACCACTGAGACCCTCGGCGTGGGGAGCCAGCATCCCGGCGGCCACAAAGCCGGCGGCCTCACTGCGCCGGCGGCTCAGCACTTCCACAGCTCGGCCGCTCCGGGCCAGGGCATGGGCAATCGCCAGACCCATCAACCCCCCGCCCAGGATCAGCACCGGCGCATCGGTGTTGGTCGCAGGGGTGGCGGCCATGGCTGGCTGGCGGCGGCGGAGGGCACTTCAGTGTTTCAGCCCAGCCCCGCCGATGGCCACCGGCGCCCTTCCATAGGATCGGCCCACGCTTGGAGATGAACGATGGCAGCTGAGGCCGCCTGGGAAGCCGTGATTGGCCTGGAGACCCACGTGCAGCTGGGCACCAACAGCAAGATCTTCACCAGTGCCTCCACGGCCTTCGGCGACGACCCCAATACCCACATCGATCCGGTGGTGTGTGGGCTGCCAGGCACCCTGCCGGTGCTCAATCAGAAGGTGCTCGAGTATGCGGTGAAGGCGGCGATGGCGCTCAACCTCAACATTGCTGAGCACAGCAAGTTTGATCGCAAGCAATATTTCTATCCCGACCTGCCGAAGAACTACCAGATCTCCCAGTACGACGAACCGATCGC
>Ga0194129_10009474_pt1 | contig 10901 bp, 11 predicted proteins | sample TA2KigCa35mmetaG_FD_150862 | JGI IMG/M metagenome (GOLD analysis project Ga0194129, IMG submission 150862) | Freshwater microbial communities from Lake Tanganyika, Tanzania - TA2015038 Kigoma Deep Cast 35m | ecosystem: Environmental > Aquatic > Freshwater > Lake | place: Tanzania: Lake...
CGTGGAGGCGCAAGCGACGCAGCCACTCGCCGGTCGTCTTGCCGTAGCAGGTGCGCTGCGTGCGGAGCTCGACCACCTCCCAGTACGGGCGCACGGCCATGATCAGCTCCTCGAGGCGCGGGTTGAGCCCCCCCGGGAAGATTTCGTCCGCGGTGAACTTGAGATCGGCGATGTCGTCACGCGTGCGCGGCACCCGGTCGCGCAGGATCGCCTGGCACGCGAACATGGCCCCGGGCTTCACCCAGCCCGCGACCTTGCGGAAATACTCGCGGTAGAGGTCGACGGCCTTGCCCTCGCGCGCTTGCGCCGGTGAGCAGAGGTGGTCGACCATCTCGATCGAAATCAAGGCGTCGTACTTCTCGGCCGGCTCGTACTTCGCGTAGTCGCAGACCCACGTGCTCACGCCGGGGAGCTTCCGCGCCATGATCTCCTCGTGCTGCGCGGTCGACAGCGTGATGCCGTGCGAGTGCTGCACGCCTTGGCGCGACAGGTACTCCAGCATCGCGCCCCAGCCGCAGCCGATGTCGAGCACGAGCGAGTCCGGCTTCACCTCGGCGAACTGCATGAGGATGCGCGCCTTGTTCTCCTGGGCCTCTTCGAGCGTTTCGCCCTCGCGCAAGAACGAAGCCGACGTGTAGTGCATGCGCTCGTCGAGCCAGAGGCGGAAGAACTCGTTGGAGACGTCGTACGACACCTCGATTTGCCGCTGCGTGCTGGTCATGATGGCCGGGAGTAGCACGGAGCGGGGCGCGCACCATACCCCCTCCCGTCGGGCGCGGACGGTGGGTCACCCTGAGCCACCACGGCAGAATGCGGTCTGCGCCGGGAGGGTCGCCAAGCGTGCCATCACGAGCGGTGCTCCCGCCGTTTCGGACGACAGGCCGAGCGCGCCGGCGCGCTCCCGCTCGAGGTAGACGACGAGGACGCCGTAGCTCTCGGGCCCGGTGGGCGTCAGGCGGTCGACCCGCATGCTCCCGTGGACCAGCCGGGTCGAGGGCTCGCGGAGCAGCGCGCACGCGGCGAGCGAGAACGGAACCCGCAACGCCGAGCTCGCGACGGCGATGAAGCATCGGAGCATGGCCTCGTCGACGTAGGGGACGCTGGCGTCGAGGAAGTGTTCGTCGAGACCGAGTTCCTCGACGAACAGATCGATCACCTTGCCGATGTCCGGGTAGGTCCGCATGGCGTGGGCAAGCTTCGCGTGGCGTGCCTCATGAGTCGCTGATGTCATGGTCGTCTCCTCCGATCGCTTGTCGCCACGATGGGGAATTCGGTTTCACGCTCACCCGCGAGCGCGGCCGCGGTCTGCGTCGACGGCGCACCCCATCGCCTGGGGCCATCGTCGTTTCGACTCGACCTCGACGCCGGTTCTTGGTTGGCTCTCTCCTCGAGTCCGTGGTCCGCGAGGTGAGGTCCTTCCCGCTCGTGCGGCCTCGGCGATGCTCGCGTCTCCTCGGGGGTCTTCATGAAGCTTCGATCGGCACTCCTCGCCCTGGTCTCCACGCTCTCCCTCGTCGGCTGCGGTGACGATGGTCCGAAGAAGTACCCGCAGTTCTCGACCACCACGTCCACCACCGCCTCGTCGATGACGAGTGCGAGCGGCGCGGCGACGACCTCGTCCATCGGCCCTACCGAGGGCTGCTTCGGCGTCGGCTGCCCTTGCATCACCGCGTGCCACCCCCGCTCGGACACTGTCCCCTGGAAGGCGCTCCCGACCGAGGGCGCCCCGTCCGCGCGCAAGCTCCACGGCTCGGTGTGGACCGGCAAGGAGATGCTCGTATGGGGAGGCGTCGTCGACGGCGCGGGCAACCCGACGGCCGACGGTGCGGCGTACGATCCCGCGACGGACACCTGGCGCCCCCTCGCCACGAAGGACGCCCCGTCCGCGCGCCACTCGCACCAGGTCGTGTGGACCGGCACGGCGATGCTCGTGTGGGGCGGCTATCAGAAGGGCGGCTACGCGAAGAACGGCGCGGCCTACGACCCCGCGACCGACTCGTGGACGCCGATCGGCGACGCCCCCATCAACGGGCGGACGCGCCACGGCGCGGCGTGGACGGGCAGCGAGCTCGTCGTGTGGGGCGGCCTCGGCGGCTCCGCGCTTTCGGATGGGGCGCGGTACGCACCCGCGTCGAAGACCTGGACCAAGCTGCCAGGATCGGGGCCGAAGGCGCGCGCCTCGCACGTCGTCGCGTGGTCGGGCAGCGAGCTCCTCGTCTGGGGCGGCACCGACACCTTCGACTGGTTCGCGGATGGCAAGCGGCTCGACCTCGCCGGCAGCGGTTGGAGCGACGTCGCCTCGAGCGGCGCCCCGAGCCTCCGCGAGTCGGCCTCCGGCGTGTGGGCGAGCGATCGGCTCCTCGTGTGGGGCGGGTGGAACGGCGGTGATTACCTCGACAACGGCGCCGTCTACGACCCGACCACGAACGCGTGGGCGGCGCTGAGCTCGGACGCGCCCGTGGGCCGCGCCGGTCACGTCACGATCTGGACCGGCGACGAGCTCTTCGTATGGGGTGGTTGCACCGGTGACTCGTGCGGTGTCTTGCTCGCCGATGGCGGTCGCTACGCTCCGACGGAGGGTTGGACAAAAATCAAGTCCGACCCCGCGCTGTCGCCGCGGTCGGGCGCCTCCGGCGTCTGGACGGGCAGCGAGGTGATCGTGTTCGGCGGCAACGACGTCGCCTTCAAGCCCCTCGGCGGCGGCGCGCGTGCCGCGCTCTGACGTCGCTCGTGGCACGCTCGCCTAACCGCTTCCGGTCTCGCGCCCTCGACGCGCTGGACACGACGCAGGGGGATCGGCGACCGTGGTGCCGTGACGTGGTCGCCCGCGCGGTGAGCGGGCGCGAGAGGTGTGCACGATGACGCGGGAGCGGAGCAAGCTGGAGAGGATGTCGGCACGAGGGCGCGCGGTCATCACCGCGGTCGCGCTGGTCGCGGGGTGCACGTCGGGCACGCCGCCGGCGCCCTCGCCGACGGACGATTTTCCGCCGCCCACCGAGGAGCAGGGCTTTCAGGTCTCGATGAGCGTGAGCGCCCCCGCAGGCGCCGAGATCTGGAAGTGCAAGATCGACTACCTCCCGTCGACCCTCGGCTTCTTCGCGGCGAACCGCGTCGCGTCGAAGCAGACCGACTACATCCACCACATGGACATCATGGCGCTCGCGTTCACGCCGCTCGAGCTCGAGCCGGGCATCTACGACTGCGACGCGATCTACTACGCGCACAAGGAGCTGATGGAGGACGGCATCTTCCTCTACGCGAGCCAGCAGGCCGAGCAGCAGATCCAGCTGCCCAAGGGCACGGCGGCCATGATCCCCTCGAAGATGCAGTACATGCAGGAAATTCACTACGTGAACACCACGAACGCTCCCGTCGACGTGTTCTCGAAGGTGAACGTCCACACCATCCCGCCGCTCGAGGTCACGGACCGCATCTGGGGCGGCGTCGTTCGCGACGCCCACATCAACGTGCCGCCGATGGCGAAGCACGAGGAGTGGTCGCGGTGCATCATGAACGAGGACGTCGAGGTCCTCTTCCTCTCGTCACACACCCACAAGCTCGGCAAGAAGGTCACCGCTGCGCGCTTCGATGGCACGACGACGGGCGACGTCTTCTACGAGAACGACGACTGGCACGCGCCCAAGCTCGACAACTACGCTCCGCCGATGCGCTTGAAAAAGGGCGAGGGTCTCGAGTTCCACTGCTTCTTCGAGAACGACTCGGACAAGGCGGTCCACTGGGGCTTCGGGGCCGACGACGAGATGTGCCAGCTCGGCCTCGTCTTCACGCCCTCGAGCACGACGGCGGCGTGTGAGGTCGTCGAGACGAGCGACGGCGTGATCGACACCTCCGGCACCGGGAAGTGAGGCACGCCCGGCGCCGATGCCGGATCGGGGGCCGGGCTCAGTTGATCACGGTCAACGTGGGACCGTCGCTGTCCGTCAGGGTCAAGACCGGCTCGCCTTTGAAGTCGTTGAAGAACGGGCAGCCTTGCAGGTAGGGCGCGCCCCCGCCGCAGGTGGCCGTGCCGACGGACGCCGTACCCGGGGCGGTTCGCGCGAACGACACGGGCACGAGTCCTTGCCAGTCGAGGAGCTTCACGGTGCCGCCCTCGACGACGACAGACTGGAATTTCTCGCTGAACGAGTTCGTGTCGGCGCGGATCATGGCACCCGTGACGCCAACCGGCGCCTTCGAGGGGTCCGCCGTGCGGTGGTCGAGGTCGACCCGCAGGGTCGCGGTGGCGTCTTGGTCGGACGTCGCCGCCGGGAACGAGCTGGTCGCAAACTCGTAGCTCTCCTTGGTCAGCGTCTCGCTCCCACCGAGTGCGACGGGAGTCGCCGCGAAGAAAGGCACCGTGACCCCGCATCCCCGGCGGCGTTGCGCAGCTGCGCGCCACCGGCGAGGCCGCCCTTCATCGCGCTCACGATCTCGTCCAGGTTGAAGAGGATGTCGACGCGAGCGGCCTCGGTGCCGATCGCGAGAGGCGTCGCGAAGTGAAAGGCGAGGTTGCCGTTGACCATGTTGACGAGGGCCTCGTCGGCGTCGCCGTCGCCGCATTCGAGGCTCGCCACGACCATGCCGCCAGGCATGGGGTCCGGCATGTACGTCCCGCCGTCCTTCGTGCAGAGTGACCCGCTCTTCGCCTTGATCTTGACCCAGGGGTGCGTCTCCATGAGCCCCCAGCTGTACTCTCCGGCGTCGACGCTCCCCGCCATCGCGGCCTTCAGCGCGGCCATGTCGGACTTCGACAGGAGGTCGTAGTATTTCCGCTGCCGGCGGCGCGGAAGGCGTTCACGTCCGCTTCGGTCGGAGTCTTCTGCCAGTCGTAGGGATCGCTCGTGTTCTCGTAAAGCTCGGTGCACCCCATGGTGTCGCTGTAAGCTGTGCCGTTCGTGACGAGGCTCTCGCAGAGCCGGATCTCGCGGAAGTAGACCTTGTAGCTGACGAGACCCTCGGCCATCCCCGTCGGAAGCGAGGTGACGACGGTCTCCGTTCCGGCCTTCAGCGCGTCTGGAAATTCCAGAGGGCCGGCCCCTTGCGGTCCCGAGGATGGGCCGGTCTCGGCTTGGAGGCTCGCTGCCGCGGCGGAGACGAAGTTCACTTCGAGGCGACCCTCGCTGCAGCCCGTCATCGTCAGGGCCAGCAACGGCGCCGCCGCGATCGTCGCGAGGTTCGCCCGGTGCTTGGTGTGCTCGTGCCTGCTCGCCTTGAACTCGATGTGCTTCATGCTCAGCCCCCTGCCGTTGGTCTCGAGCGCGCGGCCCGGTGCCTCGCACCGTGGGGGCGGGGTCTAGGGCGGGTTCTTGGCCTCGACAACGACCGAGGAGCTCCACGACTGCGGACGCGCACCGAACGAACGCCGGGCGTGTGCCGTAGGTAAGCGGGGGCAAGGCGAGCGTGGTCGCGGGAGTTCGTCGAGCGATGGCGCGAACGGCTTGTCGCGCGGTCCCTCGGGTCGGGTTAAGCTCCGCCACCCCTACCGAACGTGCCGACGACCATGGTGCTCCGCCGAACCACGACGACGTCCGCCTGCGCACGCCGAGACCGCACGACTCGACGTCTTGCCGCTGCGGCGCTCTCCTTCGCCATCGGCGCGAGGACGAGCCCCGCCAGTGCCACCCCTCCTTACGAACCCGAGACGTACCGGCGGTTCAGCTTGTCGGCGGGCGGCAACTACTTCGGCGGCAACCTGAACCAGATCGCCGCGAACCTTCAGGGAAACCTTGGATTGTCCTCGCCGACGTACGGCGTCGATGTGCGCTTCAACGCCTACCGCCTCTGGGGAAAGCCGACCCCGAAGCAGGAGTTTCGCGTCCTCGGCGATGACGCTTACGTCAACGCGCTGCCCTTCTGGTACTTCGTCAAGCGCGCATACGTGATCGGTCTCGCGAGCTACGATTCGAGCCAGCTCGAGACGCTCGATCGCCGCGTGACCGTGGGCACCGGGGTCGGGTACGCGCCGGCGCGCTCGAAGACCTTCCTGCTCCGTGGCGCGCTCGCGACCGCGTTCGAGTATTCCCAACACGACGAGCACGATTTTCGGCTCGATGTCCCGCACGACGCTGGCGAACGGTTCGTCGGGCGACTCGCGCTCCTGTCCAACGGTTGGCTGCGCATGAAGGATGGGCCGGTCTCCCTTCGCTACGTCACGATGGTGCTCCCGAACCTCGCGGATGTTCGGGACGTCCGCTTCAACTTCGACGGTCAGATCGACGTGAAGATCACGGAGCCGCTGTCGTTTCGCGTCACGCAGATCGTCCAGTATGACGCCGCGACCGTCCGTGCGCGCGAGCCGCTCAATCTGCGCGCGACGTTCGGCCTCGCGTGGACGACGAAGTAGGCGCTCGGAGGCGCTTGGTTCGCAAGGCGCGGCCTCGCACGTGGGGCACGGGGGGCCGACGCCCAGCCGGTGAGCCGAACCGTCATCCCGGGGCGAGCACGAAGTCGAAGCGCACGAAGCGCTCGCCACCCAGCGTCTCGTCCGCAACGAGCAGGCGTTCGTCGAAGAAGGCGTCACTGTCGTTGAAGGGGTCGCCGGGAAAATACAGCTGCGTCGTGAGCTCCGCGTGCCCTGCGGCGCGGACCTTCAGGTGGAGATGCCGCGGGCGGTACGTCGCCCCGTTCAGGTACCGACCGGGCAGGACCGTCACGATGGCGAAGCGGCCGTCTTTCCCGGTGCGAACGCGCCCTCGCAGGACGAAGCCCGCGAGGTCGTAGGTGCCTTCGGCGTCCGCGTGCCACAGATCGAGCTCGGCGTCGGCGAGCGGCGCACAGTCGGCCCCGAGCACCCTTCCTTCGAGGATGATGCGCTCGCCCGGCTCCTCGGGCGAGAGGATCGCGCGGCCTTCGTCGTCGGGCACGAGGGCGGGCGCTCCCGGCTTGTAGTAGGGGCCCTCGATGTCGTCGGTCGTCTCCTCGCAGCTCGGCGTCGGCTCGCTGCCCCCGCCTCCGCCGCCCGGCCCGCTCGTCGCGCTCATGGCGGAGCCACCACCTTGCCCGCCCGTCGAGGTCGAGCCGCCGCTTCCGCTCGCCGCGTTGGCGCCTGCCCCGACGTCGGCGGACTCCCCGTCTCCGCACGCGGCCCAGAGCGCCGCCGCACCGAGCGTCGCGAGCACCCGACGCCTCGCGTCGTCGATTGGGGTCGTGAGGGTTGGCTCCTGGGGTCGAGTGTCGCGTCGCATGGAGTCTCCTCGTCGTGCCGAAGGTGCGGTCGCGTCGTGGCCGCTCGGGCATTCTGCACCGTGTGGCCGTGGCGTGCGAGGGTGCGTCGTCACCCGTCTCGCGTGACGTTGCCCTCGTGCAGGTGAGCGCCTCAAACGTGCTGCACCCTCGGTCGGCCGAACGTCCTTGTTCATCGAGAGAGCGGGGTGGGTTGCGCCTGCGACGTTGCAGACCGCTCCCGCGCGGTGAGACGGGGCTGACGCCCCGAGCGTGTCCTTCACCGTGAGACCACGTCCTTTCCTCGAGCCACCTCGAGGGCTTGGGACTTGCAGCGCCGTCGTGCGTGCCACGATCCATTCTCGCCGCGGGTCTCGCTCTCGCCACGCTGACGCTCGCGACGGGGGCGCTCTCGCAAGCGCCCGCCGCGCCGACGGGTGCGCCGCCGCCGGAGGCGAAGCCCGTCGTCGAGGCCCCGAAGGCGCCCCCCGCCCCGCCAACGATCGAAGACCCCCTCGACGGAACGACCGCGTCGGTCTCCATGGGCGGCATGCTCACGACCGGCAACTCGCGGAACGTCGCGCTCTCCGCCAACGGCAACGTCGAGACCCGCTTCGGCTCGAACGGCCTCGGTGGGTCCTTGCTCGGAAACTACGCGCGCGGCGCGTCACAGGGCGAGGCGGTACGCGTCACGACCGAGAACGTGCAGGGGCGCATCCGCTACGACCGCTACCTCACCGATCCGTTCGCCGTGTTCCTGCTGAACACGGGGCGTCACGACCGCTTCCAGGGCCTCGACTTCCGCTACAACCTCGACCCGGGCGTGAAGTACCTCTTCCTCCGGGAGGCGACGAACCTGCTCTGGACTGAGCTCGGCTACGACCTCCAGCACGACCTCCGCCGCGACGACGCTCGCCTCGTCACCGACGCGAGCGGCAACCTCGTCCAGCTCGACAAAACCCAGACCGATCACTCGTCACGCCTCTTCGTCGGTTACAAGCGCGGCTTCAACAAGGAGGTCACGCTCGCGGCCAGCGTCGAGTACCTCCAGAGCTTCGTCGACCTCGAGTGGGCGCGACTCAACTTCGACGCGCTGCTCGCGGCGAAGCTCGTTGGTGGCCTCACGTTCGGGTTCGGCTTCTCGGCGCGCTACGACAACCTTCCGCTCGCGGGCAAGGCGAACCTCGACACGGCGTCGACGCTGAGCCTCGTCTACGCTTACAGCGACGTGCGGGAGAGCCGCTGAGGCGCGCGGTTTCGTTCTCGGTGAGTTCAACGCGCTCGCGCGAAGCGACACCCGGGCGCGCGCTCCGCTCGGCGGGTGCGCATCACGGCGGGAGGCCCTTCACGCAGCCCTTCGCGAACGGTGCCGGAAGGAAGGCCAGCACCGGGTAGCCCTTGGCGGGGCTACACGCCTCGCTCCACGGCTTGTCGCTGAAGCTCCAGCTGAGGAGCGGCGCGCGCGTGGCATCGTAGAAGCGCCCGAGGTCGCTCTCCGGGACCGCGGTGCATCCTTCGTGTAAGCCGTTCTTCGGCTCCCAGATGGCGAGGCAATCGACCGCCGGATCACCCGCAAAGTCGAGCCAGTAGGCGTCGGCGAACTTCAGGTTCGAGCCGTAGAAGCCCGAGCTGTAGACGAGCCCTCCCGCGTTGGCGCTCTCGCCTGCCGGCTCAACCACGATGCGCGCGACCGCGAACGAGCGCGTGACCTTCGAGACGTTCTCCATGCCGTACACGAGGCCCGCTCCGCTGCCGGACTTCGGTAGCTTCAGCGTCACGACGGCGTAGCTCGCGTCGACTTCCTTGACGCCACCGGCCGCGATGCCACCGGCGGAATGGACCGCGCTCACGGTCCCGACGAACATCGTATTCGCGAGCCTCGTGAGCGCCGAGCCCTCCCCGAGGAGGCCTCCTGCCCCGTTGCCGGTCGCGCTGACCACGGCGTGCGCCCCCGACTCGGCGATCGACAGCGGAGCGCCCAGGCCGACGAGGCCACCGACCCGCTTCGCGCCGGACACCTCTCCGTCGAACCACACCTTCACGAGCGGCTGCCCGATCCCCTCGACCTTGCCCGCGATGCCGCCGACGCGCTCGCGCCCCCGCACGACGCCCGTGACGATGACGTCCGTCTCGGCGGGCCACTTGCCCTTCTGCCAGAGCACGCCCCCCACCGCGCCGACATCGTCCTGTCCAGTGATGTTGACATTCGTCAATCGAAGCGGTCCACGAAGTGCTCCCGTCATCGACTGCGTCGACTTGAAGAGGCCCACGGACGACGTGGTGGGCCGGTCGATCGTGAGGTTGGCGATCGTGTGGTCTGCGCCGTCGAAGCCGAACACGCCCTCGACCGGCTTGAAGCCCGCGCCGCCGTTCCACGTCTTCGTGGCGAGACAATCGACGTCGTTCGCGAGGCGGTAGTGGGCGGGGACGAGGCCCATCGCCTGGAGCTCCTCGCAGGTCGTGACGAGGCACGGGGAGGCCTCCGAGCCCTCGCCGTCGAGGCCCGGCGGGCACGTCGTCATGGGCCCGCTGCTCGAGGAGGCCGTCGTCGCATCGCCTCCGCCCGAGGTCGCGCCAGCCGCGCCGCCGCCGCCTGCGGTCGCGACGTCACCCGTCGCCGCGGTGGCCGTGGCGTCGCCTCGCACTTGGTAGTCGCCGTCGAGCCCCGTCAGTGCGTTGCAGCCGAACGAGAGCACCATCCAAACGAAGACCATGGAGCGTCGCTCGAGCCCGAGGGTAGAAGCGCGGCCGATCAGATAAAGGATGGTGACCACATGGCGTGGGCGGAGGTGACTCACCTCGTCGCGGTAGGTCGGGCTCACCTGAGCCCCAGCTTTTCGAGCGTTGCCTTCGGCACGGAGCCCTTGATGACCACCTCGAAGTCGCCACTCTTCGTGATGTCCATACGCACGAGCACCGCGTCGATCGGGAGCTTCGTCTTCGTCGCGACGAACGCCAGCACGACGCCTTGGAGCGGATCTCCCCGGTCGAAGTCCACCAGAGCCTTGGCTGCTTGCGAGGCAGCGGGCAGCGTCAGCGAGGCGAAGACGACGCCCTCGTTCGGCTGCGCGCCGAGATCGCGGACCTTCAAGGGTCCTTCGGCGCCGATCCAGGCGAGCACGGAGGAGCCTGCCGTCGACCGACGGACCTTGCGCTCTTCCACACCCTTCGCTCGTTGTTTCTCAGGCGACGCAGCTTTCGCGGGTGCGCCCGGAAGGCGGCCCGAGCGGTCGACGTCGAGGGAGCGTCGTCCCTGGACCCACGCCTGCACGGCGACCGGCGCGGTCCGACTCAGGGCCACAAACTCATCGAGTGGCACAGCGCTCGCTCGCTCGACGGCGACGTAGTAGCCGAGCTCATGAAGCGCCTGGTCGACCTTCGCGACGTGGGCGTCGTCGCGAGCCTCGATCACCGAGACGACATCGTAGCTTCCCAGGGTCACGTAGGCGCTTACGACCTTTGCCCCCAGTCCTTCGAATGCGCCTACGGTACGCGCCGCGACCTCAGACGTGTTGGCAGCCACGGCGTCGAGGCCGACATTCGTGAATCGGATCAGTCGAATGTAGAGAGGCATGGCTCAGTCTCTCTGATTGGCGCGCGAATTTCCAGCTATGCCGACCGGCACCAGCGAAGCTTGAGCTGCACGTCGCTCGACCACTCGTTCGCAAACGCCCGTACGCAGGTCGAGAGGTAACGGTCGTAGTCCTCGAAGACCGTGTCGCCCCACGTCTCGCGGATCT
>Ga0194129_10009475_pt1 | contig 10899 bp, 9 predicted proteins | sample TA2KigCa35mmetaG_FD_150862 | JGI IMG/M metagenome (GOLD analysis project Ga0194129, IMG submission 150862) | Freshwater microbial communities from Lake Tanganyika, Tanzania - TA2015038 Kigoma Deep Cast 35m | ecosystem: Environmental > Aquatic > Freshwater > Lake | place: Tanzania: Lake...
ATGCATCGGGTTGCAGCGGCGTGGGCGTTCGGTGAATCGCTGCGTCCCAGCCCTGCGTCCACAGCATGGCCTGCAACCCGAGCGCAACCGGGCCGTGTCCGCTGATGTGCAAATCGATGGGGGCCGATGGGTTCATCGCAAAGCAGGGTTGGGGGCGGAGCGGTTTGGGCTGTCGTGGCACCCGAGTAGCCTCTCCAGCGCTGCGAGGCGCTGCGGATCTCCCACGTCCGACCAGAGGCCGGGATGGTGGATCGGCAGCATCCGCTTCGCAGCAAGCGCTGCGTGCAGCAGCGGACCGAGCCGTGCATGAGCGCCCGGACTGATCGTGGCGAAAAGCGCGGGCTGGTAGATGCCGATCCCGCTGAAGGTGAGCCTGCGCCCCTCGACCTCGAAGTCACCTTCGGGGTGATGCTGCGGGTTGTCGACCAGCACACAGCAGGCGAGGAGATCGTCGTGTACAACCCGGGCGGCCAGCGGCGCGGCCTGCGCAGGGTCCCAGTCGCAGACGATGTCGCCGTTCATCACCAGGAAGGGTTCGGTCCCGAGCAAGGCGAGCGCGTGGGCGATTCCGCCGGCAGTCTCAAGTGCCAAGGCCTCGGGCGACCAGCGTATCACGAGCCCAAAACGGGCGCCGTCTCCGAGGGCACCAACCAGGCGCTCGCCGAGCCAGGCATGGTTGATCACCACTTCGCGAAAACCCGCTCCTGCGAGTGCCTGCAGGTGCCGCACGATGATCGGCACACCTGCAACCGGAATGAGAGGCTTCGGCAGCGTGTCGGTGAGTGGGCGCATCCGCAATCCGCGGCCCGCAGCGAGGATCATGGCTTTCATCAACCGTCCCGTCAGGGTTGGGGGCTGCAGACTCGCTACTCAGGACTCGATCTTTTCAATGATCAGGTCGGCGAAGGCCGCGAGCTGCTGGTAGCGCAGCACCACTGGAAGAATGTGGGACAGAACTCTCGTCAGATCCTTCAGATAGCGGCTCTTGCCGTCGCGGTAATGAAGTCTTGCGAAGATCCCCAGCACCTTCAGGTGCCGCTGCAACCCCATCCACTCGAAGTCGCGCCAGAGGTCGGGAAACTCCGCAGGCACGGGCAGCCCGAGCTTGCGCGCCTCCTCCCACCAGCGGATCAGCCCGTCGATCTGGATTTCCTCGTCCCAGGCGATGTAGGCGTCGCGCCAGAGCGAGACCAGGTCGTAGGTGATGGGGCCGTGGACAGCGTCCTGAAAGTCGAGCACCCCGGGGTTGCGCTCGCCCCGCAGGAGCATCAGATTGCGGCTGTGGAAATCGCGGTGCACATACACACGCGGTTGCGCAAGGCAGTGCTCCACGATGTCGCTGAAGGCCTGCTCCACGATGGCACGCTGCGACGCGTTGAGCGTCTTTCCCTTGTGGCGCGCAACGTACCAGGTTGGCCATAGCTCCATTTCATCGCGAAGTCGCCGCGCGTCGTAGACCGGGAGAACGTCGTTGCGGCTTGCAAGCTGGATGCGCAGCAGGCTCTCCCAGGCATCGCGGTAGAGCCCCCTGGCCACTTGCGGCCGTTCGGCTTCCGCGCTGAAGTTTTCGAGTGCATCGAGGAAAGTGTGTTCACCGAAGTCTTCAAGCAACAGGAAGCCGCGTGTTTCGTCTTGCGCGATAACCCGGGGCGTACTCATCCCCGCTTCTGCGAAGAGGCGGGCAACCTTCACGAAGGGCCTCACATCTTCGGTCGGCGCCGGTGCATCCATCACCACGACGCTTCCGGGCGCGGCCTCACAGTCCAGCCTGAAGTAGCGCCGGAAGCTTGCGTCGGCGGATGCGGGCCGAAGGCTTTCCGGCTTGAGCCCCAGACCATCCGTCTGGTCGCGAAGCCATTGCCGGAGTTCGTCGAGTCGAGGATCCATGGGTAGTCTGCGCGGAGTGTGAGGGGAGCCCGATTATCATAGGCTGATGACTGCCTTGCGCCGTGGGATCCCATTGCTCGCCCTGGGTGCGGTGGCATGGTCGGTCTGCGCTGAACCGCTGCAACTCCGGATCGAGCGCGAACCCGACGCCCGTCTGGCCCGCCTGCCCGGAAAGACACCGGCCTTCGGCGCTGCAGACAAGGTGACCGGTACCTTCGAGGAACGCATCGTGCTCGAGGGCAGGGCTCGCCTGCGCCAAGGCCCGACCTCGGTCGCGGGCGAGCGGATCGAGTATGTGCAAAGCATCGACACCCTGAGCGCCGAAGGCGCAGTGCGTGTGGTGCGCGGGGGCCAGGTGGTGGAGGGTCCGAGGCTTCAATTGCAGGTCGAGGCGCAGATCGGCGCGATGGAGGACGCAAGCTTCGTGCTGCCTGCCTTTGGTGGTTCGGGAAGCGCGCAACGTATCGAGTTTGACGGACCGGGCCGCTTGCGCCTGCTCGGCGCGATGTTCACAACCTGCCGTCCCGATCAGCCCGACTGGATGCTGGTGTCCGAGAAGGTCGTGCTCGACGAGCATGAGGAGTGGGGTAAGGCGGAGTCTGCCAGTGTCCGGTTTGGAGGCCTGAGCATCCCGGCGATTCCTTCGGTGTCGTTCCCGCTCTCCGAGAAGCGTCGCAGCGGGTGGCTTCCGCCCTCGTTTGGCGCCACGACGCGAACCGGCTTTGAACTGAGTGCTCCCTACTACCTGAACCTTGCGCCGGAGCGCGACCTCACGCTCTATCCGAGGATCTCACTGCTCCAGGGCGTTTCGCTGGGCGCCTGGGGACGTTACCTCGACCACAGCTATCGCGGCGATACGAAACTTGAATTCAACCCGAAGGACTTGCGCACAGGGGATCTGCGCTACCAGTGGTCGAGTCTGCATCGCTTTCAGGACTGGTCGGGCTGGAGCGGGCAATGGGACCTTCGCGGCGTTTCCGACGACCAGTATCTGGTGGATTACGGCCGAACGATCCTGGGCGCGTCGGTACGCAGCCTGCCAAGGGTGATCTCTGCATCGCGCGCTGTCGACCTGCCCTGGCTTGGGATTGCCTCGCTCACACTCCTGAGCGCGAGCTATCAGAACGTTCTCGATGCGCGGGTTTCTCCCCCCTACGAATTGCTGCCGCGCGTGTCGCTCCAGTGGAACCGTTTCGGGGAGGAAAGCCCGCAGCTTGGTGGCGCTTACCTCGATGCTGCGGCGCTCGGGGAGGTCACCCGTTTTCGGCGGCCGCTGGTGGCATCGCTCGAGGGTCTGCGCTCGGTGGTGCAACCGAGCGCCCAGGCAACCTGGCGGCGTCCCTGGGGCTATCTCAGCCCGGGGGCTGCACTTCACCTCAGCGACTACAGGTTTGTGGAATCCGACGCGCTCAAGCAGAGCAGTCTTCCCACCGAGGTGATTGCAGGGCAGGGGGTGCAGCGCGCAGTGCCGCGCTTTTCCCTCGACAGCGGCCTTTTTCTGCAGCGCGAGCGCACTGCCGAGGCGCTCGGGCAGACGTTTGAGCAGACACTTGAACCGCGGCTCTACTACCTCTACGTGCCGTATCGCGATCAACGGAAACTCCCGATTTACGACACCGCAGTCGCTGACCTGAGCTACGCCCAGCTCTTTGCCGACAACCGCTTCATCGGCAACGACCGGATCGCCGACGCCAACCAGCTCACCCTTGCCCTCACCACGCGCTTCCTGCAGACCGGGAGCGGGCGCGAGATCTTGCGTCTCGCCGGCGCCTTTCGCCAGCACATCACCCCACCAAGGCTTCAGATCGCCGGCCAACCCCTTGCCGGGGATCCCCGGTCGGATCTGGTTGTCGCAGCGAGCGGGCAGCCTGCGGCAGCGTGGCGCTTCGACGCTGGCGTTCAAGTGGGGCTGAGCACCTATGAACTCACGCGCCTCACACTGGGCGGGCGGTTTCAACCCGACGAAAGCCGACTGCTCAACGGCAGCATACGCTTCATCGCAAACCAGGTCGGTCAGATCGACGCATCATGGCGCTGGCCGATCTCCGGTGGCTGGTCAGTGCTCGGACGTACCAACTATTCATTCCAGAAATCGATCCTCGACCCGGTGTCGCTTCGGCTGATTGAATCCAGGCCCGGGTTCATCGAGGTGCTTCTCGGCGCAGAGCGACGCGAGGACTGCTGGGCCCTGCGCGCCGTGGCGCAGCGTTATGTGACCGGTCCCGATCTCTTCAACACAGCGATCTTCGTGCAGCTTGAACTCAACGGGCTCGGCAGCCTTGGCAACAATCCCTTTGATATCCTCCGGCGCAACATACCCGGGTACTTGCGCACCCGCGAGCGCATGCCCGACTCCCCCTTCTTCGCGTATGAATGACCGAGGGCAGGATCATGCACAACCTGGAGCGAATCGCCATGCCCGCAGGGCAGACCACCTCCCCCTCAGGGCAAGCCACCTATTCCGGGGAGAAAATCCCTGCGTCATTCGTGGGCGACACCCTGCGCGGGGAGAAAATCCTTGCGTCATTCGTGGGCGCCACCCAGCGCGGGAGGTGGGTCCGGCGCGCACTGTTTCGGGGACCGCTTACTCTGTGCATCGTCCTCGCGGCGCTCGCGCATCCGGATGCTTCGGCCCAGCGGATTGCAATCGACCGGATTGCGGTTGTGGTGAACAACGAGGCGATCACCGACCTGGAGATCCGCACCCGGATGATGCTGGCGCGAACCTCTCTCGAACAACGCGGGATCGGTGTGCCCGACGATGCGATCCTGCGCCGCCAGGTTCTCGAGCAGATGATCCTGGAGCGTGCAGGCACCCAGATGGCGCGCGAAATGAACCTGCGCGTGGACGAGACTGCGATCGACCGCGCGCTCGACCAGATCGCTGCACAGAACCGTATGAACCGGGAGGAGTTGCTGCGACGTGCGCGTGCGGAGGGCCGCGACCTGAAGCTCTTCCGCGAGGGTCTGCGCGCCGAACTGCTGATGCAGCGACTCCGTGAACGCGAGGTGGATTCACGCATCCAGGTGAGCGAAGCCGATGTCGACGCTGCGCTGGCCTCACTTGGCGCTTCGGCGAATGTGGAGTACCGGTTGGCGCAAATCCTGATTCGGCTCCCGGAGACCGCCAGTCCAGAGCAGGTGGAGCGCGCCCGTGTGCGCCTGGAGGATCTGCGGAGCCAGGCAGGCGACGAAGGAAGTTTCGCACGGCTTGCTGCGGCCTACTCGGAGGCAACGGAAGCCAGCGCGGGAGGGGAGATCGGCTGGCGCTCGGCCGAACGGCTTCCCACGCTCTTCGTTCGCGAAATCGAACGCCTCAAGCCGGGCGAGATGAGCCGGATCGTTCGCAGTCCCGCAGGTTTTCATCTGCTGCGACTCGGTGACCGGCGAGAGGCCTCCGCATCTGCCGGTCCCCCGGTAATCCAGTGGCGAGCCAGGCACATCCTCTTGCGGGTGAGCGAAGTGTTGCCCGAGCCCGAAGCCCTGAGGCGGGCTCAGGCGATCGCTGAAAGAATCCGGGCTGGTGAGGACTTTGCGGCGCTGGCCAGAGCCTTTTCGGCCGACGGCACTGCGGCGCGCGGAGGCGAGTTGGGATGGCTGCTTCCCGGCGACACGGTGCCCGATTTCGAGCAGGCGCTACGAATGCTCCCGGTCAACGAACTGAGTCCGCCGGTGCGCTCGCCCTTTGGCATCCACCTGATCCAGGTTCTCGAGCGGCGTACCGAGGCTGCCCCGGTCGAGCGTCAGCGCACCCTGATCCGTCAGGCGCTGCGCGAGCGCAAGGCCGAGGAGGCCTACGACAGTTGGCTGCAGGAGTTGCGCGATCGGGCCTATGTGGAGTATCGGCTCGACAGCAACTGATGCACGCACTGCGTGTTCGGGTCGCGACGCACGCGATGCACTGATCACCCGATGGAAGACGTCTTCGGCACGGTTCAGCCGCGCAAGCGCTTCGGGCAGCATTTCCTGTGCGACCCGCTCGTTTCGGAGAAACTTCTGGATCGGATCGCACCGAAGGCAGCGGATCATCTGGTGGAGATCGGCCCGGGCACCGGAGCGCTCACCCGCTGCCTGGTGCAGGCCAGACCGGCAAGTCTCACCCTGATCGAAATCGACCGCAACCTCGCCGCTGGCTTGCGAAAGGTCTACCTCGCGCCGGGTCAGGGGGGCAACCCCAGCCCGAAGGGCAGCTCAAGCCTGAGGGGCAACCCCAGCCCCGGGGGGAAACCGGGCCCCGGGGGAAAACCGGGCCCCGGGGGAAAACCGGGCATGCTGCGGGATGGCGAAACTGCCTCGCCCGGGGCAGCGGCGGGCGGGCCGACGATGTCGCTGATCGAGGGCGATGCCCTCGATGTGGACTACACCGCGCTTGCAGCCACCCGGGGTGCACGCTTGCGGGTGGTGGGCAATCTGCCCTACAACATTGCCTCGCCCCTGCTGCTGTGCCTTGCCGGCCACCGGGCAGCGCTACACGACCAGATCTTCATGCTGCAAAAGGAAGTGGTTGATCGCATCGTTGCACCGCCCAGGAGCGCAGCGTTTGGGAGACTCACGGTGATGCTGCAGTCCTGCTACAGCGCCGACTGGCTCTTCGACGTGGAACCCGAGTCCTTCGATCCTCCGCCGCGGGTGCGCTCGGCCGTGGTGCGGCTGCGGGGGCGGCACCCCGATGTTGGGCGGCCACCGCAATCGGCTGCGTTTCGCGAGAGCCTGGAAGCGCTGGTGCGCGCAGGCTTCGCGCAGCGTCGCAAGATGCTGCGCGGCACCCTGCTGCCCTGGCTGGCTGCGCAGGGCTTCAACCCCTCTGACGCGGTCTCGCTGGGCTTCATGCCCGAAGCGCGACCGCAGGATATCAGAGTGGATCAGTGGTGTGCGCTTGCGGCGCGACTGGAGTTTTCCCCTCCTCAGGCTTTGCGTTCGATCAACTCCACCTTGTAGCCATCGGGATCCTCCACGAAGGCAATCACGGTGGTGCCTCCCTTCACTGGGCCGGCGTCGCGGGTGACCCGCCCCCCTGCGGCGCGGATGCGCTCGCATTGCACATGCGCATCCTCGGTGAGCAGCGCGATGTGGCCGTAGGCAGCGCCCATTTCGTAGCGCTCAACCCCATAGTTGTAGGTGAGTTCGATCTCGGCCTGGCCGTCCCGGTTGCCCTGCCCGTAACCCACGAACGCGAGCGAGTAGTTCTGGTCGGGCCGGTCGGTGGTGCGTAGCAGGTTCATGCCCATGATGCGGGTGTAGAAGTCGATCGAGCGCTCAAGATTACCCACCCTGAGCATGGTGTGCAGGATCTGCATGGTCTGTGTCCTCCGGAAACGTGAACTGGCCGAGCGGATGATGCCGCAAAAGCGCGCGCCGTTCGCGGTAGTCCGGCAGGGCCGCTTCCACCACGGCCCAGAACCGCGCGCTGTGATTGAGTTCGCGCAAGTGCGCAAGTTCGTGCACCACCACATAGTCGATGACTTCGGGCGGGTAATGGATGAGTCGCGCACTCAGGCGCACGACGCCCTTCGCACTGCAGCTGCCCCAGCGGGTTCTCGCCGAACTTAGCTGCCAGCGGGCTGGAACCAGCTGCATTTGCGCCGCGTAGTGGGCGATCCGCGCTCCGAGATGCGTTCGCGCCTGCCTGTCGAGCCAGCGTTTGAGGTGTCCGCCCACGGTGGCCGGATCCGTCGCCGCACCTTCGAGGTGAAGCGCGATCGCCGGTGCAGCGCCGTGCGGGTTGATCAGACGGATGGTGGCTCGCGCACTGTGCGTTTGCGTGTGGCCCGACTGGCTGGTGCCGGAGTCTTCGAGCCGCAGGAGATGCGCTCGGCCCAGATAGGGCAGGCATCCCTCGCGGATCCAATCGGGAAGGCCCAAGCTACGGTGCTGTCCGGATTCCTGCCATTGCCGCAGCTTGCGTTCGATCCACTGCGCTTTTGCCTCGAGAACGCCTTCGATCGACCCCAGGCTTGCCCACCTTGGTGCGGCCACGGTGAGGCCACGCTGATCGATCTTCAGCCCGATCGACTTGCGCGCACTGCGCGTGAGGGTGTAGGGAATCTCGCTGCCCATGTGGCTGAAGCTTCGCGCCCCAGCACCGCCGAGCGGCCAACGCAGGCGGGGCAGTTTCATTTCCGGTGATTCTCCTGCCGGAGCAGCCCGCGATCTGCGCCTGGGGAGGCTCCGGGACCAAAGGGGGGCCCACGATCTGCCTCCGGGGAGGCCCCCGGACCAAAGGGCAGGCCGATCCTCTGCACCTCGGCTTCGATCCATGTTTCGAGTGCAGCGGTGAGTTCGTCGGCCGAGCGTCCTTCGGTAGGGATTGGTTCACCAACGCTCAGGGTGATGAGCCCCGGACACTTGATCCAGCTCGACTTGGGCCAGCAGTACCCGCTGTTGAGCGCAATCGGGACGATGGGTACGCCGGTCCGCAGTGCAAGCCGGGCGCCCCCTGTCTTGTAGTGCCCCTTGAGTCCGGGTGCTACCCGGGTCCCTTCCGGGAACACGAGGATCCAGCGCCCCCCGGCGAGTTTGCGGGTGCCTTGGGTGACAACCTGTTCGAAAGCGTCCGCGCCCTTCGAGCGGTTGATCCGGATCATGTCGAGCAAGCCAAGACCCCAGCCGAAGAAGGGGACCCAGAGCAACTCCTTCTTGTGCACGAACACCACCTCACGCGGCATGTGCGAGATCAGGAAGAAGGTCTCCCAGGTGGACTGGTGCTTGGGCATGATGATCGCGGGGCCCTGGGGGAGATTGTCCCAGCCCCGGAGCCTCCAGTTGACCCCGCAGATCCAGCGGCAAGCGTAGACCATCGACCTGGGCCAGGCGACCGAAAGCCGGTAACGCCAGGCGAGGGGTAGCGGCGACCAGAGCAGGGTGAGAAAGGAGAAGGGGACCACGGTGATGAGCATCACCAGCAAGAAGAGCAGCGAGCGTATTGCGGAGGCCACCATGCCAGCGCAGCTGCAGCCTCAGAGCAGCGTTTCCGCAAACGCCATCAGATCGTCGTAGACCTGGGTACCGTCGGGGATCGACGCTGGATCCTCAAGCGTCCTGCGGCCATGTCCGGTACGCACCAGCACGGGTTGCATGCCGACTTCGCGTGCTGCCAGAAGGTCGCGCAGGCTGTCGCCCACAAAGGGTTGCCCCGCGAGGTCGAAGTTGAGCCGATCGGAGGCTTCGAGGAGCATGCCCGGACGCGGTTTGCGACAGTTGCAGTTTGCATCTTCGCCGTGCGGACAGAAAAACACCGCATCGATGCGGCCGCCGTGACGTTGCGCCAGCGCATGCATCCGGGCATGGATCCGGTTGAGCGTTGCAAGGTCGAAGAGTCCCCGGGCCAGACCGGCCTGGTTGGTGGCAACGACAATCCGCCAGCCAGCCCGGTTGAGGAGCGCGATGGCCTCGAGACTTCGTGCAATCGGGTTCCACTCCTCGGCGCTGCGAATGTAGCTCTCCGAGTCCTTGTTGATAACACCATCGCGATCGAGGATCACGATGCGGGGACGAGGGTGCATGTTGGGTGGGTGCAACGAGGGTGTGGGTTGCAGACCGTCGGCGCCTTCGAGGCTCAGGCAGCGAGAAGCGAAAGGTCGGCTACCCGATTCATCAGCCGGTGCAGATGCGCCAGCAGTGCGAGCCGGTTGCGCCTCAGCACCGCGTCCTCGGCCATCACCATCACCTGATCGAAGAGCTGGTCGACCGGTTCGCGCAAGGTGGCGAGTTCGCGGAGCGCGGCGCTGTAGTTGCCGGCCTCGAGGTGCCGATCGATCGGAGGGGCAATCGCAACCACAGCATGCCAGAGCTGTCGCTCGGCGAACTCGACGAAAGCGTTCTCCTGCGGCGAGGCGCTGCCCGGCCCGCGAGAGTCCTGGTCGGCTCTTCGCAGGAGATTGGCGATGCGTTTGTTGGCTGCGGCGAGTGCCTGTGAAGCGCCCAGTGCCCGGAAACCCACCACAGCCTCGAGCCGGGGCGGAATGTCGACGAGTTGCCCGGGCTTGAGTGCAAGCACGGCCTGCACCGCATCTGCAGGCCAATCCTGTTCACGCAGGTGCCCCAGCAGCCTGTCCTCCACGAACTGTTGCAGGTCGCGCGCTGCAGTCGGATTCGTCAGGCGTGCACCGAGCGCATTGAATCCCTGCTCGAGCAGCTCGCGCCAGTCGACACGCACCTTGCCGTCGATCAGCATGCGCACGATCCCAAGTGCCTGGCGGCGCAGCGCAAAGGGATCCTTGTCGCCGCTGGGCGTTTGCCCGATGCCAAAGAGCCCGCAAAGCGTCTCGGTCTTCTCGGCGAGCGCGAGCACGGTACCCAGCGCCGTTTCGGGCAGGGCATCCCCTGCGAAACGTGGCAGATACTGCTCGGAAAGTGCCCGGGCAAGCGCCGGTTCCTCGCCGTCGAGGCGCGCGTAATGCGCCCCCATGATGCCTTGCAACTCCGGGAACTCGCCCACCATCAGCGTGAGAAGGTCGGTCTTGGCAAGCTGGGCGGCGCGTTGCGCAAGTGCCTGATCCACCCCGCACGCTGCGGCCAGCCACGCAGCGATCGATTCAACCCGCTGCATCCGTTCATGCTGCGTACCCAGGCGGGCGTGGTAGAGCACCTCGGCCAGGGGCGCCACGCGCGACGCGAGTGGCACCTTTCGGTCCTGCTGGAAGAAGAAGCGCGCGTCGGCGAGGCGCGGGCGAACCACCCGCTGATTGCCGTCGATCACGAGCGCGGGGTCGTTGAGGCGCATGTTCGAGACGATCAGGAAGCTCGGCAGAAGCCTTCCCGAGGCATCAAAGAGCGGGAAATACTTCTGGTGGGTGCGCATCGTGAGGATGAGGCACTCCTGCGGCACCTCGAGGAACTCGGTATCGAAATGGCCGCTGTAGACCGCGGGATGCTCAACCAGCGCCGCAACCTCGCGCAGCAAGCTCTCCACGGCGGCCTGATCGCCAAGCTGCGCACCAAGGTCCCGGGCAGCTTCGTTGAGTGCGGCACGCAGGAGGTTGATACGTTCATCGAGCCTTGCGACCACGCTGC
>Ga0194129_10009479_pt1 | contig 10897 bp, 8 predicted proteins | sample TA2KigCa35mmetaG_FD_150862 | JGI IMG/M metagenome (GOLD analysis project Ga0194129, IMG submission 150862) | Freshwater microbial communities from Lake Tanganyika, Tanzania - TA2015038 Kigoma Deep Cast 35m | ecosystem: Environmental > Aquatic > Freshwater > Lake | place: Tanzania: Lake...
TGTATTCTTCCATTTGGGTTACCACCAAAGGTGATAAACCAAAGGGCGGGAGTACTGCATGTGAATCACCAGAATGTATACCTGCAGGTTCAATATGCTCCATGATACCGCATATCATCACTTCATGTCCATCGCAAATGCAATCTGCTTCCGCTTCCATGGCCCGGTCCAAGAAATGATCAATCAAAATCCTGTTGCCGGGTATTCTTCTCAACAAATCCACTACGGCCTTCTCCAACTCTTCGTCGTTGATCACAATGCTCATTCCCTGACCACCAAGTACATAACTGGGCCTCACCAGGACAGGATACCCCACATCGTGCGCGATTTGCAAGGCTTCCTCAGCGGTTTCGGCCACCCCGTACCGGGGATATGGAATATCAAGTTCTTTGAGCAAATCGCTGAAGCGGCCACGGTCTTCGGCCAAATCCATGCTCTCGTACGAGGTGCCGATGATTCGATAACCATGTGCATGGATTTTCTCTGCCAATTTGAGGGCCGTTTGACCACCTAATTGCACGATGACCCCTACCGGCTTTTCGTGTTCCAACAAATCCAACAAATGCTCCCAAAAAACAGGCTCGAAATACAATTTATCCGCCATGTTGAAATCCGTGCTCACGGTCTCCGGGTTGCAGTTCACCATGATGGCCTCGAAACCGGATTCTCTGGCGGCCAACAAACCGTGCACACAAGAATAATCGAATTCAATCCCTTGCCCAATTCGGTTAGGGCCGGATCCCAACACAATAACCTTGGGCCTATCGCTTGAGATACTTTCGTTTTCGGTATCGTAGCAAGAATAATAATACGGGGTTGCCGCAGGAAACTCCGCGCTGCAGGTATCCACCATTTTCCAAACTCGATGCAAATTGAGGGACTTGCGGTGGTTCCTGACCTGCTCTTCTTGCACATCGTCCATGACCATGCACGCAATTTGATAATCCGAAAATCCGTTTTGTTTCAGATCCTGCATCAAATGGCGGTCAATTTGGGCAAGGCTCAAGGGTTTGACCTTTTGCTCAAGTTCCACCAGGGATCGAATTTCACGAAGGAACCAAGGGTCGATGCGCGTTGCTTTCTGAACAGACTTAAGGGGAACCCCCAAGGAGAAGGCGTCGTACAAATGAAAAAGACGCTCCCAGGAAGGATGCTCCAAGCTGTCCATGATCACCTCCAACCGGCGTTCGCCCTTGCCATCGGCCCCAATGCCCGAGCGGTTAATTTCCAGGCTCTGGCAGGCTTTTTGCAGGGCTTCGTTGAAGCTTCTTCCTATGCCCATCACCTCCCCTACCGATTTCATTTGGAAACCCAGGCTACGATCTGCACCGGGAAATTTGTCGAAATTCCATTTGGGGATTTTGACAATCACATAATCCAAGGAGGGTTCAAAGAAAGCGGAGGTACTGAGGGTAATTTGATTGGGCAATTCGTCCAAACGATAACCGACTGCAAGCTTGGCAGCGATTTTGGCAATAGGATACCCGGTGGCTTTGGATGCCAGCGCCGATGAGCGGGAAACGCGGGGATTAATTTCGATGGCGATGATCGCCTCCGTCAGGGGATCCATGGCGAATTGCACATTGCATCCCCCGGCAAAATTCCCGATTGAACGCATCATGAGAATGGCCTGATCCCGCATGGTCTGCATTGCCGTATCGCTGAGGGTCATGGCCGGTGCCACGGTAATGCTATCCCCGGTATGGATTCCCATGGGATCCATGTTCTCGATGGTGCAAATAATGCAAACATTATCCGCAGCATCCCGCAACAATTCCAATTCATACTCCTTCCAGCCCAGTACCGCCTTGTCAATCAGCACTTCATGGGTAGGCGATGCATCCAAGCCCCTGTTCAAGGCTTTGTCAAAATCTTCTTTGCGGTAGATCACAGCGCCTCCTGTTCCCCCCAGGGTGTAGGATGGTCGAATGACCAAAGGAAATCCAATTTCTTCGGCGGCTTCTTTGCCCTCCAAAAATGAATTGGCGATTCGAGATGGGGCAACACCCACGCCGATTTCCAACATCAGTCTGCGAAATTCTTCCCGGTTTTCGGTGCGCTCGATGGCATCGATATCCACCCCAATCAATCGAATGTTATGCTGAGCCCATAGTCCTAGTTCATCAGCCTCTTTGCACAAATTAAGGGCGGTCTGCCCGCCCATGGTGGGCAGAACGGCATCGATACGGTGTTGTGAAATAATGTGTTCCAAGGACTCGATGGTCAACGGCATCAAATAAACCTGATCCGCGGTGACGGGGTCCGTCATGATGGTGGCGGGATTGGAATTGATCAGGATGACTTCGATTCCTTCCTCGCGAAGGGAACGGGCGGCTTGGGATCCGGAGTAATCAAATTCGCAGGCCTGGCCGATGACAATGGGTCCGCTTCCGATGATTAGGACGGAGCGGATCGATGGGTCTAAGGGCATAAAGGGGGGATTCAGCCAAAGTTCGGCACAAATCGTCTCAAAACATAGCGCAGGACTATCCAAACATGGTTAGCAAGATTATTCCATGCGCCGTAATGCCGTTCAAAGATGCGGTACCTCTCCATCCAAGCGGCTTTGCGACGTTGGCTGGAAAGCCCTCCATCCAAAAACTGCACCAGGACCCGGTCGGCAAAGTGTACAGGAACCTTTGCCGCCTCCAAGGTTTGAAGGCTGCGAATCATCCAATCGATATCCGCGCAGATTTTGTATTGCAAATCGTAGGGCTTGGCCCAGGCTCGTCCGACAATGAAGGCTTGGTGGCAAACCACCATTCCAAAACGAAGGGAACGGCTGTCCAAGCGGAATGGAGGTAACGGTTTACGAAGGCCCAATTCACGGCCTCCCACCGATTCTACCACCATCGCCTGCCCGTAATATGCACCCGCCCTCGGTGCCTCGGCCCACAAATCCGCCAAAACACGGGGATGGGCCAAGGTGTCCCCGGCATTCAAAAACAAAACATAATCCCCAGTAGCCATGGCCAAACCCTTGTTCATGGCGTGGTAGAGTCCACGGTCGGGTTCGGAAACCCAACGATAAACCAACGAACCTCCGTGAACTAGCTCACCTTGAACCCGCTCGCCCTGAACTAGCTCGCTTTGAACCCGCTCGCCCGGAACCTTTTCACCAAAGGCCTGCAATCGCTCCACCGTTCCGTCCTTGGACGCCCCGTCCACCACCATGTAATCCACCCGAACGCCCACCTGCTCCAACACCGATTGCATCGTAGGCTCCAACAAGTCCCCGGGATTGTAGGTCACCGTAATCACCGAAATGTGCATGCGACCGGAATGTTTCATAGGGACTGCGAAGAATTCTGTAACATAGCATGAATTAAATCGGTATATTCCTTGGCAACTCGCTCTGGTCGAACTTGTTCCAGACTTTGATAAGCCATCGCGCGCAGCAAATTACCTTGGGGGTACTGGACCACCTTCAAGATGGCCGAGGCTAGATTAACAGCGGCCATGGCTTTGGATCCCTCCGAAGCCCAGGGGTCAACCGCTGGCGCTAAAGCCCCGTTCTGGCCATCCACAATCATGGAGGCGATGCCACCTGCCGCAAAACCAACCACCGGTGTACCGGCTGCGAAACTTTCCAAAATAGTGTTTGGAAAGTTTTCTTGCAAGGAAGGAATAACGAATACATCGGCCCTGGCGTAGGCCTCCTGCATAGACTTAGGGCCCAACAATCCCAACCAAGTCACTCGATGTCCACCCACTTCCAATGCCTGCACCCGTGACCTTGCCGGCTCCGTGACCTTGCCGGCCACTTCAACATCACAGACCATGCCTTCCCTACCCAAGTACTCCAAAGCCATCATCAACAAGTCCCACCCCTTCCGGGAATCGGAGGGGTTCACCGCCGCAAAAAACAACCGAGGCCTGGAATGCTCGCTGATTACCAAGCGGGGTTGCTGGCCTTGGCCATCCACTGCTGGGTCAAATGGATTGGGGATGCAGCGCACCCAGGCTCCGCTTCCTCGTACAATACCGGATTTAGCGGCCATGCCAGCGAGCCATTCACTTGGGGCCACGAGCGCCAAACGGTCTCCAGCTTGCGCAGCCCATTGTTGACGCTCCATAAACTGTCGTCGTGAGCGATCGCCGGGTCCGCGTCGTCGTAACTGCGGACACGTTCCGCAGGTATTTTCAAAGGCCGTACATGCACCGGAATAATGACACCCCCCCGTAAAAGCCCATTGATCGTGCATGTGCCATAACACAGGCTTTCCTAAATTTAACAAAGCCCGCAAATCAGAGGACCCCAAGAAGCCATGATTAATCCAATGCAAAACAACGGCATCCGCCTCCTTCAAGGCCAGGTGCTGCATACGCGATGGATCTCCTACCGGCCAGGGATTCCCGCTAAACATCGCCCCTGGGGTCCAAACCAAATATTGCTGAAGCTTGTACACCAAGTGCTTACGAAGGGTATACCCCCGTTGCATCCACCGGCCTAGGAATCCCTCCGGCCACCAAGTCTCCGGGCTCAAAACAGTTACCTGATGTCCGGCCTGACGAAGGACCCTGGCTTGACGCATACAGGCAATCGCCGCGCCACCGGAGGTTTGAGAGCTCGTTAGCAGAACCAGTTTTAGCGGACGAGGGCTAAGCATTCGAATCAAAAAGCGCCCGCATTCTTGGTGGCCTTGGCCATAAAAACGGTGTTACAATACCAACTATTCGAGCCCGGAAAAAAAGCTACCAACACGGCGGCAAGTAGATTCAATGGGGCTAACAGAATCAGCCCCAAAGCAAGGTTCAAAAATTTGTTACGAGTTTCCCACTTTTGGTACCAACCCAGAATGCCCATTTGCAACCAAGTCGCAGTATACCCATTGGTTTTGGAACTTCGAACCACCTCAAAGCCATTGCGTTCCAACAACGCTGCAAAGCCGCCTTGGCTGTAACGGGCATAGTCATACGGCATTTCGTGTTCATTCCAAACAAAAGGTACCGTAAACAAAACGAGACCGCCGGGCTTGAGTACCCGATGCAATTCGCCCAGAATACGGTCGGGTTCAAAAACATGTTCGAGGACTTCGCTGGCCAACGCATAATCAAAGCGATGAGGCTCAAAGGGAATGGCCTTGCCATCGTAAAAAACATCGACCTCTTCGGTTAGGTGGGGATGCCCGGGGTTTTCCATGTCAAGTCCAATGTACTCCTTGACATCAAAAAGATGTTGATACGGCTTGGCCCCGCAGCCAAAATCGAGCATGGAGCCTCCACGAAATTCAGAGGCCATTCCGGACAAAGTCCGATACAAATCCCTCCTGATGATATAGAATGGATTGATCAAGACGCTGTACCATCTTGGCCTGAACTGCTGGGCTTTGTACCAGGCTTTAAAGCGTTCTGTCATCGTTTTCACCAACTTGTTGGAATTCCATGGGGTCCAAAGCGCGCAGTGGTTTGCGAAAAACTGCAAAGACGGTATGCCCATGGGGGCTGTTGTGCGGACCCAATCCTTTGGCCAATAATTTGCCCAAAACAAAGGCCGGAATACGTGCCATCCAATTCACCAGACGATGATCCACCATGGGACGCTTCCAGCCAAACATTCGATAAATCGAGGCAATAGTTAATTGATAAATGTAGTCAAAACGATGGTGGGCCTGCAAGGGATCGTGTTGCACGGTCACCAATTCCAAGTTGAGATGCCGGGCCGCGTGCTCAAACCAGCGATCGGTATAACGGGAGATATGATGCGGTGGCAGATTGAGGGCCAGGTTGTTGGACTGACTGATATAGGAGTCCTCGGATGGAACGGCGATGAGGAGGGTCCCGCCGGGACGAAGGGCTTTCACCATAGCGTCTAGAAAGGACCGGATTTCGACGACATGTTCCAGAACCTGAAAAGCACAAACCACCTCGTGACTTTCGGGATGTGTTTCGGCGTATTCCTGTACGGATTGTACCCGAATATCGATCCCGTAGGTTGCAGCCATTCGCCGTGCTTCTTGGCTAAAATCCAGTCCGGTATACCTTAAATTCAAACCTGATTTATTTAGAAAGCGGGCAAAGTTCCCTTTGCCCGAGCCTACTTCCAAAACTTGTTGACCGTTCGATAGGTAAGGCAGCGCCAAATCAAATTCATGCTTGTGGTCAACATAGTACCAAGGCTTGTGCTGAAGCGTGTTATAAAAAGCCTCGTCACCGCCAGCTAATGGCTCGTACCAACGTAAATCACAGGCCGGGCATCGAACAATCGACAAGACAGCGCTTCCCCCAAAAAGTCTGGCTACAGGTGCCTTATACAAACGACGGTAAAGCGCATCCAGGTCAGCGACCGGAAGGCTTTCAAGAACTTCACCGTTGCCGGCCGAACAAAAAGGACATACCACCATAACGATGCAAATTAAAGACGAGAAGTCGCCAGAGCTTCCGAAGTGGCGATGGGAACATTTTGGTCCGCAGGGTTCGAAGGTCAGCGCTAAGTTGATGCTGGCATTGAACCGGATGCTTCAGAGGAAAACGTATCGGCTCGGTTGGAATGGCCGAAAGGCTGTGGTAAACATCCGACACGGTATGCGTTGCCCCCGCTGTACCAAAACCAATATTGCTGACCAGGTTTACGCAAGGAAGCAGGGCAAATTGGTTGTGCTTCCAAGCGGCAAAGAGAAAGGGATAATCCCAGGTGTTGTAACGGCCTTCCCGGTAGCGATCAAAGGTCTTCTGCCAGGCCTTGATCCACCGAGCATTGCCGAACAATTTCCTTAAACCACCGCCTTGAACCCAATCATCGAACCCCTGTATTTCCAAGTCAACTTTGAGCCAAGATCTCCTCCAAGATGCCCAACCCCAGATATGGGTCAAGGCAGAGTAGTAATAGCTATCATCAGTGACAGGTTCCCCCTCCTGAAAATTATTGCCACTGATCATAAATACCTGTTCATCGTCTGCATAGCGGTGCAAGAGTTCTGAACAATAACGCCAAAAATCCGGATGGGGAAGGCAATCGTCTTCGAGGACGATTCCTTGTTCTTCTTGTTCGAAGAACCAGTCCAAAGCCGAACTGACCGCCTTCTTACAGCCCAAATTGGTATCCCTGTAGAGGGTTTGCAGGCTGCAGGGCCAATCCACAGCGTCGGCAATGCATTGCCGAACCTTGAGAACCGCCTCTTCCTCGCCGGTCCTCCCTGTTCGGGGTCCATCACAAGCCACATAGAAGCGCTCCGGGCGGTAGGCTCTGATCGCCTTCAGCACCCTCTCGGTGGTATCAGGTCGATTGAAAACCAAAAAAAGCAAGGCGGGCTTGGGGTGCTTTTCTTGGTTATCCACAATTTGTTCCTAATTTTGCGTTAAATTAGCGCAGAATTACAATCCAATTTTAACCATAAACCCTAATTACCATGAAAAAAGTAGCCCTTTTGCTCAGCGCCGCAGCCTTGCTAGCCCTGACCAATCCTGTTGAAGCCGGTGGCCTCTTCGGAAAGAAAAAGAAATCCTGCTCCACGGAGCAAGCCAAATGTGGAGGTGCCAAAGCCACCACCGCCTCGGCTTCCGGCGATGCCAAAAGCGGCTGTGCTTCAGCCAAAGCGGAAGGCAAAGGCTGCTGCTCCAAGAAGGCTGCAACCTCTACCAGCAGCACCGCTCCAACAATGTAATCCTGCGGGGTCGGCCTTTGGGCCCTCGCCCCCCTCGATTTCCCTTCATCCCGGCCGTGTCCGTCACGCGCCGGGATTTTTTTTAAGAAGGCTTGATACGTATCTTTGATTTAGATTTTGTACGTATGCCTACCAAGCTCACCCTTTCCGTGGATCAAGAGGTCATTGATGCAGCCAAAGACTATGTTCGCGATCATAACCAAAGCCTCTCCTCGGTTGTTGAAGAGTACCTCCGCGCTTTGACCACATCAACCCCGAAGGAGGTGGAACCAATCTTCTCTGAGCGCATTCAAAATTTGAGAGGTGTCATATCCCTTCCTCATGACTTTGACTACAAGTCAACCCTGAGTCAAGAAATACAGAAAAAGTACAGGATTTGAAGCATCTTTTCTTGGACACCAATATTGTCCTGGATCTGTTGGGCAATCGAGAGCCTCATCATCTTCCAGCGGCGCAACTATTCGATTACGCTGAGCGTGGCGCTGTGACCCTATACCTGTCTGCGTTATCCTATAACAATTTGTATTATATACTCAAAAAGTCCCTTCCGCCGCGGGATCTCGTCCGGGTTTTGAGCCAAATTCGTAGTTTAACCCAAACCCTGTCCTTGACGGATTCCATGATTGAATCTGCCTTGGCTTCAAAGTTTCCGGATTTTGAAGACGCGCTGCAATATTTTGCAGCCCTTTCGGAACCAAAAATCCAAGGCCTCGTAACCCGAGATCGTAAAGGTTTCAAGCACAGCAAAATAGCCCTCTTTGGCCCGGAAGAGGCTGTTGGTTTTGTTAGGACGCCATCCTAAGCCAGGCCAAAAAAAACGCCCCTCCTTGCGGAGAGGCGTTCAAGCTTGTTAAAGGCTTTCCTTCTTGATTAGCGAATCACCACCTTTTGGGTTTCGGTGCGGTCGCCGCTGCGAACCTCCACGGAGTAAATTCCCAAAGGAAGGTTGGAAAGGTCAATCACCCAACGGTTGGACGATGGATAGTCAACCGATACCACTTTGCCCATCGCGTCACTCACACGGATTTGATCCATGGTATTCGCGTGGTGCAAATTGAATAAACCGTTAGATGGGTTTGGATAGACAAACAGACCTTCGTTTTGGAGAACCAATCGAGCGGCACGGAGAGTCAAACCGGACACAGGCTCGGCATTTAAATCCGCAATCTCGGAAGCGTTATCGATTTGGATCATGCCTTCGGCGTTACCGCGGGCTACGATACGGATCAAAGCCTCACCAGCTTGGAGATTCCAATTATCCAAGGTATACCAAGCAATGTTAAGACGGCGTCCCTCTTGCTTGAAGGCAACCTCGGTTCCTGATTCTGCCAAAGCAGGTTGTACATCGCGGACTTCCATACCGGCTGGTAGATCGATAAACAACGTAACCGCACCGACATTGACAGGACGATCAACCCCAATTTCCAAGGTATAATCCCCACCACGGGTCTCTACCACGCCGTTCATTTCGGGGGTAGTTGAGCCCATGCGGGCTGCGGTGCTAGGAACATACGAGCCGTTTACATCACCAACGCAAAGGGCTTTGGCGTTAACGGTCACTGTATCGTTGTTCACCGAGCCTGTTTGCGTGGAATAAACCCAATTACCTCCTGTGAAGGAGCTCACAAGACCAGCAACACGACGATTCACCAACAAAGCATCGCCAGTGGTTACCGTAGCGCTGTTGTTAACATCAGCCGCTTTTAAGCGAATTCCTGCCAAGGTTACACTGCCGACAATATGACGGTTAATGATCAAAGCATCGCTCGAGCTAACACCGCCCCAAGGCTTGTTGGTGGAGAATGCCAAGCTGTAATTGCCATTGACCACACGGTCGAAGCCAAATGAAGAGCCTGCAGCAGTTCCTTGAGAGCCCGTAGAAGAGCCTGACAATGAAACGGTGCTGTTGGTCATCGCGGTAGCGGCTGTATTGTCGTAGGTCAAGGTACCGGCAACACGACCCACAAACTGGTCGCCGCATTGGCCATAAAGGACCGCGCTAAGAACCAAATCCGAGGTTACAGTAACGGTACGCAAGGCGCCATGGGTGGCGTCGTTGACGCTACAAGCAGCGGGGACGATTTCGGCATCGGTTATTTGATCCCCGTTGGCAAACTTGTAATTCATCGTGAACCCGTTGTAAACCACGGTGTCTTTTTCGAAAATGTTCGGGTTGGCAGCCGTTGGCATCAGGCGAGTAACACCAGCATTGAAGCCCTGAAGATTACCCACGACATAAACCCCGGCAGGATTGACCGTAAGACCGGTCATGTTCACCCGGAATTTGACATTGCGGTTAATGTTACCGGTAGGAAGAACCGTGATGAACGAGGAACAAGACCAGAACGTACGGTTACCTACTTTGGCACCGGCTTGTACCTCAAAGGTGCCGGCCCCGCTCACCAAGGTATGCGGGCGATTCACCACAGGAACACTGTTCCAAGTGGCAGAACCCGCGGCGCGGTAACGAACCCAGTGCTGAGAAGCCGAAGGCGTTGGGTTGAAATTAATGGTCATGGAACCGTTACTGCTATTGGCGGTCATGGCCAAAGCGCTTGGGGCGAAGCGAGCGTAAGCCTGTGTTTCGGCGCTGTAGTCCGTGGTCTGTGGGTCAAAATTCGCCCAACCAGCGGTCCAGTCTTGGGTACCGAAGGCACCGCGGAAGGTCGTTGGAGTCCAGAAAGGATCCGTGCTCAAACGGCTGTTGCTGAACGAGGCTCCGCCCAAAAGAATGGATCCCGATGCTGGCAACAAGGTGGGGTTGGTCAAACTGTTATAACCCGACTGCAAGCCCAAGGCCGAAGTCGAAGTATAGGTTTCGTTGGAACGCGATGGGGCCGTAAAGTAGGCGGTCATGCCCGACCAGGTATTCGCACCGCTGGTTTGCTCGAAGTTGACACCCATGTTCGCAAAGACTAGGTTCTCCAATTGCAAGTCGTTGTTCGTCGCAGCACCCTGGGAGGCCGAGCCGTCCACGTGAAGTCCCGTGGGGTAGCCCGTGAAAACTGAATTGTAAACCGACGTCCGGCTGTTACGACGCAGGTGCATCGCACGACGATACAAAGCGTTCGGGGTAACCGCATTCTCGCGTGGTCCAATGAAGGTCACGTTCGAAAAGGTCGGCGAGGTCAACGGCGTGTTCGAGGATCCTGTTCCGTCGTTATCTGACTCAAAACCGTTCGACTGCGATTGGTCCGCAATCGCTCCATCGCGAATCACCAAGCCAAACTGAACCTTCCCGCGGAAACCAAAGTCCACATCAAAATCATCATCCCATCCACGAATCGCAATCA
>Ga0194129_10009480_pt1 | contig 10897 bp, 17 predicted proteins | sample TA2KigCa35mmetaG_FD_150862 | JGI IMG/M metagenome (GOLD analysis project Ga0194129, IMG submission 150862) | Freshwater microbial communities from Lake Tanganyika, Tanzania - TA2015038 Kigoma Deep Cast 35m | ecosystem: Environmental > Aquatic > Freshwater > Lake | place: Tanzania: Lake...
AGCGATTCTGCTAAAACAAAGGCTGGCTGTCCAGTGCTTTTTCCGCCTGGCAGCCGACAGTGTCTAGACTCGTGTCTCACGGAAGGGGACAAGCCCAGCTCGGAATTATCGCCCTAATCTACGGAGTGCGCATCGTGAATAACAACATGTATAAGCTAGCGACGCTTCCTCCAGATCGGCCACCTCGTAAGCCAAATCGTGCTCTCAAATAGGACCTCAGAACTACCATGCCCATGCCCCAAAAGGACCCTTTTGCCTTGTCCCGAAACTTACATTTTTCGGGACGGATTCTGTCACTACTGAACTGCCCCCTCAATCGTGAGACAGGCGAGTTTTAGATCATTTACCGTTCGACGAAGTCTGTGTGGGGCCGCTCAATATCTTGCGGAAGCGTTCCCGATGGGAGAAAGCCCCCCCTTCCATTGTGCCCGACGCTAAACACGGTGGCGTTTTCGCCGGCCTATCCGGCGCAGCCTGGCCTGAAACGACTACAATCATAGTGTTATGAAGAGCGCAGTCGTTGTTTCAGACCCTGAAATCATGCACGGAACGCCGTGCTTCCAGGGAACACGAGTGCCCTTCAAGAACCTGATCGACTATCTTGAAGGCGGATACTCGTTGGACGAGTTCGTTCGCCAGTTTCCCACTGTGTCCCGCGAGCAGGCGATCCAGGCACTTGAGGAGGCAAAGGACTCCCTCCTCGCCAAGATCGCATGAAGGTCCTGCTGGACGAGTGTCTGCCAATCGCTTTCCGACATTCATTTCCCGGCCACGAAGTTCATACCGCCGAATGGGCAGGCTTCAAGGGAATGAAGAACGGTAATTTGCTTCGTGCCGCCGAAGATGGCGGCTACGATGTGCTGCTAACAGCCGATCAAGAAATTCCGCATCAGCAAAGCTCGGTGGATCGCCGGATATCGATCCTGGTCTTATGCGCCGCCACGAACAAAATCGACGACCTAGTTCCGCTCATCCCTTCCGTTCAAGCGGAGTTGGCCAAGCTTCAGAACGGCTGTGTTGTTTTCGTCCATTGAGCCCCGTCCCAAACAGCTGATTCGATCTCCGTCCCGCGCATGGGCTTTGGCGTTGATCGTTCCGCGTCGGGCCCCACTGCTGCACTTGTAAGATATAGTGGCGCAATGGGCTGGTTAAAGCGGAATTTCCGCGCGCTGTCACTAGTGACGATCGCGCTCGCCCTGCTGCCAGCCTACCTTCGAGCCTACGTCCTGGTGGGCCCCTCCGATATGCCAACCGTTCTACTTGGTGACAAGGTCATCGTCAATCACGCTGCATATAGTCTCAAGTTGCCGTATTTCGATTTGAAGGCCTTTCGAACCGGCTCGCCGCGGAGAGGAGACTTCGTCTTGTTGCAATTAAGAAACCACCAGCGACTGAAGTCGCCCTTCTTCAAGCGCATCATCGGGCTCCCCGGCGAGATTGTTGAGGTCAGAGAGAACCAAGTCATCCTCAATGGCCGCAAGCTCCCACACAAGGCCTTGAACGCCGCAGATTTTGCCTGGGTCCCTCGGAACCACCCGATCGGCTCCGAGGTACATGACGAAGATGGGTATTGGATAACGTTTACGCCGGGCGAGGGCGAGTGCCGGAATCACGGCCCAGTTCAACTTTGAACCCAAGACTACTTTGTCCTCGGCGACAATCGAGACAACAGTGAGGACTCGCGCGCGTTTGGATCGATCCAAGAAGACGCGATCCTCGGCAAGGTCATCGCCACGTTCGCCACCGGCCCAAGAATCCAATAGAACCCTCAAAGTCGCGAAGTGTAGAGCCATCAGCTGCATGGCCCCAACGGATACCGATTGCCGTGTCCCGAAATTCTCGCTTTACGGAACGACGCAGGCGAGCGCACCCAGATCGACAATACGGCCGTTCGTCGCGAACAGGACAGCAAGAAGTGGCGTACGGATTTTCTGCAAGATTGCAAAGGAAATCAGTCTGCACCCGAAAGCTCTCTAACGCCAGTGACCTCACGAACGGTCGTAAATGAGCATACGAAGAACAGGCGACTCGCCGACTTCGTTGCGGCGGAAATCGAAAAAGACATCTGCTCTTTCAACGTGCTGTATGATTCAGGACGACGCACCAGCAAGCGTCCTGCTGGAACCACTTAGCCTCGCGCCTCAAATTGAGTCGCAGCCCGAATGGACTCGACACCCTAAGCGACTCGAATGACGACGCGTTCTTTTCCTTTGCCAATGTTGTCCCGCTTCAGCGCCACCGATCCGATCTCGCCAGTCCGGCGCAGATGAGTCCCGCCGCAAGCCACTTCCGCGAATCCGTCAATCACCCAGCGCCGCCGTTGCAAAGCTTCGTCCAGAAACTCGCTGCGAATTTCAAAATTGCCAGCGACAAGTGTATTAACGCTTGCAGCAAGTTCAGGCAAGAATGGCCCAACACTAGCCTCCATCGCGAAATCAATGCGGGCTTTGTCAGCGGCGATATGCGCGCCGATCTTTTCGACCCCCGGCCACCTGCGATAACAGAATTCCAGAACGAGTTCGGCGGCAAAATGCAGGCGCATCAGCCGGTAGCGGCGTTCCCAATCGATGGCCACCTGCACCGGCTGTCCGGCAGCCAGCGGCGGGCCATCGACGGTGTAAACGATATCGAAGCCATCCTTACGAGCATCCAGGACCGGTTGGCCGCCGATCGTGCCATGATCACTTTCCTGTCCACCGGAAAAGGCGAAGAAGATAGTCTCCTGCAACGTGACCTGCTCGCCATCTACACGAGCCACCGCCGTATCCAGTGTTTGGCGATACGGCTCCGGCCAAAAGAGTTTGCGGGTCATCCCACAAATATACCCAAACGAAAGATCCGATCCGCCAGCAGACTGGCAAGACATCTCCAGCTGCTCTTGCGATGCGGTTTCCGCATGCGTGCCATCTGGAAACTGGAGCAGCGGCCCAGAAGCATCATGGACTCAAGCTCCTGCGCTTCAGCGCACAGCTCCCCGGCTCGACCTCCCCTATGAAATACAATCAAGCTCGTGCCTAAGTACGTTATCGAACGCAACATCCCCAACGCGGGCAACCTCTCCGCTGCCGACCTCCAAGCCATCTCGCAGAAGTCTTGCGGTGTCCTCAGCAACATGGGCCCCCGCATCCAATGGGTCCAGAGCTAGGTCACCCAGGACAAAATCTACTGCGTTTACATCGCCCCCGACGAACAAACCGTCCGCGACCACGCCTCCCAGGGCGGCTTACCCGCCGACGCCGTCAACGAAGTCAAAACTCTAATCGACCCCACCACAGCCGAAGCCTGACAGACAGGTTCAGATCCGCTCCAATTCATCGACGTCAATATAAGCTTGAAGCCAAGTGCTTTGCAACGTTCCGATATCGCGTCAATGTTTCTACGATCAATCTTCACGCCGCTGCTGCGTTGGCTGAATTCAACAAACCCAGCCGCCTCAACTCTGCGCTTGATTTCGCAAAAAGCGAGTTGCTTAAGCCACCCCAACCTCAACCTCGATGAAACGTACTTTAGGCAGTCGCCTTGAGGACGGTCCCTCGGAATAAGGCTCCAGCGCCTCAGCTTGCATTTGACCGGCTGCAATGGGCAACAACAGACTCATGCAGGAACTCATAACACGCGATCCCGAAGGAATGCATGGTAAGCCCGTTTTTCGTGGCACTCGCGTTCCCGTGCAAACGCGGTTCGACTATCTTGAGAACGGCGAATCGCTCGACGAATTCCTGGACGGTTTCCCTACGATCAGCTGGGAGCTTTCGATTCAGGTCTTGGAAGAATGTAAGGAACTCCGACTGGCACAGGTTTAGAGAATCGCCTGCCGATGAAGGTCCTCATTGATGGGTGAATGGACGATGACCTATGCGTGTCTTGCGGGCTTGAAAAATGGCGTCCTTCTCGCTGCGGCGGAAGCCGCTGAGTTTAGTGTCTTGATTACTACGGATCAAGCGATCCCGTATCAAAAGAATCTTGACAGCTTGAACATTGCGATCTTGATTTTGTGTGCGCCGAAAAACCGGTTAGCCGACGGACAGCGACTTGTCCCAGACGCGTTGCTTGCGCGGAGCTCCATTCAGCCCGGCCAGGTAATACCGCTCAATCATTTGCGATTCGATAACATTGCCATCTGCTAAGCGCACCATCGGCTCTGCCTTCCGCGAATCATCTCCCCAGCACCTCCACGTTCAACCCCTTGTAATTCCGGAACCCCGGATCAAACGTCACCATGATTCGGCCAGTGGCAATTGCGAGTGCCGCCAGATAGGCATCCGGCCAGAGTTGATGCGAATGCTTGATCCGCAACGTCAAATCTCTGAAATGCTCCTCAAAATTAGGGGGCTCTACGACCAATACGAACCGCTCGTCTAGCAGCAGCTGATCGAGGGCCCCCCAGGCGCCTTTGCCGTCCCGCAAATCAGCTCCCATCACCGCGGGGTTGTTAAGCAACCGCAGCAAGGCAACTTGCGTCGCGCGCGAGAAGCCAATCTCACCGCGTTTCGTTACCCGCGCTTCCCACTGCCTCGCTGCTTCATGAAACTGTTGCCCTTCGTGGACAAGGCTCAACAAGACGTTAACGTCGCATAAGTGCAACAATGCGTTTCAAGTCCTCTGCTTCCATATCTTCTTGAGCCTTCTTGACTTCCTCCAGCGTCAACTTCCGTCCTTTGCGTGAACTCTTGATAATTGGAAACTGAACACGCCGCACCGGCTGCTCGGCACTGGGCATCGCAACGCGCAGCGCCTCCACAACGAGCTGAGTTACTGGCCTGCCCTCCATAGCTGCCTTCGCCTTGATCGCCCTGTACAGCTCATCCGGAATCTCAAGCGTTGTCTTCATAGTTTCCAGATTACCAGATTTCCAGATTTCTGCTCACGCGCTCACTCCCCTGTCGGAATGCCCTGGTTTCCAAGTGAGTAATTTTGGCGTTCACCTCTCGAAAAAATAAATCTTCTCTCTTCTCTTCAACAACTTAGCTCAAGCCGCACCCCGCACCCTCCACCCCCATCCCGTATTCTGTACCCGGAAGCAATTCCACAAAATCTCAACCCCGAGAGGATCCCAACGTCATGGCTTCACTGTCACAACTCCGCGCCAACAAACAGAACGCACAAAAGTCCACCGGTCCCCGCACCGTCGAAGGCAAACAGCAATCCGTAAAGAACTCCCTCCGCCACGGCCTCAACGCCTCGGCCGACGCGCTCTTCGCCGCCAACCCGCAAGAACAAACCCAATTCAAAGCCCTCCGCGAACAGCTCTTCCAGCAAATCGCCCCCTTTGGCCCGGCCGAAGAAGTCGTCTTCGAGCAGTACGCCTATGCAACCTTCCAGTCACTGCGAGCGCAACGCTTCGAATCCGAAGCCCAGGACCGCTGGCTCGCCAACCCCGAAAACCAGAAGCTCTTCCTCCAGATGGAACGCCTCGTCAAACAAGGTGCCCTCTTCGAGCGCCGCGCCTTGAAGGCCTTCAAACAACTCTCCCAGCTCCAGGTCGACCGTCTCGCCGCCGTCGAGATCCACGCGGAGCTACAAGACGTCGAGCTCGATGAAAACATCTCCCCTGCTCTTCCAACGGCCAAGCTCCGCGCCCACGAACTCAAGCAGGAAGAAGCCCTCTTCTTCGGCCTCGCCATCCATCACGGCCTCAACCTGCAAAGTGAAATAACGAACCCAATCCACCCCGCTCCGACACTCGAAGCCGCCTGAAAAAAACGAACCCAATCGATACCGAGGGCAACCAATCCCTCACAGACCTTTGAAAATTGAATATCCCGGCATTGCCCCTGAACACCCCCGCCAGTAGTGTGTTCAGGCGGGCCGCTGATTCTTCTTGATCTCTTCCATCACGTCAGTCACCAGTTCTTTGGTGTCATTCAAAAGCTTCAGAATGATCTGCAAGTCCATCGCCGGCTTACCCGGCTGCCGAACACTCTGGCAGTACACCCCATGCTGCCCCACCAGGCTCAACGCATCCGTTAGCAGATCCTGCGCCATCGCCAGTCTTCCGCGCTCCACCCCATATTGGAACTCGAACTTCTCCAACTCGTCGGCTCGCTCCTGATAAACAGACGCCATCGCGCTACCTCCTTCTACAGCTTCAAGAACGCACGTAACTTCTTGGCATGCGCACGGCTCACCGGCACCTCGGTGCCCTTCTCGTCGTCCATCTTCAGCATCAGGCTCGAATGGAACCATGGATTCACTTCACGGATCCGGTTCAGGTTCACCAAGTACCCCCGATGCACTCTCCAGAACACCTCAGGGTCGAGATCCCCCTGCAATTCGTCGATCGTCTTGTAGCTGCTTTCCCCGGTCACCGTGCTCGCAACAATCCGGATCATCCCGTCCACAATCGTTGCGTAAATCACCTCGCTCGTGTCGATCAGCAGATTCCGGCTGCCGGCCTTCACTACAACCTTGCTCTTCGGATTCACCGGCCTTGGCGACGCATCTTCGGTCGCCTCAGCGATTCCGCCATGTTCCGTCAAGTATCTTTTGGCCCTCTCGATGGTCACTCCCAGCCGGTCTTTCTCTACCGGTTTCAGCAAATAGTCCATCGCCTCCAGCCGAAATGCCTCAACCGCGTACTGGTCAAAAGCCGTCGCTAAAACAAAATAAGGTAACCGTACGTTTTGGTCCTGTAGCCGCCGGATTAAGCCAAGTCCATCTAAACCCGGCATCTGAACGTCCAGAAAAACGAGGTCCGGCTCAATCTTTTCAATCACTTCCAGAGCCTGCACCCCGTTCTCCGCCACCCCTGCCACCTCGACTTCCGCGAAATCGCGCAGCAAAAACTCCAGCTCCTCACGAGCTAATCTTTCGTCATCCACCAACACTGCGGTAATGGTCGCCGTAGCGCGAAGGCTCATTCGATTGGTAGTATAGCAATTGGAACTCTCGTTCAGCTTTTATTGAAACTGAACGAATTGCAAGGAAAGGTCCTCCGTTGTCGAATAGCCCTCACGAAGTGAGAGAGAACGTAAAGATTGCTCCCGCAGTTAGAACGCTCGGCATCTTTACTCCCCGTCTCAGCGCCGACGCCACTACTATCCTTGCGGGTGTCGAACAAGTGAAGCAGGGGCCAGCAACCGTTCGACCCGGCAACGGCGACGCTAAATTCCTTGAGGGTCCCATCAGTTTCACTACCAAAAATTACTACCCCCCTCGCGGCAACGCCAAAGAGGATTGGGGCAACATCGATAACTTGGGTTGGCTCGGTTATCCAATGCAAATCAAGGTGGACGTCCTCCGCCGCGATTCCATTCTGGCTGCGCCACCTGTTCTGGACCAGGTGTTATTCCTCGATCTCGCCCAACGCGCAGGTATGCGCGGCGAAGATTCGATCACTCACCTGGACCTCGACTACTACGACTAACCAAACCCGCTCTGGACGGAGCTGAAGAAAATAAAGTGTTTGAATCATTAGCCAGAAGCAATTCCTCAGGCATGCGTATTCTTGTGATCGGCGGCACTCAGTTCGTCGGCCGCATGCTCGTCGAAACTCTCATCAAGCAGAAGAACGATGTGACCATCCTGCACCGCAAGCAGGCCCATCCCTTCAAAAAGAAGATCGGTAACATCACTGCCGACCGCAACGACCCCGAGCAGATTCGCAAGGTTCTCGCCCGCGAAAAGTTCGACGTAGTTTTCGATAACGTCTACGATTGGGAGCGCGGCACCAACGCCTCCCAGGTCGAGCACACCATCAAGGCCATGGAAGGAAACTTCTCCAAGTACATCTTCATGTCCTCTGTGGCTGCCTATGGTGATGGTCTAAACCATCACGAAGCCGACGCCCTCGCCCCCGACGACCATCCCGATGCCTATGTCCGCAACAAGGCCATGAGCGAACGCATGCTGTTCCGCATGTACTACCGCTACCATGTGCCGGTCATTACGCTGCGGCCTCCTTTTATCTATGGTCCCGGCAACAACTACTACCGCGAAGCCTTCTTCTGGGATCGCCTCCGCGCCGGCCGCTCGCTCATCCTCCCGGGTGATGGCCGCCGCCTCATGCAGTTCGTCCACGTCGCTGACCTCATCCTCGCCTGCCAAAAGGTGCTCGAACATCCCCAGGCCGTTGGCAATGCTTTTAACGTCGCCAACTCGCGGCCGCTCACGCAGGAAGAGGTCGTACACGCCCTTGCCAGCGCTACCGGCAAGAAGCCGAATATCATCCGTGTCCCCCGCCGCCAGATCGCTCTAGCCGGTGGACACCCCATGGGCCCTCAACTCTATTTCGGGTATTACTTCGATGTCGCCCCTATCACCATGGTCACCAACAAGGCCCAGCGGATGCTTAAACTCAAGCCGCGCGATTTCGCCACCGGCCTCAAAGAGACCTACCGTTGGTATTTGCGTAACAGTGTCAAGCGCAAACGCATCGACTATTCGTTTGAAGACTCATTGCTCGAGATCGCCCAGGCCGTCTAAGGCGCTTCTCTACCTCATCCTCGCCATCCTGCCGGGCCTGCTTTCCTGCAACAAGGAAAAGCCAGGCCCGGTTTATCGTGTCATCGGCGAAGCTTTCGCTGGTCCCAACCAACTCCCCCTCCGGCAGGATGTCACCCTCCGCTCACCAGTTATCACCACGGTCCAACACGGGGAACGGCTGGAAGTCCTCGACCGGCGCCGACGCTTTCTACAAGTCCGTACCAAAGCTCAAGTCATCGGCTGGGTCGACATCCGCCTCCTCATCAGCGCCAAGCAGATGGATCAACTCGACGAGTTGGCCAAGCACTACAAAAACGCCCCCTCAATGGGCCGCGCAACGGTCTTTGATGTCCTCAACGTTCATACCGATCCCAACCGCAACTCGCCGACTTTTCTCCAAATCCAGGAGAAAGAACAATTCGACGTCATCGGCCACCGTGTCGTTGTTAGAACTCCCTACCAAGGCGAAACCATCGAGATCGAAGACTTAAGCCCCAAACCTCAAGTCAGGAAGAAGCGCCACAAAAAAGAACCCGCCATCCCACCTCCGCCCCCGCCACCCACTCCCAAGCTTCCCGACAACTGGCTCGATATGTCACGATCCACCGTCGAAGCAGAACCTGGCAAACCCGTCGAAGCAAAACCCATGGACGACCTCTCGCTGATCCGCAACAAAGACGGCCGCGTCGGCTGGGTTGTCACAAATGCCATCTTCCTCGAAGTGCCTGATGATGTCGCTCAATACGCCGAAGGCCAGCGCATCACTTCCTACTTCCCCATGGGCGAAGTCTCCGACGACGGCAAGACCTACAACCACTGGCTCTGGACCACACAGAGCCAAAAGTACGCACCCTTCGAATTCGACGGCATCCGCCTGTTCACTTACAACACACGCCGCCACCGCTATGAGACTGCGTACCGAGAACGCAACCTGCGCGGCTTCTTCCCGGTGCTGGCCAAGCCCAACGAGTTCCAGGTCATCGTCGAAGACGACTCAAGCAAGCTCTGGCTCAAGTCCTACACCTTCGATGGCAACCGCGTAAAGTCTCTTGGCAAGCAACCCTACAAGTCGCCAGATAACGCCCCGCCCGTCAGCAACCGCTCCAAGCCGCTTCCCGAAACCGACATGAGCTGGTTCGAGAAACTGATGAAGCTCCTGCCAGGCCGCGACTAGCCGCATTCGCCCTGGCACCCTCAGACATCCAGATCAGGTCGCCGCGCATTGGCGCACAAGTCGACCTGGCGGCTGCGAACAGATACAATCGCACTATGCAACGCCGTCAATTCATTCAAAGCACCGCCGCAGTCGCGGGGCTCAGCTCTGCTGCACTCGCGCAAATACCCATGCCGATGGACATCCTCGGCAAGTCCCAATTGAAGGTCTCTAAGTTCTGCCTCGGTGGCTATCACATGCGTGTCGGTGGCGAGATCTCCGGCGTCCGTATCATCAACCGCGCCCTCGAACTCGGCGTCAACTTCTTCGACTCCGCCGCCAAATACCATGGCGGCGAAAGCGACGTCACCTACGGCAAGGTCTTCGGAGAATCCTCAAGCCTCCGCCAACGCGTCCTGCTCATGTCCAAGGCCGAGAATCGCACCCGCGACGGCGCCATGCTACAGCTCGAGAACACCCTCAAGCGCATGAAGACCGACTACCTCGATCTCTGGCAGTGCCATGAAGTAGTCACCCAGGCCGAAGTCGACAAAATCTTCGGCCCCAGCGGCTCCCTCGAAGCGTTCGTCAAGGCCAAGGAACAAGGCAAGGTCCGCCACATCGGCTTCACCGGCCACGCCGACCCGAACGTCCACCTACGCCTCCTCGAAGGCTATTCAGGCTGGGAAACAGTTCAATGCCCAGTCAATTTGATCGACCCACACTATCTGAGCTTCATCCAAAACGTCCACCCCAAGGTCCGCGAACGCGGCCTCGGCCTGATCGGCATGAAGTCCAACGCCATCGGCAACATCGGCAAGATGCGCATCGCCACCATTGAAGAGTGCCTCCGCTTCGCCTGGACTCAGAACCCCAACACCCTCGTCTCTGGCGTCGAGTCCGTCGATCAGCTGGAACAGAACATCGCAGTTCTCAAGACACTCAAGAAGATGACTCCCGCCGAGATGAGCTCCATCCTCGAGCGCACCTCCAAAGGGCCCACCGGTTCCCGCATCGAGACTTACAAGATCAAGGAATCCAAGGCCATGCTCCACCCCGTCCACAACGACGGCGAGCCGGTCTAAACCGCCATTCGCAAAACGGCTCTCGCGGGCGCCCCATCGGCGCCCGCAATCTTTAGCGGCAGACAAATCAGCTCATACTCTCCCGGCTCTACCTCGCTCAGATCCAACCCTTCGATCACGGCGATACCCGCCCCCAGGATCGTGACATGTGTCTCCACGGTGTCGTGATAAAAGCCCCCGATCGACAAGTAATCCACGCCCACCGTCCTCACCCCGCACTCCACTAGATACTGAG
>Ga0194129_10009481_pt1 | contig 10897 bp, 18 predicted proteins | sample TA2KigCa35mmetaG_FD_150862 | JGI IMG/M metagenome (GOLD analysis project Ga0194129, IMG submission 150862) | Freshwater microbial communities from Lake Tanganyika, Tanzania - TA2015038 Kigoma Deep Cast 35m | ecosystem: Environmental > Aquatic > Freshwater > Lake | place: Tanzania: Lake...
TGGGCGGCCTTGGCGGCGGAGTCGGCACCACCCATGCCGTATTTGCGCATGAAGCGGTCGACCCGACCCTCGGTGTCGAGGATTTTCTGGGTGCCGGTGTAGAAGGGATGATTGCCGCTCCACACGTCGACGTGCAGCTCCGGCTGGGTGGAGCCGGTGGTCATCACCACCTGGCCATTGCAGATCACCTTGGCATCGGGATACCAGGCGGGATGGATGTCGGACTTCGGCATGACGATCAGCGCTTGGAGAACTGGGGTGCCTTGCGGGCTTTCTTGAGACCGTACTTGCGGCGCTCCTTGGCCCGAGGATCGCGGCTCAGGTGGCCTTCCACCTTGAGGGGCTTGCGGTTGCCAGGGGAGAGCTCACAGAGGGCACGGGCCGCGCCCTGCTTGATGGCATCGGCCTGACCGGACAGGCCACCGCCGCTCACATTCACCAGCACGTCGTATTGGCCTTCCAGACCCAAGGTCTGCAGAGGCGCCTGAACGGCGGCGAGGCAGGCAGGATTGAAGTTGAGGTAATGGTCGCCGGGCCGCCCGTTGATCGTGACGGTGCCGGTGCCGGGAACGATGCGGACGCGGGCGACGGCGGTTTTGCGGCGCCCGGTGCCCCAGTACACGACAGAAGAGGGGGAGCTGGTCATCTCAGGCGTCGGTGGTGAGGATCTGGGGTTGCTGAGCAGCGTGCGGGTGGTTGGGGCCGCTGTACACCTTCAGCTTGCGGAACAACTGCCGGCCCAGGCTGTTGTGGGGCAGCATGCCCTTCACAGCCGTCTCGATGATCCGCTCGGGGAGGCGGGCCTGAAGGTGGGCGAAGGTTTCGGTCTTCATGCCACCGGGCCGCCCGGAATGGCGCTTGTAGACCTTCTGGGTGGCCTTGTTGCCCGTCACCCGCACCTTCTCGGCGTTGATCACAACGACGAAATCGCCGGTGTCGAGATGGGGCGTGAAGGTGGGCTTGTTCTTACCACGCAACACCTGGGCCACCTCGCTGGCCAGGCGTCCGAGGGTCTGGTCAGCGGCATCCACCACGAACCACTGGCGGTCGAGGGTTGCGAGAGAGGGCTGGATGGTCTTGTTCATTGCGCCTGATGCGTTGTCATTGCGCCGGGTGCCTCGCGCGTGGTGAAAGGCGCCGGGCTCCTCAGAACCGGAACGGTGCTGAGGGATTGGACGCCGGGTGAATGGCCCGGGGTGGAACCAGACGGTCCCGATGCGGCTGCCGTGTCAGCGGTGGAGCGATGCTCGCGAGTTCGACGCCCCTCCGAGGAAGACCGCTAGAACCGTTGACCATCACGCAACAACCAAACCTACCTCAGGAGGGTCGTGAACCAACCAAGCTGTCGCGAGGGCGTAACCCGACGGATCAGCGATCGGCGGATCCAGGGCCAAGGCTTCAGGACCCATCCGCACCAGGGGGCGGTGGAGGTGGGTCGCTGCTCTCCAGCAGGAATCGCGGTTGTCCATCATACCAAAGGGCTTCCGGGAAGATGGGCTCGGGGTAACCGACCCGTAGCAGGCAGAGCCCCTGGGGGGGCGCAGCCTCCCGCACCTCGTCGCGAGCGCGTCGACGCCAGCGCGATACAAACTCCGCCGGCGGCAGCCGCCCCTCTCCGACGGCCACAAGCTGACCCATGATCAGCCGCACCATGCCGTAGAGAAAACCACTGGCCTGAATCTCAACCACCAAGAGATCCCCCTGGCGTTCCAGGGCCACCTCCTGGACGGTAGTGATGGCATGGGCTCGCCGGCTTCCCGCCCGCTGAAAAGCGGAAAAATCATGTTCCCCGAGGAGCGATTCCAGGCAGGCGGCCATGGACCGCTCCTCCAGGCGCACCTGGTAGCGATGCCAACTCCAGGGAGCGAGGAAAAGATTGGGAGTGCGACCGTTATGGAGGGTGTAGCGGTAGCGGCGATAGCGAGCGGAGAAGCAGGCGTGCCAGTCGTCAGCCACGGCGGCGGCGGCCCGCACGCGGATCGTGGAGGGGAGCCGCCCGTTGAGAGCCTTGGGCCACCGGAGGGGAGGGATGGGCCCCATCGCGTCGAAATGGACCACCTGGGCGGCCGCGTGAACACCGCTGTCGGTGCGACCGGCGGCGATGACCCTCGGCGACGCCGCGGGGTCCAGTTGAAGAATGGCCTCCTCCAGTGTTTGCTGCACGGAGGTGTGCCGAGGCTGCCTTTGCCAGCCCTGGAAGGCGGATCCGTCGTACTGCAGGCAGAGGGCGATGCGTTGCCGGAGCAAAAGCGAAACTGAGGCTCAGACGAGCTCAATGATGGCCATCTCGGCGTTGTCGCCCCGACGCCGCACGGTGCGAATGATGCGGGTGTAGCCGCCTTGGCGATCGCCGTAACGGTCGGCGGCCTTGGCAAACAGAGCGTGCACCAGCTGCTTGTCGTAGATGTAGCTGATGGCGCGACGACGGGAGGCGAGGCTGCCGTCCTTGGCCAAGGTGATCATGCGCTCGGCTTCATCCCGCAGAGCCTTGGCGCGGGCCTTGGTGGTGGTGACGCGACCCTCGCGGATGAGCTGGGTGGTGAGGCCGCGCAGAAGAGCCTTGCGTTGGTCGGCGGGGCGTCCCAGCAAGGGGACTCGGCACTGGTGTCGCATGGGAGGAAACGTCGATCAAGGGGAGGGGCCGAATCCGCCTCAGGCGGTGGTGCGGCTTTGGGGGAGGGAGATGCCGATGCGCTCAAGAGCCTCGATCACCTCGTCGGCCGACTTGGAGCCAAAATTCTTGATCTCCAGCAGGTCTTCATAGCTGAAGCCCATGAGGTCGGACACGGAGTTGACCTGCGCCCGCTTGAGGCAGTTGTAGGCGCGCACGGAGAGATTCAATTCCTCCAGGGGAATCTGGGCCTCCGCCGAAGGCTCGGGATCCAGACCGGGCTCGTCGGACACCGTGAGGGTGGCCAGGGGCTGGAAGAGGGCGATGAGCTGATTCGCCGCCTGGGCCATGGCGTCGTCGGGAGTCATGCTGCCGTTGGTTTCGATTTCCAACCGCAACCTCTCCCGCGCTGAGCCCCCTTCGCCCACGGCAGTTTCATCCACGCTGTAGTTCACCCGCTTCACGGGCATGAAGACAGCGTCGATCTGCAGAAGATCAATGGCGCTGGTGTCTTCCTGATGGCGGTCGACGGGGCGATAGCCGACACCACGCTCCACATGCACCTCCATCTCCAGGTTGTGACCGGCGGCCACCGTGGCGATCTGGCGCTCGCCGTCGATCACCTGCACCTGAGAGGAGAACTGCAGATCGGACGCCTTGACCGTGGCGGGCCCGTTGACCACCAAGCGGCCGATCTCCAGGTCACGGCTGCGGCTGTTGACGGGAATCGATTTGCAGTTCAGCAGAATGTCGAGCACGTCCTCGCGCACGCCCGGAATGGTGGCGTACTCGTGATTGACGCCGGACAGGCGCACGGCCGTGATGGCGCTGCCCTCCAAGCCACCGATCAGCACCCGTCGCAGGGCATTGCCGAGGGTGGTGGCCTGTCCCCTCTCCAGGGGGCCGATCACGAAGACTCCGGTCTGGGATCGGTCGTCGGAAACCTGGTGCTCAACCCGGTCGATCTGGTAATGCAGCACGGTGATGGAGGAAACGCTTGGGACGGGGGGATCGAGGCGGGATCAGACGCGACGACGCTTGGGACGGCGACAGCCGTTGTGGGGAAGAGGGGTGACGTCGCGGATCAGGGTGATCTCCAGACCCGCCACCTGCAGGGCGCGGATGGCGGTTTCACGACCGGAGCCAGGACCACGCACCAGAACCTCGATCTGACGCATGCCTTGCTCCAGAGCCCGGCGCGCGGCGGCTTCGGCGGCGGTTTGCGCCGCGAAGGGGGTGCCCTTGCGCGCGCCCTTGAAGCCACTGGCCCCCGCGGAGGACCAACTGATCACCTCACCCGCCGTGTCGGTGATGGAGACGATGGTGTTGTTGAAGGTGCTCTGAATGTGCGCGACGCCGTTGGGCACATTGCGCTTGACCTTCTTGGGACCAGTCTTCTTGGCGGGCTTGGCCATGGGTGGGGAACTGCGGGGCGCAGGCGGAGATCGGTGGGGGAGGGAGGAAAACGGGAAGACGAAACCGGCAGCGGCGGGCTGGTGTTACTTCTTCTTGCCGGCGACGGTTTTGCGGGCGCCGCGACGGGTGCGGGCATTGGTGCGGGTGCGCTGGCCGCGGACCGGCAGGCCCATGCGGTGACGACGTCCGCGCAGGCAGCCGATGTCCTGCAGGCGCTTGAGAGCCATGCCCTCCTCGCGACGGAGATCACCCTCGAGAGTGAAAGCCTCCGCCGCCGCGCGCAGCTTCTGCACGTCAGCGTCACTGAGATCCTTCACGCGGATGTCGGGACTGACGCCGGAGGAGGCCAGGATGGAGCGCGCACGGGTCGGACCGATCCCGTAGACGTAGGTGAGAGAGACTTCAACCCGCTTGTCGCGGGGCAGATCAACGCCGGCAATCCGAGCCACGGAAAACGATGCGGGGAACAGGGAGGCCCCGGGAAGGGGCGGAAAGGGGAGCCCGCCGATGGCGGGTGGGGGAAGCGGAGGGGATCAACCCTGGCGCTGTTTGTGCTTCGGGTTGGTGCAGATCACCATCACCCGGCCGTGGCGACGAATCACCCGACACTTCTGACACATCCGCTTGACTGACGCACGCACCTTCATCGGACGCGTCTCCTCTTCTTGGCAAACAGACAAGGTATCACATGCATCGACCCGTCAGTCCAGCAGAGCGCGGAGGCGGGCGCTGATCTCCTCCACCGTGCCGTTGGCCTCCACGGGCTGGAGCAAGCCAAGGCCCTGATAGTGGGCGATGAGGGGGGCGGTCTGCTCGCGGTAGACCTCCAGCCGATGACGAATCACCTCGGCGTTGTCATCCGCCCGGCCACGGGCCAGAAGGCGCTGCAGCAGCACGGGATCCTCCAGCTCCATCAACACCACGAGCTCGATCGCTTGGCCCAGCTCGGCCAGCAGGCCATCAAGGGCCATGGCCTGGGGAAGATTGCGGGGGAAGCCGTCCAGCAGCCAACCGCCGTTGTGCCGCTCCAAGCGGTGGCGAACGATGGCCAGCACGAGCGCGTCGCTGACGAGCTCGCCGCGAGCCATCACGGCCTCCGCCTCCTGACCCAGGGGCGTGGCGGCCTTGACCTCGGCCCGCAGCAGATCACCGGTGGAGAGGTGCAGCAACCCTTTGCTGGAGGCCAGAAGCTGGGCTTGAGTGCCTTTTCCAGCCCCGGGAGGGCCGAGGAAGAGCAAGCGTTGTTTCATCGCGACATCGGGAGAAAAGGGAGCGCCCCCAAAGGCGGAGGGCTCGAGATGGGGCGTTCAGCCACCAGCCGCCCCCGGTCCGCTAGGCGAGGTAGGGCGGTTGGGAGGCGTCGGAGCGGGAGGAGAAGACCTGGGCTTCGGTCGCGCCCTCATAGCGGAGGGAGATCACTTGGGTCTGCACCTGCTTGGCCGTCTGGATGGCCACGCCCACGAGGATCAGGAGGGAGGTGGCGCCAATGCCCTGGAAGGTGCGCACCTGAATGGCCCCTTCCACAGCGGAGGGGATGATGGCCACGGCACCCAGGAACAAGCCACCCAGAAGGGTGAGCTGGTTCTGCACATTGGCCAGGTAAAGCGCTGTTGCGGAGCCGGGACGCACCCCCGGAATCGCCACGCCGCTGCGCTTGAGATTGGTGGCGATCTCGGTGGGCTCGAGAGTGAGGGAGGTGTAGAAATAACTGAAGGCAATGATCAACGTAAAGAACAGCAAGGCATAGATCCAGGGCATGCTGCTGTTGGGGCTGAGATAACCCGCCACTTGAATCAACCAGGGTGTCTTGGTCCAGGTGGCGAGCTGCAGGGGGAGAAACACCAGGGCGGAGGCGAAGATGATGGGCATCACTCCGCTGGCATTGAGCTTCAGAGGCATGTAGCTCTGACGTGCCGGCAGGCTGCCCGCTCCCCCGGCCTGATGCTTGGCGCTGACGATGGGAATGCGTCGACTGCCCTCCTCGACGAAAATAATGCCGATGATCGTGGCGAGAAACACCAGCAGCAGGATGATGATTCCGGTGACGGTGCTGCGATCACCGGTTTTGGCCTGGGTGATGGTGGCGCCAAGGGCGCGGGGGAGGGTGGCAACAATATTGGCGTAGATCACCAGCGAGGCCCCTTGCCCGATGCCCCGCTCCGTGATGACTTCACTGATCCACATGACCGCCATGGAGCCGGCGGTGAGGGCGAGGGCGGTTTGAAGAACAAACTGCCAAGCCGGCAGGCCAGGCAAAGCATATTGCTTCAACACCAACGAGAGAATCACACTTTGGATGATCCCCCAAACGAGCGCTGTGTAACGAGTGATCTGCGCGATTTTGCGTCGTCCAGCCTCACCTTCATTCTTCTGCAGATCCTCTAATTGCGGCAAAGCAGCCGTGAGGAGCTGAAGAATAATCGAAGCGTTGATATACGGAAGAATACCCAGGGTGAAAACACCAAGCGCCGCCAAGCCTCCGCCCGTGAAGATATTCACGAACATTAAAAAATCACCCCCCTGCCGCACCAACTGCTCAAAGGCAGCTCGGTCGATTCCCGGCACGGGGATGAAGATGCCCAGACGTTCAAGCAGAATAAGTCCCAAGGTGATGAACACCTTGTCGCGCAGCCCTTTGGACTGCGCGATCTTACTGAAGATTTCTGTGGCGCTGGGATTGCGCCCCCGGCTATAAACCATGAGAGAAGGTGGTGGTGTCAGCCGACAAGGTCGCAGCTTCCACCAGCTGCCTCGATTTTGGCACGGGCAGACGCTGAGAAGGCGGCGGCCCGCACGGTGAGTTTCACGTTGAGGTCTCCGCCACCGAGGATTTTCAAGGGGCCCTTGGCCCCCGTGAGCAGTCCCTCCGCGGCCAGGGTCTCGAGAGTGACCTCGCTGCCGGGCTTGAGGTCGGCGAGGCGGCCCACGTTGATCACCGCGTAGGTGGTGGGATTGACGAGGGGGAAATGCTTGAGTTTGGGCACTCGGCGGTAGAGGGGCATCTGACCCCCTTCAAAGCCAGGACGGGTGGAGCGCCCCGACCGGGACTTCTGCCCCCGCATGCCAAAACCACAGCTCGCCCCTTGGCCAGCGGCGATGCCGCGTCCCTTGCGGGTTTTGGCGCGACGGGATCCCGTCTGTGGTTTGAGGGTATTGAGTTGGTGGGTCATGACGATGTCCTCAGGAGTAGATCTGCTCAAGGGAGATGCCCCGCTCCTTGGCGGCTTCCTTGTGGGTGCGCAGGGCGGAAAGGGCCTCCATGGCGGCCCGGGCATTGTTCAGGGGAGTTTTGGAACCCAGGCGCTTGGCCAGCACGTTCTTGATGCCCGCCAGCTCCAGCACGGTGCGGATGGATCCTCCCGCGATCACCCCGGTGCCCGGGGCGGCGGGGCGGATCAGCACGCTGGCGGCGCCATCCCGACCCCGGCTCTCCGTGGGCACGGAATTGGTGCGGGTGAGGGGAACTTTGACCAGATGCTTCTTGCCGTCCGCGACGCCTTTGCGCACCGCACCGATCACGTCGCCGGCCTTGCCGACACCAACCCCCACCTGACCCCGCTCGTTGCCGACGATCACGATGGCGCGAAAACTCATCTTTTTGCCGCCCTTGACGGTATTGGAGACGCGGCGGATCTGCACCACCCGCTCCTGCCATTCGGAGTCGCGCTCCTGGGCCCGACGATCGCCAGAGCCCCGGCGCCCGCCACCGCGGCGGTCACCTTTGCCACCGCCGCCACGGCGTTCCTGTTGCCCCTCGGCGGCGGCGGGGACATCAGAGGCGGCGGGACTCTCGTCCGGCGCGAACTGCTGCACGTTGGATTCGGTCATGGTGAGCGGTGGAGATCAGAATTGCAGGCCCGCTTCCCGGGCAGCGTCCGCCAGGGCCTTGACCCTGCCGTGATAGAGGTTGCCACCCCGGTCGAAGACGACCTGGGCGATGCCTTTGGCCAGGGCGCGCTGTGCCACCAGTTGGCCAACGGCCACGGAGGCGTCACAGGTGCCGGAGGTCTCGAGGGAAGGGCGGAGATCCTTGTCCAGCGTGGAGGCCGCGCAGAGGGTGTTCTGAGCCTCGTCGTCGATGACCTGGGCGTAGATGTGATTGTTGGAGCGAAACACGGCCAGCCGGGGACGGGCGGCGGTGCCGGAAAGCGACCGCCGCAAGCGACGATGGCGTTTCTGGGTCTGCTGCTTGCGGGAAAGGGAGGACATAGTGAATAAGCTAGGGCGGGGCGTATGGGGAAGACCTTATTTCTTGCCTGTCTTGCCGACCTTGCGCAGGATCCGCTCCCCTTCGTATTTGATCCCTTTGCCCTTGTAGGGCTCTGGCGGACGGATGGCACGCACCTTGGCGGCCTCGTTGCCCACGAGCTCCTTGTCGGCGCCGCTGACGATGACAGTGGTGTTGTTCTCGACCGCGAAGGTGACGCCCTCCGGGGGGAGCATCTCGACAGGGTGGCTGTAGCCAGCGCTCACGACGAGCTTCTGACCCTGAACCTGGGCGCGGTAGCCGACGCCGATGATCTCCAGTTTGCGGCTGAATCCCTGACTGACGCCTTCCACCATGTTGGCGAGGAGGGTGCGGCTGAGTCCGTGGCGCTCACGGCTCAGACGGGCGTTGCTGGCGGGGTTGACCTGCAACACGTTGCCGTCTTGGCTGACGCTGACACCATCCGGAAGGATGCGGTGCAACTCCCCCTTCGGCCCCTTCACCGTGACCGAGAGGCCGGCGAGTTGGACCGTGACGTTGTCCGGGATGGGGATCGGGGCCTTACCAATGCGTGACATGACTGTTTCTCCGGATCAATAGACGTAGCAGAGCACTTCTCCACCGACGCCCTGCTTGCGGGCATCGCGGTCGCTCATGACGCCCTTGGAGGTGGAGATGATCGCCACTCCCAGGCCACCGAGCACCTTGGGAAGCTGACGGGTGTTTTTGTAGATGCGCAGGCCGGGCCTGCTCACCCGTTGCAGGCGGCGAATCGTCGGCTGCCGGTGCTTGCCGCTGTACTTGAGTTCGAGCACAAGCTGCTTGCTCACGCCTTCCCCTTCTTCGCTGACGTTGCCGATGAAGCCCTCTTGCTGCAACACCGAAGCGATGCTGCGGCAGAGGCGGGAGGAAGGAATGCGGGTTTGTTCGTGACGCTTTTCACTCGCATTGCGGATGCGGGTGAGCATGTCGGAGATCGGGTCGTGGTTGGCCATGGTCGTTTCCGGATGAGGGCTCAGTTGCTGCGGAACGGCATCCCCATTTCGCGGAGAAGGGCACGGCCCTCTTCGTCGCTGCGGGCGCTGGTGACGATCGTGACGTCCATGCCCCGGATGGCGTCGATCTTGTCAAAGGAGATTTCCGGGAAGATGATTTGCTCCCGAATACCCAGGGTGTAGTTGCCCCGGCCATCGAAACTTTTCGGGCTGACGCCACGAAAGTCGCGGATGCGGGGCAGGGCCAGATTGATGAGACGCTCCAGGAAGGCATACATGCGATCACCGCGAAGGGTGACCGCGACGCCGATGGGCATCCCCTGGCGAATCTTGAACCCGGCAATGGCCTTCTTGGCGCGGGTGACGACGGCCTTCTGACCCGTGATCTGGGCCAGCTCAGCGATCGAGGCCTCCAGAGCCTTGGCGTTTTGTGCCGCTTCGCCGAGGCCCCGGTTGACGGTGACTTTCACCACCTTGGGGACCTCATGAATGTTGGAGAGCTGAAGATCCTTGAGCAATTTTGGCTGGATCGTCTCCCAGTAGCGCTGTTTGAGAGTCATGTCGGGATGGGGAGTCCTCTGGTCGTGGTCAGAGAGGGAGGGAAGCGGACGGTGGAACCGCGTGGGATGGGGAGGCAGAAGTGCCGAACCCGTGCGCGGACGGTCAATCGAGGACTTCGCCGGTTTTCTTGAGCCGGCGTTTCTTGTTGCCGTCCTTGTCGACAACGAGTTCCACGCGGCTCGCCACCTTTTTGCTCGTGGAATAGAGCATCACGTTGGAGGCGTGCACGGAGGCCTCCTCGGTGACGATGCGGCCGCTTTCCCCTTCCTGGGTGGGCTTCAGATGGCGGGTGCGCAGGTTGATGCCCTGAACAACCACGCGGTTTTCGTAGGGCAGGGTGCGCAGCACCTCGCCGGTTTTGCCCTTGTCCTTGCCAGCGATCACCTGAACGGTGTCGCCCTTGCGGATGCGCATCTTGATGCGCACGGGGGTTTTGGCGCGGGGGGTCGCGGTGGCCATGTCAGATCACCTCCGGAGCGAGGGAGACGATTTTGGTGAAGTTGCGCTCGCGCAACTCGCGCGCCACAGGACCGAAGACGCGGGTCCCCCTGGGATTGTTGTCATTCCCCAGGATCACGGCGGCGTTGTCGTCGAAGCGAATGGAGTTGCCGGTGTCACGCCGGAGGGTGGCTCGGGTGCGCACCACCACGGCCTTGACCACGTCCGATTTCTTGACGCCCATGTTGGGCATGGCGTCCTTGACGGCGGCCACGATCACATCACCGACGTGGGCGTAGCGGCGGTTGGTGCCCAGCACACGGATGCACTGAATCCGCTTGGCGCCGCTGTTATCGGCAACGGTGAGGAAGGTTTCCTGCTGGATCATGGTTGGCTCTCCTTGGCGGGGGTGGACGCCTGGGCGCCGTGGGGATTGATCACTTCGGCCACCGCCCAGCGCTTGGTGCGACTGAGGGGACGGGTCTCCGTGATGCGCACGCGGTCACCGACCTTGCAACTGTTGGTTTCGTCGTGGGCTTTGTAGCGGGTGGTGCGGCGAACGGTCTTTTGATAGATGGGGTGGGGGAAGCGGTTTTCCACCGCCACCACCACCGTTTTGTCCATCTTGTCGCTGACGACGGTGCCGACCCTTTCCTTGAGTGCCATGGG
>Ga0194129_10009482_pt1 | contig 10896 bp, 11 predicted proteins | sample TA2KigCa35mmetaG_FD_150862 | JGI IMG/M metagenome (GOLD analysis project Ga0194129, IMG submission 150862) | Freshwater microbial communities from Lake Tanganyika, Tanzania - TA2015038 Kigoma Deep Cast 35m | ecosystem: Environmental > Aquatic > Freshwater > Lake | place: Tanzania: Lake...
GCTGGTCTTGGGCGGGCGAATGAAGCCGGGCATGCGCCAGGGTTGCTGCAAGACGTGTTCGGTGAAGAATTTGAGGCCGTACAGATCGAGCTTGACGCCGCTCCAGGAGTGAGAGGCCTTCAACTGGGTGAAGTAGTCCGTCAACTGGGCGGCAGACAGGGCTGAGACCTGATAGTCAAAGTGTTGCCCGATACGACGCATGGCGCGGGCATAGGCATCGATGGTTTTGGGGCGCAAGCCTTGCAGCTGCAGGTGCTGCAAGTGGCGGCGATAGAGTGAGGCAAAGGGTTCGGGGTAGCGGGCAGGGTTGATGCCGCTGACAAATTCAGGCATGGTGTGTTCCTCGTAAAAACTGTAGGTTCACATGCGCCACAATCGGCACATGTGCCTCTACCTTACGAGATCGCCAGATCGGGAATCTCTCCGCGTAGCGGCTTCGTCCAACCAGGGTGTTGGTCGATGAAATCTCTTTGCTAATTCCTGGTACAGATTTATTATCAAGCATGATTAAATTCTTACCTTTTTTTGGATTTCTTTTTTCAGGTGTTTTTTGATAGCAAGGTCGCGAAGAGTTGCTGCGGCGCATCATTGCCTTGCTGATGATTTGGGACTATGGTTCGACCACCATGGGATGTATAAACTAGCTGGAGTTGAATGATGAAGAAGTTGATGTCGCGCCTTTTTCTATCCTTTTCGATTGGCTTTTCTCTTGGGATTTTCAGTTCGACAAGTGCAGCCCAGAATTGTCCCAGCGCAAATCTGAAGTACTGGCAAGCTTTCCCACCAGGTGGTGAGTCCGATCTTTCAGCGCGCCACCAACAGACTGTTCTAAAAAGACGCTGTCCTTCGATCGATACCATTGTTCAGTACAAGCCTGGCGCTGGAGGCGCGCTCATGTGGAGCACAATGAATAGCCTAGCTGGAGATGGACTGACTGTGGTAGGCATAAATCTGCCTCACACTGTTCTTCAACCCATGGAAGGATCTGTGCAATACAAAACAGAAGATATAACGCCAATATTCTGGTTTCATTACACGCCCGATGCGTTAATCGTGCCCGAGCAAAGTCCGATGAAATCTTTCGCAGACTTTGTTAAAACGGCACGTGGGAATCCCGGCAAACTGAGTCTTGGTGGATCAGGTCTTAATTCGGCTAATCATGCAGCACACGAACGACTCAATCGCGATTTTTCACTTAAAACAAACTACGTGCCATTTAAAGGCACTGGTGATTTGGCTACATCAGTGATCGGTGCGCACATCGACGGTGTGATGTCTTACACGGCTTTCGCAGTGAATAATCGGGGAAAGGTCAGGGCGTTAGCCGTTGCCATGGAGAAAAGACATCCTCTTTTGCCCGACGTACCAACCTTTAAGGAACTGGGTGTTGATTGGGTGGACGGGGCGTTTCGGGGTGTTGGTGTGCCGAAGTCCACGCCGCTCGAAGCGCGGCGTCGTCTTGCTGAGCTTTGGGCAAGTCTTAATGCAGAGCCTGAAATGAAAGAGCTCGCAGCAAAAAGTGGATTCGAGCTCGTCAATATTGGTCCCGAACAAATGGATGTTTTCATGCGCGATCGTATTCGCACGTATTCTGAAGTCGGCAAGCAGATGGGTTTGGGCAACAAGTAAGGGATAACTCGATTGATTCCTCATTGATGCAGCGAGTTGCTCATCTCAGCCAATTAGTATCCAATCGTCGTCAAGATAACGATTATATGACCTCAGACGCCCCTCCCCCCGCAGGCGCGCCCGGTGCGCCCCGCAGCCGCTCCGCCGCCAAGGATGTGGCGCGGCTGGCGGGGGTATCGCCCGCCACGGTCTCGCGGGTGATGAACACCCCGAACAGCGTGGAGCCGGCCACGCGCCAGCGGGTGCTGGAGGCCGCAGCCAAGCTGCGGTATGTGCCGCACGGCGCGGCGCGCACCCTCGGCGCCTCAGCAGCCCGTACGACGGTGGTGGAAGACACGCCGACCGGCGTCAACGCGGCGAGCGCGGCGGTCATGCGCGTCAACGGTTATGCCGCCATGACGCCAGCGCAGCGGCTTGTGAAAGCCGGCGCTGACGCCATTGCCACGGATATGGATGAGGGTCGCCGTCTGCTGCTGGCGGCTTGAAACATGGCAGCCTGGAATTTTCGGATTTGAAAACTTCTTGCGAAAACGAAACTCGACTGATAGGCTGCGCAAAGATCAGCGTCGCAGTTGGGCATGAGTCTGTGATGGGCCGCTCAGCCGGCAAGCGACGAGCACAACAACAATCGGCGTCAGGCGCTGCGAGCAGCGTCCAGATGCGGCAACGAAGGAGGAAGACACTCATGAGCCGTCCGAGCTTTTCGGTCAAGGGCCTTCATGTACTAATCAGCGGTGGGTGCGGCGGCATCGGTTCAGCCTTTGCCAAAGCGTTTATCGCGCACGGTGCGAGCGTTACGGTGACCGACCTGCAACCGCCCTCTGAGTCACTCAGCGCGCTGGGCGTGGCGTATCACCAGTTGGATGTCACCAACGATGAAGCAGTCGAAGCGTTTGCAAAAAAAATCGACCGACTCGATGTGCTGATTCACTGCGCGGGCAAGCTCATCCGCTGGGAGGAGCACGACCCCAAGGTGTTCCGCAATATTGTAGATATCCACCTGTTTGGCAATGTGCGGCTGGCGGCGGCATTCAGGCCGCACCTCAAGGCCGGCAAGGGCTGCATGATCAATATCGGATCCATGTACAGCTATTTCGGCGCACCGCAGATTCCGGCCTACGCATCGGCCAAAACTGCCATCGTCGGTCTGACCAAGTCGCTGGCAATTGCGTACGCTGAGGACGGTATTCGCGTCAATGCGATAGCCCCGGGCTGGATCAACACCCAGATCAGTCGCCGGGGTCGTGAAAACCCCGAGTTCAATGCCAAGGTTTTGGCGCGACTTCCAGCCGGCAAGTGGGCCGAGCCCGAAGAGCTGGCCGGCACCGCTTTGTTTTTGGCGTCGCCCGCATCACACCTGATCAATGGCGTAACCATCCCTGTCGACGGCGGCTACGTAGCGAGTTAAACCACATGCCCGCGCGTGCGATCAGAAAATATACGTCGCGCGGGCGCAAGCGTTAACAACCGTTTCATTCACCGACACGGTCGCGAGGACCGGAACCAGCACCAACCGAGGAGGAGCACCATGAAGCGCAGAGGATTTGCCACGCTGATCACGGCGACGGCGCTAAGCTTGGGCAGCGGTAGCGCGCTCGCCCAGGCCTTTAACTGGAAAAAGCACGACGGACAGACTGTCAACCTGTTGCTGAATAATCACCCCTGGTCACAGGCAGTGCGCGAGATGGCGCCTGAGTTCACCGCCAAGACGGGTATTCGTCTGCGGGTTGAGATTTTCAATGAAGAGCAGTTTCGTGCGCGTCTGACAACGCAGTTGCAGGCCAAGTCCAGCGACATCGACGTGTTCATGTCGCTGAAGTTTCGCGAGGGTGGCGTCTATGACAAGGCGGGTTGGTTTGCCGACCTGACCCCGTTTTTGAATTCGCCCACGGCGACCGCGCCCGACTTCAACTTCAACGACTTTGGCGACGCGCTGCGCAAGGGTGAAACCGTCAACGGCAAGCTGGTCGGTTTGCCCATCAACCTTGAGGGGCCGCTGTTTTACTGGAACAAGGACATCTTTGCCAAGTGCAATGTCGCCGAGCCCAAGTTTCTTGAAGAGATTCCCGAAGCAGCAGCCAAGCTCAAAGCCTGTAGCGCACGGGGCGATGCGACGGTATGGGCAGCACGTGGCATTCGCGGCGCCATTCCCTATGCGGTATCAGCCTTCATCTACAACAGCGGTGGCGATTTCGCCACGCCCGATCGGAAGCCGGGTCTATGCCAGCCCAATTCGGTGAAGGGCGTTGAGATGTATGCCAACCTGCTCAAGGACTACGGTCCTCCCGGGGCGGCCAATCACACCTTCACGCAGGTCATCGAGATGTTGGGGCAGGGTCGTCTGGCGATGACGCACGAGTCGTCCAACGAGTTCTCCAACATCATGAAGTTTCCCGGGCGTGACAAAGACATTGGAGTGAAGGTACTGCCTCCGGGTAAGGCCACGGGTATTTCCAAACCCATCGTGTTTGGATGGGGTGTGTCGATTAGCAATTTCTCCAAGAACAAGGAGGCAGCTTGGTACTTCATGCAGTGGGCGACCAGCAATGAGATGCAGACCAAGCTAGTGCAGCGTGGCGTAGCACCACCGCGCGCCTCGGTCTTCAATGGGCTCGCATTCAAAGCTTGGACCACCGAGCTTCCGGTCAGACAGGCCTGGGCTAATGCGTTGGTTGAAATCAGCAAGACCGGTACCGATGTTTCTTTCCCACCGAGCGAGCGGATTATTGAGGCCCGTGAGATGGTGGGTGGCGGTGTCCAGAAGGTCTTTTTGGGCCAAGGTGCAGCAAAGGACGTCATGTGCCAGGTTGATGCCGACGTGGTCAACCTTAAGTAAGGACGGTCTTGGTTCAAGCAATGAGAGGACAGCGGGCGGCATCTTTCGAATGGATGGTGCTACCTGCGGTCGCTTTCGTGCTTCTGATGGTGGTGTTCCCCTTCGGTTACGGCATATGGCTGAGCCTGCTTGAATACAAACTTGGTTCGCCCATCACCTTTGTAGGATTGGGCAATTACGCCGCGCTGCTTAAGGATGAGCAGTTCTGGAACGGTCTTCGACTGACCTTCATTCTCTATCTATTTGCGCTGCTCATTCAGTTGGTACTGGGCGTTGCGCTGGGCATTTTCATTCACGGGATACATGTACTCAGAGGACTGGTACGCACAGTGATGGTGTCGCCCTTCATGCTGCCCCCTGTCGTGATTGGCATGATGTCCATCGTGGTTCTTGATCCGGCCATGGGCGTGGCTAACTATCTACTCAAGTCCGCGGGTCTTCCGACCAGCCATTTTCTGGCGTCCACCAACTATGTGATCTTCACCGTGATTGCCATTGATACCTGGCAGTGGACACCGTTCGTGGCTCTGATTGTTCTGGGTGGGCTGCAGGCGCTGCCGGCGCGCGTGTATGAGGCGGCGGCCATTGACGGCGCATTGGGCTGGCGACGCTTTGTTTACATCACGCTGCCCATGCTGGGTCCTACCATTCTGACCGCGGCGGTTCTGCGCAGTGTCGACCTGCTGCGCTTTTTTGACGTCATTTACATCACCACCCAGGGCGGCCCCGGCTTTGCCTCGACGACACTAAATATTTATGCCTATCGACGGGGTTTTGAGTTCTCTGACATTGGGTATGCCTCGGCACTCATGATCACGCTCAGTTCCATCGTGCTGGCATCGGTGCTCGTGTTTTCGCAATTCAGGCGGCGCCTCACATGGTGAGATCGCCGCTTGCGTCGTCCCGGCTTATAAACCTGCTCACCGGAGTGCAGGCACTCGTGTTGATGGTGGTGCTTTTTGCACCGATCGCTTGGATGATTCTGGCCAGCTTCAAAAATCGGGTTGATATAACCCGCTACCCACCAAAGCTCTTGTTCGAGCCCACGCTGGACAATTATCGAGAGTTGTTCATTCGCACCGACTTTCTTGACAACACGCTCAACAGTTTCTACGTGGCCGGTGGCTCCACGTTGCTGGGGTTGGCTTTGGCCATTCCCGCTGCCTTCGCGATTTCCTGGCATCGCCTCACCTGGCCGGCCACGCTGACCTTGTTTGCGCGAATGGCCCCCGGCACCTTGTTTTTGCTGCCGTGGTTCATAATGTTCTCAAGCTTGGGTCTCGCGGGCAGTCATGTGGCGCTCATCATCACGCATGCGGTCATTACCGTTCCGATCGCGCTGTGGACGCTGCTGCCGCATTTTGATGGCCTGCCCCGAGAGCTGACCGAGAGCGCGCAAATTGATGGTTGCCGCTCACCACAGGTTCTGCTCTGGATCGCAGTCCCGGTGGTGGTGCCAGGTATCATTGTCGCCGTCATTCTGAGTTTTATTTTCTCCTGGAACTACTTTCTGTTTGCCCTTGTGCTGTCCAATATCCATTCCAAGACGGCGATTGTGGCGAGCTTCAACTTTATCGGCGAGGGCGTCACCAACTGGGGGGCGCTGATGGCAGCGGCGACCGTGATCGCACTGCCGCCTACTTTGCTGACCCTGCTCATTCAGCGTCGTCTGGTGTCGGGTCTGTCCTTCGGTGCGGTCAAGGGTTAAGCATGATGCAGGCAGCCAGATTTGCAGGTGACCGGAAGATTGAAATCCGGCAGATTCCTTTGCCGGTCCCGACGGCAGGCGAGGTCCTGCTTCGGGTACGGGCCTGTTCCCTCTGTGGCAGCGACCTTCGGGTATTTCGTAACGGCTGGCCGGTCACGCCGGGGCATGAAATCCTCGGGGTGGTCGATAAGCCAGGCGATCGCCTGCATGGTCAGCGATGCCTTGTCTACATCCCGGTCTGGTGCGGTCGGTGTGATCAGTGCCAGGCGCAAAGACCGCACCTGTGCGAGAACGCCACTGACCTCATGGGCTGGCAGCGTGACGGCGGCTATGCCGAAGCGCTGGCGGTACCCAGGCAGTGCCTGTTGCCGGTGCCGGATGACATTCCCGATCATCTGGCAACCCTGCTGCTAGACACGATCGGCACAGCTGCCCATGGCATGCGACTGAGTGCGCGTCTGGCGCCCTCGGGGCGTGTATTGATTCTGGGGGCTGGCCCGATCGGGCTGGGAGCAATGCTGGTGGCGCTTCAAATGGGCTATGGTCCGGTCGAAGTCTTCGACCCCAACCCCATGCGGCGTGGCGTTGCCGCTGAACTCGGTGGTGTAGCGCTCGAGTCGCTTGAGGGGCGTCCAGCCTATCCGCTCATTCTCGAGTGCAGTGGCAATGAAACCGCCCGGCAGAACGCGCTGGAGCGGGTGGCCGCGATGGGGGCGGTCATTCAACTGGGCGAGGCAGCTGGGTGGCAGGTGAATGAAACCAAGGCTATCCGGCGAAAAGATTTTTTCTACGTGCGCTCGTTTTACTTTCCGATTAGCGAATACGCCGCCAACATTGAGCTGCTGCGCGCCCATCGTGCGCAGTACGAGCGACTGGTCGACGAGCGGGCTCCCCTGGCAGGGCTGAATGCGCTGTTTGAGGAATTCGCCAACGGTCGGCGTATCAAACCGCAGCTATCGCTGGCAGCTTGACATGAGCACCCAGCCATCTGATTCGGTTGACTCCGGCTCCGCCAGCAAGGTTGGCGTTTCGGTCCAACGCGTCAGCAAGAGCTTTGGCCCAGTCAAAGTCATTCACGATCTCAGCGTTGACATTAAACGCGGTGAGTTCATGGTGTTCGTTGGGCCGTCGGGTTGCGGCAAGTCGACCCTGCTGCGCATGATCGCCGGTCTTGAGGGTTTCGAATCGGGTGACATTTCCATTGAGGGGCAAACCGTCAATCAGCTGCATCCCAGCGAGCGCGACATCGCGATGGTGTTCCAGGATTACGCCCTGTACCCCCATATGACGGTGCGCAAGAACATGAGCTTCGGTCTGCGCATGCGCAACTATGCGGGCGACGAGATTGCGCGTCGAGTGAGCGTAGCGGCGCACATACTGCAGATTGATCATCTGCTCGAGCGTCGTCCGCGCGAGTTGTCAGGTGGTCAGCGTCAGCGTGTGGCCATGGGGCGTGCCATTGTGCGCAATCCCAAGGTGTTTCTGTTTGATGAGCCGCTATCCAATCTTGATGCGAAGCTCAGGCTCGATATGCGTTCGGAAATCAAGGCGCTGCATCAGCGGCTGAAGACCACTTCGATCTACGTGACGCATGATCAGGTTGAGGCCATGACGATGGCCGATCGTATCGTGGTACTCAACGGCGGCCTTATTGAGCAGATCGGGTCGCCGCTTGAGCTCTATCAAAGACCGCAGACGCGGTTTGTCGCTGGTTTTATCGGTTCGCCCGCGATGAATTTTCTGCCGGTCACTATGTTGTCTTCGTCTCTGACCCTACCGGGTGGTCGCTCGATACCGGTAAGCGGATTGTCCGATGGCGCCGCCGAGATTGGTATCCGTCCTGAGCACATTCAGGTGCGGGGTGAAGCTTGCGCTGCCTGTGTGTCGGGCGAACTCATGCTGATCGAGCCGCTGGGCGCTGATACGCTGCTCACAGTTGCGGTTGAGCAGCACCGTCTGGTGGTGCGCGTGGCGGGCGATAGCCATTGGCAGTTGGGGCAAATGCTTCACCTGGATTGGGATTTGCGCGATGCGGCGATTTTTTCCGCGGACACGGGTGCCCGTTTACGCTGATCGGATGCGGATATCGTGACTGAACTGGTCTGTCTGGGAAGTCTAGTGCGAGACTTTATTTTTCGGGTACCCAGCATTCCGGCCACACCTCAGAAGCTTACCGCAAGCTCTTTGCGTCTGGGCTTTGGCGGCATGGCAGCCGTGGCGGCTGTCACTGCATCGCGTCTAGGTATTGCCACCGAGTACTGGGGCCGTATTGGCGATGATGATACTGGCGTTGAAGCCCGTGCCGCCCTCGCTGAGCAGGGCGTAAAGGTCTTTGCAAACTCACCGGTCGGCTCGCGCACGCCGGCAGCCACAGTCATTGTTGAGGACAGCGGCGAGCGGATGCTGGCTGTGTACCCGGGTAATCTCGATACCTCGGCGGCCTGGCTTCCACTTGAGCATCTGGATCACGCAAAAGCGGTACATGCCGACTACCGTTGGCTTGATGGGTCCCGCGCGCTGTATGCGGCCGCTCGTGCGCGAGGGCTGCCCCGAATGATGGATGCGGATACCGGTAACCCCAAAGCCATCCGTGAATTGATGCAATTGGCCAATCATGTGATTTTTTCTGAAGGCGGTCTGGCCGAAGTGGCTGGAACCGTCGTGGGCAGCGACCCGATCGGAGTGCTCAAGCAGGTGGCACCGCAGATCGACGGGGTGGTCGGCGTCACGTTGGGCGAGCGCGGCAGCCTGTTCATCATTGACGGTGATTTATACCGATTTTCCACGCCTGTCGTGCAGGTCGTCGACAGCAACGGCGCGGGTGATGTGTTTCATGGGGCTTACGCCGTGGCAATTGTTCGCGGTGAAGATCCGCATGAGGCGGTCCGCTACGCCAGTGCGGCTGCGGCGCTTAAGTGTTCAAGGGAGGCGGGGTGGAACAACTTACCCCGTCAGGAAGAAGTGCTGGCCTTTATGAAAGAGCATCCATGTCAAAGCTGAGTGCCGGAAAATACTGGGGTATGCGTCGTCTGGCTGACGGCGCAGGGCGCTGGAAGATGATTGCAATCGATCAGCGGGGTCCGCTGATGACCCCGATCGCCCAAAAGCGAGGCGTCGCACAGGCACCGTTCGCCGATCTGGCCCGAGTGAAGTCGCTGGTCACACGGCATCTGTCGCCCCACGCCACCGCCATGCTGCTCGACCCCAACTACGCCTACGGCGTGTGCATCAGCGAGATGCCCGCCCATACCGGTCTGTGCCTTGCGCTCGAGCATCATGTCACCCGAGATCAGGGTGGAGCCCGTCTGTCAGACTGCATTCCGGACTGGTCCGTCGAGAAGATTCGTCGCGTGGGTGCTGATGCGGTCAAGCTTCTGGTTTGGTATCGGCCTGATGCGCCCCGCGCGGTCGTCGAGCAGCAGCAGGCCTTTGTGCGTGCCATCGGGCAGCAGTGCCGCGCGCACGACATCGTGTTGCTGCTTGAGTTGCTGGTCTATCCCATGGCCAGCGACGCGCCCGGCTATCTGGCCGCTCAACGCAATCAGCTGGTGATCCAATCCCTGCGTGACTTTGCTGCGCCCGAGTTCGGGGTCGATATTTACAAGCTCGAGCCGCCCGCTTCAGTATCGGGCGTGCCTGACCCTCAGGGCGCGCAGGCCGCTGGCGTACAGGCACTGTTCGACGAGATGGCCAGTCATTGTCCCAAGCCTTGGGTGTTGCTCAGCGCAGGAGCAAGCGCCGCCGATTTCAACAATTCGCTGGTGTATGCGTATCGGGCGGGTGCCAGCGGATACCTGTGCGGACGCGCCATCTGGCAGTCGGCGTTTGAATGTTTTCCCGATTTTGACGCCATGGATCGAGGGCTTGCCACAGACTCGGTTCGTTTCGTGCACGCCATCAACGAACTCACTGATCGGCTGGCAACCCCGTGGACGAAGCACGCAGCGTTTGCGGGGGGCCCCTCCTTGGCCCAGGCTGCAGAAAATTTCTGCAGCCAGTATCAACCAGGCTGATTCATGCCGTGAGCGTCTCGACGCGCCGAGTCCGGATCGTGTCGCTGTTACGCGAGTCGGGCTACGCGCCGATCGAGACGCTGTCGTCCTATTTCAGTGTCACGCCCCAGACCATACGCGCTGACCTGAATGCGCTGGCCGATGAAGGTTTACTGGTTCGTCATCATGGAGGCGCTGCGTGGCGCTGGCCACCGATATGAGTTCCAGCACAGGGGAGTCGTTCGTTGATTGCCTGGACGGCCTGGCGGCATTCCTATACATGCACGAGCTGTATCACTACCGTTTTGACGCGCATTGCCTGCAGATGGAGGCAACCGGCGGGCTCCCGGTTTACGGACCGTACCGACGGCTTGTCGCGAACCGGCCGATTAGTGAGTGGCACGAGGAGTCGATCGGTAATTTCTACGGTCTGAAAGCTCTTCGACCGAACCCAAGATTTTCCTACCCACAACCCGTTTGCGATTACTTGTGGGATCTAGCAGGCTGCTGAAAAATCGAGGAAAAGACGTTGATGCGCTCCACGCGGTGACGATTGTTGTTTCATGTAGAGCTAATCATCACTCCATCGAGCGCGTTGATGGCGGTTTAGGCACTTTATCGGGGTGTTTCTCCTCGTTTCTGCCTCATTACGCTGCTTCAGGACGGAGTTGTCCCAGGGTTCGCATGCGGGTGAGGTTGTAGGCTGCCATCGTGAGCACGAACATCTGGTC
>Ga0194129_10009484_pt1 | contig 10896 bp, 7 predicted proteins | sample TA2KigCa35mmetaG_FD_150862 | JGI IMG/M metagenome (GOLD analysis project Ga0194129, IMG submission 150862) | Freshwater microbial communities from Lake Tanganyika, Tanzania - TA2015038 Kigoma Deep Cast 35m | ecosystem: Environmental > Aquatic > Freshwater > Lake | place: Tanzania: Lake...
GGATGCGCGCATTGGTGGATCCCGGGTAAGGTAAGTAGCTTATGACCTATAACGCTTCGAATCCTAAGTCGTTGACACTATCCGGGAAGTATTTCAGCAGCCTGCTACTCCTTTTGATGCGGTTTTATTGGGCCAATCTCGTTCGAAAGGAGTATGGCGAACGATCGGGAAAACCCTGAAAGTCATGGGTGTATTGAAACGATAAACACAGACTTTTTTGGCTTTCTAAGGAGTAGGCATATGGAAATCATGTTGGCGTTTGATAACTCGCGCAATTCGCGTATTGCGCTCGATGCCGTCAAGCGGCTTTTCGCGGAACAAAAACCGACCGTGACATTGATCTCGGTGATTGAGGAGCCGGGCAGCAACACCAGTGCCGGTGACGACATGTTCGAGGCGCAATACCAAGAACAAAAAACCGGTGCGCAACAGGCTGCAGCCGAACTGACGGCTGAAGGTTTTACCGCCAAAGTCTTGGTGGCAGAAGGCGACGCACGCAAGATGATTTTGCGAGCCACGGTTGAGCGCAATCCCGATTTGCTGGTGCTGGCGCGCCACTCCTACAAATCTGACGGGAATTTTTTAGCTCGCAAGCTCGATGCCCTTGTCGAAGAGTTTGAGCACATGACTTTTGGCAACGTCAGCGCCTTTTTGGCGCGCCGCGTGCAGTGCCCTTTGCTCATTATTCCAACCCACGAGGAATAAAGGCCAATAACCTTTATCCGTACAAGAAATATGAAAGTCAGTGATCTCTTCCGTTACAAAAATCCGGAAATCAAGGCGCTCCATCTCACTTGGATTGCCTTCTTCATGTGTTTTTACGTCTGGTTCAACATGGCACCGTTGGCGTCCTCGATGCTCGTCACGGCTGATTGGTTGACCCGCGACGACATACGCCTGTTTGCCATCGCCAACGTGGCACTCACCATACCGGCCCGCATTCTTGTGGGCATGGCGCTCGACCGTTTTGGGCCGCGTCGGGTGTTTTCGGTGCTCATGGTGCTGATGGCCATTCCCGCGCTGTTCTTTGCCTTTGGTGACACCAAGGAACAGTTGTTCATTTCGCGTTTGATTCTCAGCTCGATTGGTGCCAGCTTTGTGGTGACTATTCACATGGTTGCTCTGTGGTTCCCGCCTCGCAGCATCGGTTTTGCCGAGGGTTTTGCCGCTGGATGGGGTAACTTCGGTTCAGCAGCTGCGGCCATGACGCTGCCCTTCATTGCGTTGACGATGTTCGGTGGCCCTGAAGGCTGGCGCTGGGCCATTGCCACCTCGGGTATTGTGATCGGGGTGTACGGTGTGATTTACTGGTTCGCCATTACCGATGGGCCAACCAAAGACACGCACAAAAAACCGCGCAAAGTGGCGGCGCTTGAAGTCTCCAGTTACAAGGACCTCATCATGCTGGCCATCATGACGGTGCCCTTGGTCGGTATTCTGAGCATTCTGGTGTGGCGCGCACACCGCACAGGTTACATCGACGACATCACCGCCTGGGCTTGCTACTTTGCCATTGTGGTGGTCATTCTGTACCAGCTCTACCAGGTGTTCCGCGTCAACCTGCCCATTCTCAAGCGCGGTGTGCCCGCTGACGACCGCTACCCCTTCAGTTCGGTGGCCGCTCTGAACACCACCTACTTCGCCAACTTCGGTGCCGAACTGGCTGTGGTGTCCATGCTGCCCATGTTCTTCCAGGAAACTTGGGGTTTGTCGGTGGTGGCGGCAGGCATGATTGCGGCCAGCTTTGCTTTCGTGAACCTGTTTGCCCGACCCATGGGTGGCTTGGTGTCTGACAGGTTCGGCAACCGCCGCTTCGTGATGATGGCCTACATGCTGGGCATTGCGCTGGGCTTCTTCCTCATGGGCCTGATGGACAGCAAATGGCCTTTGGTTATTGCTGTGGCCATTACCATCGGGTGCTCTTTCTTTGTGCAGGGTGCTGAAGGTGCAACGTTTGGTATCGTGCCTTCGATCAAGCGCCGCCTGACCGGTCAGATTTCCGGTATGGCGGGAGCTTACGGCAACGTCGGTGCGGTGTTCTACCTGTTCGTGTTCATGTTTGTGGACGCATCCACCTTCTTCTTCATCATTGCGGCCGGTGCTTTCATCAGTTGGCTGGCCTGCTACTTGTGGCTAAAAGAACCGGAGGGCGGTTTCGGCGACGAGTACGTGATTTCTTCGGTGGACAAGGCGATTGCCGAAGAAGCTCTCTACAAAAAGCAAGCGCAGGCCCAGCTGGCCCAGGTCTTCAAAGGCAGCACCAAGGTCGAATTGGTGGACAAGGGCGACGGCGTTGCGGTAACTGCCAACTTTGGCTCTATCGATGAGCTGCGCAGCATGATCCAACAGTTGGAGCAAACAGGCGCTGCACCCAAGGCAGCAAGCTAGGGTCGCGCCAAGAAACCAGGCGCAGGCTACTCCTTAGGGAGTAGGCCTGTCGCCCTGGGCATCGGTCGTTCCATCCCGACAAATCGTTCCTCCGAAGGATGTTCACCGATGCCATGTCGTAGCACAGTATGGAACGGGCGAGCGGTTTGTTTTCAAGACCGCCACACCCCACACTAGAAAGGTTTTAATCATGTCAAGAATTGAAAACTGGAAGCCGGAAGACCCGGTCTTCTGGGAGCAGACTGGTAAGGCTTTGGCCTGGCGCACCTGCGGTATCACCACCTTTTCCCTCATCTTCTCGTTTGCGACTTGGTTCGTCATGAGCGCGGTCGTGGTGCGCATGCCCGCCATTGGCTTTCAGTTCACCACAACGCAGTTGTTCTGGCTGGCAGCAATGCCCGGATTGGCTTCGGGTATTTTGCGTTTGATTCACTCGAACTTCATTCCGGTTTGGGGTACCCGCCCAGTGGTCAGTATTTCGACCATCATCAAGCTGCTTCCCATGATTTGGCTGGGATTTGCCATTCAGGATTTGAGCACCCCGTACATGACCTTCCTAATCATTGCCTTCCTGTGCGGCATGGGTGGTGGTGATTTCTCGTCTTTCATGCCCTCAACCAGCATTTTCTTCCCCAAGCGCTTGCAGGGCTTGGCCATGGGTGTGCAGGCAGGTATTGGTAACTTCGGTATTTCGGTGGTGCAGTTCACTGTGCCATGGATCATCGGTTTCGCTGTTGTTGGCGGTGCCGTAGGTGGCCCGCAGTTGTTTACGCGCGCCAATGTGGTGAACAACGCGATTGAGTTGACCAAGAACGAAGCCGGGGTGGTGATCGATGTGGTCGCGAAGCGCGCCGATCTGGTGCCCTCACTTCAGGTGGAGCGAGATGAAAATGGCAATCTGAAAAATGTCAGCCTGATGGCTGCCGAAGGCGTCAAGTTGTTCGAGTCCAAGGTGCAGCGCGATGCGGCGGGTGCCATTGAATCGGTCAGCTCTGTCAATGGATTGCATCTGGACTTGAGTCGCAATGAGGCTGGTGCCATCACCAATGTGGTGCTGCGCAATGTGGTGCAGCGTCCGCTGTGGTTGCAGAACGCGGCCTTCATCTGGATTCCCTTCTTGGTATTGGCCTTTGTGCTGTGCCTGGTGTTCTTGCGCAGTGTTCAGGTGCCCAGTCGCGGCTTCATGGGGCAGTTCGAGATTTTGAGCAGCCGCAACCGTGCCAACGTCCACACCTGGAACTGCACGATGACCTACATCTGCTCGTTCGCTTCCTTCTCAGGCTTCTCGGCCGCGTTCCCCATGCTCATTCGCACGCTGTATGGCGGTTTTGAAGGCGCCCCCGACCCGCTAGCCTACGCCTACCTGGGCCCGCTGATTGGTGGCCTGGTTCGTGTGGCTACCGGCGGTTTCTTCGACAAAATCGGCGGCAGCAAGGGCATGCACTGGACCACGATGGGGCAGATCGTAGGTGTGGTGTTCCTGATTTTTGGCGGCTACCTCACGCCTACTAGCCTTGAGCAGTTCAGTGGCTTTCTGTACGGCATGCTGTGGATCTTCCTGATGACTGGAATCAACAACGCCGCCACCTTCCGCCAGTACCCCATCGTGTTTGCGTATTCACCTGCCAAGGGTGCGCAAATGTTGGGTTGGACAGGCGCATGGGCCGCATTCGGGCCGTTTGTCTGGAACGCACTCATCGGTACCTCCATTAGCCAGACCGGAACCGTGGTCGCCTTCTTTGCCGGTTGTGCTGTGTTCTACGTGTACTCGCTGTTCATCAACTGGTGGAACTACACCCGCAAGAATGCAGAGCGCTTTGACTACGGCAATGCAGGCGGCACTTGGTGGGATAAGTTGCCCAAGGCCGAGCAGGAACGCATGAAGCGAGTCGATTTGGGCCAAGCCGGCTGATACCGCCCATTTTTAGGAGAACCACATGGACCAGATCGTTCACTACGGTGCCATTGCTTACGGTGTGCTGTTGGTGTTGAGCATGTTTGTTCGCACCGGCGTCACCGAAGCCCTGCGCATCGATGCCCTGTTCATTCCGCAGGCCGGCGAAAAAAGCCGCCCACTCAATTTCATATTGGGATTGCTGATTGCCGGGTATGGCGCCTGGTCCCTGTTTGGCGCCTGATTTCAACACATTGCACTTGTTTCATTCAGAAGGACGCACACCATGAGTCACTTTCTGGACAAACTGACCCATTTCAATTTTCCCAAGGAAACCTTTGCCGGTGGTCATGGTCAAACCACCAACGAAGACCGCACTTGGGAAGATGCTTATCGCAACCGTTGGGCGGCCGACAAAATCGTTCGCTCCACTCACGGCGTGAACTGCACCGGCTCCTGCTCGTGGAAGATCTACGTCAAGGGGGGCATCGTCACTTGGGAAACCCAGCAGACCGACTACCCTCGCACCCGCTGGGACATGCCCAACCACGAACCAAGGGGTTGTGCACGTGGGGCTAGTTACAGCTGGTACCTGTACAGCGCCAATCGCGTGAAGTACCCCATGGTGCGTGGCCGCTTGCTCGAACGTTGGCGTGCAGCCTTGAAAGTGGCGAAATCGCCTGTTGATGCGTGGGCGCTGATTCAGCAAGACCCTGCCGCACGCAAAGATTATCAACAAGTGCGCGGCATGGGTGGTTTTGTGCGTTCCAGCTGGGATGAAGTGAACCAGCTCATTGCTGCAGCCAATGTGTACACCATCAAGCAACACGGCCCCGACCGCGTGATCGGCTTCTCGCCCATTCCGGCGATGAGTATGGTCAGCTACGCGGCTGGTTCCCGCTATTTGTCGCTGATTGGTGGCGTGTGCATGAGTTTCTACGACTGGTACTGTGATCTACCTCCCGCCAGTCCACAGATCTGGGGCGAGCAGACCGATGTGCCCGAGTCGGCCGATTGGTACAACAGCAGCTACATCATTGCATGGGGCTCTAACGTGCCACAAACGCGCACGCCCGATGCCCACTTCTTCACCGAGGTGCGCTACAAAGGCACCAAGACGGTAGCCGTAACCCCAGATTATTCCGAAGTGGCCAAGTTGTCTGACTTGTGGTTGCACCCCAAACAGGGTACCGATGCCGCCTTGGCGATGGCCATGGGCCATGTGGCGTTGAAAGAATTTTATTTCCCCGACAACGGCAAACGCAGCACCTATTTCGACGATTACGCACGCCGCTACACCGACCTGCCTCTGCTGGTCATGCTCAAAGAGCAAACACTGCCCGATGGCAGCACCACCTTGGTGCCCGACCGCTACTTGCGCGCCAGCGACTTCAACGGCAAGCTGGGCCAGGACAACAACCCCGAGTGGAAAACCGTGGCGTTTGACACCGAGGGCCAAGCCGTGCTGCCCAATGGATCGATCGGTTTCCGTTGGGGCCCCGAAGGGCGTGAAGATGCAGGCAAGTGGAACTTGGAAGCCAAAGAAGCCCGTGCGGGCGACGAAGTGAAGCTCAAGCTCTCAGTCATCGAAGATGGCGAACAGGCGCACGAAGTGGTGGATGTTGGCTTCCCCTATTTTGGCGGACAACAAGTGCCGCATTTCCCATCCAATGCTGCCACGGGTGACGTCAATCGCGCCAAAGTTCCGGCCGTCAAACTGCGTTTGGGTAAGGCTGGCGAAGAGCGCTATGCCATGGTTGCCACCGTATTTGATTTGCAAGTGGCGCAGTATGGTATTGACCGAGGCTTGGGCAGTGGTGCCAAGAGCTTTGATGACAACGCTCCTTACACCCCAGCTTGGCAAGAAAGCATTACCGGTGTGCCTCGCGACCAAGTGATTACTGTGGCGCGCCAGTTTGCCGATAACGCCGACAAGACGCATGGCAAGTCCATGGTTATCATCGGTGCGGCCATGAACCACTGGTACCACGCCGACATGAACTACCGTGGTGTGATCAACCTGCTCATGATGTGTGGTTGCATCGGCCAGAGCGGTGGTGGTTGGGCGCACTACGTGGGCCAGGAAAAACTGCGCCCTCAAACCGGGTGGACGGCTTTGGCCTTTGCGCTGGACTGGATACGCCCTCCGCGTCAGCAAAACTCAACCAGCTTTTTCTACGCCCACACCGACCAATGGCGTTACGAAAAACTAGATTTGAAAGAGGTGGTGTCACCGCTGGCAGACAAAGCCAAATACGGTGGCTGCATGATCGACTACAACGTGCGTGCCGAGCGCATGGGGTGGTTGCCCAGTGCGCCACAACTCAAAACCAACCCGCTGCAAGTGGTGAAAGATGCGACCGCGGCTGGCATGGACCCCAAAGACTATTTGGTCAAAGCCTTGCGCGATGGTTCGGTTGAAATGAGCTGTGAAGACCCAGATGCACCGCAAAACTGGCCACGCAACCTGTTTGTCTGGCGTTCAAACTTGTTGGGCTCCAGTGGCAAGGGCCACGAATACTTCTGTAAACATTTGTTGGGCGCCAAAAACGGCGTGCAAGGCAAAGACTTGGGTGCAGACGACGCTCGACCCAAAGAAGTGAAGTGGCACGACAAAGCCCCACAGGGCAAACTCGACTTGTTGGTGACTTTGGACTTCCGCATGTCCACCACCTGTTTGTACTCGGACATCGTTCTGCCCACGGCCAGCTGGTACGAGAAGAACGACCTCAATACCAGTGACATGCACCCCTTCATTCACCCCTTGAGCGCGGCGGTGGACCCGGTTTGGCAGACTAAGAGCGATTGGGAAATCTACAAAGGTTTTGCCAAAGCCTTTAGTGAGGTGTGCGTTGGCCATTTGGGTGTAGAGAAAGAAGTGGTGCTCACCCCCCTGATGCACGACAGCCCAGCCGAGCTGGCTCAGCCCTTTGGTGTGCAAGAGTGGAAAAAAGGCGAGTGCGACCTGATACCTGGCAAAACAGCGCCGCAATTCACGGTGGTGGAACGCGACTACCCCAATGTGTACAAGCGCTTAACCGCGCTGGGGCCCTTGATGAACAAAGTGGGTAACGGTGGCAAGGGTATTGCTTGGAAAACAGAAATTGAAGTCAAACAATTGGGTGAGCTCAATGGTTTGACGCAAGACGCTGGCCCTACCCAAGGCATGCCGAAAATCGTCTCCGATATCGATGCCTGTGAAGTGATTTTGCAATTGGCCCCAGAAACCAACGGGCACGTGGCTGTTAAGGCTTGGGGTGCGCTGAGCAAACAGACGGGTCGCGATCACACCCACCTGGCGCGGCATCGTGAAGACGAGAAAATCCGGTTCCGCGACATCCAGTCGCAGCCGCGCAAGATCATTTCCTCGCCCACTTGGTCGGGGCTTGAGTCGGAGCAAGTCTCCTACAACGCGGGTTACACCAACGTGCACGAGCTGATTCCATGGCGCACCCTGACCGGCCGTCAGCAGTTCTACCAAGATCACCCTTGGATGATTGCATTCGGCGAAGGGTTCAGCAGCTACCGGCCACCCGTTGACTTGAAAACCACCGATGAAATTCAAGGCAAACGCCCGAATGGCAACAAAGAGATTGTGTTGAACTTCATTACGCCACACCAAAAATGGGGCATTCACAGCACGTACAGCGACAACCTGCACATGCTCACGCTCAATCGCGGTGGCACGGTGATTTGGCTCTCGGAAGACGACGCGAAAAGCGCGGGAATCGAAGACAACGACTGGATCGAGTTGTTCAACGTCAACGGTGCAGTCGCTGGGCGAGCGGTGGTCAGCCAGCGTGTGAACAACGGCATGTGCATGATGTATCACTCACAAGAAAAGATCATCAACACTCCGGGCTCCGAAATCACCGGCGTGCGGGGTGGCATTCACAACTCGGTTACGCGCATTGTGACCAAGCCCACCCACATGATTGGTGGCTACGCGCAGCAAAGCTATGGCTTCAACTACTACGGAACCATCGGTACCAACCGCGATGAATTTGTGGTGATTCGGAAAATGAAGAAAGTCGATTGGCTGGATACGCCTGCCGACGATCATCTGGTTCGTGCCTATCAATCGCAGGGCGAGAACCCCTGAGCCCGTGAACGAAAGACAAGGAGTAAAAGCTATGAAAGTACGCGCTCAGATTGGCATGGTTCTCAACCTGGATAAATGCATCGGTTGTCATACCTGCTCAGTGACTTGTAAAAATGTATGGACCAGTCGGCCTGGAGTGGAATACGCGTGGTTCAACAACGTGGAATCCAAACCGGGCATTGGTTACCCCAAAGAGTGGGAAAACCAAGACAAGTGGAATGGTGGCTGGGAACGCAAGGCCGATGGGTCGATTGTGCCCAAACAGGGTGGCAAATGGTCTTTGTTGATGAAGATCTTCGCGAACCCCAACTTGCCGCAGATCGACGACTATTACGAGCCTTTCACTTTCGACTACGACCACCTGCACTCGGCACCCGAGATGAAGCACGCGCCGACCGCACGGCCGCGTTCGCTGATTACCGGTGCACGCATGGAGAAGATAGAATGGGGCCCAAACTGGGAAGAAATTCTGGGTGGAGCATTCGCCAAACGCAGCAAAGATGCCAACTTCGACGGCTTTGAAGCCCGTCAGAAGGCCATGGTGGGGGAGTTCGAAAACACCTTCATGATGTATCTGCCCCGCCTGTGCGAGCACTGCCTCAATCCAGCGTGTGTGGCGTCTTGCCCCAGCGGCTCGATCTACAAGCGTGAAGAAGACGGCATCGTGCTCATCGACCAGGATAAGTGCCGCGGTTGGCGCATGTGCGTGAGTGGTTGCCCCTACAAGAAGATCTACTACAACTGGAAGAGCGGCAAGGCCGAGAAGTGCATCTTCTGCTACCCGCGCATCGAGGCTGGGCAGCCGACGGTGTGTTCCGAGACCTGTGTGGGGCGCATCCGTTACTTGGGTGTGTTGCTCTACGATGCCGATCGCATTGCCGAAGCGGCCAGCGTCCAGCGCGAAACCGATTTGTACCGAGCCCAGTTGGATATTTTCCTAGACCCCAATGACCCGAAAGTCATTGCGCAGGCACGTGCCGACGGCATACCCGACGCTTGGATGGAAGCCGCGCGCAACAGCCCGGTGTACAAAATGGCGGTGGAGTGGAAGGTGGCTTTGCCCTTGCACCCTGAGTACCGCACGTTGCCCATGGTGTGGTATGTGCCACCGTTGTCGCCTATTACGGCGGCCGCCAATGCGGGCGACTTGGGTTTGAACGGTGAAATTCCAGACGTGAGCCAGTTGCGCATTCCGGTGAAGTACTTGGCGAACTTGCTGACGGCGGGCGATAACGTGCCGGTCATTAAAGCTTTGGAGCGGATGTTGGCCATGCGTTCGTATCAGCGAGCCAAGCATGTCGATGGTGTGCACAACCAAAGTGTGTTGGATCAAGTGGGTTTGAGCACGGCGCAGGTCGAGCACATGTATCACGTAATGGCGATTGCCAACTACGAAGACCGTTTCGTTATTCCGAGCACACACCGCGAGTACGCCGAAAACGCGTTCAACGTGCGTGGCGGTTGTGGCTTCAGCTTTGGTAATGGTTGCTCCGAAGGGGTGACAGAAACCAGCCTGTTTGGTAGCGAGAAGAAGCGCACCATTCCCATCAAGGTGGAGGGCTGAGTCATGTGGTTTGCCCAACCCCCTAAAACCATGCGACTGACGTTGCGGGTACTGGCGCACTTGCTGCGTTACCCCGATGCGGACTTGCGTGCCCATTTGACCGAAATGGCCGATGCCCTGCAATCCGAGGCGGCTCTGTCGGCGCAGCGGCAAGAAGAACTGAACGCTCTGCTGATGCGACTCGGTAGCTTGCCTTCTTTGCAGGTGGAGTCAGAGTATGTTGAGCTGTTCGACCGGGGTCGCAGCACTGCTTTGCACCTGTTTGAGCATGTGCATGGCGACAGCCGCGACCGTGGCCCAGCCATGATCGATCTGATCCAAACCTATGAACAGGCGGGTTTGTACTTGGGTGCTGAAGAGTTGCCCGACCACTTGCCCGTGTTGTTGGAATTCGCTTCTACACAACCTCTGCAGCAAGCGCGGGAGTTTTTGGCTGAAACCGCTCACATCGTGCGCGTCATTTTCAGTGCACTGCTCAAGCGCCAAAGCCCATATGCCAGCGTTCTGGCGGCGGTGTTGGAGCTTTCGGGCGAAAAGGCTGAGGCAGTGGCCATTGAACCCGAACCGGAAATCGACGACAGCTGGGCGGAACCCGAGGTGTTTGGCGGTTGCTCTACCCGAGGGCAAGCCAAACCCGGTCAAACCCAACCCATTCGCATTGTGAAGAACACTCTTTCTCAGCCTCTCTTAAATTCCGTATGGGTGGGGGCCGGGGTCAAGGGCGGGCAAAGCCCGGCGGTGCGAACCCTTGACGCCGGCCCCCAACCTCTACGCTATCGGTCTGGCCGATGCGGCACCCTGACGCATCGGCCATGACGCAAAGGAGCGATTCGTATGCATGACAGATTGTTCGAGGCAGCACTTGGCATTGCGCCACCGTGGTTCGTTTCCGGGATTCGCTTTGACCAGGCGAGCAAAGTCCTCACGGTCGCGATCGACTTCAAGCAG
>Ga0194129_10009497_pt1 | contig 10886 bp, 8 predicted proteins | sample TA2KigCa35mmetaG_FD_150862 | JGI IMG/M metagenome (GOLD analysis project Ga0194129, IMG submission 150862) | Freshwater microbial communities from Lake Tanganyika, Tanzania - TA2015038 Kigoma Deep Cast 35m | ecosystem: Environmental > Aquatic > Freshwater > Lake | place: Tanzania: Lake...
GTCCGGTGGGGAGGCGGAGAGGGGGGGGGGCGGGGCGCACTCAGCGCCCTCGGCGGCGCGGGCGCTCTTGGGGGCGGGGCTTGGGCGCGTCGAGGGGCTCGTGCGTCGCCGTGCCCCAGAGGTCGTCGAGGGAGTCGGGGGAATCCAGCTCGTCGGGCTCCGCGCCCACCTCCGCGCCCGCCTCCGCGCCCGCCGCCGCGCCCGCCGCGCCCGCCGCCGCGCCCGCCGCCTCCACGTAAGGCTCCCACAGGTTCGTCTCCGTCACCGCGCGGTAGGAGTCATTGGGGAGGAGGCCGCGCTGCTCAAGGAGCGCGAGCAGGCGGTTGACGCGCGCCGCGTAGGAGCGCGAGAGGCGCTTGCGCTCAAAGAAGGGCTGGTAGAGGCGCGGGCCGGGCAGCATCCGCGTCAGCGCGGCGAGCTCCTCGGGGCGCAGGTCCTGCGCGCGCTTGGCGAAATACCGCTCCGCCGCCTCCTTGAAGCCAAAGACATCCTCGCCGAGCTCGACGATGTTGATGTAGAGCTCTAGGATCTCCGCCTTGGTGAGATTCTGCTCCAAGAACCACGTCAGGCACAGCTCCTCGAGCTTGCGGCTGAGGGTCTTCTTGCGGTGCAGGAACAGGTTGCGCGTGAGCTGCATGGTGAGCGTGGAGCCGCCGCGCGCGAAGCGCCCCTCGCTCAGGTTGCGAATCAGCGAGCCGCGCAGGTGAAACAGGCTGACGCCGCTGTGCTTGTGGAAGCCGCCGTCCTCCTGCGCGATGATGGCCTCCGTGAGCAGCGGCGGCGCCTCGGCGAGGGGCAGCCAGCGCGCGGTCTTGGGGCCCGCCTCGCGGGTGTACACCGTCTCGCCGTCGGGCATCACGAAGGTGGTGGTAAAGGCGTCTCGGAGCGCGGGGAGGTTGATGCGCTCGTTGTAGCCGATCACCTTGAGGCGCTTGAGGTCGGCGGTCACCTGCAGCTCCGTGGCCTCGAGGTCGCTCATGTCGACGCGCAGGCGCCCGCTGAGCGCGAGGGGTCCCTTGAGCGTGAGGGGCTGCAGGTTGGGCAGGAGCCCCGGTGGCAGCGATGTAGCGAAGGCCTGGCCCTCGATGCGGTCCATCTTCACGCTCGCCTCGAGGCGCGGCAGGGGGTCGCGCTGGTCCCACTCCGCGCTCACGTCCGCGCGAATCTGCCCTAGGCGCGCCACGCCTCGCCGCGCATAGGCGCGCAGGCGCTCTGGCGCCCCCGGCGTCCACTCGGCGCCCAGGACGCCGCGCGCGCTCACGTCGAGGGGCCCGACGGGGCCCTCGGCGAGCGCCTCGTGCTCTACCACCAGCGCGCGCGCGCCCACCTCGCCCTCCGCCTCCACCTCTCCGTCGCGCCAGCGGGCGCGCAGGCGCACGTCAGCGGAGATGTAGCCCCGCGCGCGCGGCGTGAGCGCCTCGGCGGGGAGGTCGCGCAGGGCGGTCCGCAGGTCGCCGCCCTCCGGCGACACCTGCCCGCGCGCGCTCACCGCCCCCCCCCCAGGGAACTTGAGCGTCACGTCCACGGGGCGCGCCCCCTCGGCGCTCGCCAGGAGGCCGAGCGAGACGTCCACCTTCACGTGCGAGAACGGCAGGCGCCCGAGGAGCGCGCCGCTCGACGCTAGCTGAAATCCCTGCAGGTAGAGCGTGGGCGTGGGCGCCGACCGCCACGCCACCTCCTGCCCCGACACCTGCAGGCGCGGGCTGAGGGCGTAGGTGACGCCCCGCTCGCAGGTGACGCGCGCCGCCTCGAGGGTGGCGTTGACGCCGCAGCGCCCCGTGGCGGGGGCGTCGCCCTGCCAGGTGGCGGCGAGGCCCGCGGGCGTGAGCTGCAGGCGCACCTGCGAGAGCGCCAGCCGCCCGCGCGCGCCCCGCACCTCCCCACGCGCCACGTCCACCGCGGGGAGGGCGGCGAGGGCGGCGGCGGCGCGCCCGAGCAGGTCTCGCAGGCGCGCGCTGAGCGCCTCAGCGCCGAGCCCCCCGGGGCCCAGCTCCCCAGCGCCCAGCCCAGCGCCCAGCCCAGCGCCCAGCCCAGCGCCCAGCCCAGCGCCCAGCCCAGCGCCCAGCTCAGCGCCCAGCGCGCCCTGCCCCGCTGCGGGGGCGCGCGTGGGGTCCACCGCGCGCAGGACCGGCAGCCCCTGCGCGTTGCGCTCCACGGGGGGCGGCGGGGCGCCCTTGAGGCGCGCGGCGATTCGCGCCGCGCGCTCCCGCAGCGCCGCGAGCGCCCCTGGGAGGTCGTCGCCCTCGAGCGACAGGACGGGGCGGTCGAGGTAGAGGGCCTGCGCGCGCGGAGCGAGTCGAAGGAGCGAGTCGGGCTCGAGGCGGACCTCGACGGCGTCCACCGTCACCCACTCATCGAGGCCCACGCGGAGGCCATAGAGGCGGACGGTGTTGAGGTCCACGAGCTGCGCGCGCTCACACGAGAGGGCGAGGCCCGCGCGGCGGCCCGCGCGGTCGAGGGCGTAGCGCGCCGCGCGCGCCACGAGGTGATCGCGGGCGAGGTAGCCCGCCGCCCCGAGCAGGCACACGAGGCCCGAGAGCAGGAGCAGGCGGCGCCGCATCACCCCACCGCGCTCAGAGAGGCTTCCGGACGATGATCTCCACCATCACCCAGCCCTCCTTGGGCTGCGTTGCGGCGGCGCCCTCCGGGAGCGGCGCGTCGCCGCGCGGGCGCACGCGCACGCGCTCCTCGGGCACGCCGAGCGCCACGAGCGCCCGCTTGATCACCTGCCCGCGCGCCTTGCTGCCCTCGCGCGGGTCGGCGCAGCCGTGGCAGGTGGCGTGGACGCGCACCGACACCGCCTCCGCCTTGAGGCGGGCGGCGAGGCGCGCGAGGTAGTCGCTCGAGACCTTGTTCACGAGGGTGTTCTGCTTGGCGCGCGCCCCAAAGACCAAGTCCGGCGCGAGGCCCATCAGCGCCGCCGTCTCCGCGCTCACCGCGTCGGGGCAGCCGTCGGCGTCCTCGAGGCCGTTGCGCGTCTCGGGCTGCTCAGCGCACTTGTCGTCCTCATCAAAGATCCCGTCGCCGTCCTTGTCGCCGTCGGGGCAGCCGTCGTCGTCCTTAAAGCCGTTGCGCGTCTCCGCGGCGTCGGGGCACTTGTCCTCGGCGTCCTTGAGGCCATCTTGGTCGTTGTCGGGGTCGGGGCAGCCGTCGCCGTCCTCAAAGCCGTCCTTGTCCTCGGCCTCGCCCGCGCACTTGTCATCGAGGTTGGAGACGCCGTCCTTGTCGTCATCCACGTCTGGGCAGCCGTCCTCGTCGCGGTCCTCGTCCTTGTCCTCGGCGTCGAGGGGGCACTTGTCGTCAACGTCCTTGACGCCGTCTTTGTCGTTGTCGGGGTCGGGGCAGCCGTCGCCGTCCTCAAACGAGTCGAGGTCCTCGGGCTGCGTCGGGCAGGGGTCCGCGGAGTTCTTGACCCCATCGCCGTCGATGTCGCGCTCGCCGCCGAGCGAGTAGCTGAGCCCCACGGTGCCCGAGAAGTGCTCATAGGGCTCCTGGTAGAGGTTGGCGTCCGCCATCCACATGCCCAGCCCCGCGCGCAGCGCGAGGTCATCGGTGAGGAAGTAGCGCACGCCGAGACTCACGTTGAGGTTGAGCGACACGTCCGTCGAGGCCCCCGCCGCCCGCTGCGCCACGAGCCACCCGGCGCCCACGCCAAAGAAGGGCGTGAAGCGGTGCGGCGACAGATTTATCAGCGCGCTCACGGCGCCCTGCTGGAGCGTCGTGTCCCGAAACGCCCCCTGCGCCCCCAGCGACGTCACCTCATCCGCCGCGCGCACCGCGGTGAAGACCCACGAGTGCTGCACGTCGAGCGAGAGGAGGCGGTTAAGGTTGTAGGCGGCGTGCAGGCCGGCGGTGCTGGCGCTCTCGACGTTGCGCGAGCCCTGCCAGAAACCCCCAAAGGCGCCGAGTTCGACCCCTCCGGGGCGCACCTCCGCGCGGGAGGCGCGCGGGGCGGCGCAGGTGAGCGCGAGGGCAGAGGCGACGAGCGCGCCGGCGCGCAGGGCGCGGGCGGGGCGGGGTGGGTGGCTCACGGGGGACTCCTCTCTCAGGGGGGGCGGGCGCGAGCGCAGAGGATGCGGCAGGGGGGCGCGGGAGTCAAGGGGGCGCGGGCGGGAGCCAGCGCGGCGGCAGGGGGCCGCTGAGGCGCTCAAAGCCGCTCGTGCGCACCACCGCGCCCCCCGCCACCAGCCAGAGCGCCTCCACGCCCTCCAGCCCCTCCGCCACCTCGAGGCCCTCCACGGGGCCGAGCACAAAGAGGCCCGTGGCGAGGGCGTCGGCGAGGGTGGCGTCGCGCGCGAGCACCGTGATCGAGGCCACGCCCTGCGCGGGATAGCCCACGCGGAGGTCGAGGATGTGGTGGTAGCGCGCCCCGTCCACCTCAAAGAAGCGCTCATAGTCGCCGCTCGTGGCCACCGACCACCCGGCGGGCGCCTCGAGCGACGCCCACAGCCCCTCCGCGCGCGGGTGCTGAATCCCCACCACCCACGCCGCGCCGCCGGGGGCGCGCCCCTCCACCTGCAGGTCCCCCCCGCCGTCCACCAAGAAGCCCTCAAAGCCGAGGCGGCGGAGGAGGCGCGCCGCCGAGCCGATCGCGTAGCCCTTACCGATGCCGCCGAGGTCCACCCGCGCCCCCGGCTCAAGGCGCGCCACGCAGCCCTCCGCCTCCGTGGTGCGCGCGCCGAGCTCCGCCCACAGCCCGTGCCCCGCCGGCAGCGCGCTCAGCCAGAGCGGGCGCGGCGGCAGGGCGCCGAGGAGCGCGCCGAGCGCCTCGCCGCGCGGCGAGCGGCCCGGGGGCGGCGCGAGGGCGAGGGGGTCGCGGGGGCGCGCGGCGGGGGTGACGTGCAGGCGCTTCGCCCCCACGAGGGCGAGGCGGCGCCGCACCTCGTCGTGCGCGGGCACGACGCCCGCCTTGAGGTCCCACAGCCCCTTGAGCGCCGCCCAGGTGACGTCAAAGGCGCCGCGCGTGAGCGCCGTGACGCGCTTGGACTCTAAGAGGAGCCAGCACGTCTCCTCGGAGAGCGGCGTGGGGCGCCCCTCGGCGCGGTTGAGGCGCTCGAGCTCCGAGGTGTCGATCCAGGTGCTCAGGCGGCGCTCCACGCGCGTCACCTCCCCGAGGGCGAGCGCCGCCGCCCGCCCCGCCGCCTCGCGCCCCGCCGCGCGGCGCGGCAGGGTGAAGGAGTAGGTGGTGCCCATCGCGCGCGCGTCGAAGCGCTCGAGCGTCACGGGGTCCCCCTCCCCCCCCTCGAGCGCCTGCGCCCCGAGCGCCCCGAGGGGGTCCAGCGCCGCCTCCCTCTCCTCCCCCGCCCCGCCCCGGCAGGCGCAGAGCGCGAGCAGGAGCGCTAGATGGAGCGCCGCAGAGCGCGTCAGCGCGCTGGCGCTCACCCCCCGCGCCTCACTTGAGGAGGCTGGCGAAGGCGCTAAAGGCGCCGCGGCGCGAGAAGTCTGCGCTCTCGGCGCGCTCCTCGGCCTTGTAGCTCTTGAAGGCCACCTCGTCGGCGTGCGAGGTGAGGGCCTTGATGGAGAGGCGGACGCGGCTGCGCTTGGCGTCGACGCTCAGCACCTTGGCCTCCACGTCCTGGTCCACCTTGAACGAGTCGCCGAGGTTGGCGCCGCGCGCCGTGTTGGTCTCGCCGGCGGGGATGAAGCCCGAGTACTGCCCGCCCACGAACACGCCCACGCCCTGCGGCACCACCTCGGTCACCTTGACGGTGATGACGGCGCCCTCGGCGAGCTCAAAGCTGAGGGGCTTGCGGGTCTCGGCGACCTCCGCCGTCATCAGGCGGATGCGGCGGCGGTCAGGGCCGCGCTCACCGCGCTCGCCGCGCTCGCCGCGCTCCGCGCGCTCGCCGCGCACGATCTCCTCCACGACGAGCTCCACCTCCTGGCCCTCCGCGAGCTTCTCAGAGGCGTGCTTGATGCGGGTGAGGCTGATGGAGCCCACGTGCAGGAAGCCCTCCACGTCGTCGGCGAGCTGCACAATGGCGCCCGCCTCGATGAGGCGCGTCACGACGCCCTTCACCACGGCGCCCGCCGGGTTGGCGGCCACGTAGACGTCCCAGGGGTCGGGCGTGAGGGCGCGGAGGCTCAGCGAGAGGCGGTTGCGCTCGCCGTCCACGGAGAGCACCTTGACCTCCACCGCCTGCCCCACCTTCACCACATCCGAGGCCTTCTCCACGCGCTTGTGGCTCAGCTCGCTCATGGGCACCAAGCCCTCCACCTTGTCGTCGACCTTGACGAACACGCCGAAGTCCTTGATCTGCGACACCTTACCCGAGAGCACGGCGCCGATCTCAAAGCGCGAGGTGAGCTCCGCGCCGGCGCGGCGGCGCTCCTCCTCGAGGAGGGCGAGGCGGGAGAGGGTGACGCGGGGCGAGCCGTCGTTGTTCTTGCTCACCTCCTTGACGAGGAACTCATACGACTGCCCCACGGCGCGGCGCGAGGGGCGCTCCTGGCGGGCGTCGAACTCGCTGAGGGGGCAGTAGGCGCGGAGGTTGCTCACGCGCACCTCATAGCCGCCGCGGCCGCGGCTGGTGATGCTGGTGATGAGGCCCTGCACCGCCGTCTGCGCCGCCACCGCCGCCTCGAGGGCCGCCACCACCGTCGCCTCGTCCACGAACTTGCGGCTCAGCTCAACGCCGTTGTGCACGCTCAGCACCTTGGCCTCGATGGTGTCGCCGAGCTTGGCGGGCGCGTCAGAGGCGCTGAACTCGGACATGTCGATGCGCGCGCCGCCGAGGCCATGGAGGCTCACAAAGACCAGCGAGCCCACGATGTTGTCGATGGTGCCCGTGACGAGGGTGCCCACGGCGGGGTTGGCGGCCTTCTCGGTGGGGGTCTCGTGTGTAAGGTTCTGAGAGTCCATTGCGATCGCTCCTCGCCGTTGGCTTGGCGTCTGTCGGGGTGTGTGCGGGCTCAAGGCCCCCGCGGCGCCCCTCTCGGCGACGGATCGCTGTCTTGAGCGAATCGCGGAATCTGCGGAGAGGGCGGGGGGCGAAGCGACGGCATCTTAGTCACGAGGCACCACAAAAGCAAGCGCCGCGAGCGCGGCGCGCTTGATTCTTGAGCATCTTACGAGTAGGCGCCCCCACACGAGCGCAGAGCAGGGCAGAGCAGAGACATGAACGACCTCAAGCGACCCGAGCGCCCCCCTGTGCGGGTGAGCGCAGTGCAGTTCCGCGGACGGCGGGACAGCGTCGAGGAGCGGCGCGCCGCCCTCGTCACCCACGTGCGGCGCGCCCTCGAGGGGGGCGCGCGCCTCGTGGTCGCGCCGGAGCTGTGCTGCACGGGCTACATCTTTCGAGACGACGGCGACGCGCGCTACTACGCCGAGGGCGCCGCGGGCCCGCTCGCCGCCGCCCTCGCCCCCCTCGCCGCCGCCCACGGCGCTTGGGTGGTGGCGGGGGTCATCGAGGGGGCGCGCGACGGCGGCCCCCTCTACAACAGCGCTCTGCTCGCCGCCCCCAGCGGCGAGGTGAGTTTTTACCGCAAGCGCCTGCTCTACGACGAGGACACGCGCTGGGCGCGCGCCGGCGAGCGCCCCGACGGGCTCGACCCCTATCCGCTCTTTGCGGTGGACGGGCGCCGCGCCACCGTGGGCATCTGCATGGACCTCAACGACGAGCGCTTTGTGTCGTTCTGCCGGCGGCAGCGCGTGGAGCTGATCGCGTTCCCCACCAACTGGGTGAACGAGGGGCTCTCGGTCGCCGACTACTGGGCCTGGCGCCTCGCGGGGTGCGCCGCCACGCTCGTCGCCGCCAACTCCTTTGGGGTTGAGCGGCAGTGGGGGCGCGCGGTGAGCTTTAGCGGCCACAGCGCCATCCTCAACGCCTCCTCCCTCGACCTGCTCGCCCTCGCCCCTCGGCGCGGCGACGGGCTCCTGACGGCGGACGTGCGCTGAGCTAGCGCTGCCCTAGTCCGCCCCCGACAAGAGCACCGTCAGCCCCTGCGAGAGCACCGCGCGCTTCATGGGCGCCTCCTCCGGCAGCGACAGGCGCGCCGGGCCGCTCTCCATAAAGCGCTCCATGGCGCGCATCGCCGCCTCATCAAAGAACCCATTGCCGCTCTTGGTCACCCAGCGCGGCGTCCCCACCACCTTGCCCTTGGCGTTGAGCTTGATGTAGATGTGCGCGGTGAGGCGCTCGAGGTCGCGCTTGGAGATGGTGGCGGGGGGGGTGAACTGGCGCTGGATGAGCGCGCTGACGCGGCTCACGTAGAGGCTCATCTCGCGGTCCCCCTGCCACTGCGTGGAGGTGCCCTCCGCGTGCCCGCGCGCGTCCCCGCGCCGGGGGCCGCGGTCGGCGCGGGGGTCGTCCTTGCTTGGACCAAACAGCGAGTCGAGCGTCACCTTGGGCTTCTTGAGGTCGGGCTTCTTGGGCTCTGGCTTCTTGGGCTCTGGGCGCTTGGGCTCTGGGGTGGGCTCGGGCTTCTTGGGCTCCGGGGGCTTGGGCTCGGGCTTCTTGGGCTCCGGCGTCACCTCGCGCGAGAGACTCACCGCGTCCGCGCTCGGCGGCGGCGGGGGGGGCGGCGCCACGATGCGCGGCACCGCCTGCGGCGGCGGCGGCTCGCCGAGCGCCGTGAGCGCCACCCACTCCACCGCCTCGCTGGGCGGCGGCGCCTCCTCGAGGCCGAGCAGCGAGCCCCCAAAGAGGACCCAGCACGCCAGCGCGTTGCCGAGCAGGCTCACGCCGACACCCGAGAGGCGCGCGCCGGCGGAGGGGCGGTCGAGGGCGGCGGCGACGCCGTAGCGCCCGCCCGCCCGCCCGCCCGCCCACCCCCGCGCCGCCCCCCCCGCCGAATCAGGAGGCGCGCTCACGGCTTGGGGGCCTCAGGCGGGTTGGTCACCATGCCCACCTTGGTGAAGCCGGCGCCCTTGACGCGCGCCATCACGTCCACCACGAAGCCATACGGCAGGCTGCGGTCGGCGAGGAAGTAGAGCGGCTGCCCCGGCTCGAGGCGCTGATTCTTCTCAAGGCGCGGGACGAGCGCGTCGAGGCAGGCGCCCTGCTGGGGCGGCGCGGCGGGCGGGCACTGCGCGAGCGTCGAGGGGCCCTCGCCGAGGTCGAGCATCACGCTAAAATCGGGACTCAGGTACACCACCGCCTTGAGGTCCCCGCGCTGCACCGGCTTGGCGTCGGTGGACGGCAGGTCCACCTCCACCTTCCGCTGCGCCACCTCCTCGGTGATGATCGGGGTCGCCACCATAAAGACCACCAAGAGCACCAGCATCACGTCCACGAGGGGCGTGATGTTGATCTCGCCGATCGCCTCGTCGCCCCCCTCTCCTTTAAAGGCCATCTCTGCGTCTCCCGCGCCCCTCAGTCGAGGTTGCGCTTGATCAAGTTGAGCAGGTCGCTGCTAAAGGTCTCCATGTCGGACGAGAGGACCCTGATCTTGCTCATAAAGAGGTTGTAGCCAAAGACGGCCGGGATCGCGGCGAACAGGCCCACGGCGGTGGCGATGAGCGCCTCGGCGATGGGCGGCGCCACCGTGGCGAGGGAGGCGTTGCCCTCCTGCGCGATGCTGAGGAAGGCGTCCATGATGCCCCACACGGTGCCAAAGAGCCCAATAAAGGGCGCGAGGCTGGCGATGGTGGCGAGGTAGGGCGTGGTCTCAAGGAGGCGGACTCGCTGGGCGCCCTGCTCGCGGGTGAGGGCGCGCGCGATGAGGTCGAGGTCGCCGGCGTCGCGCGTGTCGCGCTCGCGCCGGCGCTGCTTGACGCGGTCGAGCTCGATGGTGGCCTTGTTGAAGCACTGCGCCACGGGGCTCATCTGAAACTCGGGGAGGCGCTCGCGCACCTTGCTGATCTGGTCCGCCTCCCAGAAGGCCGTGAGGAAGGCGCGCGTGTGCGCCTCGGCGGCGTTCAGCTGACGGAGCTTCATGATGATGACGTACCCCCCGTAGCACGACATGAAGATCAGCAGGGTGAGCACGAGCTTCACCACCCACCCCGCCTCCTTGAGCAGGCTCATGATGCTCAGGTCGGTCTGTGGGGTGAGGGTGACGAGGTAGACGAGGGACTCTTCCATAGGACTCTTGTGTTCGTTCTGAGGTCTGCGGGGGAGCGGAGGGCGCCGCGGGGGGCGGAGAGCGCCGCTAGAGGCGCGTGAGGTAGCCGTGCTCGAGGAGGTGCAGGAGCGCCTGGATGCCCTCGCGCTCGCCCTGCGGGTGGAAATCCACCGCCGCGCGCAGGGTGTGGCTGTTCATGCACATCTGAAAGAGGTTGAGGAGGTCAGGCGAAAGCGCGGCGAGGGGGGCGTTGAGGGGGGTGGGCACCGCCAGGCGCGAGTCGAGGGGCGGCAGCTTGGCCCGCAGCGCCTTGAGCTCCGCGCAGCTGTGGCGGATTCGCTCCATCAGACTCCGGCTGTCCTCGTTGAGCTCCCCCTCAAAGGAGGGGAGGGCGTTGAGACTCTTGACCTTAAAGCGCCCCTGCGCCCACCCGCACACCCGCGTGAGGCTCTGGTGGGGGTGGAGCGGGTGATCGGAGAAGTGCCCGGGGTCCTCAAAGGACGCGAAGTAGATGTGCCCACCCCTAAAGTAGACGCTGCCCTCGCGGTCATCGGGGTCAGAGACGGCGAGCACGCCGTCATGGCGCCGCTCCACCAAGCGCTCCACGAGGGAGAGCACGTCGGGGGCGTCCACGGAGGGGAAGGCGCCCGCCTCGGGCTTGGGGCGCGGCGCCTGCCGCCCGAGGGCGTTCACGCCGGCCCCGCTCCCCACGCCGCCCCCCTGCGTCATCCCTTGCGTCATCCCCTGCGTTATCCCCTGCGTCATCCCCTGCGCCCCCATGGGCGCGGCGGGGGCGTAGGGCTGCGCGGGGGGCTGCTGGTAGGGGGGGCGCTGCGGGCTGGGGGCGTAGGGGGGGGTCTGCGCGGCGGGCGGCGGGGCGG
>Ga0194129_10009500_pt1 | contig 10884 bp, 10 predicted proteins | sample TA2KigCa35mmetaG_FD_150862 | JGI IMG/M metagenome (GOLD analysis project Ga0194129, IMG submission 150862) | Freshwater microbial communities from Lake Tanganyika, Tanzania - TA2015038 Kigoma Deep Cast 35m | ecosystem: Environmental > Aquatic > Freshwater > Lake | place: Tanzania: Lake...
AGATCCCCAAAGTAAAATCCACGAAAGTTACTTGGAATTATGGCTTCCAGTGCTGGCCATAATATGTTTATTTTGGCATACAAATCGCTGCGGTCAGCACCACGGTTGATATCATACTGCTGGAATGCCTGGGCACTGGTCACACGGCCGCTACCATCTTTCTTTGCAAACATGTGTTTGTCTGTGACCATGAGTTCACCGTCTACATTGCGGCCAAATACCAGAGCTGGAAAACCGTCCCACTTGATAGTGGTCAGTTCACGTCCAGATGTCATCTGAACAATCTTGGCCACTTCTTTTCTAGCCCCTGGTATGCCATCTGTCCAGACCGCATCTTCAGGATGTGGTATATCTTCTTTGAGAATCGTCGCAGCAGGCGCAGCAAATACTTCAGTTATCTTCATCGGAAATATCCTCGCACCCTTTCCAGGCCTTGTAGTATTTTTTGTTTGTCGTTTTCTGCACGAGCCATGGCAGCCGGAGTTTGTGCTTTGTCACGTTTTTTGCCCTGTACATCTATCATGGCTTTTTCTTGATACCGCTGCCAAAATTTATTTAAGAAATCATCTGCACTGGCAAACGGTTTTAGATCACCGCTGCCAAACATACCATTGGCTTCTGCACTGGCGGCAAATGCTTTGACTCCTTTTACCATGTTTTCAATGCTCACTTGCTCTATGCGCACACCACCATAGGTTTTGAGTGCAGGCACCATGCGCGGCTTTTCTATGCCCTGTTGTTGTGCCAGATATCTAAATGTGTCCAGTATGAATGTTTCTGGATTGGTTGTAACTGTGACGATCTGGGTGTCTTTTTGTTTGCTGAATGGCACACGTTCATTGTCAATCACTTTGAGCTGCACACCTGCATGTTGTACGCTCATGTCTAGCAGTTCACCAAACACACTCCACATGTTGCCAAACAGTAAACCTTTGGTACCGCGTTCGGGCGTGACTCTGGTGGCGCCCCACTTGCTCATGCCGGGCTCGTGCCACATGAAATCAACTTGTACAAAAGCATCCTTGCCAATGGCGATAATAGGATGTCCTGGTTTACTTTCTGTGGACAACACATACGCAGGATTAGTTTCTTTCACAAACTCGTCGGCCAATCGATTCCAAAAACTAGTGAACTGACCGTACGTTAATCCTTCAACAGGAGGTGCTATCATCTGCAGGTCCACATCACCATAGACTTTTTCTGGATCATCTTTAGCATCTTGAGCATGATAAGCACTGCTGCCTGTAGGACGGCCCATTTGTACCGGACCTTGGCCCTGTGGTGCTAGCCAAGCATTGAAATCTGTCACAAACTGTTGAACCACTGCCAAAGAAGATTTTACCACATTGGGTGTTATCACAGTGCCTTGAGTAGCTGTGGTATCCCAACCACCTTCTCGAACACTTTCTCCGCCGTCACCACCATCACTGCTGTAGCCGTATGAGCCAAAGCCAGGAAACCAATAACCACTATAGGCAAATTTAGATTTCTTGTGGCGCTTTTCGCTGACAAAGTGTTTAGATTTCATTATCTCACCAGTAGAGTTTGCATGGCGCGAAACCAACTGGGAGATCCTTCTTCTAGTTTTTTAGGTAGCATGATGAGACCTTTAACCTCGTCTTCACGGGCTTGTGCTAATTTCTCATCTTTCTTAGGATCATTTTCCAGTGCTCGCAGAATACTTTTAACACTGTTGAGATCATCACCGGTGGCTCGAGGGTTGAGCAGTATCTTGGCCACGCTGTCACGGTCTCTTGCTACCACAGTGTTATCGTCACGACGCAGCAGTTTGGCACCAAAGGCATCAAATTTCAAGCCCAGTGCCTTGCCAATACTGTTCATTAGAATAAAGATACTTTGTCCTTTGAATTCAGGATCATTGTAACTGCCGCGAGGCCCGTGCTGATGATAAGGTGCAACCAAGGCAGCATCATTGATGACCATTACATCAACTTGAGCCATGGCATCCTTGTAGGGCACACCTATGTGTACATTGTTGCCCTTGGTCACACTGTCAAAGCCTTTGGCACGGAAAAAATTTTCCAATGCCTTTTTACCTGCCTTCACCGGTTCTTTTTCGTCCTGAGTTTGAAACAGAGCAACAACATCTTCTGCTTCAATCATGACATCAATGTCACCGCTTTCAACCTTGTAGCCTGCACTGCCAATGTCTATCTGCATACGTTTTACCAATGCAGGGGGCAGTGCTGATCGTACTTCATCAACAACCTTGGCAACATCCTTTTTGGCTACAGGAATACTGCTGGGAATGGCGTTTCCGCCTTCTTTCAATTTAATCACTTTAACGCATCCAAAACAAAGTTTTCAAATTCTCTTGCAAGTTTTACATTAGCACTCTCGCGAATATATTTGCCGCCGTAGATACGAGTGGCAGACTCTGCTTGCTGCATGGCTCTGGCCGAACTCATGTCACGATTGACTCTTACTGGGGCATCTGCGGCTTGTGAAACCATTTTATCAAACTTCTCACGCTCGGCTGGTGTAGGCGCTCCAGGATTATTAGCCACCACCTTGCTTGGTCCAAGCGGTTTGCTGGTTGGAGCAGTGTCTGTGGTTGGAGTACCTCGTTTGGTTTTCTTAACTCGTGTTACAATGTCTGCGGCTTTCTCGCGTTGCTTGCCTGTACTCATGCCACGGAATTGTGCCATCTTTTCTTTATAGGCAGTAGGCGCACTACGCTGAAGCACACTGAGAGCAGTGTCAATGATAGTGATCAAATCGTCAGCATACGCAGGCCCAGTCATACGAGCTAACTGTGGCAAAATCATGCTAGTGGCACTAGCGATCTGTCCATCGCCTTGTGCTCCACCTGTTGTAGTGCCCCCCGGTGTACTGCTTTGCATTCCGCCCGAGGTTGTTGTAGTGGTTGTTGTGCCACTTCCTGCTCCTGCACCACCTGCGCCAGCGTCAGTACTGCTTATGCTGGCAGACATGTCAGGTGTGCCATTGGCAAAGAATCTCACATTGCCTTTATCGTCGCGATTGTATGGATCAATAGCATCTGCACCACCTGCTGCCCCTTGAGCTGAGGCAGGCGCATCTAATTTAGGTGCAGGGAAGTTAAGCTGTGTGAACAGTTGTTTAATAACCTCCGGTGGCACTTTTCTGCCAACCAAAAACTTTGCAACTTCGTCACTGTCAGTTGGTGATCCTGCATCCTGCCAATGGCGTAATAGGCCATTTAGAGTCACCTTGGTCGTTGCTTCGCGCCAGGTGTCTCCGGCCCAATTGCTAAATCTTTTTAGTCCACCTTCTATGCCGCGCATCATTGAGCCGCCTAGTGGCCCTTTGCCTTTGGTTTTGAATTTGCCTTCGGGGTCAGCAGCCAAGTAAGGCATGGTATTACCAGCAGGTGCTGCTCCGCCAGGCAACCCGCCCAGTGGTCCAGCTGTGGTGCTGGTATTGGCGGCCGATGTTCTCGCATTCTTGGCCATGGCCGCAGGATCGTTAGCATTGGCAGGCCGGCTGCGCACTGTGCCGCCTTGTTGGTCACGATCTAGATCAGCTTGGGTCCTTCCTCTTTCTGCATTGGTAGCTACCGTACCGGTGTCGTAACTGCCAGGTTCCGGAGTAGAGGCAGCGATGTCTGCTGCCGCAGCCGGATTGGATTGTGCAAATTGTTGGGCTGTTTGCCCTTTGCGTCCTGCTGCCTGGCCCATGGCCCGGCTGCGTTCGCGACCGATGTTGTTGCGACGTCTTTCATCAATGACGAATTCATGCAATCGCTCTAGGTTGGCAAACACTGTGCGAACTCCAGCTTCGTTCAATTGAATGCTACGACCGCCACGACCAAGACTTTCGTTTAGTGCCCACTTGCGCACCGTGTCTTGACGATCAACCAGCTGTGCAACAGGCGCAGTAATTATATCAAATCCTTCTAGGATACCACGACCTGCTTTGATCTTGATAGATTCTGTACGTATAGTTTTGGCATTAAACGGGTCTGATTGGGGTGGTGCTGGTGCTGGTGCTGGTGCTGGTCTAATGTTAGGATCTTTGCCAGTGAGATTTACATCATCCGGGCCTCCTTGTGCTGAAGGTGCCGGCGTCTGTGCTGAAGGTGCAGAGCTAGCAGCAGTTTTGGCCTTGGCTGCGGCAGCATCTGCTGCAATACGTTTGGCTGCCATGCCCTGGTCCGAACCATATTGACCCGCATCCATTTTGTTCTGAATGTTTTGCGCCGTCATGGCATTGTCACCGGTGTATGGTCCTTTGTAGGCAGCGGCATCTATATTCTTGGGCAGGATGATTTCTTCGCCGGGATTTAGTAGATTGGGGTTACCACCAGAGCCAAACTTGCCAGGATTAAGTTTAGCCAACTCGTCAGGATTGACCTTGAACTTGGCACTGATACCTGACATAGTGTCACCCTGCTTGGCCACATAGGTTTGTGTTTCGCCGCCAGGAGGAACTACATTGTCAGGCCCAGGAGGAATTACATTGTCAGGCCCAGGAGGAACTACATTGTCAGGCCCAGGAGGGTTCACGTCTGGCTTGAAGGGATTTATTTTGTTTGGGTCGATGTTCTGCACAGTGTCTACTGCGGTATCGATTCCTTGTGCGGCTGCATCTGCTGCGCCTGCCAAGGCCTTGGCTCCTAATGCAGCACCCACTGGACGAGTGGCACGCCCTGCGGCAGTGCTAAACTGCTCGCCTTGCATGAGTCCGTCGATCATTTTTATCGCGCCTAAAGCCAGCACTGGCGCTGCGCCACTGGTCAACAGGCCTGTGAGCACACCTGCCACTCCCCAGAAAAAATTACTGGTAGTAGGATAACGTTGTACTGTTTGTTTGTAGGTGTCCAGCGCCCGTAGCACACGAGAGCCGTCTGGACTCTTGCCCATGCTCTGTCCCGCCATCTGTTTGAGTTCATCAAACTTGGCATCAACGCCTTTGATCACAGTTGTATTCTGCAGGGCTTGGCCTAGAGATTTTATCTTGTTGCCCAAGGCTCCAGCTAGCTCGCCTGCTCGTCCCAATACCGTGCGGTTCTGACCACCTGTGGTCATGGCTTCTTCTGCGCCTTTGAACAGGTTGTGAATGTTGCTTCTGTTGAGAGATTTGCCTTCTGTGAGTTTGTTAAGTTCACGCACCAATGCCACTGCTTCGTGGTATAGTGGGTGGGTCTGTATATCTAGATCGTTATTGTTTGTTAGGTGTTGAAGTTTCACTGCGCATTCTCCGTATGCCCCTAATGAATTTGTTAGGGTCCTGCGCTCGAATGCTGTTTAACAGCCTGCGTTCTAGCTCAGACGCCACATCCTCATCATAGGATTCTCTAATGGTATTAATAAGATTAATGGCGCCTTGTATCACATGGTCAGCACGACTCTCCAGCACATTTTCCTTGTCCTTTTCAACAAAGTAGCTGTCGAGTTCTTCCAGTATGCTACGGGTTTTTTTAAGCACCCCAAGACTCCATTTCTCTATTATTTATTGCAAGTGCATTTAGAGTTTGGCTTATCTTGCTTGGGCTTTGATGCCAGCTAGCATGCTTTTTAACTTGTTTGAACCCAGTTCAGCTTGTACCGAAGCAGTTGATTCAGCAGCTTCGGGCTCCACAGTGCTCTTGGTTTTGATTTGATTCATGATGTTCATGGCCTGTGGACGATGCGAATCCCCTTGTTGATCCTCGGGCAAGTCTGTGATACGCAAACTTTCCATATTGTATTCTAGATCAACCTTTTGTCCAACACCACTGCTGCTACGAGTTTTCATCAACTGTATTTGATAGCGGCCGCGCTCTTTCATGGCTCTTGAAGTAAAGATACCAAACACATTATCTGCTGTGTTAATTTTACTAATACCACCGGAAATATGGCTGTGATCAAATTCAATTTCTTCCACAGCACTACGATTCAACTGACTTGCAGTGATCAACAGTATGTTGAACTCTTTGGCCAAATTGCGTAGTTCTTCACTCACATACTTGTCTTTTACAAACAGATCGTTTGGTGATACCTTGGCACTCACTGGCATAAGCAAGTCCAGATAGTCCACCATTATGTAGTCTGTTTTCATTCCGGTTTGCACTTGCAATTCTTTTAGATACGCACGAATGTCATTGATGTTGCTTTGTGCTGGCATGTATTTGATACGCAAGGCTCCGGCCTTTTTACCTACCAGCTTGATCTTCATTTCCACCGTGTCGATATCTTTGAAGATTTCACGAGTGCTCACATTGGCCAGCATGCTGTCTATGCGCATGGCACACAGGCCTTCACTGAGTTCTAGCGTTAGATACACACCGTTGAGTCCTGCCAGCGACCAGTTACACGCAATGTTTTGCATGAACAAGGATTTACCAGATCCAGAGCCGCCTGCAAAGATGTTGAGTTCGCCGCGGTTCATGCCGCCAAACAGTTTCTTGTCCATAGCAGGCCAGCCAGTGCTGATTTGTCCGTTGCCTTCTCTAATGGCCATGAGTCGTCCACGGGGATCAGCATAATAGTCAGTGCCCATGTCCTTGGTCAAACTAATCTGTACAGCATCTTTGATCAGTTTTTCCACAGGATTGAACTCGCCTTTTTCGATCAAATCTGCTGCTTTGAGAATGGCTCGCTCAAGTTCTTTTTGTTTGGTAAAACTTTCAAACTCTTCCATGAACCAATCAAAGTGTCCGTCGCCCAAGTCGGGTATGCTTCGCAGTTCAACTCCAGTAACTGCTCGCACCTGTTCTAATGTGGGCAGAGTCTTGTGTTTGTCTGAGTGTTCTTTGACAAACTTGGCCACGCTTCTGAGACTGCGGTCAAAGTTTTCATCGTTGTAGATGTTTTGCACACGCACAAAACTCTGTGAATCATGCAACATCATTTCAAGGAAAAGTTTTTGTATTTCTGTGTTATATTCTTTGGTCATAATTGTCTACAAGTATAACTGCAAACTGGCTGCGGATCAAATTGCATTTGCTCATCGTATTGGCCCAATTGAGTCAATACTTGGGTCAGCGTAGTGTTACTTATATTGTATGCTGTTGAGTCAGTGTGGAACTGACTGCGGTAATAGAATCTATGATCAGCAGCATAACAACATGGTGTGTACTGTCCACTTGCACTGATATAATGTTGATTACCTGCTGAACACTTTGGTTGCACCAATCCTGCACCCCTGTGCCATATTAGAGTTTGTGATTGCGGACGCAGAGGATCTGCTTCTATAAAACGATTACTAGGATCCAGTTTCACATCGTGCATGCCAAGATCTTTAGCCATTTGTTGTATGGCAGGAATTTCTGGTTCATTGAAACTAAAAGGCACTACTTTCCATACAGCTCTGGCATCAGAGCTTGCCACTGCCTGTATGCCTTGTGCAATAGTGCCCCAATCACTGTTCACACGATATTTTACGCTGCTTTCTGGTAAACCGTCGATACTAAATTCCACAATGTCAGCCGGAGTCAACATGCCTACCCAAGATTCCCACCAGGCACGATCTCTGTAGCTGCCATTGGTAGTGAGCACAATGCGGCCTTGATTGCTTTTTATAAACATGATCAAGTCGCGCAGATGTTCGTAGTAGATAGGATCTCCTGTGTTACCACAAATGCCCCAGGTGAGATTGGAAATATCCACATCCAAGAAACTTTTCAATGCTGGCAGATCAAGATCTTGATTGTGCCAGTTTTTCCTACCAAACTGTTTGATAAATTGAGTGCGCTCACAAGCAGAACATTCTAACACACATCTGTTAGTAGGTTCTAAGTGAAAGCCATAGATTTTCATTGCTTGCTCTTTAGTTTGATTTTCACAGGATTTTTTTCTACTGTGTCAATGATACTTTTAAGTACAAACAATTTGCCATACTTTTTAACTGCATCAGCCACATCCTTGCACTCAGGATCTTCTCGCCAGACAGGAAAGCTCACGGCCCACCCATATTCTATTGCACGGTTTATCAAAGCTTCGCCTGGCCATACTTCTTTATCACGCTTGTCCACATGACGATCAAAGTCTGGGACCACAATAATATCTCTGCCAAGATCTTCAATGATTTCTGCTTGTGTTTCGCTGATGTCATTGCTTAGTGTGGCCACGCCGTCTACCGCCATGGCATCAAACGGGCCTTCAACTACCAATACAAACTTGGCATTGGGTTGTTGCATGTTGGTATTGAACACATAATTAGGTTCGTAGTTGCTGTGATATTTGGGTTTCACATCAGGCACTACTGCTCTAGCTGTGTACCCAATCAGTTGATCACGCCAATAGAACGGCACAATCACACGCCGATGTAGATTGTAACTGGTATCCGCAGAGAGATAAAAATCATACTTGTTCTGAATTCTTCTTGCATGCAAATACTCGGCTGCTTCTATCAACTGTTCGCCGGCAAGATTCAGTAACTGCGATTCTTGAACAAGTCCGTTTTTATCATAGTCTACTTTGAGTCTGATCACTGTGCATAACTGTGCGATGCTTACACTTTCCTGCGGCAATGCACGAGGGTTGAAAGTAATGTCCACAGGTGGTGGCACTGCATGGTCATCTGCAGACATACTTTCTTTTAGTCGTAGAGCTTCCATGACCAGTCGTTGCACAGTGTTATCATCTGCGCCTAGCCATTTGAGTAGTTTACGGAATTTGAATCCCAGCGGACGCCCTGGGTAGAACCCTGTTTTGAACCCGCAGTTGAAGCAATGATAACTTACACTTCCGTCGGCGTTGGGCAGCATTCCGCCTCGGCCTCTGGTGTCAGCTGATTCGCCGTTGTGTGAGCAGCACACTGCATTAAAACTAATCCAGCGAGAACTGTTCTTGCGCTTTGGCGGCAACAAGGACAATACTTCCTGCTGAACTAAATTATTATTCATCATGCAATTGTAACATCAATGTAAAGAAAAATCAAACTTGTTTTTTGGCACTAAATAACTTGAGCCAAAATTTGGATTAGGAAGTGGACGATCAGCTAAAAGAATTTATCAAAAAATACCCGTTTATAAGCTATGTGGTGTATGGTGGCAATGAATACATAGGCATTATACAAAATGTAGATGATATTCTAACCACTGTGTATGATTTTGGTAGCCTGCGTACAGAACAAGAAAAAGCACTGTTTCTAAACCTAGGTGACCAATGGTGGTGGGAAAGCAATCGTACTATTCCTATCAATGTGTTTCTGCGGCAAGACTGGGTACCTTTTAGATACTCGTTGAAAACCATGAACAGTCGCGATGTGGTAATCAAATTTGGTCCTTACATAAGTCTCAAAGAGATAGCTGCCAAGAAAACCAAACGCCGTTCAATTGTGTTGGTCCGCAAAACTGATTAGATTCATATTCACCACAACCAAGTGCGCATAGGCAACTGCGTGACTTTTCTTAAAATAGTATGCACCGTCATCGGGTCGTGTCCAAACATGTTTGGCAACTTCGCTCCAGGCCATGCCGGCTAGAATTCTTTTGGCAGGCCTGATTACACTCAAAAACATAGCCAACCTAGGAATAGTATCCACAGGTTCTGGCATACGCTTCAACAAGTCCCAGTGATTGTTTACATGAATAAGTTGTTCAAAAAACGCCTTATCAGTGTTAAAACGCTGCCAGTTGGGTGTAGAATTCATCAATTCTAATAGGTGTGCTTCGTCTCGCACCTGACGGTACAAGTTCACATTGATAAAATCAAGTTTGAGATATCCACGATCTTCTGCTTGTTCATAATCCAAACTGGCCAGTCCTGTAAATGGATCTGCAGGAATCATGGTAGGATGCACACCTGTGTTGTGTGCAGCCAGTGCATCATTGCGACGCAAACTGGCAGGTGTGTGTTTGATCAATTGCAGTATTTGTTCGCGGTCTGCAAAGTCAATATCAATGTCTGACTGAAACTTCATAGTCCTGCCTCCCCAAGTACATGTTTGCACCACTCTGCGTCTGCCATGTAGTCTTGTAGCTTGCGATTCCAATAATCAGGATCAATCCAAGGCAGAACAACAGCCAGAAAACTTTGGTCAAGACTGCCAAGAAAATCAACGCCACTAGCACAATTAAACAATATCCAAGGACTAATCCTACCGGTAGTAACATGGTGACAAACACGACTAGCATTAGCATAGCGAAAGTAATCGCGAAACCCGTTTTTAAGATCTGTATGAGTGTCTGCATAGTTTTGCATTTCTTTCAATCCACGCTCAAGTGCGTCTTGCACATTCTCTTTGCGTAGGTACTGCATGAGCCATTCTTCATAGAAACTGTCCTTGCACCAATGATCCAATTTCTTGTTCTGCTTCAACAGCCATTCCAGATAGTCTATAGAATTTATCGCACGAATACCAACCAGGTGCCGTCCAAATTTAACAAATGCACCATAGTATGGACTGGTTACAAAATCTTCATAACTTTTTAATCTAGCACTGCCCTGTGTGACTTCATAGAAGCGCAGATAAGAACGCAGGCCCAGTTGCACTCCTGCTTCTTTTTCCTGCTGCCAGCGTCTTTTTTGCTCGCAGAGATGCGCCGCAAGTGTTGACTCCTTACGGAATTCTGTATTGCAGTATCGACATTTATAACTCTGCTTTAATTCGTTTGTCATCCCAACCCAACTCCTGGGCTTTTTTGATAAGGTCTTGTTTGTTGTTGAGTTTGGCCATGAGTTCAATTTCATCTCTCTTGAGGTGTGGATACAACGCAGCCAGAAATTTCAGGTGTTTGTTTTCATAACCTGAATTTTTTTTCTTGTTTGCAATCCACTGATGTTTGAATGTACCAATACCTGGACTCACTGCTGTGGCGCACAACCATTGCAACTTAGGGTGTTTGGCTATGTCAAAAAAATTCTTGTTAAGGTTTTGATTACAACTCATCACATAGTAGGCTTGAATATTGCTAGCAGCCTGCACCTGGCTGCTCCAACGCAACATGAGATATGT
>Ga0194129_10009504_pt1 | contig 10879 bp, 9 predicted proteins | sample TA2KigCa35mmetaG_FD_150862 | JGI IMG/M metagenome (GOLD analysis project Ga0194129, IMG submission 150862) | Freshwater microbial communities from Lake Tanganyika, Tanzania - TA2015038 Kigoma Deep Cast 35m | ecosystem: Environmental > Aquatic > Freshwater > Lake | place: Tanzania: Lake...
GCCTGCGAAACGGGCGAGCGACTGCCAGAAGATGATGCTCAGCACGGTGTCCTCCTTCCGCCTTGGGGGCTCTTGAATAGCGCGCGCGCGCCGCCCGCGCAAGGCGTCGCCGCGCCCCGCCCCCGCTCCGCCCCCGCCCCGCTCCTTGTGCCGCGCGGGCGATCGGCGTACGCTGAACGCCCCGCGGCCCCTTTGGCGCCGCCCTCTCCCCCAAGGAGCTCCACACCCATGCGCATCACCTGCATCGGCGGCGGGCCGGCCGGCCTCTACTTTGCCCTCCTGATGAAGAAGCGAGACCCCGCCCACCAGGTGCGCGTGATCGAGCGCAACAAGCCCGGCGACACCTTTGGCTGGGGCGTGGTCTTCTCCGACCAGACCCTCGGCGCGCTCCGCGAGGCGGACGCGGAGACCGCGGATGAGATTCTCACGTCCTTTAACCACTGGGACGACATCGAGGTGCGCTTTGAGGGCGCCGTGGTGCGCTCGGGGGGGCACGGGTTCTGCGGCATCGGGCGCAAGAAGCTCCTGCAGATCCTGCAGCGCCGCTGCGAGGTGCTCGGCGTGGAGCTCATCTACGAGGTGGACATGCCGAGCGACGAGCAGATCGAGGCGGACCTCATCATCGCCTGCGATGGCCTCCACAGCCGCGTCCGCGCCAAGTACGCCCACGCTTACAAGCCCGACATCGACACCCGCCGATGCCGTTTCGTGTGGCTAGGCACCACCCGCCTCTTTGACGCCTTCACGTTTGATTTCCAGCGCACGCCCTGGGGCTGGTTTCAGGCGCACGCCTATAAGTTCGACGAGACGCACAGCACCTTCATCGTGGAGACGCCCGACGAGGTGTGGCGCGCCGCCGGCCTCGAGCAGATGACCAAGGAGGAGAGCCTCTCCTTCTGCGAGCGCCTGTTCGCCGACGTGCTGCAGGGGCACCCGCTCATCTCCAACAGCGCCCACCTGCGCGGCTCCTCGCAGTGGATTCGCTTCCCGCGCGTGATCTGCGAGACGTGGGTCCACACCCGCGACGACGGCACCCCCATCGTGCTCATGGGCGACGCGGCGCACACGGCGCACTTCTCCATCGGGTCGGGCACGAAGCTGGCCCTCGAGGACGCCATCGCGCTCGCGCGTCACGTGGACGCAGCGCAGCAGGCGGGGGGCGCGGGCGACCTGCGCGGCGCCCTGCGCGCCTACCAGGAGGCGCGGGCGGTGGAGGTGCTGCGCATCCAGAACGCCGCCCGCAACAGCACCGAGTGGTTTGAGGAGGTGGCGCGCCACGCGCAGCTCCCCCCCGCGCAGCTCGCCTACTCCCTGCTCACCCGCTCGCAGCGCATCTCCCACGAGAACCTGCGCCTGCGCGACCGCGGCTACGTGGCGGGCTTTGAGTCGTGGTTCGCGGCGCGCGCGGGGCTGCCGGCGGCGCCGGTGCCGCCCATGTTTACGCCGTTTCGGGCGCGCGACCTCACCCTCCACAACCGCGTCGTGGTGCCGCCCATGGCGCAGTACTCGGCGGTGGAGGGCGTGGTGGGCGACTACCACCTCGCCCACCTCGGCGCGCGCGCGCAGGGCGGCGCCGCGCTGGTGTTCGCGGAGATGACGGCGGCGAGCGCCGACGGGCGCATCACCCCCGGCTGCCCCGGCCTCTACACCGACGAGCAGGAGCGCGCTTGGGCGCGGGTGGTGGGCTACATCCACGCGCACACCCCCGCCAAGGTGGCGATGCAGCTCGGGCACGCGGGGGCGAAGGGCGCCACGCGCCGCGCCTGGGACGGGATCGATCAGCCGCTGCGCGCGCCCCTAGAGGGCCCGGCGGGCGACGAGGCGCCGTGGCCGCTCATCTCGGCGTCTCCGCAGCGCTACCTGCCCGTGAGCCAAGAGGCGCGCGAGGCGAGCCGCGCCGACATGGACCGCGTGCGCGACGAGCTGGTGGCGGCGACGCGGCGGGCGGCGGCGGCGGGCTTTGACTGGCTCGAGCTCCACTGCGCGCACGGCTACCTGCTGTCGAGCTTCATCTCCCCCCTCACCAACCGCCGCGGCGACGAGCATGGCGGCGACCTCGCCGGGCGCGTCCGCTACCCCGTGGAGGTCTTGAGGGCGATGCGCGCGGCGTGGCCCGCGGCGCGCCCGATGTCGGTGCGGATCTCGGCGCACGACTGGGTGGCGGGGGGGCTGACGCCGCTCGAGGCGGTGGAGGTGGCGCGCGCCTTCCGCGACGCCGGCGCGGACGTGATTCATGTGTCGAGCGGGCAGGTGAGCCAGGCCGAGCGCCCCGTCTACGGGCGCATGTGGCAGACCCCCTTCTCGGAGCTCATCCGCAACACCCTCGGCGTCCCCACCATCGCCGTGGGCGCCATCAGCGAGGCTGACCACGTCAACAGCATCATCGCCGCTGGGCGCGCCGACCTCTGCGCCGTGGGGCGCCCGCACCTCGCCCACCCCGCGTGGACGCTCCACGAGGCGGCGCGCATCGGCTACACCCGCGGGCCGGGGCTCGCGTGGCCCCGGCAGTACGCGGCGGCCAAGGGGCAGCTCGAGCGCGAGCTCGAGCGCGCGCGCGGCGCAGAAGGGGCGCCGTGAGCGGCGCGCTCGGCGACCTGCGGGGCGAGCGCGCGCTCATCACGGGGGGCGGCAGCGGCGTCGGACTCGCCGTCGCCGCCCGCCTGCTCGACGCCGGCGCGCGACTCACCCTCGTGGGGCGCAGCCCCGAGCGCCTCGCCGCCGCCGCCCGCCACCTCGCCGCGCGCGGCGCGGGCGCCCCGCTTGACCTCGACGGCCGCCTGCGCCTCGCCCCCTGTGACGTGGGCGACGAGGGGCAGGTGGCGCGCGCCTTTGAGGAGGCGGCGCGCGCCTTTGGGCCCGTGAGCGTCCTCGTCAACAATGCCGGCGCCGTGGAGACCGCCCCCCTCGCCAAGACCTCGCTAGAGAGCTTTGAGGGCGCCCTGCGCGTGAATCTCACCGGCGCCTTCCTGTGCGCCCGCGCCGCCCTCCCCGCCATGCTCGCCGCCCGCCGCGGGCGCATCATCAACGTGGCGAGCACCGCCGCCCTCAAGGGCTACGCCTACTGCGCCGCCTACTGCGCCGCCAAGCACGGGCTGCTGGGGCTCACCCGCGCCCTCGCCCTCGAGGTGGCCGCCAAGGGCGTCACCGTCAACGCCCTCTGCCCCGGCTACACGGACACGGAGCTCGTGGCGCGGGCGGTGGAGAACATCGTGGCCAAGACGGGGCGCACCGCCGAGCAGGCGCGCGCCGAGCTCGCCTCGTCCAACCCGCAGGGGCGGCTCATCGACCCCGACGAGGTGGCGCTGCAGGCGCTCTGGCTGGCGTCGCCGGCGGCGGCGTCCATCAACGGGCAGGTGATCGTCATCGACGGCGGCGAGCTCGCCGGGTAGCGCGCCCCCTCCCTCCACACTCACGCCCCCCCTCGCCCAAGGACCAAGGACCCCCCGCCCATGCCCCGCCCCCTCAGCCCGCACCTCACCGGCGGCAACCAGCTCGACCTCAGCGCCTACGCCCCCGCGCACTTCCTGTGGGAGCAGCGCGGCGCCGTGGGGCTCGTCACCCTCAACCGCCCTGAGCGCAAGAACCCCCTCACCTTTGAATCGTACGCCGAGCTCCGCGACCTCTTCGGCGACCTCGTGTGCGCGCGCGAAGTGAAGGTGATCGTCCTGCGCGGCGCCGGCGAGAGCTTCTGCTCAGGGGGGGACGTCCACGAGATCATCGGCCCCCTCACAGAGATGTCGATGCCCGACCTCCTCACCTTCACCCGCATGACGGGGGACCTCGTGAAGGCCATGCGCGCCTGCCCGCAGCCCATCATCGCCGCCATCGACGGCGTGTGCGCGGGGGCGGGGGCGATCTTGGCGATGGCCTCCGACCTCCGCGTGGCCACCGAGCGCGCCAAGGTGTCGTTCTTGTTCACCCGCGTGGGCCTCGCCGGCGCCGACATGGGCGCCTGCGCGATCCTGCCGCGCCTCATCGGGCACGGGCGCGCCAGCGAGCTGCTCTACACGGGGCGCGCCCTCGGCGGCGAGGAGGGGCTGCGCTGGGGCTTCCACAGCCGCCTCTCCTCCCCCGAGGCGCTGCTCGACGAGGCGCTCTCCCTCGCCCGCGACCTCGCCAGCGGCCCCACCTTCGCCCACGCCATGACCAAGAAGATGCTCCACCAGGAGTGGAGCATGGGCGTGGACGAGGCGATCGAGTCGGAGGCGCAGGCGCAGGCGATCTGCATGATGACTCAGGATTTCCACCGCGCCTACCACGCCTTCGTGGCCAAGCGGCGCCCCGCGTTTGAGGGGGACTAGCCGGATGAGCGCCCCGCACGCCCCGCACGCCCCCGCCCGCCCCTACGCCGGCGACCCCGCCGCCCTCGCGCACCTCGAGTGGCCCTTCTTTGAGGAGCGCCACCGCGCCCTCGCCCGCGACCTCGAGGCGTGGTGCGCCGCCCACCTCTCGGCGCCCCCCCACGACGAGTCGCGCCACGCCACCGACGCCGAGTGCCGTCGCCTCGTGCGCCTGCTCGGGGAGGGCGGCTGGCTCCGCTACACGGTGGCGGGCGTCGACGTGGGCGGCGTGGCCAACGACCTCGACACCCGCGCCCTCTGCCTGCTCCGGGAGTCCCTCGCGCGCTACCACGGGCTCGCCGATTTCGCGTTCGCCCTGCAGGGGCTCGGCTCGGGGGCGATCTCGCTGGCGGGCACCCCCGCGCAGCGCGCCGCCTACCTCCCGCGCGTGGCGTCGGGGGAGGCCATCGCCGCCTTCGCCCTCTCCGAGCCTGAGGCGGGCTCCGACGTGGCGGCCGCGCGCTGCGCCGCGCGCCTCGAGGGGAGCGCGGAGGGCGGCGAGTACGTGCTCGACGGCGAAAAGACGTGGATCTCCAACGGCGGCATCGCCGACTTCTATGTGCTGTTCGCCCGCACGGGCGAGGCGCCCGGCGCGCGCGGCCTCAGCGCCTTCATCGTGGACGCCGACGCCCCCGGCCTCGAGGTGGCGGAGCGAATCGACGTGGTGGCGCCGCATCCCCTCGCGCGCCTGCGCCTCAGCGGCTGCCGCGTCCCCGCCGCGCGGCGGCTCGGCGCCCCGGGGGAGGGCTTTAAGGTGGCCATGCGCACCCTCGACGTGTTCCGCACCTCCGTGGCGGCCGCCGCCCTCGGCTTTGGGCGCCGCGCGCTCTCGGAGGGCTTGCGGCGCGCCCTCGGGCGTGAGATGTTTGGCAAGCACCTCGCGGACTTACCCCTCGCGCAGGCGAAGCTCGCCGACATGGCCTGCGACGTGGACTCCTCAGCGCTGCTCGTCTATCGCGCCGCCTGGCGCCGCGACCAGGGTCACAGCGTGACGCGCGAGGCGGCCATGGCCAAGCTCGTCGCCACCGAGGCGGCGCAGCGGGCGGTGGACGCCGCCGTGCAGCTCCACGGCGGCCTCGGCGTGCGGCGCGGGGAGGTGGTGGAGTCCCTCTACCGCGAGGTCCGCGCCCTCCGGATCTACGAGGGCGCCAGCGAGGTGCAGCAGCTCATCATCGCGCGCGAGCTGATCAAATCGGCGCCCCCCGCCCCCCCTCTCGCCCCCTAACCTCGCCCAAGAGGAGCCCCCCATGCCGCTGCACCCGAGCGCCCACGTCAGCACCTTCTGCCGCGACGCCCTCCCCCCCCCCGCGCTGTGGCCCGACCTCCTCTTGGACGCCGAGGGGGGCGCCGAGGGGGGCGCCGAGGGGGTGGACCTCAGCTTCCCGCCGCAGCTCAACTGCGTGGAGGAGCTGCTCGACGCGTGGGTGGCGCGCGGGGAGGGCGACCGCCTCTGCGTGCAGGGGCTCGCCCACGGCGCCGAGGTGCGCTGGACCTACGCCGACCTCAGCGCCGAGGTGAGCCGCCTCGCCCACGCCCTCGTGGACGACCTCGGCGTGCGCCCCGGGGAGCGCGTGCTCCTCCGCGGCGCCAACACCCCCGCCCTCGCCGCCTGCTGGCTCGCGGTGGTCAAGGCGGGGGCGGTGGCGGTGGCCACCATGCCGCTCCTGCGCGCCAAGGAGCTCGGGCAGGTCATCCGCAAGGCTGAGGTCCGCTATGCCCTCTGCGACGCGCGCCTCCTCGACGAGCTCGCCCTCGCGCGCCCGGAGTGCCCCACCCTCGTGAGCGTGGCCACCTTCCTCACGCCCCCCGACGCGCCCCTGCTCGACCTCGACGCCCTCGCCGCGCCCAAGCCCGCGCGCTTTGAGGCGGTCAAGACCTCCTCCGACGACGTGTGCCTCATCGCCTTCACCTCCGGCACCACAGGGCTGCCCAAGGGGACGATGCACTTCCACCGAGACGTGCTCGCCGTCTGCCGCTGCTGGCCCCCCGAGTGCCTGCAGGCCACCGCCGACGACGTCTTTATCGGCAGCCCCCCCCTCGCCTTCACCTTTGGACTCGGCGGGCTGCTGCTGTTCCCCTTGAGCGTGGGCGCCTCCACGGTGCTCCTTGAGCGCGCCAGCCCCGACGCGCTCCTGCCGGCGGCGGCGCGCTACGGGGCCACGGTGCTGTTCACCGCCCCCACCTCCTATCGCCAGATGGCCCCCAAGGCCGCCGAGCACGACCTGCGCGCCCTGCGCCGCTGCGTGAGCGCCGGCGAGGCGCTCCCCGCCGCCACCCGCGCCCTGTGGCGCGAGCGCACGGGCGTGGAGCTCATCGACGGGATCGGCTCCACGGAGCTGCTCCATATCTTTATCTCCCACTCCGTCCACGACGCCCGCCCCGGCGCCACGGGGCGCCCGGTGCGCGGCTATGAGGCGCGCGTGGTGGACGAGGAGGGCAACCCCCTCCCCCCCGGCGTGGTGGGGCGCCTCGCGGTGCGCGGCCCCACGGGCTGCCGCTACCTCGCCGATGAGCGCCAGCGCGCCTACGTGCAGGGAGGTTGGAATCTCACCGGCGACGCCTACCTCATGGACGAGGACGGCTACTTCTTTTACCAGGCGCGCACCGACGACATGATCATCTCGGGCGGCTACAACATCGCCGGCCCCGAGGTGGAGGACGCGCTGCTCGCGCATGAGGCGGTGGCGGAGTGCGGCGTGATCGGCGTCCCCGACGAGGAGCGCGGGCAGGTGGTCAAGGCGTTCGTGGTGCCCCGCCCGGGCTTCGCGCCCACCCCCGCGCTCGCCCGCGCCCTGCAGGATTTCGTCAAGGCCACCGTCGCCCCCTACAAGTACCCCCGCGCGCTGGAGTTCTGCGAGCGCCTGCCGCGCACCGAGACGGGCAAGCTGCAGCGCTTTAAGCTGCGTGACCTGTGAGCCCCGCCCCCGACGCGCAGAGGTGCGCCCCATGAGCAAGACCCCCCTGCAGCCCCCCTCCTGGGCGCCCCCCCGCGGCTACGCCAACGGCGTGTGCGTGGCGGTGGGCGGCGCGCGCCACGTGTTCGTGGCTGGCCAGATCGGCTGGAACGCGCGCGCCGAGTTCGAGAGCGACGACCTCATCGCGCAGGCGCGCCAGGCCCTGCTCAACGTCCGCGCCGTGCTCGCAGAGGCGGGGGCGGGCCCCGAGCACATCTGCCGCATGACCTGGTATGTGGTGAGCCGCGCCGAGTACCTCGCCCGCGGGCGCGAGCTCGGCGCCGTGTACCGCGAGGTGCTCGGGCGCGAGTACGGGGTGGCGATGAGCGCGGTGCAGGTGGTGGCGCTCATGGAGGAGCGCGCCAAGGTGGAGGTGGAGGTGACGGCGGTGGTGGGGTGAGGCGCGGGGGCGGCGCGGGCGGCGAGCGGGCGCGAATGGGTCTTGCGCTGACGCTCCGCGGAGCATAGGGTTTTTGAGGAGCGGGTATTCAACCACCTGAGCGCCCACCCCACGCCGCCCAGCCCCCTCCCCCCACAGGAGTCGCCCATGCGCAGCGCCCCCCTCCTCGCCGTCCCCCTCCTCGCCGCCCCCCTCCTCGCCGCCCTCGCCCTAGGGGCCTGCGCCGACCCCGACGTCGACCTCGGCGGCGTGAGCGACCCGAGCGACACCGACAAGAGCGCGCTGTGGGGAGGGGAGACCGGCGAGGGCGGCGCGCTGGAGTGGTGGGGGGCGAGCGCGGGGCAGGGGGCGGCGGGGGGGGAGGAGCGCGCGGAGGCCGCGCTCCCCGAGGTGCGCTTTGGCGCCGTCTGCGCCCCGGGCTGCCTGTGGTCCGCCTACGCCGTCACCTCCGGGGCGCAGCAGGCGGAGGCCACCTGCGAGGGCTTCCTGTGCGCCTGCGTGGTGTCGGGGGACGCGAGCGCGCGCGTGGTGTCGGGGGACGCGAGCGCGCGCTGCGAGCCCAACGCCCCCGCCCCGGAGGGCGGCGCGGAGGGCGGCGCGGGGCCGAGCCCGACCCCCGCCCCCGCCCCAACCGACTACAACGTCGACCTCGGGCGCCGCCTCGCCGACGCCGCCTACCGCCAGGCGAGTCGCCGCAACACCGTGGGCTACTGCTACAGCGCCGTCGCCGACGCCGTGGAGTCCGTGGTGGGCGTCTTCCTCTACGGCGCGAGCGCCTATATGGCGGCGGACCAGTTCGCCCGCCACCCCCGCTTCCGCGAGGAGCGCGTCAGCGACCTGCGCGCCCTCCCCGCCGGCGCGGTGGTGGTGTGGGGGCGGGGCACGTCGGCGCACGGGCACATCTCGGTGGCGCTCGGCGACGGGCGCGAGGCCTCAGACCACATCGCCCCGCAGATGCTCTGGCACTACGGGGGCGCCCCGGCGCGGGTGTTCTCGCCGCGCTGAGGAGGCGGGGCGCGGGGGCGGGGCGCGGGGCGCGGGGGCTAGGCGCGGAGGTCGGGGAGCCCCAGCTCGTCGCGCAGCTCGTGGTACGCGCGGTCCATGGCGCCGTGTATCTCCGCGATGCGCGCGTTGAGCTCCTCGGGGCGCCAGTCGCGCGTCTCCACGGGCGGCAGGAAGCGCACCTTGATGGCGCCAGGCCTGGGCACGAGGGCGCCCTTGGGCATCGCCTCGCTCAGCCCCGCGAACACGATAGGGTAGATGGGCAGCCGCGCGCGCAGGGCGAGGTGGAAGGCGCCCTTCTTAAAGGGGCCCATGCGCCCGTCGAGGCTGCGCGTGCCCTCCGGCGCCATCATCACCGTCCGCCCCCGCGCCACCATGTCCGCCGCCGCCTCGTCGAGCGTCTTGAGCGCCGACTCGTGATTCTTGCGGTCGATGTAGTAGAGCCGCAGCGACCACCAGCCCACGTTGAAGGGGAACACCCACCGCAGCTCGCGCTTCCCCACGCAGCTAAAGGCGTCGGGGCAGATCGCCGACGCCACCACCACGTCGAGGGTGCTGAGGTGGTTGACGATGAACACGCGCGGGACGCGGGCGGCGAAGGGGCGCGCCCCCTGCACCTCCATCGTGAGACCGAGCAGGCGCAGCGACACGCGCCCCCACCAGCGCAGGAGGGGCCCCGACACGCGGTCGCTGTAGCGGCGCAGCGTCACCACCGAGAAGAGGGCGAGCCCCACCATCGCCAAGATGAAGAGCTTAAAGACCAAGACCGTGCGGACGAGGCGGGAGGCGCGCGAGAGGAGCTCCATCTTCAGGGCGCCTCTAAGACCACGGCGATGCCCTGCCCGCCGCCGATGCACGCGGCGCCGAGGGCGTAGCGCCCGCCGCGCTCCTTGAGGGCGTAGGCGAGGTGCGCCGAGATGCGCGCCCCGCTCGCCCCCAGCGGGTGCCCGAGGGCGATGGCGCCGCCGTCCACGTTGGTCTTGGCGCGGTCGAGCCCGAGGGCGCGCTCCACGGCGATGTACTGCGGCGCGAAGGCCTCGTTGACCTCCACGAGGTCCATCTGCGCGAGGGAGAGCCCCGCGCGCTCAAGGGCGCGGCGCGCGGCGGGGACAGGGCCGATGCCCATCACCTTGGGGTCGCAGCCCACCGCCGCCCACGACACGAGCCGCGCGAGGGGGGCGAGCCCGCGCTCCTCGGCGTAGGCGCGCGTGGTGATCACCAGCGCCGCCGCCCCGTCGCAGATGCCGCTGGCGTTCCCCGCCGTCACCACCCCGTCGGGCTTAAACGAGGGGCGGAGCTTAGCGAGGGCGGCGAGGTCAGCGGCGCGGGGGTGCTCGTCGCGGGCGACGCGCTCCACGCCCCTGCGCCCCTTCACCTCCACCGCCGCCAGCTCCGCCTCAAACGCCCCGCGCCCCTGCGCCGCCGCCCAGCGCTCCTGGCTGAGCAGCGCGTAGGCGTCGCACTCCTCGCGGCTCACCGCGTAGTCCACGGCCAGGCGCTCCGCCGTGAGCCCCATCGGGTCGCCGGTGAAGGAGTCCGTGAGGCAGGACCAGAGGCTGTCCTCGAGCTGCGGGGGGCGCCCAAAGGCGGCGCCCTCGCGGAGTCCGCGCGCCACGTGGGGCGCTTGGCTCATGGACTCGGCGCCGCCCACGAGCGCCACGCGCGCCTCGCCCATGAGCAGCTCCTTGGCGCCCCACACGAGCGCCTCAAAGCCTGAGCCGCAGAGGCGGTTCACCGTCACCGCCGGCGTGGGCACCGGGGCGCCGGCGCGGAGGCCCACGTGGCGGGCGAGGTAGATGGCGTCGGCGGAGGTCTGCAGCACGTTGCCAAAGACCACGCAGCCCACGTCCTCGGCGGGCGTGCCGCTCTGCGCGAGGGCGGCGCGCGAGGCCTCCACGGCGAGGTCGGTGGCGGTGAGGGATTTGAGCGCGCCGTTAAAGGCGCCAAAGGGGGTGCGCTTGGCGCCGACGATCACGATGTCTTGTGATGTGGTCATGTGAGGGCTCCTGTGAGGGGGTTAGACAGCCACGCTCAAGTCGCGCAGCACGTCGTTGAGCGACGTCTTGAGGTCGGTGGAGGCGCCGCGCTCACCAATAATCAGCGCGCAGGGGAGGTGGTAGGTGCCGGCGGGGAACGCCTTGGGGCGCGAGGCGGGCACCACCACCGCGCGGGGGGGCACCGCG
>Ga0194129_10009505_pt1 | contig 10879 bp, 7 predicted proteins | sample TA2KigCa35mmetaG_FD_150862 | JGI IMG/M metagenome (GOLD analysis project Ga0194129, IMG submission 150862) | Freshwater microbial communities from Lake Tanganyika, Tanzania - TA2015038 Kigoma Deep Cast 35m | ecosystem: Environmental > Aquatic > Freshwater > Lake | place: Tanzania: Lake...
GAACTATTACGAATACGAACAACCGTTGGTCATTACGGCACCAGGTAATGGAACACCGGAAAGCATCTGGCCGGCGGGCAACAATTTATCGATTCTCTTTGCGGATCTCAACGACGCTAAGAAAGAAAGGAACAAACAAAATTGGCCCTTGAATATTCCTTTCAGAACACAAACTACCTCAGGGCAACGCATCACTGTTCTTGGAAACCCGAACCTCAGCCAAGTACAGACTATCATGTTGGGGGTTCGGAATCCTCGCAAAACATCGGGCTCTTCCGATGACGGCCTTGAAAAATGCGGGGAAATTTGGTTCAACGAATTAAGATTAACCGAGTTTGATAACCGATCCGGCACCGCGGCTACCGGCAACCTGAACATGAAATTGGCCGATCTGGGCACCCTGAGCGCCACCGGCCTTTACAAAGGAATAGGATTCGGGGGGTTAGAAAGCAAGGTCAGTGAGAGGTCCCGCGAAGAATTGGTGCAATACGATGCTTCGACCAATCTTGATTTGGGCAAATTCTTCGGTTCTCAATCCAACATACGCATTCCTATTTATGCAGCATTTGGTGAAACGTTCAGCACCCCTGAATTCAACCCGTTGGACGGGGATATCTTGCTCAAAAATATTTTGGATGGCTACGAAAAAGGTGCCCAAAAAGATTCGATTATTTATTCAGCAGAAACCTACAGCCGACGCAAGGCTTTTAATTTAACAAATTTGCAGTTAACTCGCAAAGGAAGCGGAATGCCCAAGCTATGGGACCTTGCGAATTTCAATTTAACCCTGGCCTATTCGGAGCTCTTTCAGCGTAATCCCTTTACGGCCTTCAACAGCGCCCAAACCTACCGAGGCAGCCTAGGTTACCAATATTCAGGAAGATCTAATCCTATTCGGCCCCTAAATTCCGTCTCATGGCTAAAGCCCAAGGCATTATCCATAATTCGGGATTTTAATTTCAATCTTCTGCCGACCAGCCTTACCCTAAGAGTAGATATAGACCGCCTTTACCAACACACCCAACTTCGTAACAATGCTGACGGGGGCAAAGGCATTGCCCCGACGGTGAACAAGAGTTTCTTGATGAACCGGGTTTATGGATTTAGGCACGATCTGGCCCAGGGCTTGCGGTTGGAGTACGATGCGACCGCCGCCGCACGGATTGATGAGCCTTTCGGGCTTCTGGACACCGAAGCCAAACGTGACACAGTGCTTAACAATTTACGCAATGGGGGTAGGCCGACCCGATTTACGCATACCATGAGCGCCAATTACCAAGTACCCATTAACAAATTACCACTCATGGACTTCATGAATATCGCATACCAATACCAAGCGAATTATGAGTGGATTGCGGCCCCCTTAGCTGCAGTAAATCTCGGGAATACCATTCAAAATTCCAGGACGCAGCGAATCAACACCAATATCACGATGAATACTCTTTACAATAAATGGGCCTTCCTTCGCAAGGTTCTTGCCGATCAGCCTCTCAAGGATCCCGTCCCTTCCGCTCCAGGGACCAAGCCCAAAGATCCTAAATCCAAGGGGGCCGCTACTTCCAAGCCTGGCGGTAAAAAGCCACCGCAAGAACCCGAAGAGGATTATTCTTTGAGTTTATGGCGCAATGGGATCAAAGCCCTGGCTATGCTCAAAAATGTCTCAGCGAACATTAGTTTGACCGAAGGAACGGTCATCCCTGGTTTCAACCAGGAACCCAATATTTTGGGCAACAATACTGACATCAATGCCCCTGGGTTTCCCTTTGTCTTTGGGGATCAGCGAGATCTTCGCCCCACTATCATTACCAAAAACTGGTTAAGCACCGACACCAACCTAACGGCGTTTTATGTAACCAATCGTAATCTCAATACCCAGCTTCAAGCTACGCTGGAGCCGTTCCGAGAATTCCGCATCACGGTCACCGCCAACAAAACCGATGTGATGCGTTTTCAACAAAACTTCAGGGCCAATCGTCTGGGAGAAATCACTCAATTCAACGGCATGGAATCCGGTGACTTTAGTGTTTCGATCATCAGCCTGCGGGGATTCCTCGAAAAAATCCCCACCAATCCTGGTCAGTCCGACTATCTCCGTTCTGGAAATTTTAGCCGCTTTGAACAGAATCGCCTGGAAATCGCAGAACGCCTCGCTCGTTCCAATCCCAATTCTTCGGGTCGTGGAGAAATCGATAGCCTCTTCCCAGATGGCTACAGCCGTAAGTCCATTGATGTCCTTATCCCTTCTTTCCTAGCCGCCTACACAGGCCAAAACCCCGCCAAAGCTTCAACTTCTTATTTCCCCTTGCTGCCCATGCCTAATTGGAGACTCAATTATTCGGGGCTTACCCAGATTCCTTGGTTCAAGGAGAGATTCCAAAACATCATGATCAGCCATGGCTACCGCTCGGTTTATTCAGTGGGTAATTTTTCGACGAATCTTGTGTATCAAGAAAGGAACGGCGCCGCTTCCAGGCGGGACAGCATCAACACGAAGGACTTTTATCCACGTTACCAAATCGCTCAAATTAGCATCGCCGAACAACTGACTCCGCTAATCGGTTTCGATGTTACCCTCAAAAACAACATCATACTTAGACTGGAATACAAGACCTCACGCAACCTTACCCTCACCTTGGTCAACAACCGTCTAAATGAAAATACGATGCGAGAATTTACCGTTGGGGGCGGTTATCGCTGGAACAACCCACGTCTACCCTTCCTAATCAACGGGGAACTTCGTGAGCTGAAAAACGACCTCAATATCCGCTTTGATCTGAATATTCGGGATAATTTCATGCTCATGAGGGATTTGGATGGAGTGGAGCCGCAACCCTCCGGGGGCGGAAAGACCATTTCGGTGAAACCCAGCGCCGATTATGTCCTGAACGATATGATTAATTTGCGTTTTTTTGTGGATTACCAGCTGTCCACTCCCTATATTTCAACTTCATTTCCCAACTCTCAAACCAGCGGGGGGGTCAGTATTCGCTTCACGCTAGCCAACTAAATTTTCTTAGCCCCCTTCTGCGTTTTTTCGTTTTATCTGACTGCAAATTCATTTGAACTTTTAAAATTTATATAATCATGGTATTTCCCTCCAACCTCCGATACACCGCTGAACATGAATGGGTTGCCCTGGATGGCAACTTCGCTATCGTAGGAATAACCGATTTTGCTCAGGGCGAGTTGGGGGATATCGTGTTCGTTGAATTGGATTGCATCGGTAAAACCCTGGGAAGCCACGAGGTTTTTGGTACCGTGGAAGCCGTCAAAACGGTTTCCGACCTCTATATGCCCCTCAGCGGCAAAATAACAGAGGTCAATCCTCTCCTTCAAACCCAACCCGAACTCGTCAACCAAGACGCCTACGGTGAGGGTTGGATGATTCGTATTCAAATTTCCAATCCGGCCGAGTGGGAGCAATTAATGGATGCTGGCGTTTACCAATCCCACGCTGGCCACTAAGTCATTAATTATGCGGTCAAAAGGCGCTTCCGCGGGATTTTATTTTGTTTTACCTCTTACTTGGACGTTTGTGATTATAGGGCTCATGCTTGGCCCCGGGGCAGCATTCCCTAGCTCCCAAATTACCGGCATAACCTTAGTGGTACATTTTGTTGTCTTTGTAATTTGGGCCTTTTTAGCTGATCAAGCCTTTTACAAACAAACCCAATGGCCCGTTTTGAAATTCTATCGCGGGTTTTATGTGTTAGTGCTAGGGATTATAGTTGTTGCGGGCGCCGAAGTTATTCAGGGTTTTCTGTTATGGAGTCGATCTGCTGAGCTTGGTGATTATATCGCAGGCATCCTGGGATTGCTTGGGGGACTCCTGATCTTTGAGCGCTTGGTTCTTTCGGCCAAAAGTAGATGACGTTAAGTCCCTCCGCTTTTCGGGCCTTATGCGTTGATGGGCCTATTAGGATTAAGGTATTCTTGGTATAAAACCCAACCAACTTTATTGGAAAATTCCGTTATTTGTGGAAAACTATGGATCTCAAAAAATCCCCTAAAGCAGACCTGAATCTCCAGCGTACGCTTTTTTTCCAAATAGGTCTTTGTTTGGCCTTGGCGGGGACCCTTCTTGCCTTCAATTGGAGAAAAGGTGACGGAGAAGCGGCCAGCTTGGGCAACCTCAAAATAGAGGACCTCACCGAAATGGAAATTCCTCAGACCGAACAAAAGGTCACGCCCCCACCTCCACCTCCACCTCCAACCTTAGAAATCGTTCCTGACGAAGAAATTATTGAAGAAGATGAAATTGCGTCTACCGAAGTAACCCAAGAAACACGCATCGAGGTTCCAATTATTGATATGGAAGAAGAGGGTCCTTCAGAACCCGAAATCTTTTTTGTAGTTGAAGAAATGCCTTCCTTTCCTGGAGGCGAGGAGGAATTGCTCAAATTCATGGCCGAAAACACCAAATATCCTCCCCTTGCCCGTGAAAATGGTTTACAAGGCAATGTGTTCATCACCTTTGTTGTGGACGAAAGAGGGCGTATTGATAAAGTAAAAGTCCTTCGTGGTATTGGTGGCGGTTGTGACGAAGAGGCCATTCGGGTTGTCAAAGCCATGCCCCAATGGAAGCCAGGCAAACAAAGAGGAATGCCCGTACGAGTACAATACAATCTACCCTTCCGCTTCACTTTGCGATAAATAAACACCAATTGGCTCAACACCCAAATCCCCTCGTACGGCTAGCGTACAAGGGGATTATTTATTGGAGATAATGTGGATTTATTACCCCGCCTCGTAACGCCTGGAAACCGCTTCCCAATTCAACACGTTCCAGAAAGCATAGACATAATCAGCTCTGCGATTTTGATATTTCAGATAATAAGAGTGCTCCCAAACATCCAATCCCAACAACGGATAGCCCCCGCAATTTGCCTTCTCAGTATCCATTAGAGGGTTATCTTGATTGGCGGTGGAACAAATTTTTAATCCATTCTCGGTGCGACATAACCAGGCCCAACCGCTTCCGAATCTGCCCATGGCCGCTTTGGTGAATTGCTCTTTGAAGCCGTCCATATTGCCAAAACCCTCGTTGATTGCGGCCTCTAATTTTGCTGAAGGCTTAGTGCCGGCCTGGGGTGTCAGCAAGGTCCAAAACAGCGAATGGTTATAATGGCCACCACCGTTGTTACGAACAGCCGCCGGAAGGGTTGAAATAATCGCCATCAATTCTTCCAACGATTTGCCTTCATGAGCCGTTCCGTTGAGGGCAGCATTCAGGTTGTTGACATACGCTGCATGATGTTTAGAATGATGAATTTCCATGGTCATTGCGTCGAAGTGGGGTTCCAAGGCATTGTGAGCATAGGATAAAGCGGGCAATTCAAAAGGCATAGATTTGGGTTTAAGGGGTTCTAAATTTTGAGTATCAAAGGGAGAAGTATTGAAATCTAAAACGTAGGGCTGCGCCAAACTGCGGAACGAAAACCCCATAGCCACCAAGCCCGTGGTATATCGAGCGGCCTGTTGTAGCCATTTTCTTCGATTCATGGCCAAAATTACATTTCAAATGCATACGCACTCGTTACCAAAAAATCTAAAAAATGACTAAAACTATAGTATTTCTTAGCAGTTCCTTGGAGCCACTCGATTTTTTTTAAGATTTAACTAATTTAGGCATGCCTAAATTAACTTTAAGGCATGGAATTAGCTCCCCTAAAACCCTCCTGGCTTCTGACGGTTTTGACTTTGTCCGCCGTTTTGATATTGGGGAAGCACGGGATAGGGGAAAGCCTTGATACTCCTACTCGACCCAACCTATCGAATAATGGCCCCATCAAAGTGGTCGCCACTACCGGATTTTTGGCCGATATCGCAGCCCGAATTGCTGGTCAAAGCGCCCAAGTGCAATCTCTACTCCCCCAAGGGTCCGATCCGCATCGCTACGATGCCGTTCCAAACGATACCCGCATTTTATCAGAAGCCGATCTCATTATCGAAAACGGGCTTCACCTTGAGGGTTGGCTGGACAAATTAATTGCCCGAACTGCCAACAGGGCTCGCCGTGCCGTCGCCACTAAGGGCATTGTTCCCATCCAAGATCCAAAACACGCCAATTCATACGACCCCCATGCTTGGATGGATCCTGAATTGGGCCGACATTATGCCCGTAATATTTACGAAGCCCTTCTTGCACTTTGTCCCAACGATTCCATTGGCCTATCCACGCGATGGGCTGAGTATGATAAAATTTTAACGGAATTAAACCAAGAAATTTTCCGTCTTTTGGAGCCAATACCTCACAAGCATCGAATTCTAGGAACCAACCACGATGCCTTTAGGTATTTTGCGGCGCGTTATCAATTCCGAGTGATTTCCCTTTTGGGAACCAGCACGGATGCAGATATCCGAACATCGGATGTATTACAAATGAAGCGTGTCATTTTGGAAAATGACCTGCCTTGCATTTTTGTAGAGGCGAATTTAAATCCTAAAATGTTGCAAGAAATTTCGGCAGATGCCGGTTGTGCGTTAGGGCCAGCCCTGTACGCAGACAGCATGGGGCCTGCTGGAAGTGAAGCTGATTCTTACATCGGGATGCTTAGGTACAATGCCGCGATCTTGGCCCGATTTCTGGGAACAAAGGGGGCTAGAGCGCCCGATGAAGGGCCAAAGGAATCGTCATCATCTTCCAATCCCATGTCGGTTTTGTGGATTTTGTTCCTTATGCTTCCCCCTTTGGTCTATATGCTTATAATCCTGCGATCCTATTCATCGAACCCCCAACAGAAAACAAGGGTCCTCTCTTCAAATCCGGAGCCGCGACTTGTGATCAATGATTTGAGCGTAACCTACGATCGCAAATCCGTCCTTAATGCTTTTTCGGTTGATTTCGAATCTGGAAAGTGTTACGGAATATTAGGCCCTAACGGTGCTGGAAAGTCAACGTTGTTTAAAGCCATCCTGGGTCTTGCTGAACCAGACCATGGTAACATATCCTACAGGGGGCAAAAAACGAATCTCCACAGGAGAGCATTGGCCTACGTGCCTCAGAAAGGCTTGGTGGATTGGGATTTCCCGGCCACCGTGGAAGATATCATTCAAATGGGTCGTCTCCCATGGCGCCGACCCGGGCTTCCGCAGCGTGAAGAGGACCGAAAAGCCGTTCAACAAGCCTTGGATGATTTGGAGTTGACGAACTTACGCAAAAGACCACTGAATCAATTATCCGGGGGGCAACAACAAAGGGTTTTTTTGGCGAGAGCTCTTGCACAACAAGCAGAAACCCTGCTCTTGGATGAGCCTTTTGTGGGTGTTGACGCGGCCACAGAGGCTAAGATTATTGAAATTCTTCGAAAATTCACGCGTGAAAAAAATGGTTTGGTACTGATGATTCACCACGACCTCCACCGAGCCGCTCAATATTTTGACAAGGTTCTTTTGATTAATCAACGCCTCATTGCCAATGGAGCACCTGAAGCAGTTCTTATAGAATCCAATCTGCTCAAAGTCTTTTCGGGGGTTGACCCCGGTTATGCCGATGCGGCCCGATTCCGCAACAGACCCTGATATGGAAAGCATGGATACCGCCTGGACTTTTCTTGAATTTCTGCAACAGCCTTATTTCCAACGGGCTATGATGGCGGCTATGATGGCGGGGGCTGCCTGCGCCCTTTTGGGTTGCTTCATGGTACTTCGCAATATGGCTTTGATTGGGGATGCCTTGTCGCATGCGATCCTCCCGGGTGTGGTCCTTGGATTTATGTTAGCTGGTCATAGCCTAATAGCCTTTTTTCTCGGATCAGTCGGCGCTGGTCTTTTGGCGGCAATCCTGATTGCCTGGCTTCAAGGGAAAGGGGGGGTGCGCAACGACGCTGCGATTGGTATTGTGTTTTCCGCAATGTTTGCTTTGGGAGTGATGGGAATTTCTGCCTTATCAAGGCGCGAAGGGGTGCATTTGGATATGAAAGATTTTTTGTTCGGAAATGTCTTAGGGATTGGACGAGAGGACCTCCTTTTGGTGGGGATGGTTCTGGCTTTTGATGTGTTATGTGTCGTATTATTTCTTCCTTATTTTTTTTCGGCAGCCTTTCAATCTGATGTGGCTCAAACTATGGGTATTCCAACACGTTCGCTCCATTATTTCAGTATTTGGATGCTCAGTCTCACCGTGGTCGCTTCTTTGCAAACCGTGGGGGTCATTCTGGTGGTTTCTATGCTGATTATTCCTGCCTCTACGGCGCTCATTATCAGCAACAAACTACGTAATGTGCTGATATGGTCTATGGCCCTTGGAATCCTTGCTTCAGCTTGGGGAATGTTGGCCTCGGTATATTGGGATACCGCACCAGGGCCAGCGATCACCCTATCCGCCACGGCCTTGTACGTCCTCGTTCTCTTGGGGCATCCGGTTCGTGGGCTTTGGCCCCGCATGATTCGTCGAAAATTACGGCTGGTTCGATATTGGGGCGAAGACTTTGTGAAGATTCTCTACAGGCGGCCTGAAATTTCACCGGAACAACTTCGTGTTGAATTGCATTGGTCCAGATTTACCTATCACACCGCTGCGTTATGGTGTCGCTTATTAGGTTGGGTCAAAGAGAACCAGCACGGCCTTCATGGTTACATACTAACACAAGTCGGCGCTCAAAAAGCTCTGCGCCTAATCAGGGCCCACCGCCTTTGGGAAAGCTATTTGGCTCAAAAACAAGGCTTTGAGCCTCACCAGCTGCATTGGTTGGCCGAAAAGGACGAACATGTTCTGCCTCAGGAATTCTTAGATCAAATCGATCAAAGCCTGGGATTCCCTGATTTGGACCCCCACGGTTCCCCTATTCCTCGCAACGATACAGCCCCTCCTCGTAACCCCTCCTCTGCACCGTCTTCAGAGGGGCCTTGAAAAAGGGGCTTATTAAAAATTACCGTTCGTTAAACCTTGGTATAATTGGCTTGGTCTTAAATTTATTAATTCAAACGCCCACCATGAAAAACTCTCTTTTGAACGTACAATCATTCCCTGTGCAGCGTTTAATGCTGCTTTATTGCCTAATTATTGGTTTGTTCCTTTCTTCTTGCCGCAAAGACGACCAAAATAATGAAAACCTTATGGACCAATTCCTCACCACGGATTCCGAAAACGAGCAACTCACCCAATTTGAGGACGATGGCGTCGAAGCAAGCCTTGACCAACGGGTATCTGTTGAGGAAGCTTCCGAAATGCTTAGTGCTAGCCGTTGTGTGACCATTACTCGCGATACAGTTTCCAATCCCCACCAAATCACCATTGATTATGGTCCGGTCAACTGCCTCTGTCGAGATGGCCGCTATCGTAGAGGTATTGTCATCATCCAATACAGCGGAATGCGCAGTGTTCCTGGCAGCACCGCCAGCATGTCTTTTAGTAATTATTATGTAAACAACCATGGGATAGCCGGGAATCGAAGTCTGGTTTTTGGCACTTCCACTCAAGGTAACCCCTTGAGAACCAACCAATTTAACCTCACCCTAACACATCCTAACCGCAACGGTTCTTGGACAAGACAAGGGTTACGTATTCGGGAAAAAATAGCGGGGGACAGCACCTCCACCCTGTTGGATGATGCCTACCTCATCACCGGCAACGGAAGCGGTTCAGGACCAAACGGCACTACCTATAACCATAGTATTCTAACACCCTTACGCAAAGAAGGTAGCTGCCGTTGGTTGGTTTCCGGGTCAATTCAGTTTACCCGCAACGGTCTAGCTTCCCGCACTCTAGACTTTGGTAACGGTTCCTGCGATGATCAAGCCACGATCACAACCCCCAACGGGGTACGCACCATCACCCTCCCCTGACCAACCCTAAAGAGCCTTGCCTGCAGCGATTTCGCCTTTGTTGGCCAACTGACCGCAGGCCGCGTCAATATCCCGGCCTCGGCTACGCCGAAAACTGCACGTAATCCCCGCTGCTTCCAAAGCCTCGGCATAAGCCGCAATAGCCGATGCCTGAGCTTGCTTAAGGCCATCTTCGCCCACGCTGTTGTACTCAATCAAATTCACTTTGCTTGGAAATTTACGCGCAAAGCGAACCAAGGCCTGAACATCTTCGGCCTCATCGTTAATCCCCTCCCAAACCACATATTCCAAGGTAACCCTGCTCCTGGTTTGTTGATACCAATACACAAGGGCCGTTTCCAAATCCGCCAGAGTATTGGTTTCGTGGATAGGCATCAACCGGCTCCTTTTGAAATCAATCGCCGAATGCAGGGAAAGCGCCAACTTGAAGCGCACCTTTTCATCGGCCATTTGACGAATCATTTTGGCGATTCCGGCCGTGCTAACCGTGATACGACGAGGCGAAAGACCTAAACCGCTTGGAGAGGTGATTTTCTCAATGGCCTCCAGGGTATTCCTGTAATTCAATAAGGGCTCGCCCATGCCCATAAACACAATATTAGTCAAAGGCCGGCCCAGTATTTCTTGAGCCTGTTTCTGGATCACAACCACTTGGTCGTAAATCTCGTCGGGGTTCAAATTCCGTATCCTTTTCATGCGTGCCGTCGCACAAAAGACACAACCCAGGCTGCAGCCAACCTGGGACGATACACAAGCGGTAATGCGGGTAGGCGTAGGGATCATCACCGACTCCACCACCAGTCCGTCGTGTAGTGTCAACGCGTTCTTGATGGTGCCGTCCTTGCTATATTGAGACTGCTGTACTTTGAGGTTACGGATTTCAAAATGTTCTTCCAGGCGGTTTCTCAAGGCTAGCGATAAGTTGGTCATATCGCCAATTTGGGTTGCGCCTTTGTTCCATAACCACTCATAAATCTGCCTTGCCCGGTAGGCGGGCTCTCCCCATTCCGCTAACCTTTGGGTCAATTCCTCCAAGCGAAGGCTTCGGATATCCGTTTTGATCAAAGGATTAGGGTTAAAGCCATTAAAATAT
>Ga0194129_10009506_pt1 | contig 10878 bp, 9 predicted proteins | sample TA2KigCa35mmetaG_FD_150862 | JGI IMG/M metagenome (GOLD analysis project Ga0194129, IMG submission 150862) | Freshwater microbial communities from Lake Tanganyika, Tanzania - TA2015038 Kigoma Deep Cast 35m | ecosystem: Environmental > Aquatic > Freshwater > Lake | place: Tanzania: Lake...
CCTCGTCTGTGCCTGTTATCTGGCCAAGGCGGGCTTGCGGGTGGGAGTTTTCGAGCGCCGCGGCATCGTCGGCGGTGCCGCCGTCACCGAGGAATTCGCACCGGGCTTCCGTAACTCGACGGCGAGCTACACCGTCAGTCTGCTCGAGCCGAAGGTGATCCGCGAATTGCGTCTCGCCGAACATGGACTGCGCATCCTCGAGCGGCCGATGCAGAATTTCCTGCCACTGCCCGATGGCGATTCGTTCAGTGCCGGTCCCGACTCGGCGGCCACGCTCGAAGAAATCCGTCGCTACAGCACGCGTGATGCCGCCCGCCTGGCCGATTTTCATGCGCTGCTCGGTCGCGCCGTCGATTTGCTGCGCGCGCTGCTGCAGCGCACGCCGCCCACCGACCTGCGTCGCGTGCGTGATCTTTGGGAGGTGCTGCGCTTCGGTCGCGAGTTTCGTGCCATACCGCTCGCGGCACAGCGCGAACTGCATGAGTTCTTCACGCGCAGCGCCGGCGAAATCCTTGATCATTGGTTCGAGAGCGAACCCCTCAAGGCACTGTTCGGTTTTGATTCGGTCGTCGGCAGCTATGCGAGCCCCTACACGCCAGGCAGTGCCTACGTGCTGCTGCACCACGCTTTCGGCGAAGTGAACGGCAAGTCGGGGGTCTGGGGACATGCCGTCGGCGGCATGGGCGCGATTACCCAAGCTCTCGCCACCGAAGCGCGTCGGCTCGGCGTGCATATCGAGTGCGATGCGCCGGTCGCGAACATCATCACCACGCGTGAACGTGCGACACGCGATGCGCGTAACGCCGTGCGCGCAAGCGGTATCAAGCTGGTCGATGGCCGAGTCTTCGGCGCACCGCGCATCATCGGTAATCTCGGTCCGAAGCCGCTGTTTTTATCTTTGCTTGCCGCCGAGGACCTGCCCGAAGATTTCCGCAGTCATATCGAACGCTGGCGCGTGGGCTCGGCCACGTTCCGCATGAACGTTGCGCTGAGCGAACTGCCAAAGTTCAGCGCGCGACGCTCGCGCGCCGACGAGTCGCATCTCGGTGCGGGCATCATCATGGCGCCCTCGCTCGGCTACATGGATCGCGCCTTTGCTTCGGCGCGTCTGCAGGGCATCTCGCGTGAACCCATCGTCGAGATGCTGATCCCGTCGACCCTCGATGACACGCTCGCGCCCGAGGGCGCGCACGTCGCAAGTCTCTTCTGCCAGCACTTCGACTACGATCTCCCGCGGCCCGATGCACCCGAACGCAGCTGGAACACGCCCGGCATGCGCGAGGCAACTGCCGACTTCATCATCGATGCGGTCAATGATTACGCGCCGAATTTCCGCGCCAGCGTCGTCGGCCGCTCGGCGCTCTCGCCGCTCGATCTCGAACAAAAGCTCGGCTTGGCGGGTGGCGACATCTTTCACGGCGCGCTCGGTCTCGATCAGCTGTGGGCGGCGCGACCTGCGCTCGGTTACGGCGACTACCGCACGCCCGTGCGCGGACTTTATCTTTGTGGCTCCGGCACACACCCGGGCGGTGGCGTCACCGGCGTGCCTGGCATGAATGCAGCGCGGGAAATCCTTCGTGACGGCAAGCACTGAGGATCGGGCGACACGATCGCCTGACATTGCTGGCAAGGTGCGCGTACTGCATTTCGTCAGCGGCGGCTTCAGCGGCGGTGCCACGCAAGTTGCCATTCAACTGGTCGAAGCGGCTCTCGCAGGAACTAAAGTTGAACCGCTGCTTGTCCTGCGGCGCAAACGACACACCAAGCCAGAGCGCATCCAAGAGCTTGTACAGCGAGGACTGCCGGTCGAGACTGTCCCGGGCTGGACGAATCTTGCGACGATTATTTCTTTGCGAAAGCTTTGTCTGCGCCATCGACCCGATGTCATGGTCGCGCATGGCTTCAGCGAGCACCTGTGGGGACGATACGCCGGACTACTCGCGGGCGTACCCACCCTCGTGCACGTCGAGCACAACACGCGCGAGCGCTATACCCGCTGGAGACTGGCGCAGGCACGATGGCTGGGGCAGCGAACGGCGCGTATCGTGGGCTGTGGCCCTGGGGTACTACAACGCCTGTTGGAGCTGGGTTTTCCCGCCGAGCGCACGACCGTCATTGCCAACGGCATTGATCTTGCGCCTTTCAAAAAAATAGAGCCACTTGCTTTTGCAAGCCGCGAATCAGCCCTGATGATGGTCGCTCGATTCGGCGCACAGAAAGATCATCTGACACTGATCCGCGCCATTGCCATGCTGCACGAACGCGGACTGCGGCCTGCAGTTTATTTTGCCGGGGGCGGCAAGGCGTGGCATCGCGCAGCGGCCGAAAAACTAGTCAAAGATTTACAGCTGCAAGATCAAATAGTTTTTTGTGGACTGTTACGCAATATTCCGGAACGCCTGAGTCTCACTAAAATCGCCGTGCTCAGCACGCACTACGAAGGCATGCCTCTGGCGCTGATCGAGGGCATGGCTGCGGGCTGTGCAGTCATTGGCACCCGCGTCCCGGGTGTCCAGGAAATCATTCGCGATGGCATAAATGGCCTGCTCTGCGAGCATGAAGACCCGACGAGCCTCGCCGATGTCATAGAGCGTTTGCTGCAAGATGAGCCACTGGCACAAAGACTCGGCGCAACGGCTCAGCTGGAAGCTTTTTCGGCATATGGCCGAGAGCGCATGAACGCGGAGTACGAGAAACTTTTTCTCGAGCTGGCACCGCCCACCGAATGATCCGCAGATCAGGATCGCTGGTCTACTGCAGTTGCTCTCGAAGCCTCTGCAGCGAGTTCGCCAATCCTGTCGAGCAGCGTCGGCAGGGCGTCTGCGAAGCCGACGGCACGAACTTTTTCTTCGAGCGCCAAACGAGATCCCTCATCTTCAAGCAGATCCAGGCATTCTTGCAGCACGGCACCGGCCTGCGGAGCGGGTGCGCGCACCGCTCCGAGTTCGGCGCAGCGAGTCACGCGCGCCGGTTGATCACCGGCGATCGGCACGGCAACACAAGCCTTGCCGAGAGCCAGCGCCTGCAACAGCGTGTCGCCGCCATTGACCAACACGATTCGCGACCGTTTGAGCAACACGCGCAAGGCACCACCACGCACCTCGCGCAACACGCAAAATCGATCACTCGTGTGCGCAGACTCTGCGTAGGCGGGACCCGCCACAAAAGCCACTTTATAGCCATGTGCGGCAATCGCCTCGCCCCAGCGCACAAAGTGCGCAGGTGTCATCGCTGAGTCATGAAACTGACTGCCGCCGCCCGGCACGATGAGTACATCGGGCATGCCGAAATCGGCGATCAGAGTCTGCGCAGCAGGTTCGTCCGCAGGCGCCAGCACGGTATCCAGAAAACGCAGTGTCGGTCGCCCGAGCAGCCTCAACTTCAAACGCTCGAGCAGCGTTGCACCCCCAGCGATCACTGCAGGGTAAGAGATCCAGTGTTCATCGAGCAGGCGCATCCAGCGCAAGCGAAAGGCTTTGTAACGCTGCCGACCCCGAGAACTCACGTAGATGACACGCGCGCCGTTTCGCCGCGCGGCTCGCAATGCGCCGGTACGACCCGCGTTATCAAAGATCACGACCTGCGGGGCGAATTGCGCAATCACCCGTTTGACCTCCGCCGTGCACAGCGTGGGTGAAGCAGGCACCAGCGTCGCCGGGTGATGGAAATTGCGTGCGTAAGGCGCCTCACGATGCAACACGAAGTGCGTTTCAACATCTGGCCAGCGGGCCTTGAGCGCATCCGCAAGGCTACGCGCCCGGGCAAATTCGCCCATACCGCTAGGGCCACTCACCGGAACGAAAAGAACGCGCAGGGAGGAGGACATTTCTTCGGCTATTATGCCGCCCGCTACCCTGATCGCCGAAAGATTCATTCACCCCGCCGCCGCAGCGGCGCCACGGGGGTTTCGGCGCTGAAGACCCTGACTGGCAGGGCTTTTTTGCAGTCTGAGTGCGCTTGCAATCCCTTTCGCGTTCTGGTGCAGTTATAATTTCGTGGACGTGGGGTCGACCGAATGGCGGCCTCGGTTCCGCCAAGGTTTTTGTTCTGTCACTGTTCTCAAGAGGATTTCCAAAAATGAAGACTCCGATCGTCGTCAAGATGGCCGCCGTCGTCGCCGTTGTCGCCCTCGCCGGCTGCACCGACCTCAAGCCCCTGCAGGCCCAGATCGATGGCCTGAAGACCCAGGTCTCGAGCCTGCAGTCGCAGGTTGCTGCTGCCAAGAGCTCTGCTGACGCCGCCAACAGTGCCGCCGCTTCGGCCGCTTCGGCCGCTTCGGCCGCGAGCGCAGCAGCTCAGTCGACCGCCAACCAGGCGCTCGCCGCTGCTCAGGCCAGCCAGTCCTGCTGCGACGCGACCAACGAGAAGCTTGACCGCATGTTCAAGCGCTCGATCTCGAAGTAATCCTTCGGGACCAAGATCACGGTCGTTCGAAAGAGCGACCGGCCTTCGGGCAAAAAAAAAGCGCCGCGCATCGCGCGGCGTTTTTTTTCGCCCGGGCGTCGCGCGCTAATCAATACCGCAGCAGCGCCGAACCCCAAGTGAAGCCGCCGCCGAAGGCCTCGAGCAGCACGAGCTCGCCGCGCTTGATGCGCCCGTCGCGCACCGCGGCATCGAGCGCGAGCGGCACCGAAGCCGATGAAGTGTTGCCATGCTCCTGCACGGTTACCACCACGCGCTCCATGGGCATATCGAGCTTCTTGGCGGTCGCCTGAATGATGCGGATATTGGCCTGATGCGGCACCAGCCAGTCGAGTGCCGACTTGTCGAGACCGTTCGCCGCGAGCGTCTCGTCGACGATCGAACCCAAAGATTTGACGGCGATCTTGAACACCTCGTTGCCAGCCATATGGATGAATGCCGGGATGCGACCCGTCTCGTCCTGATGAAAGCCCTTGGAGGGGCCGACCGGGCAGTACAGTAAATCTTTGAAGAAACCGTCGGTGTGCAGATGCGTGGAAATGATGCCCTGTTCATCGGAGGGCTTGAGAACCACCGCACCGGCGCCGTCACCGAACAAGATCGCGGTGCTGCGATCGCTCCAGTCGACGATGCGACTGAGCGTCTCGGCACCCACCACGAGCGCGCACTTCGCATCACCCAACCGTACGAACTTGTCGGCGATCGACAGCGCGTAGATGAAGCTGCTGCAGGCCGCCTCGACCGAAAACGCCGGAATATTGCGCAGGCCCAGTCGATCTTGCAGCAAGGCACCGCAGTTCGGGAAAATCTGGTCGGGCGTGCAGGTGCCAAAAATAATGAGGTCGATTTCATCGGGCTCGACGCCCGCCGCCTGCATGGCACGCCGCGCAGCCGGAACCGCAAGATCGACCGTGGTTTCGCCCTGCGCCGCGATACGGCGCTGGCGGATACCGGTGCGCTCCTGAATCCACTCGTCCGACGTCTCTACCATTTTCTCGAGATCGGCATTGGTCAGCACTTTTTCGGGCAGATGACTGCCGGTGCCGACGATCCGTGAATATTTGAGCATTCTCTCTCCCCGCGGCGATGGCCGCAAATCTTTGTATTGCGCGGTCTGAACTGCGCTACGGCGCCGTCGGTGTGTCCGCTTCCAAAGCCTGCTGCACGTGCGTGACGAGCTCACGGCGCACCGCCGTTGCCGCGATCGCGATGGCGCGCGCGAGCGCCACTCGATCGGCACTGCCGTGACTTTTTACCACGACTTTTCGCAGACCCACCATGACAGCCCCGTTATAGCGGCGCGGATCGAGCGAGCCCGAGACGCGCTTGAGCACCGGTCGCGACAAAATCGCCGCCAGCTTGCTGGGCCAATTCGCGGTGAACTCGCTACGCAGTCGAGCGCTGATGAGTCCCGCCACGCCTTCCATGGTCTTGAGCGCGACGTTGCCGGTGAAGCCATCGGTCACGACCACATCGACTTTGCCGGAGAAAATATCGCCGCCCTCGACAAAACCCACGTATTCGAAATCACGATGACGGTGGCTGTTTGCCCAGGCACGCAGCAACACGTGCGCATCCTGCACGAGATCGTGTCCCTTGCTCTCCTCGGCGCCGATATTGAGCAAACCGACGCGCGGCCGCGGCGTGTCGTGCACATCGCGCGCGACGATCGCGCCCATGATGGCGAACTGCTCGAGCTGATGAGCCGTCGCCCGAACATTGGCACCGAGATCAAGGATATGGGTATAGCCCGCGGCATTCGGCACCGCCGACATGATCGGCGCACGCTCGACCTCGGCGAGACACTTGAGCACGAAGTGGGCAATTGCCGTGAGCGCGCCCGTATTTCCCGCGCTCACCGCCGCATCGGCTTGCGTCTCGTGCACCAGGTCGATGGCCACACGCATCGAAGAATTTTTCTTGCGCCGGATCGCCTCGCGCGGCGAGTCGGTCATCAAAACAATTTCGCTCGCCGGAATGACTTGAAGTCGGCGACGCAGCGCGGCGGCGGGCGCTGCCGCGCTCAATAGTGCTTCGATGGTTTCGGGCTGCCCGACCAGCTTGAGTTCAAGCAGCGGATCAACTTGCAGCGCGGCGGCGGGCGCTGCCGCGCTCAACAGTGCTTCGATGGTTTCGGGCTGCCCGACCAGCTTGAGTTCAAGCAGCGGATCATCTTGCAGCGCGCAGAGCGCCGCCGGCACGCATTCCTGCGCACCCAGGTCGCCGCTCATGACATCGAGCGCGATGACAGTCATTCAGTCATTGCTCCCACCGAGGGAGCGGGCGGGCCGACGGGCCCGCCGTGCGTGATCAGCCTGCGACTTCTTCGTCAGCCGGCTTCTCGATCACGCGCTTGCCGCGATAGAAACCATCGGGCGTAATGCGGTGACGGAAGTGCGTTTCACCCGACTGCGGATCGACCGACAGGGCGGGCTTGGCAAGGCGATCGTGCGAACGGTGCATGCCGCGCTTGGACGGCGTCTTGCGGCTCTTTTGAACTGGCATGTCGGACTCCTGCGAACTCGAATTCGAAAACTGGGCGATTCACTCAACGACCGCGTTTCAGGAGCTCGCCCAGCCCCGCAAACGGTCTCTGCACAACTTCTTCCTGCTCACGATCCGCGGTGCGCTCCTCGCTGGGGGCACACTGCGTCTCGTCTTCGTGTCGCGGCACCAGCGGTACCGCGAGCAGCAACTCTTCTTCGGCGAGATCGCGCAAGGCGATTCGCCCTTCGGGCGCCAAGGTGGGCTCGATCCCCGGATCGAGCTCATCAGCGCGCTCGGGGTCTGTGACCAGCCAGACCTTCGACACGTCGTCGACCTCGAGCCACACTGGCTTCAGACAGCGCTGGCAGCGCAGCCCGAGCCTCGCCTGGACCGCGACTTCAGCCATCGGCTGCCCACGCTCGCGACTGAAGACAATGCGGCAATGAGCCGTGCCTTCAGTGCTGGCGAGCGCCGGGACAAGGCGGGGCAAGTCGGCGAGCGGCAGGTCGGTTTCCCGAAGCTCCCCCGCGTCAGCCAAACGATCGACATCTACAGGTCGTGACCAGTCGGCCGGCATGGGGCGCGTATAATAGGGGCCACCCCCCCTCGAGTCAAAACGACTTTCTGGTAAGCCGTTGTTTTCCGTGGCCGAAAACCCCTCTTCCGCGCTGACCCGCCCCCTTTGGCTGGCCTCGAGCTCCCGTTATCGTCGCCAGCTGCTCGAACGGCTCGGCATTCCCTTCGCCTGCCGCAGCCCCGATATCGATGAATCGAGGCAGCCCGCCGAGCCGCCCGCAAGGCTTGCCGAACGGCTCGCGCTTGCCAAGGCCAAAGCCATTGCGGCGAGCGAACCCGGCGCGTTGGTGATCGGCTCGGACCAAGTCTGCGCACTCGGCGACGAATGCCTCGGCAAACCGGGCAGCGCTGCGGCGCAAGCCGCCATGCTGGCGCGCCTTTCCGGACAAGTGGTCACCTTCCACACCGCCGTGGCCATCGTCGGTATCGAGGCCGGACTCTGGAAGCAGTATCGCGACGAGACGCACTGCGTGTTTCGCACGCTCAGTGAGCGCGAGATTGTCGATTATGTCGAACGCGAGCCCGCCCACGACTGCGCCGGCGGCTTCAAAAGCGAGGGACTAGGGATTTCTTTGTTCGAGCGCATGGAGAGCCTCGATCCGACGGCTCTCGTCGGTCTGCCGCTCATCTGGGTCGCGAATACCCTGCGCCCTTTCGCCGCCGCATCGACGCGTTAGTGAGCGCATCGATCACCCGCGCAAGCTCGACGGGCAGCGGTGCATTGACGCTGAATTCGGTACCGCGATCGGGCCACACGAAAGACAAGCTCGAAGCATGCAGGAACATCCGCTCGAGGCCGAACTCACGCATTTCTTTGTTGAACTCGGCATCACCATATTTGGGATCGCCGGCGACCGGATGTCCCGCATAGGCCGCATGCACGCGGATCTGGTGCGTGCGCCCGGTGAGGATGGAAACCTCAAGCAAAGAAGCGATGCGACCAAAGGCCTGCACCGGTCGAAAATCACTGGTCGCGCTCTTGCCCGAGGCGTGAACTTTGACCGTACGCTCGCCGCCGACGCGCAGATCGGTACGCAGCGGCGCATCGATACGCTTTTTGCCAAGCTGCCAACTGCCTTTGACGAGCGCGAGATAGCGCTTCTCGAAGCCTTCGCCCTCGCGCAGTCCGGCATGCAGCATGCGCAGCACCGCGGGTCGACGGGCGACCAGCAGCACCCCGCTCGTGTCGCGATCGAGCCGGTGGACGAGCTCGAGCGTATCGCGCTCATCGGGACGGGCCGCGCGTAGCGCCTCGATCACCCCGAAACTGAGGCCACTGCCGCCATGAACGGCGAGGCCGGCGGGCTTGTTGATCACGAGCAGCCGCTCGTCTTCATGAATGATCGAGGCCGTGACGGTCGCGAGCAGCGATGCCGGGACTCGCGAGCGCGGCGCGGCCGGCGCAGCGCCGCTGCCAGGCTTGGCCTCGGCCCCCTCGAGCCGTACCGGCGGCAACCGCACCTCATCGCCTGCGGCGAGCCGGGTATCGATGTCTGCCCGCTTGCCATTCACCCGCACCTCGCCCTTGCGAACAATGCGAAATAACCGCGTCCGTGGCACTTCCGGGTATTGGCGGGTCAGGAATCTGTCGAGGCGGCTGCCGGCATCGTCTTCGCCGATGCTGACGTGACGCACAACCGTTTGCCCGGTTTGTTTCGTAACGTCTTGTTTTTCCATGGGCTTTGTCATAGTATCCGACGGTCGCGAGTGCGTCTGACCTGATCTGGTTCGCCGCCCGCAGGCATTAGCGCGGCGCCCGAAGCGGGCGTCGCATGTTAGTTGGTCCTCGGCAACGAGGCCATCGAATCCGGCCGACAGTCGCAGCGTCGTTCGACGCGCCTTCGGTTGCCAGAGACCAAGAAGACAGACGTAACGTGCTTCATTTCCTCGTCACTCTGTTCATGCACCAACCCGATGCATTGGTTCTGCCCGCACGCCCGCGGTTTCCCGCCCGGCGCGTTGCGGTGTCCCAGCGGACGACCCCCGGAATACTGTCGGCCCCATCAAGGAGTTCAGGGGCCCATGAAAAGAATGTTGGTAAACGCGACCCAGCAGGAAGAACTGCGCGTCGCTCTGGTTGACGGACAAAAGCTTTACGACCTGTCGATCGAGCTTCCGTCTCGCGAACAAAAAAAGTCGAATATCTACAAAGGGCGTATCGCCCGTATCGAGCCCTCGCTCGAAGCCTGCTTCGTCGATTACGGCGCTGAACGTCACGGCTTCCTGCCGCTGAAGGAAATCTCGCGCGAGTATTTCCTCAAAAATCCGTCCGGTGGGCGCATCAACATGCGCGAGATCCTGCAAGAAGGTCAGGACATCGTCGTGCAGGTCGAGAAGGAAGAGCGCGGCAACAAGGGTGCGGCGCTCACCACCTATATCTCGCTCGCCGGTCGCTACCTCGTGCTGATGCCCAACAACCCCCGTGCGGGGGGCGTCAGCCGCCGCATCGAGGGCGAAGAGCGCGACCAGATGAAGAGCATCATGGATGCGCTCGTCATCCCGCAGGGCATGGGTGCGATCGTGCGCACGGCCGGGCTCGGGCGCGCCACCGAAGAACTGCAGTGGGACCTCGACAACCTCAAGATCCAGTGGGACGAGATCGTCAAGGCGGTGCTCTCGCGCCCCTCGCCTTTCCTCGTGTATCGCGAGAGCGACCCGGTCACCCGCGCACTGCGCGATTATTTTTCGGACGATATCGGCGAAGTACTCGTTGATGAGCCGAACGCGCACACCATCGCGGCCGAATACATGCAGCGCTTCATGCCGGCCGAGGGCGGTCGACGGCTGAAGATGTACACCGATGACATCCCGCTCTTCACCCGCTATCAAATCGAAATCCAAATCGAGTCGGCCTATGCACACAAGGTGCAACTGCCCTCGGGTGGCTCGATCGTCATCGATTACACCGAAGCCCTGGTCTCGATCGACATCAACTCGGCGCGCGCCACGCGCGGCGGCGACATCGAAACCACGGCCACCAACACCAACCTCGAAGCGGCCGACGAAATCGCTCGGCAGCTGCGTATCCGTGACATCGGTGGTCTGATCGTCATCGATTTCATTGACATGGAAGAACCGCGCAATCAGCGCGCCGTCGAAGACCGTCTGCGCGAAGCCATGAAGATGGACCGCGCACGGATCCAGATCGGCCGACTGTCACGCTTCGGTTTGCTCGAGATGTCGCGGCAGCGTCTGCGACCCTCGCTCAGCGACTCGAGTCACGAAGTTTGCCCGCGCTGTCAGGGCATCGGCAGCATCCGTACCATCGAGTCGATGGCGCTTGCCATCTTGCGCCTCATCGGCGAAGAGGCGCGCAAAGATCGTACCTCCAAGGTCATCGCCGAAGTTCCGGTCGAGGTTGCGACCTATCTCATCAATGAAAAGCGCGAGTGG
>Ga0194129_10009508_pt1 | contig 10877 bp, 7 predicted proteins | sample TA2KigCa35mmetaG_FD_150862 | JGI IMG/M metagenome (GOLD analysis project Ga0194129, IMG submission 150862) | Freshwater microbial communities from Lake Tanganyika, Tanzania - TA2015038 Kigoma Deep Cast 35m | ecosystem: Environmental > Aquatic > Freshwater > Lake | place: Tanzania: Lake...
CGTGGGGACGTTCAAGCCGGCCGCGGGCAGTTCAGAGTGCACGTCGTGCCCCGCGAACGCGGCCTCGCCCGCGGCGAGCGACGCGCTCACCGACTGCCTGTGCGCCGCGGGCTTCGCCGGCGGCGCGGGGGAGACGTGCGTCGAGTGCGCGGCCGACGCCTTCGAGGCCGACGACGCGTGCGTCCCGTGTCCCGCCAACAGCGTTTCCGCGCCGCGGAGCGCGGGCGCCGCGGCGTGCAAGTGCCAGCCGGGCTACTCGGGACCCGACGGCGGCGCGTGCGGCGCGTGCGCGGCGGGCACGTTCAAGTCTGCGGCGGGCTCTGCGGCGTGCACCGCGTGCAACGCGCACGCGTCGACGCTCGAGCTCGCGGCCACGGACGCGGCCGCCTGCCGCTGCCTCCCGGGCTTCGCGCCGAGCGGGGAGAACGCGGCCGGAGTGACGTGCGCGCCCTGCGCGGAGAACACGTACAAGAACACGACCGCGAACGCGGCGTGCACGGCGTGCACGCCGCACTCGAGCGCGCCCGCGGGCTCGCGCAACGTGAGCATGTGCCGCTGCGACGCCGAGTACGTGGCGGCCGGGGACGGCTCCTGCGACCGCGTGTGCGCGGCGGGCTTCGAGGCGGCCGGCGGCGCCGACGGTGAGGCGTTCTGCGCGGGCTGCGCGCCGAGCACGTTCAAGGGCGAGCGCGGCGACCACCCGTGCGAGCCCTGCCCCGCGCACGCGTTTTCGAATGCGCACAACCAGACGTCGGTGTACTCGTGCCTGTGCGAGGCGGGCTACGCGTGGACGCGCTCGGAGGCCGGCGTCGCCTGCGTCGCCTGCGCCGCGGGCACCTTCAACAACCTCATCAACGCGACGACGTGCTACACTTGCGACAGCGGAGCTGGAACTCAGACGGCGTGCCCGGGCCTCCTGCAGGCGCCGGCGGGCTTCGAGGCGGTCGCGGAGACGGGCGGCATCCGCGCCTGTCCGGCGAACCACTTCCAGGACGGGACAAGCAACGTGTGCACCAAGTGTCCAGAGCCGAGCACATACACGGCGCAGGGCGGGCTCTCAAGCGTGCTGCAGTGCGTGTGCGCTGAGGGGTATGAGCGCTCACAAGGCGTCTGTATCGCCTGTAGCATTCTGACCTACAAGGGCGTTACCGGCGACGGCCCCTGTACAGCGTGCACCGCGAACTCGCAAACGCTGACGCCTGCGAGGACGAGCGCGGTGGCCTGTCTATGCAACCCCGGGTATCAGGCGGCGACTGGAACCTGCGTGGCTTGCGGAGCCGGGACGACCAAGCTGTCGCTGAGCAACACCGACCAATGCGTGCAGTGTCCACCGCATTCGACGCTTAGGCTCGGCGCGCAGCATCTGAGCGAGAAGTGCGAGTGCGATCCCGGCTACTACAACAGCTCGACAGCCCAAGAGCTCTCCGACTGTAGGCCGTGCACGCCAGGCTCGTATTCCCCGGGATACGGAGCCAAGACGTGTCAGTCTTGTCCGCTGTTTGCAACGTCGCCGCCCGCGGCCACCGCCCTCACGGCATGCCAGTGCATCACCAACTACGAGGCGGGTCCGGTCGGCGGGCCACAGACCGGAAATCCGTGCGTCGCGACGTGCGGAATCGGGAAGAAAGGCTCCGCGGGCACATGCGTTGCATGCGAAAAGGGTAAGTTCAAATCCGAGATCGGCACGGAGTGCACTTTATGCCCGGGCGCGCGCACAGCCTCGGCCGCAGGGGCCACGGCGGCTTCAAAGTGCTCTTGCCCGAAGGGCCAAGTCGGCATTAAACAAGGAGACATGGCGGTTATCCAGAGCGTCGGAGAGTGGGACACCAGCGATTCGCTGTTGGCGACGGTGCCAGTTGGCGAGGAGCTTGTATACGAGCCCGCTCTGGACTCTCCGCGCATCTGGAAGCTCTCTGTAGCGGGGCCCGCAGGCGTGCTCTCCGTGCGCGTGAACGAGAATCTGGTGTTCCAGTGCGCGCTGTGGAACCGGTGTCGCGACGTGGTGGTCGACATGCGTGGAAAGAGGGGGCGCGTGCGGGCCTCGAGCAGCACGGGCGTCGTTGAACTGCACGCGTTCAAGAAGCGCCAGGTGGTGCTGCGGCACGGACCTTACATGACGCTCAGCAGTGAGGATCTCGCGCAAGTGCGCGCGTGGGCAGCACAGGGGCGCTTGCAGCCAGGGGACGCGGTGTTCAGGTCCAAAAACGTGTTCACTGAGAGCGAGTGCTCGAAGTGTCCGCGGGGGCTGGCGTGCCGGGATCCGACCGCTGTGTGAGCGGCCGTATATTTTACATACAGAGTAATAAAGTGTAATAGGGTGTAATAAATGTAATAATGTGTAATAAATGTAATAAAGTGTAATAAAGCTTTGTTAATACACTGTAGTATCGGAAAGCTAGTACGGAGCAGAGTCTAGATGATGAATACGTTTGCGTATAGATTGTCATCGCTTCTTGTTACGCACGCTGTGCAGACGGGCGTGCGGATCATACTCCTTGCTGTTACATCGGAAACAAGCATGTCAGAGCAAAATTGGACGTGTATTTTCCAAAGTTTTTTCCTTTTTGTAAAGTTAGAGCAGAATTGGTAGATGGATGGGTCTATATTCATAAACTTCCGGTTAAGCACTTCTTTGTATTTCGAGTTGTCGAAGTGGATGACTTGACTGTCGCGTGGTAAAACACATACATTGACAACGTGCTGACTGTTTTCGATTACAATGGCTTCTAATGAAAATGTAAACTCTTGTGTTTCAACTTCTGCGTGTAGTAAAGGCACGTGCGTTGAAATCAAAGTGTAGTCTGCATCAATCTTCTTATCTACACTCTCCCAGTTTAGGTAACTAGCGCTTTTTTGCAAAATATCTTGTGACGTTTTTCCGAAATCACTTTTTTTTGCGCATATGAGTAGGGAACCTATACTCATATTGCCATCAGATGAGCACATGGCTTGTACCAACATGCCGTGATCATCATCCCATTTCTTCGCATACTCAACACTAATTAGATTTCGATTTTGAAGCAACAATTTCATTTTCACAATATTCTCGATGGCGTTGTTGGGTACGATTTTAGCAAATGTTTCTTCACATGACAAGAATGCTTGCTGTACACACTCAAGGAAACTCGCTTCGCGAGAACAAGGAATGTTATACACATTCAATTTATCGTTGACGATAATACAACCAGATTTTGTTGCCAGTTTAATGACTATAATTGCACATGGGTATTCTTGGGTGTTTTGAAGCGACATGTTATCCTATGTCTTATATGTTATCATCCTCTGATTTTGTTTTTTTTCTTAATCTAAATTTATGGAATCTTGACAAGTAACAACGCGCCGTCTTTGTTATCCCTATCTCCGGTGCTACAAACGTCAAGATTTTTTTCATCTTCGTTTTCAATATGGAAAGACATTGTTTGTATTTGCGTGTCCATTTCATATCCGTCATCGGTCTTGGCGTTCTGACTTTGGTCTTTCCAGAGATCGTACCTTGCTTTATCGACAATTTTTCCTCTTAAAAACCTGTTATTTTGTATCGTAATTTAGAATTTCACATTCAAACGCACTTTGTTCAGTCAATTAATAAACGTCACATGCAAAAATAACATACCATCCTGTAGTATAGAAGTTGACAGCGAGGTCTGCAGCAATACGAATAAGCGTAAAATCCACCTGTAATGAATCGCAACTTATCTTATGATATTTTAACATACATAATATTTGCACTCAGTGTTTTCATACCTGTGAAAGTGCGACAAATGTCCCGATAACGCTGAAGCAAACTCCTGTATCACAGAACAATTCGTATAAGTATAATATGTGATAAATGCATTTCAAATGTATGAGAGATATAATACCGTAAATTGTCTGAACTTGTATTATCGTCAGGCATGTTAGTTTGCTATATGGAATATACTTAGTCTTGGGGTCCATAACTACATTTGTTAAGAAAGGAATAATCGAGTCACCACTGAAAGCAGCAATACAAGTGGAAAAAAATGTGTATAGGGCAACTGCCCACCACTTACTCCACGTGTCCAATGCCACTCCGAATAACAAATTTTTAGAGTTAGGACCACAATACAAGAATTTGGAATCATCTTTGATCATTATCATAACAAAAATAACGCTGGAAACTATTGTCCAGAGCGCCAGCAAACCAGAAAGCAGGCGTTTATCGTCAAAAAGAAATAGCCAGAATGAGCACATAGAGAGTTACACTTAAATGTATATTTATGATAATATATAAAATTCCTTTCAAATTTTCCACATACTTCCTTGGACACAGTAAAGACAAGGGAATTGGAGGCCAGAAGTGTTTTGCTAAAGTTTTTATTAAGGAAGAAGTAAGAAAATATGCGCTTTTAATGACAACAAACATAAAGCCCGGGCTTTCCCGTTTCCACTGGAGCTTGAGTGCGGCAAAGATTACCTCAAAGTCATGATGTTAAGGCACGACAGCTTGTTGTGGCCCGGATCGCCACAGAAAGAGCACGCAGTTTTCTTCTTGACTATTTTCTGAGCTTGCGTTTCAAAACCATTGCCACTTTCTGAGAAACCAGATAGCGCAGAATGAGTGTCGTATCCTGTGAACATACAGTCCGACATGTAATTGGCCTCAAACTCGTGCATCACGAAAGACTTCTGTACAAAAGCCGCCAAAGTGTCAAGATCTCCGAGCTTGGGAAGCTGCACGATATCCCCTTCAACTTCAATTTGCATGGCGCATAGCGCCGCGGAATCACATTTGCTGTTGCGAATGTTGTTAAGAGCACCAGAACACATGTCGCGAGCGGGCCCGCCCGCGGGAAAGCACGGATCCGCGTTACACTGCGCGTTTTCTTTGAAGCATGCGCAACTCCCGACTTCGACAGCCTCAGCAGAGATCGGCCCGAGGCGCGTGTTGTCGCCGGCGGCGTCGCCGGGGGCGTCGCCTGGGGCGTCGCCGGGGGCGTCGCCGGGGGCGTCGCCGGGGGCGTCGCCGGGAACGTCGCCGGGAACGTCGCCGGAAGGACTGGCGTGGTTGAGCACGAGCGCGCGCCCGCGCTCTTTTGGCTGCACGCGCTTGAAGACCCCGACGTGCATCAGCCGCATTACCGTTGCGCTGATGTGCATTTTGAACAGCGTCCGCGAGTAGCGGCCGCGAGCAGCGTCTGGAAGTGCACGACGCGTGGCGCGTATCCGCGACGGGCTGTATCTATGGAATTATGACGCGGCAGATTTTTCTTCGCTCGACAGTGTAGTAATCAACTTTGAAAAAACGACTGTTTGTTATTTTTCGAATCATTCCCGATTTTTTTGTTATTCTCAAATCATTCCCGATTATCACCAAGGACGTAATTGAATCATGTAGATTTGTGATCAAGACATCCCTTCAAATTTTCAAAGGGTCAATCTCAATATTCATTACTACTAGATTTGTCATCCAGGCATCCCTTCAAAATTTTAAAGAGTCAATCACAAAGTTCAATCTTCGGACAACTCGATGCCCCCATTCGATGCCCCCATTCGATGCCCCTATTTGATGGTTTGAAACATCGAGTAGTCGTTTCGGATCATCAAAAAAAACCCGTCAATAAGCGCGCCATGCGATCGTTCTGGCTCGTCAATGAGAAACGTCTCAAGCGCCCTGAAACTGGAAGCACGCCTTCGCAGTCCACGGCCGCTCGCGATGAAGAGATCTTGCCTGGAGACCTGAGCGCGCCGCAAAGCGCCGTCCCAGTGGAAAGATCCGACGCAAGCGCGCCGGAAAGCGCCGCCCCGGCCGAAAGGTTCGCGCCCGCGCCCGCGCAGCGCGACGAGCCTGTCAATTTTCTCAGGTTCACAGCACACGCAATCGACATTCGCCATCAAGACCGCCTTCCAGTGCCGTACGCATTGCAGTTTACGCACGGAGAGTCCCCAACGTTGAGTTTGAAAATTGATTACACAGTTGACGGAATCGCATACCACCAAGAAGTACGGGATGTCGTAGCCGTGGCGTTTTATCCAGTCGCGTTGAGGGCAAATAGTCCATTTGCAGACGAGTACGTGATGAGTTTGTGGCAGCGGGTCGCAGGTGTGGCGGCGCCGCAAATCGTGGACGACTTTGAGTTCTATTCAATATATGCGGCCAACCCCCGCTGGTACGAACTTTCGCCCATTCGGCCATATTTTTTGAGACCTTATAATCTGAGATTTACCGAGCCCCAAATCCGTGCAGCAGTAATCGAAGAGAGGTGGGCGCGATTTGATTGGCATTCTGTGCGAATTGCTAATGGCGGCTATGTCTTGGCGACACCGGCCTTCGCGATTGCGCCCGCGCCGGCGCCCACGCCCGCTGACGATGCTGTCGCTGAGCCTGAGGACGATGCTACCGCTGACATTTCCGCCCTGCTCGAGTCTGCCACGCTCAATGACGATCAAAAGTATGATATCAAGAAGAACTGGGAGTGCGGCATATGCTTGCTAGGATTGGAAGGAGGCAGCCACCTCGTGTCAGCCCACCCAGTTTCTGCCGACAGTGGTGGACGGCACCGCCTGCACGTGTTCCATAGCCATTGTCTGCGGAATTGGCAAGCGACTAACAGCTCGTGTTCGCAACTGTGCCCCACGTGCAAGCTGCCGCTGGATCGCAGGCCGCTGCCCGCCGCGTGGTCCCCCACCACAAGGCTCAGCGCGCCGCAAAGCGCAGTCTCAGTCAAACGGTCCGACGCAAGCGACGGCGTCGCCGAGGACGTCGCCGAGGGCGTCGCCGTGCCTCGCGACGGGATCGAGAGCGCGCCGATGGCCTCCGAAGACACAGCGAGAGATTTTACGGACTTATTTCTTTAATATATATACATGATAGAAGATCAGACCCTCAACAATGGGAATCGGTGTTTCTGTATGTGATTTTTTTATTTCATTTTTTCTTGTAACTTTGGAAATAATCGATTGATCAATTTTATTACACCGAAAGCGGAATGGCGAACCCATATGAAAGAACATGGAGCGCGCATGGATATGGAAGCAGCAGTGTGCTTAAATTGTACGAAGATATCTTTGGCGTAGAACCAGCCCTCGCCATCGACCGAAAGCGATCACATACCTTCATTCCCAACAGGGTCAGTAGCGACGAGCGATGTCGATGGGCGCAGGAGTTCCATGACTTCACGTGGACCGAACATACCTTATACAGCCGCATTCGACAGAAGAACGCAGATGAACCCCAGGCGTGCGACTGTAATCTTGCAAAGCCACAGAACGCTGCAATGATGTACGAGTGCCTCTATACGCCCGGAAATGATGCATGCAGCAACAGACAACTGCAGGATCTTGCGAAACACATCGAGAGCGGTCCGGACCTCGAGATCTTTGACACTGGAGGAATAAAGGGCTATGGCGTCCGGGCGCTGTGCGACGTGGATCAGGGAACGTTACTTTGCGAGTACACCGGGGAGGCTCTGAACGCCAGGCAGTTTGCAAGCAGACGGCAGACGCTGTCCTCAAAAAACTACTTCCTAAGAGCAGACGACCTGGTTATTGACGCCTCTCGCCGCGGAAACACTTCGAGGTTTATAAACCACAGCTGCGACCCCTGCGCCGAAGTGCAGGTGTGGAGCATTCCCAGAGCGGACGGGCGCTCGCTTCGTACTGCAGTCGGAATCTTTGCTAAGCGCGCGATTCAGGCGGGCGAAGAGATCACTTACGATTACAGGTTTGAAACGTTTGATGACGCGGCAGAAATTCGCTGTCTTTGTGAGGCGCCCGGGTGCCGCCTGGTGCTGGGTAAGAAGAAGGTTTCGCGCAAGCGCTGTGCCTGCTTTATATGATGACAGAATAGATAGATAAGATGCGGAGCGGTCTGAGTGCGCGCAGGGTTTAGTTCAGGATGTTTTGCACGAGGTTGCGCACGATCTGCGACACTTGATATTCGTTTTTCTTTTTAAACTCGTTAATGTTGTTGCGAATGGTGTGGTTGAACACCGGAAGCACCATCCTCCAGCAGCTTTCGATGATGCTCGGGTGCTGGTATATGGAGATGTAAAGCTGGGTGACTTGAGTCAGGCTGATTTCCTGCCTTATTTTTTCGTTCACTCCGAATAAACACTTGTGCCTGAAGTCGATGAGACATGAAATCTCTCCATTGTACTTGCGCAGGTTTCGCATGACGTCGAATACACAGCCCACGTCGATGAGGTCCACTCTAATTTTAGCTGCTCGCTTGAGAATGTCGCTGTGGAAGAGGTGGTGGAATTCTTCAGGCGCCGGCTGAACTGGCTGGATGCATATGAAGTAGAGGAGTTTCTGCACGTACATGCTGGTTGTGATCGGGAAGTTCACGGTGTTTCTCCAATTGCTCCAGCTGTCGTTAGACACTTTGCGAATTCTGTTTTGGACGGCCGCCGCTGCCAGCGAACGCAACAGGGGGCGGATGGTTTTGACAGCCTCTACCTTTACAACCTCCTTCTTCTGGCGAAGAACGTTCTCGACGAGTCTGAAAAACGTGTCTTTGACTTTGAAGCAGCGCATGACCAGAGACATCGTCTCGGCGAAGCCGCTCTCTATTTCGGCGGAGTCGTTGAAGATGGAGAGGACGCGCAAGCAGCGCAGTTCCGTGTCGCGTGCGTTGCTGTTGATGCCGCAGTACAGGCGTTCGAGCATGTGGCCGGCGGGAGTCGTTCGCGGGGAGATGTACAGGAAAGCCAGGAGGGCAGTTTCGGTCGGGGTGATATGCTCGCCCGCGACTTGCGCGGTCACGAGCGCGTTTGACATGCGTTTCAAACATTGGTTTTTCCCTATGCTGTAGAGGAGCTTTTTGGTGTCACTGAATTCGTCGAGCATGTGCAGGGAATCATTCTGGATGTTAAGCTCGAGAAACTGGAAGAGTGTGACCCAGTCTGACATCGTCGAGCACAGACTCGCACACCGGTTGTAGATTTCCTTGCCCTCGTCGACCCCCTGTATGCAATCGGCGCAATGCATTTCTTCGCCGAACCGGCGAGCGACGGCAATTGGGTTCGAGTTTTTGCACATGAGGATGATCACCATATGCAACGCCCACTTGTGCATCGGGTCCACGTTCAAGAGCTGCGCAACCTCACAGAACTTGTTGACACAGAGTATATTTTTGTTCATGATGAGCTTGGTCTCCTGGGCGTCGCTTTTTTTGCTTAGTATGCTGGTGAGTGCATCTTCGGAGACGTTAAATGCCTCGTTCATGCGCGGAGGGCTGTGAAATAAGGAAAGCGTTGTCGCTGATTTTTGGGACTCAGTCGAAGCCGTCGGGACCTTGATGTGAAAATTGTGTAAAGTGCGATATCGTGCACAGCCATTTACTTTCGTGTAAAATCACCGAATTCGTATAAAACCGTACTTTTTGCATGAGTACATGCAGATTGCTTGCCGTGCTCGGGTTGCTGCAGTCTGTGGCTGCGTTTACAATGGAGGTGGATCTGCAGTGTCGACAGTGCAATGCTTCGTTTTACTGCACGGGCGGCGAGCGCTTCCAGTGCCCTGCAAACTCACTGGCAAACTCTTGGCCGGCTTCCAACGTGACGCATTGTACGTGCAACAACGGGTACCAGGCCACACCGGCTCTGGACCACTGCGACGTGGGCCAGCCGCCTTTCTACTACGAGGCAGGCTACGCCAAATCTTGCGTCGGCGACCTGCGACAGACGATCCTGCCGCTGGCAGACAGTGCCTTTTCATGCGTGTGTCCTCCCGGATACTACGGACCCACAGGGCTGGGCGCATGCACAAAGTGTGCGTCTGGATCGTACGCGGAGCACTTCAACACGAGCCAGTGCACCTCATGTCCTGAGTTCTCGTTCTCGCCGGAGGGCTCTTTGCTCCCCAACCAGTGCATCTGCAATGCGGGATACACGGGGGAAGACGGCGGCCCGTGTGTTGCATGCGCGGCGGGGAAGTACAAGGGAGCGGCGGGCAGCGCTTCCTGCGTGGCGTGTGACGCGGACACGCACTCGGCACCAGCTGCATCTGTTTGTACGCCATGTCGCCACAACTCGTCGGCTCCGGCGGAAAGCGTTTCCGAAGACGCGTGCCTCTGCAACCCGGGCTTCTACCAGAACAGCGGCGCGTGCACGCAGTGCGCGCTCGGTCGGTACAAGAACACGGTGAGCAACGAGCCATGCACGCCGTGCGCGAGCGGCGAGTACTCGGGCGTGCTCGGCGCCGTGGCGTGCGTCGGGTGTCTGCAGAACTCGCAGTCGCTGCCGACGGAGGGGGGCACCAAGTGCGTGTGCAGCGCGGGGTACTTCCAGGGGGACGTCGCGCTGGAGCGGCCCGCGTGCCAGCCGTGCGCGGCGGACACGTACCAGCACCTGACCGGCACCACCACGTGCAGCAGCTGCCCCGCGCACGCGTCGTCCCCGCCGGCGTCGCCCGCGATCTACGCGTGCATCTGCGCGCCCGGCATGTTCGACGTGGGCACGGGCGAGTGCGCGGCGTGCGCGGTGGGGACGTTCAAAGGACAGGCGCTGGATGACGATGGCGACGTGGCCGCGTGCCTGGCGTGCAGCGGGAACAAGATTTCGCTGGCGGGCTCGGCAAGCATCGAGGACTGCGTGTGCCGGAGCGGGTTCTTCAGGACGGCCGAGGGGGAGTGTCTGGCGTGCACCGTGAACAAGACCTCGCTGCCGGGCTCGGCAAGCACCGAGGACTGCGTGTGCCGGCGCGGGTTCTTCGGGACGGCCGAGGGGGAGTGTCTGGCGTGCGCGGCGGGCACCTTCAAGAACGAGACGGGGAGCGCGGCGTGTACAGCGTGCGCGGTGAGCTTCTTCAGCGTCGAGGACGCGCTTGAGGGCACGGTCGCGTGCGCGTCGTGCGCGGAGGCGCTGGGCTCGCCGCACGCGATCACGCGGCGCGAGGGGAGCGTGTCGGTCGCGGCC
>Ga0194129_10009512_pt1 | contig 10870 bp, 5 predicted proteins | sample TA2KigCa35mmetaG_FD_150862 | JGI IMG/M metagenome (GOLD analysis project Ga0194129, IMG submission 150862) | Freshwater microbial communities from Lake Tanganyika, Tanzania - TA2015038 Kigoma Deep Cast 35m | ecosystem: Environmental > Aquatic > Freshwater > Lake | place: Tanzania: Lake...
TTTGTTGTATCTATATTAGTTGGATTGGTTGTATCAGTAGCTTGTTGTGGATTTAATCCTTTTTCAATATTAGATCTAATTAATAAATCTACATATTTAAGTGCATCACTGTTTGTAGTAGTTTGTGCTAAATTACTAGTTGCATCCCATAAATCCATAACATTAACATTTTTATCTTTAATAGTATGCATCATATCTTTAGCCACCTTTTGAGCGATACCTAACAATTGTTCTACACCTTTTTTACCACTAGTTTGTTCTTGTGGTTTATGTTTCATATCAATAACTTCATGTTTAATATTATCTAACATTTCAGAAAGAATATTTCCAGTTTGTTTTGTTCCTTTAAATGTTTCACTATGTAAAACATCATTTAATTTATGTGCTGCTGAATGCACATCATCTTCTTTAATATTTTCCATATAACTACCCATTTTATCATTCATTTGTTGATTAACAATAGTTTCCATTAACATTTCATAAGCAGATAAATTCTTAACCTCAACACCATCATATAATGTTTTAATATCCATATTATCAACAGCATTACCAACTGTTTCAAAAGGATTAAATCCATCAGTAGTATTACTTGTATTAATACTTTCAATAACCTTTGTATAAGTAAAAGCGCTAATATGTAAAGCATTTAATTCCTTATACAGTTCTTGTCTATCAGAAATTGATAATGATAAAAATATTTTATCAACATTAAGAGCTGGCATTAAAGACCAACATTTCTCATTTTTTTCAAGTAATTTATTTAAAATCTCATCAGAAAAATTATTATTTGATAAAAACATTAAATTTTCTTGTAATTTAGAATTAGCTGCTACTTTTTTAATAACTTTTTCAAAATCTAATTTAGAGATTATTGATACTAATTTTTCTAAATCTTTTTTACAATCTTTATTATTAACTTTTTGTAATGATAAACTTACAAATGAATTAAATAAATTTACAAACTTATCAAAGAAATAAGTTTTGTAGTCTGATGGTGTTTGAGAATTATCCATATATAGTAAAACATATAATTATTTTTTAAATGTTTTTATTAAAAAAGTATTTTTATTTTTTCTAATATCATTATCATTATTTCAATATAATCTTTAATAATAACGATATCTTCCTTAATTAATAAGGTTTTAGCATTTTTTTTTATTTCAATAATTAAATTAATTATTTCTAATTCATTTTGATTTGTATTTGGATTTGTATTTTTTATTAATTTCTTTAATTGATAAATATTATTTAAATTATTTGATTTATCATCACTATCCTCTTCTAAACTATATAATGAAAAATTTAATATTGTTTCCTTATTTTCTAATATATGTATTAAACTATTTTGGATTATTTCAAATTTATTTTCTTTTAAATTCTTCTTTATTGTATCTAGAAAAAATATAATTTTCTTTGGTAAAATTTTCTTCTCATCACAATAATCTATTAAATTTATTATTAACTCAATATACTGATTCGTTAAGTAATTAAATTTTTCTATAGCAACTTGTTCCATATTACAATAATCTATTTATTAATCTTTTAATTTATTTATTTAATAAATTATAATGTTCCATTTCATATATTTTTTCAATTTCATTTTTTTCATTCACTCTTTCGTTTTCTAATGTTTTAATAAGCATTTCTTGTGTTCTTCTATCTAATTTATTTCCTTCAGGTGCAGTGTAAATTGCTTGTTCTTTATCAACTGATGTAAATGATTTTGGTAATGGATTATCTGTCATTAAATAAGCAAATGAATCAGAAAAACCATCCATTTCATCTTTTAAATATCCAAATGGTGATTTTTTAACACTTGGTCCTGTATTATTATTTATATTAGTATTTGTTGTGCTAGTATTTGTTTGATTATTATATTCTTGTGTAATTTGTATATTTTTATTTCTAACATTACTATTTCTAACATTACTATTATTTATTACAACAGGTTCTTCTACATTTCGTTTTACAATATTAGTAGCCAAAGGTTTATTATTCATTTTTGCTGTCTCATTATTATTTATTTTAATAGTATTTAATAAATTTTCAAGCCAAGCAAAAACATTTTTACCTTCAATTGGTGTATTATTACCTTGAACGATTAGAGTAGGAACAATTTTAAGACCTTTTGCTGAATAAGAACTTACATTATCATCAATACAGATTAGTTTTAAATATTTTAGGACACCATTATTATGGCAAGTATTAATAAATAATTCACAAGTTTTACATTTTTTACTATAAAATAATAAATTAGGGTTATGTTGATTCATATAAATAATATTATTAATATTATTTAAACCTGTTTAATAAAAAATTTGATAATTAAAATATATATATAAAATCATAGTATATATATAATAATATAAGAAATATGAATATAAGGGAAATAGAGAATACAATTGATGATTTTGAATCAACTATTTTAAAATTAGAAATATCAGGTAAAAATATTAGTTTTCCAATTATAAATGCCCTTAGAAAAGTATGTATAAATCAAATACCTATATATGCCTTTCATACTGATAAAATTAATATTTTAAGAAATAATTCTGTTTTTGATAATACTTATATGCGTGAAAGATTATCACAATTACCAATTACAAAACTAGATGAAGCAAATCTAATGAATTTTTTACCATTAAAATATTATAAAGATGTTAATTTCAATGATAAAAATTTTGAAAGACATCCTGAAGATAAATTAAATATTGAATATTATATTAAAGCTAAGAATGATGGACCAGAAAAAATATTAAATGTAAATACAAATGATTTACAAATAAATATAAATAATGAAAAAATAAATAATAATTATAAATATTCAGAAAAAAATCCATTATTACTTATTCAATTAAGAATTGGTGAAGAATTTGAATGTTCTATGAAGGGTGTATTAGCAGTTGGTGAATATAATTCTATTTTTAATGCTTCAAGTTGTTATTATGATGAAATTACTGAGGATAAATTTATATTTAATATTGAGTCTAGCGGACAAATAACAGAATATAATATTTTAATTAAAGGATGTGATATATTGATTGAAAAATTAAAAATTATTAAGGAAAATATTAATAATCAACAATATAAGAATATCATTATGGAAAATAATTCAGTAATATTAGAATTGATAAATGAAGATTATACATGTGGTGGACCTATTAATTATTTATTACAGAATATGAAGGAGGTAATTTATTCAGGAATAACAAAACCAAATTTTATGGAAAAGAATTTAATATTGAAGGTTAAAACAGAAAAATCATCAGAACCATTTAAAGTATTAAATAAAGCTATTGATGAAAGTATCATATTATTTAGTGAATTTAAAAATAAATTTCTTGAATTATATAAAGGTGTACCTAAAAGTAAGAAAAATAAATAAATTATTTATAGGTAGTTAAAAATTAGGTTTTATAAAATTTTATAAAAAATTATAAAATTTTATTATAATATAATATATTATATTAATATTAAATGTATATAGATGATATTGATAAAATATGGGATGAAACAATAAACAACTATTTTACAGTTTGGATTATCCAAAGAACCAAGGAATTAATTAATATTGATACAATTCAAAAAGAAACTAATTTTGTTAAATTTCAAAAAGAAATTAATAAAACTTTTGATTTGTCTTTTAGTATTATTTCACAGGATAAAATTAAATCTATTGTTACTAAAAACTCAAATATTGATTTAATTAATAATATTGTTAAAAAATATATCTGTTATTATTTTTTTATTTTTATTGGAGTTATTTATAAAGATAAATTTGATCTTTTTAATAATAATCTTATAGAATTTGGTAGAAATCAAGCTAATTATGAAATAAAAATAGATAATTTCTTTACTTCTGAAAGTAATTCTAATATTATCAAAATTACTTTGCTTATAAAAGAATTTATTGATTTTATTGATAAAATATATCTCCTCTCTAAAAAAGATAAAAATAAATCAAAACTATCTAGAACTACTAATTCTAAATTATCTAGTAAAAAAAATTCTAAATTATCTAGTAAAAAAAATTCTAAATTATCTAGTAAAAAAAATTCTAAATTATCTAGTAAAAAAAATTCTAAATTATCTAGAACTACTAATTCTAAATTATCTAGTAAAAAAAATTCTAAATTATCTAGTAAAAAAAATTCTAAATTATCTAGTAAAAAAAATTCTAAATTATCTAGTAAAAAAAATTCTAAATTATCTAGTAAAAAAAATTCTAAATTATCTAGAACTATAACTACAAAAAAAAATTCAACAATTGAAGTTAAAAAAATTGATAAAAAACAAAAATCTGAAACTGAAAAAACAGAGACAGAAACAGAAACTAAAAAAACAGAGACAGAAACAGAAACTAAAAAAATAGAGACAGAAACAGAAACTAAAAAAACAGAGACAGAAATAAAGGAAGATGAAATGAGTGATTTAATAAAATATACGACAATATTAAAGAATTACAGTATTGAATTAAATAATTTTTTATTAAAAAATAATTTGATAGATACATTTTTATCATTATATGAGAGTAATATAATAAATAAAAAGGATGAAGTATCAAAAAATGTTTTTTATCACACAATAATAAAAACGGTAATATATTTAAAATTATATTACGAGGAGAGGAAAGAAATATTTAGCACCATAGAAAACAGTGAGATAAGTACAGGTGAGTATGTATATATTGATGTTGTTGTTCCACAAAGTATATATATAGATTACGATGCGATAGAAACAATATTAAATCCGGATGAATTAAAAACAGATTATCCTGATATAATATATAAATTATTAAATGAAGATTATTCTGAGAATTTGAATGACAAAAGGAAGTATTATTCAAATTTGGAAACTAAAATACAAAAATTACTTGATACGAAACTATTAATACCGATTGTTGATGATTTTTTATTATATCATAAGGACAATGAAAAATATGAAAAACAAACAGACAAGATTGAATCACCAAAGAAGAAAGATGAAACCAAAATAAAATATATTATAAATAAAATTAATACATATTCTGAGTATTATAGAAATCCATCTGAAATAAAGAAATTACAATTTGTGCCTTTACAAGATAGGAATGCTATAACAGTTAATGTATATGAAGATGTTAAGATAGTATCAAAAATGATAAATATAATTAAATTGAATATAGAAAATTTAGATTTATTTAATGATTTAATTAGTTATAGAGAATATCCTTACATAGCATTTAAAGATTTTGAAAAAAATGGATTTATATTTAACGATGAAAATACCAATATTGGTTTAAGAAAGATAAATTTTTATAATTTAAAAAAGAATAAATTTGAAAGTATACAAACAAGAACAATAACAACAGATTTACCAGTAAATATAGTTGGTTTTGCGATGATAAATAATTACGATGAAATTGATTGTTTAACGAATAAAAATTTTATAAATATAGCAGATTCTGTAGAAAATCCAATTACAAATATAACTACATTATTAGAATCTAAAATAAGATCATCTATATTTAGGGATAAAAAAAAATTAGAAGATAATTATTATTGGTTATTTGATTTAGAAAAGAATAAATATTTCATACCAAATTATGATATTTCTGAAAGTATGCCTAAAAATGACATAGTAAAAATAATAACCGCTTATCTATATGATTTTACAATTGAAACTATTATCAATATATTTAAAAATAATATTTTAAAAGAACAATCAAAATATATTTTTGATTATATAAATTCATTTGATAATTTATTACTAAAATATCCAGATTTAAATAATCAATTATTTGCGATGGATATTGATAATTTACAAAATATTATTTATTATGATAAAAGTAAAAAAAATACTAATTTATATGATGAAAATGAAGATGAATTTCCAGGACTTTTTGGTAATATTTTAAAATTACCAACAGCACCAAAAAAACCAACTACATCTGTTCCATTATTAAAAATTTTTAATGATTTTAAAGATACTATAAAAGAGAAGAAAATATTATTAATTAGAGATTATGATAATGAAATTGATGAAAATGAAGAAGCAAAAGAATATATGAATGCTAGATGTCAACATAATGTTTCATGGGATCTTATATCATTATTAAAAAAAGAAAATCAATCATTATATAGTAAATTAACCTATAGTTTTATGCAACAATATGTAGAAGTATCTGAAACAACAGAATATAGATGTAAAAGTTGTAAATCACCATTAGATGTTAAGAAATTTATAAATGATGGTATGTTTGATAATGCTTCACAAAGTTTTGTTACATTTAGCGTTCATATGGATGTTAATATTGAAGATTTACCAGAATATGAAAAATATAAAACTGCAATAAGAAATATAGATAAATTAATAGAAAAAATAAGTTCAATTTTAGTTATTCATGGTTTTACAGGACAAGTTTATTCAAATAGAAGCAATAGAAAAGTAATTATGAAAGATACAATTGATATTATATTAAATCATAATGTATTTTTAAAAAGTTCTTATTTAAGTAAGAGAGATAAAAATCTTGATAGATATGGACTAAATAAAATTCTAAGTAATTTATTCTTTTTTGAATTAGATAATAATATATTCGTTTATTCAAGCAAAGAGAAAGATGTAAAGAAAATTATTAAATATAATAATGTTATTGGTTATATAATTATTTTATTAATATTAGAATTAAATGAATCTCAAATATTATCATTAAAATATGATAAAATATGTAGTTATGCTATATTTAAAAGAATTGGTTATTCATTATTTGAAAATATAAATTTAGTTGTTAACAAGTCAGGTGATTTAAAACCTATAAAAAATTATACTATTTTATGTTATCTTATTTATTTATTTACTTGTTTTATTACTAAATATAATTTATGGGCTGATACTCTAACTTCAGAAAATGTAAAATCAAAAAAATTTAATCCATTAATTCAAAAAAGTGCTATTCATACTGTTGTTGAATTATTAAATTCATTATTAATTGTTGATGAAGATTATTTTAAAAAAAATAAATTACATATTTATGAAGTTTTGTCTGTAAAATACTATTTAAAATTAGATATGTATCAGGATATTAATATAATTAGAAAACTAGATCAATTATTTTTAGGTGAAAATATTAATAAGGATACTACAATAAATGTAATTGATAATAATAAATACGATATTTTACCAAATTATATAATTCCTAATAATTTTATGTTAGATGATTTATTTGTAAGAATTTCATTAAAATATTTAGTAAAAAAATATATAATACCATATCAACAAAATGATAAACAACCAATACATGATTTTAGTAATTTAACTAATTGTATTGAAGGTGCTTTTCATAGTTTTACTACAAAAGATAAAAAATTAATTTGTAAAAATTGTAATGTAGTTGCTGATTTAAAACTTGTTAAAGATAGTAAAAATTTTATTTTTAAAGAACTAGTAATGAATTATTATAAAAGATTAGCTAAAAAATATTGTTTAGATGGTTCAGTTCATTCTTTTGAATATATCGCAAAAGAAGATACCAATGTATGTAAAAAATGTAAATATAAAGAAGGACAGGTAATTAATTATAAAGAAAGTGATTTAGAAAAGATGTATTTAACTGTTGAAAAAATAAAAAAAGAAAATAATTTATTTACAGAAGAATTATTAAAAAAATTAGTTATTAATAACGAAGAAAAGAAAAAAACGATTAAAAAGACATTTGATAAACTAACATATAAATTTCAAAAAAATGATAATGATATTAATAATTCATTAAATATATTACTAGATAATATACAAAAATTATTAGGTGTTGATATATTAATCGGAAATGAAATGCATAATTTAACTAATAATATATTTATAATAGACCATGACTATAATGGTGTAAAATTAGATGAAAAAATACAAATATATGATAAAGATAATAAATTTAGAATTATAGAAAATCATACTTTTTATAAAAGAGATGTTTTAGTATTTACTATTCAAAAAAATACAAAATATGAAGTTTTTTATGATTTACATAAGAAATATTTATTAGGTTATAGAGAAGTAAATAAAGATTATCATTTGAATGAAAAACCATTTAGTAAAATTAAAATTAGTTATAGTATAAAAAATCTATTTTTAATGTTCGGTTTTACTAGACAATATGTTGATATTAGAGATTTCTATCCAGATTTAATTGGCTATTCAGAAGATAAAATTAATGATTTCAAAGAATCATTTAATATGACAGACTTTGTAAATAAAGTATGCTTTAGAAGAACTATTTATCTTAAAAAATTAGGTTATGAATTACTTAAATATATAAATAGAATTAATTTTCAATATAATATAAAGCTTATTAATAATCCTGAAACTAATCCTGATTTAAATTCATACCAAATTGAAGAATTTGAAATTATTAATAATCCTCTTGATATTATCTATAACAAGTTTTTAAAGAAATTTGAATCTAATATTACTACAACTATTAATAAAAAACAAGATATTAAAAAACAAGATACTAAAACTAAAACCGAAAAACATCTATTTTTAAAACATATGAATACAATTATAGATTATTTGCCTTTTAATAATATAAAAGAAAATCCAAAATTTACTTTATATACAGAATTTACATATTTTATTAAAAAAGATTTTAATAGTAATATGATATTGAATTATATAACAGATGAATTTATTAGATTATTATCATATAACGATAATAAAACTATTAAAACAAATACATGTTTATTTATGCTAGAAATTGTAAATAAATTATTTGAACTTTATAATCTTGATATAGCAACATTTGATAAAGATGTAGATCATTTTAATCAAATTTTATATACATCAGAATTTTATCTAGAAACACAAAGTAAATCTTTATTCGTTGATGCTGTTGATTATTATGGAGACCAACATAATCTTGATGAAGTAGTAAATGATGAAGAAAAAGAAAAAATTATGGATGAAATTGAAGATGATATAGAAGAATTGAACGCTCAAGATTTAGGTGATGATATCGCTGATGAAGAAGGTATATATGGTTTGTATTCTAATTATGATTATAAAGAAAATAAAATTAATGATAGATATGATGCATTAGAAACTATAATAAATTATTATTAGATTATAAACATTATAAATTATTGTGTTTTATATTTATTAAATTTTAAGTATAAAATATATTTTATTATTATAAATTATATAATGAATGAGATATTAATTATAATTTGTGTAATTGTTGTAATATATTTATTAGCACAAAATAAACAAAAAGATAAGGTTAAAAATGAATCCGAAAATGAAGATTATATTAATATTACCAATCCATTTATTGAAGGTGTTAGTCAAGAAGAATTTGCTAATCAAGAAAAATTAGTTAATGATATACCTGTAGATGGTTATACTAATAATCCTTCTTCTTCTTTATTATATAAAAAAAATAGAATGGCAAGAGATTTTTATAATAATAAGAAGAATAGAATATTTGATGATATAGAGATGATAAAAGCTCTTAAAATGAATAATAGTAAGAAAAATCAAGCATGCACCGCAAATAAAATTAAATTAAATAAATTTTTTGTTTCTACTCAATTTAATGATTCATACAGAGATGTATTAACTGCTTTAAATATGGTATGTCCCGATCAAAAGATAGTATTTAATTTACAAACTTTACCTGTCACTACAACTCTTTACGATCCTAAAGTTGCTCCTCCATTAATAGTTATTAAACTTGTTGGAGGTTTTGTTAATAAATTAAATAAAATTTTAAATAATTTACCAGATTCTTATGAAGTTATAAATGATTACAATAATTATTTACCTATGACCGCTCAATTAAAGAAATATGTTGATGATAGAGGTATAAATAAATTTTATAGAGATATTGGAGTGGATTATAATTTGTATCCTGATATTCCTAAAAATTCACCTGTTAAATTAATTGCATTAACAGGTATGAAAAGAGAATATACAGAAGCTGAAACTAAATATATTGTTTCAATGGTATTACAAAAGATTGTCAAAACTGTAACCGACCAAATGAAAATTACCGTCCATTTTGTTATGAAAAATGATCCTCTTGCAGGTGAAGGACTATTCGGTAATATTGATAATGTTAATGATACTAAAAAAGTAGCTATTGAATTTGTATTCACTGATGGATACTTTACTAATGATTATAATGTTGATTATGAATCTTATGAAAATAATAATGGTAAAAAATTATCTATGACCGACGGGGATGACAATTTTTACTCTTTTGAAGATTTAGGTAAAAACTCTATGATGTCCGATAGCCAAATAATCTCTCAATTTAATAAAAAATTAAGAGAACATGAACTAGAAATGGTGAACTTTTCTAAAAATATACCTTATCCGGTAACTAATTAAAAATTAATTAAACTTATTTATTTGTCAATATTTATTTTATTTGTAAATATTTACTCTTGTATTTCATATATTTTTGATAGTAAAATAAACTACCACCCTTTATATTTTTTTGCAAGTTAACAATATCTACTTCTATCTCATTGGATATAATATCATAAATTTCCAATACTTTATTTTTTACTTTTTCTTCCTCATCATCTTTCATGTTAAGTAATTCTTCTTTTATTTCTTCATGATAATCTTTTAGTTCACATATTAAAGAACTAATTTCATTTCTATATTGTTCACTAATAGTTGTGCTCAGTAATTTTTCAAGTTCTGAGATTTTTTTTTTTATATCTTTATCTTTAACTTGATAATCATTTTCTGACAACTTTTTTTTATCACCTTCTGACAACTTTTTATCACCTATTTTTTTTATATTTTTTAGAATTCGTTGCTCTGGTGTTAATTTTGATTCATCTTCTTTTTCTTTTTTTTCATCTTTTTCATCTTTTTTTTTTTTTGT
>Ga0194129_10009513_pt1 | contig 10868 bp, 11 predicted proteins | sample TA2KigCa35mmetaG_FD_150862 | JGI IMG/M metagenome (GOLD analysis project Ga0194129, IMG submission 150862) | Freshwater microbial communities from Lake Tanganyika, Tanzania - TA2015038 Kigoma Deep Cast 35m | ecosystem: Environmental > Aquatic > Freshwater > Lake | place: Tanzania: Lake...
GGCACCACTCGCGAGCGTTGAGTCGCCAACCACGGAGGGTTTGGAGCCGTTTTCCGACGAACTCAGGACCGCCTCCCACGCGGCGACATCTTGCATCGGCACTCTGATCGTAAAGTCTTGCAGGGTACGCGGTAACTGACCAAAAACCTCGGAGACCGCGCGCTCCACAGCATCTCTGTCAACTGTCTTGCTAGAACCTAAGCGCAAGGCAATCTCGTATGCGAGTTCGACGAGATCTTCTTTGATCATCTGCGGAATCATGTTGATTCCATTCAATGATGATTTCAGGGCGTCTCCAACGACGGACAACTTGCTGCTAGCCTCGGAAAAACCGACTTGATATCCCTCTTTATAGCCCTCGGCGCGGCCTTCTTTTTGACCTTCCGGTAATCCGAGCTCTTTCCCCGCTCTGCGACCCTCTTCGACACCCTCTTGATAGCCCTTAAGAAAGGCTTGCTCGCGAACTGAATTCCACAATCGCTCTACGTTGGACAACGACGGCAAAGTAATCGAGGCGTCTAAATCCTCGATTCGTGAAGAATCCTCCGCGGCATGGAAATTACTCGCCTCTGTATTGCTATTTTTTTCCAGAAGATTTGTTAGCTTCCATGGCTTGGTACGCATTCGGATTACCTCGGTCAAGCAGCACTATCGGTTGTAATACGCTCAAGCGTAACTTCTTTGCTTTGCTGCAAGCCTCGCGCAACCAGGACCACCTCGCGCTGTCTCGTTGTAATCTCACCCACCGTCAGCTGCGGAAGGTTCTCGATCTGAAATTCAACCTGCGCTCGCTGCCTTACGGACATATTTTCGAAAAATTTACTTTTTATTTTCTCGGGGCTCTTTTTGAGAGCGATTGTCAATGTTTCAGTAGGCACGACTGCAATGATTTTTTGAAGTTCGATATTCCGAATAAGTAAAAAATCATCGAAGTCAAACATCTCTTTTCGGATTTTTTCCGCGAGTGTCGGGTTCACTTCCTCCAGCGCCGCTCGCATATCGCCTTCCAATTTTGATGATCCGGCACTCAGTAATTCTAAAACGGGGTCAATGAGGTATGACTCCTCGGACCGAGTGCTCACATCGACATCTTGAAATTCGGCAGCGCCCGAATAGTGCGCCTTCACAGTTTCTGCAACCCAATGATTGAGATGCTCGGTCATCGCACTACTTGGCGGACCCAGAGTGGCTAACCGTTGGGCGATATCTGCGGTTTCGATTCGACTGTACTTCTCGAGTAGTTTTGCTCCGGTGCTTGGGAGGATCATCGCCAGAATCACCGCTACCAACTGCGGGTGCTCGCCTCGCAAATATTCAAACAAGTCCTCGGCGTCCATCGCGCAGAGTAGTTCAGAAAAGGGGACACGCCGCAGTAGTTGAGCCCTGATTCGACCAAGCGAGGACAGATCGGCTTCCTCCTCGTCGTCGACCTTTTCCATCAGTTTTTCTGCAAACTGCCGCGGGTCAAAAGCGATCTCACTCAGATGCTGGGTGATGTCATAAACTTCAGTCAAAATCGACATGAGAGATTCGCGATTGACTGACTTTGTGGAAGCCATCAACATCGAAAGCTGCTGTGCTTCTTTCGGTGCCAACTTTTTGATAATTGGTGTTGCAATCTCGGGTCCGAGCGCCAGTAGCAACGCCGCAATTTTGTGGGGTCGGCTCAGCCGGTCGACGGGAGTCTGATTGGGGTCTTTGTATTTGGCAGTCTCAAGGCCTACCAAGAAAGCCGCCGATACCATCTTGTCATGAAGCTCACTCATGCGAAGCCTCGCTTTTTGCTTGTCGTATCAGGGGGTGGCGTATCCTCGCTGAGCCACGCCTTGGCCAACACCGCCATGTCCTCGGGATTTGAGGAAGCGTAGGATTTAACTTCGGTAAGCAGGTTCTCGTATCGTTGTTTGTCGGTCATCGCGGCTTCACGACGCACGTTCTCCTCGGCGTCACGGGCCTCAGAGGCGCGCTTGGCCTCCTGCTGAAGCCGTTCGATTTCTCGCTGCGACTTATCAATCGTGACAGAGAAGGTATTCCGCGCTTCTTCGGCCTCAATTTGAACAGCCTTGACTTCTTCTTCCAGTCGCTTCTTTTCGGCCAGGTCAACGCCGTAAATGAGCGGACGGATAATCGTGAAGTAGCCGAATAGAACTGCAGCGACAATAGCGACGTACAGCATTATTTCACGGAGCAGGTCGGGGGATAGCATTGGCTGGTCCTCAATTTCTGCGGGCGCAGCAGAGAACGGAATATTTGCGACACTCACCTGGTCTCCACGTTCCGCGGAGAAGCCGATGGCGTCCCGTACGAGATTATTGATATTCGCTAACTCGTTGGCGGTGAACGGGATTCGAGTCTGAGCGGCACCGGGCGTAGCCGGTAAGAGCTTGTTATCCAAAATCACCGCCGCAGAAATTTTTTGAACTCGTCCTTTACCTTGCTTGAGGCTTTCGATTACTCGATCAACCTCAAAGTTTGTGGTTTTCTCACGGCGAAATCCCGGCTGATCCTGCTTGCCAGCATTGACGTCGATGTCGCCGGGGGCCTGAAGTTCGCCGTCGTTGGCACGACCTTCGGCATTTGTTTGCTCAACGATGGGAGCCTCCGGCGGGACCGGAGGTTGATTAGTCAGCGCGCCCGGGACGCCACCCACACCTTTAGACTCACCCCGCGACTCAATACTTTGTTCGCTTCTAATGGATTGTCCCTCGGGCTGTGCGTTTTTCCCGAACGACTCCGAAGTCGTTTCCCGCTGGTTGAAGTCAAGCTCCGCGGTAACTTGCGCGCGGACTCCTTCCTTTCCCGCAATGGGCTCCAAAATCCCCATGATCCGTTGCGCCAGCACTCGTTCGAACTCCCGTACGTACTTGAGCTGAGTGCCATCTAATCCATCGGGATCTCGTTGTTGCGGCGAGAGCAGGTTTCCCTCGGTGTCGACAATCGAGACATCTTGAGTTTTCAGTCTCGGAACCGCTGAACTCACCAGCCGCGCAATCGCCGCAGTTTGCGCGTTGTCGAGGAGTCGCCCCGGGAACAAAGCGACCACCACCGAACCCGTGGGATTTTCCTGCTCGCGCGCGAAAGCCGTCTGTTTAGGCATCGCCAGATGCACTCGTGCCGACTTAACTTGCTCGATTGAGCGGATACTTTTTGCGAGCTCACCCTCTAACGCGCGGACATAATTGATCTGCTCGACAAACTGGCTGGTTCCGAATTTTTGGTTATCAAGAATTTCAAATCCAACAGTGGCAGCTTTGGGGAGACCTTCGCCGGCCAGCTTCAATCGTGTCTCGTACACAAAGTTTTCGGGCACGGCAATCGCGGCGCCGCCCGAGGTGAGCTCGTAAGGGATTCCCCGTTGATCGAGAGCGGCGATGATTGCGGCGCCATCCTGATCACTCAGATTCGTGTACCGCGTTCGGAATTTTTAGTAACGCCGCGAAGACGAGACCGAGAAGAACCACTCCGATCAGGCCGGCAAGAACCATGTACCGCTGCGAGTCGGTCAGCGCGGAGACTCCGCGACGTATTCGCTGCGAAAGGGGTAGTTCAGCGGCCCCTGGTGATTGCAGCCCCCCGGACAAGAGGACATCCGCACCCGAAGGAATGGAGTTTGGATCGTTAACGGCCATCGGATACCCCAGGTATTGGACGTGACTTCACGAGTCTTTGCAGGAACATCTGTACGTCAGACAACAGCACCCAGCCAGAGGGTGAAATTTCGACGATTCGCTCGCGCTTGTCGCCGGCGGCGAGGCTCCTCACGACCAAGAGCCCTAGACTTTCCAACTCTCGGATCAGCTCACGGCATGTACGATCACCGCCCAGACCATTGAGGCGGTAGATGATTACGAGTTTAGAAATCGTGGGCTGCCCGGCGTCTGCCGCAAGAGCAACCGCTGGCATCAATTGCAGCGAACGTGCGATCCGGTCGCTGGTCGACTGCGACGGCAGTAAAGCGCCTGATATCGGGGATGGCAGCTGAACGGCTGTAGTAGACATGACGCCTGTCCGCCCTTAAACGTGACAAACCAGATGCATAAACCTACTTTACTCCCTGATCCTGTTACGAATTTAGCAAAATCCCTCGTTAAATAGCAAGTATAGGTAGTTATTCTGCATCTTAAAATACTTATTGATATCGATATCTATTAATATATTTTATTTAAGCTATCTATTATCACGAACTAGTGGTGATCAGCGCCGTTGACGTTGTCGCCCTGTCGGCGCGACCTACAATGCTTGGTAACTTTGTTGAGGGAGCCGTCGGTAACGGCGCTCGGAGAGCCTCCACGGCAACCATGGTCAACGACGAATCCGCCTCAACCCTCTCGCAATCCGCGGAGAAGCTCCCGCTTCGAAGCGCTTTTGAACTTTTCGTAGAGGCTTCAAATTCGCTCGAGCGTCAATACGCCGAGTTGGCTCAAAAAGCGGAGCTGCTGAGTAGCGACTTGGTGCGAGCAAATCAGCGTCTGAGTACCCTTTTGAATGCGCTCCCCGCAGCAGTGATCCTCATCGAAGACACCACGGTGTCGCACTTCAACAAGGCGGCGCAGTTGTTGATCCCCGACCTTGAGTACGGCAAAGCTCTGGTACTCCCGAGGTCTTGGAGTCAAGGCACCAACGCCGAAGAATATGTGATTCCCTCAGAGACCACCGAGAAAATGGTGCAGCTCATTAGTGTCTCAGAGGGCACGCGCAGCGTTGTTCAAATACAAGACATTACGGAAAACGTCCGATCGCGAGAGGAAAAGGAGCGTGTGGACCGTCTAGCTGCGATGGGCCACATGTCCGCAGGAATCGCGCATCAGTTTCGAACACCCCTCGCTACCGCAATGCTTTACAGCGGACACCTCACCTCGCGTGATATCGCGACGGAAGATAAACAAGAATTTGCGAAAAAGCTCAACACTCAGCTACAGCGACTTGGGAAGTTGTCCGAGGACATGCTCAAGTTCGTAAAGAACAAGAGTCACGAGTTCACGCAGATCTCGCTACAGAATATTATCGATGCAGCCTCACTTGAAATCGAAGCGCTGCTTTCTCACTCGCATACCGATTTAATCGTTGAGGGATCTGCAGAGACGTTCAGCATCAAGGCAGATCGAGAGTCGCTGGTGTCTGCTTTTGTGGCAGTGTTGGAAAATGCGATCGAGTATTCCCCGGTAAACTCAGTTGTGACACTCTCCATAGAGATAGGCGATCAGTCGAGCATCATCACGATTACCGACCAAGGATCAGGGATCTCCCACGAGGTTCTTCCCAGACTATTTGAGCCGTTCGCCTCAGGTCGATCCAATGGCACGGGGCTCGGTCTTGCGACCGCCAAGACGACCATCAATGCTCACGGCGGCGATATCACCGGAGTCAATCGGCCATCAGGGGGCGCGCAATTTCGAGTAAGGTTGCCTGGCTTCAAGACGCTGTAGCTATGATACCGACCCCAACAAAGCAATCCTCTAACGGTCTCAAAAATGGAAGCTAGGGCGAGAACTGCCCCGATTGTGATCGTCGAAGATGACGATGATCTTCGAGAAGCGATCGTCGATACGCTGAAGGTCAACAAATTTGATTTTTCAGTGTTTGAAAATGCCGAGGACGCGATCGAACAGGTCGATCTCCGCAACATTGAAATACTGGTGACGGATTACAAGCTGCCGGGAATGAACGGCATCAGTCTCGTGTTGGAAGCAAAAAAGCGGGCGCCCCATCTCCCCGTAGTCATGATGACCGCCTACGCCGATACGCAACTCGCTGTTCAGGCTCTCAAAGCGGGTGCTAGAGATTTCCTCGTCAAACCGTTCTCGCCCGAACATCTCGTCGAGGTCATTCGGCGACATTCGAGGGGGCCTGAAGCGGAACTCGTTGATCGCGATGGAGCGGCGGAAATTATTGCGGCGGACCCTGCAACGGTTGCAGCGTTCGCGCGATGTCAGCGACTAGCCTCGGTCGATGTGCCCGGCCTGCTGACGGGAGAATCCGGAGTGGGCAAGGAGGTCTTTGCACGACACATCCACGCCTCATCGCCGCGACGGGGCCAGCCGTTTGTGGCCGTGAACTGCTCGGCGATCCCGGACCAGCTGCTGGAATCGATGATGTTCGGTTTTGAAAAGGGTGCCTTTACGGGCGCCATCAAATCGCAGCCCGGCAAGTTCGAGATGGCAAACGGCGGGACGCTTTTTCTCGATGAAATCGGCGAAATGCCACTCGGCCTGCAGGCCAAGCTGTTACGCGTATTGCAAGACGGGACCGTGGAGCGACTCGGTTCCAATAAGCCCGTCAAATATGACATCCGCATACTAGCGGCCACGAATCAAAACGTGCCGGAGCAGATTCGTCTGGGGAAGTTTCGAGAGGATTTGTATTTTCGGCTCGCCGTGTTCGAAATCAAGATTCCGCCCCTGCGGGAGCGGAGCGGCGACATCCTGCCGCTTGCTCAGCTCATGCTCGAGAAATTCGGCCGAACCATGAGCCGCCAAGGCCGCTCGCTCAGCGTCCAGGCACAGTCAGCACTGCTGAAATATCGCTGGCCCGGCAACGTCCGCGAGCTCGAAAACGCCATCCAGAGGGCGTTGCTTTTGAGCGACAAGACAACTATTGACTCTCGGGATCTCGAAATCGAGACCCCGACGCACGACGATCTCCCCCGGGAGGGCGTTTCGTCGATCGATGGCACAGATATTGCTGATAATCCGGCTGTGGATACCGAAGAGACTTTTGAGATGGAAGTTGTCGAAAGACGGCACATTTTGCGCGTGTTGACCCACGTTAGCGGCAATCGGAAACGAGCCGCTGAACTGCTAGGGGTGTCCGAACGCGGACTTCGGTATAAACTTCAAGGGTACGAAGAAAAGGGGTTGTTACCCCCAGAGTTGAAATAGGTAGGCAACGCTGATGGCCGCAGATGCGCTAGGCGCGTTACAACAGCAGATGAAAATCATGGCCGACTTGGCGGCCGGCAACGTCGCGTCTGCGACCCCGGCGGCGAAGGACGGCGAGCCCGACTTCCAGTCCGCTTTGTACCGAGCCATTTTGAAAGTCAACGAGAGCCAAAATATGGCTCAACAGAATGCGCAGTCCTTCGCGAGCGGCGACAGCGGGATGTCGCTCGAGGAAGTGATGGTCTCGCTGCAGAAGGCCAACATCTCCTTCCAAACGATGGTCGCTGTCAGGAATCGACTCGTCGATGCCTACAAAGAGGTCACTAATCTACAGGTGTAATCTAAGGTCGACTTGATTCGCCTCGATCTACCTCGTAAGCCCAGGCCAATACCTCGGCGACGGCCTCATAAAGTTCTGGTGGGATCAGCTGGTTAAGATCCAGCTCAAGCAAAAAATTGATAAGGGCGGGTTCACTTTTTGTGGGAATGCCCAGCTCCCGCGCTCGGGCCAGAATCGCCTCAGCCACCTCACCTCGCCCTTTAGCGACCAACTTCGGCGCCAAAGTCGCGGAACGATAGTGCACGGCGACCGCTGCCGGGCTCGGATCCGCAGCATCAGCGCCCTGATTACGGCGATCCATGCAGCGCGTCCAACGGTTTTTCTTTTGCGCGGAGGATGACTCCGAACTTGGAATTCAGTCGCTCGACGAGCTCATTCCAGCCCCGCCACTCACTCGGCGATCCTGCGTTATCACCACCCGCGACCACAATTTCTGAAATCCCTCCCCACGAGCGACCGTCAATCGTTACGCCGCCTAACCTCTCGAGCGCTACCGCGACGGAAATGGCTGCGCCTTTGACGAGTTTCTTTGATCTCCCCTCGTTTTGTCGCCATACATCGTATCGCTGAATAATCAGCGGAATACCAGTGGCGAGTTGACCCTCCCACACCAGATTTCCATTGATCAGAAGTTGCGCGGCCTGTTTCGATTCAGTCGAATTCGCATCGATCGACTTAAACCAACTCTCGACTTGCGAACGTGACACATGATCTTGCGTCACCCTGAGATCACGCGCCGCCCAGTCAGTCCTGTCGACGGGCGACCCTTCGCGCGGAACAGGCGACTTCGACTCTGCAGGAGACGCGTCGCGCGATTGAGCGCTGATTTTCGGCTGAACGGGACTGTTGCCTTGGTCCGTCTGACCAGCCTCGGAATCCACCGTCCCCGGCATTTGAAGACCTAACAGACCTTGAAAAGGTGGGGGGAATACTCTCTCTCCGGCACTGAATGGCGCCTTGAAACCCCCGCCTCCCGCCAAGACATGCTCTGCTAAGTCTTGCGCAGCGAAGATGCCCGACTGCCGAAGTGTGTAGTGCAGCGTCAGAAACAGATCTCGAACGACCTCCTGTGGCGAGCCTCGTACCACGGCTTCGCCACCGTCGCTTTGGCCGGGCACGTTTCTGGATGCACCTTCGGAACGAATGTTTGTATTCGAAGACGGTACGGAAGATCCAAAGAATGGAAGGGCGGGGAACGATGGGGCAGCCTTCACTTCCGCCGCGATCGGATTCCCCTTCGGCCAACTGAGCTCATGAGAGGCCGACTCACTGATCCGCCTGAGCCACTCTCCAAGATTAAGCTCGTCGATCAGGGCGTTGCCCTGGAAAAATCCTGGGGATCTAAACCCTTGCGGGTTAGAGGGATTCGCCCCTTTATTACCCTGCGGATCAGCGGCAGCGACCAAGTTTTTGAGGGGAACGAAGGCTGACGACTCGGTGTTGACCGGGGGCGGCACCACCAGCGTCGCCAAGCGAGCATCGCCCTTGATCAGTTCGACCGGGAGGACCTGTATCGCGTTGGTACCCGCAAGCGTGGCGGCGTCCCGCCTCAGCAGACTCGTCAGTCCAGTCGCCTGATCCGGAACAATCGGAGGAAGTTGCACGCCGCGTTAACCGACGCTGGCCAACATATTGGATGAATTATTGTTTGAGCCCGACCCAGCCTTGGAGCAGATCGTTCAGAACGTTTTCCACAGCTTCGACAGACTGCACCTTTCGGGTGATCCGCGCCCTCACCAGCTCCATCACCGACCACTCGTAAAGATCCCGCAAATTTTTTGCGACATCTCCACCCTTCTCGAGATCCAAGCAGCTCTGCAGTCCATCGGAAATCAGATCTATCGCTTTGGTGACGGGTTCCTTCGGGTCTCGATTTTCTGCAAGCTCCCGTTTTGCGACGCGGCAATGCTCCAAGGTCCGTTGATACGTGAGGATAATCAGATCGATGGACGAGGAGAGATGAACGGAAGCCTCTTGCTGTTCGTCCGCGTAGGTTTTGAATGCTCTCGCGTTCATGGCTCTCTCCGAAAAACTATTTGCTATTCGAATTCAATATGGCATCGAGCGAGGTTTTCAGCGACTCGCTAGTGCTTCCCAATTTGAAGAGTAGCGCATCGAGTGCTGCATACTCCGACGTTAATCTTTGTTGAGTTCGATTGAGCTTCTCTTCGATATCAATTTTTTTCGAATTAAGCTGGGACTGCAATCTTTTCTCAGTCTGAATTCTGGTTGTGACGATCCCATCAAACGACAGCATGTCATAGATTTTTTGGCTTAAGTCTTTGGATGAATTGGAATCGAAACCAATACGGATTCCTGACTCTAACGTCGTCGACAAATTTGTTGATTTCTTATAGAGCTCTTCATCGAAGACCAGCTTTCCGCCTTCCGCCAACTTAAGACCAAGAAGTCCGATATCCGATGCGCCAGAAAGGGCGTTTCCACTCGGACCCCTGATCGGTATCGAGAGTGCAGCGTTGATTTGCTGCATGATTTGCCCGAGAGCCCCATCGCTATTGAGCACACCACGCTCAGCCTTGTCGACGCTGGATTTGGTCAGCTGCTTGTACAACGTGTTTAGCTCGTTGTACGCATCGGCAACGCGAGTAATCGCAGCCTTCGGGTCCGCGCTGAGCTCTTTGGTAACCGAAAGACTCACCGGCGCGCCGGAGCTGAGTCCCACGAGCTCAATCGTTGAGCCTGATATCGCATCGGAAATCGAGTTGTTGGACCGCACAAAATTGATGCCGTCCAACTTGAATGCCGCATTGGTGGCAGCGGTTTCAGAGACCGAATACCCTGCGGGTACCGAGCCCACACTGAACGATCCCGCTGCACCCGATTCTTTGGCCTTTAGCGACAGTACAAAGACTCCCGCGCTCGGCTCGTACACGGTGGCGTTGGCTTTCTGCCGAACGTCCGCACTCATCTGCGTATTGAAAAAATCGAGTGCCGCGCTCTGACTAGAAAACCCAGAGATATTGGCCAGCGCTTTCGTGGCGAGAGAGGTGACCTCCAGCTGGTAGTTACCCGCCGAAGCAGACGCCGCTGCCGAAAATTTGGCTACCGAGGTATTGGACGACATCGCCCTCGGCGCTGCGGAAACATTTTGGAGAGCCCTCAGCGCATCACTAAAGCTCGAGAGCTTGGCTTCGAACTGACCAAGCGAGCTGATTTTGACCGTGCTCGCAGCGAGCTTGGTATCGATTTTGGCGATCGGACGCCGCTCGACCTCCATCAGCTGGGCCACGATCCCCGCCACATCGATCCGCGAGGAGCCGCTCGATCCAGAGTTAACGGGGGTCGGGGGGGGCATACCGGGCCCGAGCCGGCCTTAGGCCCGCTGGTTCACCATCTTGCTGCCCAGGATCTCGAAACTTCTGGCAATACGCAGTAACTCGTCCGGAGGAAGAGAACGAATCACCTGCCCCGACTGCGGGTCAACGAGCTGAACCACGTAATAGCCGGTGGTGTCGTCCTTCGCGAGTTTGACGTTTCTCTCCATTGAGGAGACAAACTTTTGAATATCTTTGGCCGCGGCTTCGACCGTCTGCTGAAGTTCGACCGCGTACTTCTGCACCTCAACCGGCTTCGGGCGGACAGCCGCAGACTCTGCCACTTGAGCCGCATCGGAGTTTCCTTTGGGCTCT
>Ga0194129_10009515_pt1 | contig 10867 bp, 10 predicted proteins | sample TA2KigCa35mmetaG_FD_150862 | JGI IMG/M metagenome (GOLD analysis project Ga0194129, IMG submission 150862) | Freshwater microbial communities from Lake Tanganyika, Tanzania - TA2015038 Kigoma Deep Cast 35m | ecosystem: Environmental > Aquatic > Freshwater > Lake | place: Tanzania: Lake...
GTTGTTATAATATCAACAAATATTATTATTTTTATAAAAATAGTCCCAAACACGTTTTATTCCTTCCTCCAATGCAATATCACACCTGAACCCAAATAATTCCTGTGCCTTCGTAATGACGGGTCGCCGGCACATCGGGTCGTCTTGTGTTCTCGGGAGGTATTTTACCGCGAACGCGCCTCCAATGCAGCCGTCGCGCTTCAACACCCGCCGAAACACTTCGACAAGGTCATTTATCGTGAACTCGCACCCTGAATTTCCGATATTGACCGGCCCTACATCGCCTACACTTGTCTCCGCCGCGCCCATAAATGCAACCAATGCCTTAACCGTATCATCAACATAGCAAAATGACCTAGTTTGCATTCCATCACCATAGATTTCAATTGGCGAATTACACTTAATTTGACGAATAAAATTCGTAATAACGCGCCCATCATTAAGATCCATTCGGGGGCCATATGTATTGAATAGCCTTGCAATTTTAAAGTCTAATTCAGGAAAACGTTTTTGATATTCGTATATCAACGTCTCTGCCACACGTTTTCCTTCGTCATAACATGACCTTTCGCCAACAGTATTTACATTACCGTAATATGTCTCAGGTTGAGGATGAATAAGAGGGTCGCCATAAACTTCACTAGTAGATGTAAAAAGCATTTTACAATTGTATAATACACAGTACTCTAACACCCGCTGCGTTCCATTCATAGATGTAAGCAATGTCTGCATTGAGTATTTTTTATACTTCTCTGGAGAGGCGATGGATGCAAGGTGATAAATTTCATCTACATGTTCGCCGAATAATGCAGGGCATATTGGTTGGGTAATATCATAATCGATAAATGAAAATCTGGGACTGGAAAGTATCTCCCGTAAATTATCCAGATTTCCGGTAATAAGGTTATCAACACAAATAATATGATTATCTTCACTGAGAGAATGAAGATAAATGCAAAGATTTGACCCAATAAATCCAGCACCTCCAGTCACAAGAATTACTTTTTTCATGGCTATTTACATAATGTAATTATTATCTAAATAGTGTATAACCGATATATTCGTAGTTTCTATAATACAAAATATATAAATGGAAAGCGTTGCCGGACCAAATGACCTAGTCCCGTCGTTCAAAATTTTTTCGATGTTGATTATCATTACCATCATTGTTAAAATCATTTTTCAATACAGTTATAATGAAAACGCAGCTCCATCATTTAGCGATGTAAATAGTCTTATGGATGTATCACTGATAAAAGATGAAATTAAGAAGAAAGATTCGTCTGACCTAAAGAAAGATATAACAGTGTATTTTAAATCATATATTTTCTATTATTTGACGCTATTATGGACAGTATGTTTGTTGATTACAATTGTATCAATTACCTTAAATAAATATAATCCGGATAAACCGGGTTGTATGATGCAAATGAGTTTACTAAACGTAGTTCCAATAACATTATTCATGATTTTAATCGGATGGATTATTTATCAAAATACAATTTATTATAAAAAAATTAATTCAGGGCATGTTGCTGAAACATATGTGACATTTGATACTGCAGTAAATATACTTCTATTAGCACAAGCCGGTATCATGTATGCATACATCAATCAACAAATGTTGTGTTCATCTGAAATGGGACAATATAGCGAGGCCATGTCAAAATATGGACCATATATTGCAGGGTTTATTGCACTTCTCGCAGGTGGATGCATGGTTCTCAATGAAATCATTTTGCGGTTCTTTACAACGGACGGGTAACTTTGTTAGTAAATATCATTCCACAACTATTTTACTGTATAAGAAAATTCTAAAACATCCCAAAAATAATTATCTGATAATGACCCTTTATGATATATGTCTTTGAGTATTTTATTACTTGTATAATTACTTTCATTTTTCAATTTCAATCTATATGTACCGATTTCGTAGTAGTAAGTATTATCTTTATATTCGATACGCACATCTACCATATCATCTTCAACATATGTTTCTTTTCTACCAGGGTTGTCGTGTAAATTTTTCATATAAAATTTATAATGAAATATTTGTCTATTCTGATTGCCATTAAATATATCATCATGTATATCATGATGTATATCATCATGGTGGTAGTTATATGAATTATTATTTATGGATAGCCGCATAATATTGTCAAGAAATTTATATTTAGTTTTATCTATCTGTTTAACATATTTACCATGACGTAGCTTGTACTTTTTCATAACTTTGACGTATATATATTCTTGTAAATCAAATGGTAATTTTGATAATATTTCCATTACATATAAATATTTATTAGTATTTATACGTAAATATTTATTAGTATTTATACGTAAATATTTATATTGATATTGATATTGATACGTCTCCGTCTATACATATTGGCGGACGTATTCATTTGTGTGATTTAGGGAGCAAGCCCACTATATAAACTTATACGTTAATCCACATTTATCTTCATTTTCCCATATACCCGATATTTTTATAATGAAATGTTGAAATTGCGGTTTATCATTGTATTGTAAATCATTTTTCCATACACTAATTACTCCTGTCCGTAATTGTTGTATGATATCTGCTGATGCATGTCGCATTGTAGGCATTTCTGTTGTCGTAGAATGTTCAAGTCTCATCCATTTTTCTAATATACCCATTTCTATCCGTTGAAATATAGTTAATAATTTATCGTTATGTTCATGAAATGGTTCAAAATAAAAATTGTATATATTACTGTTGAAATTTTGTTCAATTTGGCGAACGAACAATTCGAATTGAATATATATACCATTCATTATGAAATCATTTGTTGAATAGGTAATGCGATTAAAAGTGCTATTTGCTATATGTGTGTTCGGTTTTTTTTCAGTAAAATAGACCTGGTTCAGATTATATTCATTCAAAGTAATCACAACGTTCATAATGGCCCAGTTAGCTTACGGCTTATTCATTCTTATACTTATCGGTTTAAGCAAATATTTTGTATTATTGTAAATATATAATACGCCTATAAGTATATTTTGAAAATGAAATATCGTATCACCAATTATACTCGTAAAATGGCAAATAAAATTGGCGTAGTCGTAAAACCATCTACAAATCCAGAAAAAAAGATAGACGTGTATAAAAATTCACGTAAAATTGCAAGTGTTGGAGCATCAGGCATGAATGATTTTCCTACTTATATTCGTACTAGAGGTTTGACATATGCAAAGACCCGTCGGCGTCTATACAAAATGCGTCATGAACGAGACCGTCATGTAAAATGGAGTAATGGTTGGTTGGCAGATAAGTTACTTTGGTAATACGCGCGTTATTTTATCTTGATTTATTCGTGAATATATATAAACTGGTATAAATCAAGAACACGCAATACATATACACGAGATAATACTATGAAATTCTTCGAAACACATTTTCCAGAGTATGTAAATAAAGTACACGAATATTCTTTGCATCCGGTCATAAAAAAAACATTTTTATCGTTCCCGAACGATATTCAATCCTTACCGAATATAATCATGCACGGACCTAGCGGTGTTGGAAAATATAGTCATGCGCTCTATTTTATATCACGTTATAGTGCGTCGCATCTTAAATATGAAAAACGAATTGCGGTAGCGTATAATAAAGATACATTTTTCATGAAAATAAGTGATTGTCATTTCGAAGTGGATATGTCTCTTCTTGGATGCAATTCAAAGCATTTGTGGAATGAGATTTATAATCAAATACAAGATATCGTCAGTGCGCGTTCATTGACTACTGCATTTATCATGTGCAAAAATTTTCACAAAATACATAGTGAATTGCTCGAAACATTTTATAGTTATATGCTGACCTTGGACCATGTAACACTGAAATTCATTATTTTAACGGAACATATAAGTTTTATACCGGATAATATTCTTCAGAGGTGTAAAAGAATTCCGTTCAAACGTCCTTCATATACTTCATACAATAAATGCCTGAAGTCGATTTCCGCAACTTCGTATAGCAGTAATAGTGTCGATATTATTAAAGAAACTCCAATGCGAATTACAAATAAATATGCATTGGATACAATAACAAATATAAAGGCGTTAAAATCCAATATAATTGAACTAACCAATCCTCACGAGAATATATGCAATTATATAGTAGATATTATTCAATCACCAGATAATGAATTAAAATATGATGAGTTGAGAGAATGTTTGTATGACCTTTTAACGTACGACATTAACATACAGGAATGTGTATGGTTTATATTACGTCGATTGTTAATGGAAGGTTCATTATTACCCGAAATGATGAATGATATTATGATACACACTTATATATTTTTGCAGTATTTCAATAATAATTACCGCCCGATATATCATTTAGAGAATTTTGTCTTATTATTAGTATGCAAGATACACGGTTACGAACATAAAATTCCAGATGCATAGTTCGTGTTCAGTACCATATCCTTATCCTGAAAGCATACAAATCGCGTTACATACACTTGGATTTACAATTGGTTCTCCTCCAACATCTCTCAAAGAATTGAATAAACGGTATCATTTACTTGCATTAAAACATCACCCAGATAAAGCGCAAGGAAACAGTAGTGGAAGTAACAACGATGAAGCCACCGAGAAATTCAAGGAAATAAATGACGCACATAAACACCTTCTCGATTATTTTTATTCAGATGATTGTGAAAACGTTGATTATAATAGAGATACCGGGTATGAGAACATTCTTCAACTATTTATAAACACGATACTAGTTAAATTGTCGTCGTCAAGCAGAAGTCATAGTACCGTCGACCCGACCGTAATTCACACTATTATACATCAAGTGATAACAAAGGGAATACAATCGGCGATTAAAATGTTCAGTGTCATGGACAAGCAGACTATGATTGTAATTTATGGTATTCTCTCGAAAAATCAGGATTTATTTTGTATCTCTCGAGAGATAATGGATGAACTTACAAGTATATTAGATGAAAAGACAAGTTTGGATATGGTAGTTCGGTTGAACCCATCATTATTAGATATGTTACTTGACCGTGTGTATATACTTCATGAAGAGGGGCATTCATATTATATTCCACTGTGGCATAGCGAACTTCATTTTAAACGGCATGTAGTTGCAAATGCAGATGCAAGTAATAACAGTATCAATGTATCGTCTTGTGGAGAGATTATTGTGTTGTGTGAACCAGAGTTACCAGATATTGTAACGATTGACGACGATAACAATATATATATTTCTCTCGACGTGGATATTTACGAATTATTTGCAAAACAAATTGTAGAAGTTATAATCAGCGACGAGTTCAAAAGTCATGGATTTATTTATTACTTACATGCATGCGATGTAACATTGCAATCATCAAGTATCGGTCGTCAACGTGTTTTATTACGTGGTATTGGCGGCGGCGACGGTAACAATGGTTGTGGCGGTATTGCAAAATGGACAAGCGGTGATATTTATAAAATCGGAATGAGGTCAAATGTATATGCGAATGTTCGTCTAGTGTCTCGCCAGTAAAGTAAATATCATTATATATGTAAATTAGTATTTCATTTTTTACTCTCATAATAAAAAAATGAAATTTTACCTGCAAAATAGAGTGTTAGTATAATCTGAATTTGTGTTTACGACACAAGTGTTAACACGGACTTACCTGTAATTATTAATGATATTATACTGAGTTAACTCGTACTATATTATCTAATATTCATACTATTAGACCTTTCGAACAATCTTCTTCTTTGAAGCGGCATCACCGCCAGCGGCAGAAACACTAGTAGAAGAGACAACTTGTGTTGGCTTAGCAACAGTAACTGACTGAGTACGAGCAGGTGCTGGAGTAGCCGGCTCATCATCGTCATCCTCAATGACGGCAGATACATTCTCGTGATGGTCGTCGCCATCGGCATCACCGTCCACATCAGTAGGAACAACCTGTGAGACAATCTTGGTCCTGTCTTCATCATCCAACTTGATGTGGCACTTGCCCTTCAGCGACATCTTGGGCTTCACGATTGCTTGAAACAATTTCCACGTAACACCAAACTTACCATTTGCGAACCAAATGCCACCGCACTGAATACTCACAGCGATGTGGCTCCCCTTTGCAATCAAATCTTGAGGAGATAATGCGGGGTTCATGGGGTCAGGAAAGACAGACCGCATATCAACATCATAGAGCTCGAGCTCCTTCCACGCACCATCCCAGAACGGCAACTTCACCTTAATTGTCGGCGCACGAGAAGTATCTGCCTCAAGAGTATCCTTGTTCTTGGGATACTTCAAAATCGGCGTCCAGAGTGCTTCCACTGCGTCCGACGTCATCTTGGGTTTGCTGAACCATTCCTTTGAATTTGCGATTGCATCCTCCTTGATTTTCTTCTCGAATGCTGACATATTTTCCAAAAACTTCTTCGTCGCAGGTGTCTCAAATCCCTCACTCGGAAATTGAAGTGCAAGGTCATAACTCACCTTTCCACTCTTTTCATCAGTAAATGATTGAACACCCCAAGTAAGCATGAGTGGTGACGACAAATTGAGAACAGTACTCGTCTTTGAATTCACTATACCGACGCTACGGCCACCCACAGAATTCACCTTGGGCTTAGTATATTTCATATCAGAAGCGGCATTGAAGGAAGCGCCGGGAATAACCATATCAGAAGCCATTGTATGCGGATAACGAAGTAAAACGAACGAACGAGTAAGACGTATTGAACGATGATGTATATATTCATCATAAATGTTTAAATCAATTTTTTATGATGGATTAAAAATTAAATGCTAATTCAGTATTCAACACCGCTTTTTATCGAATATTGATACAACCTCCTTCACCAACATGTCAAACTCTTCACGGTCCGTCACGGAAAGCTCGAGTGTATCTTTAAGTTTCGCTAATATATCCTGAAGACGAGCACGTTCTTTATCGATGTCGGCGGTTTTTTGCACCTGGATCTTGTATTCGTTTGAGAGAGCGATAAGACGCTTCATTTCAGCTGAATAATCAGCACTTTCCCGTTGGATTAGGTTCTTGTACTTATTGTAATGATTAATAAATGCAGTAGCGACATATCCAGAAATATTATGAGTATTAAAATGAATGCCACTAAGAAGTCGTACCATCTCATCTTTGTATTCATCCTTAACGATTTTTGTATCGACAACTGTTTTTACCTTTTGGATATGTTCTGCCATCTCATCTAGAGATTTTAAGAAGGATGGGCGCATTGCATCGAGAGATTGCAGATAATCAGTATCCGCAATAAGTTTCTTGTAGTGACGTTGAATTGTACTATTAAGAGACTGAGTTTCATCAAATATCTTCTTCATATGAGATTGTGCCAACTCAAGACGCGCCTTCTCATTTTGGAGAGTAACGCTGACGCCATTGAAGTTATTGCGATTTTCCGTTTCAATCTTGTCTTGTTCGTCGCTATTTTCTTTCAAAAGTAAAAGTAATTTTTCTTGAAATTTGGTAAATTTAGTGGTCGCTTTTGTCTTCGCTTGAATAATCTCGTCAATTACAGATTGTTTGGTAGCAACCTTCACCACCTTAGCCGGTGTTGCAAGAGTAGGAGCAAAAGCAGGAGTAGGTAGAGGAACAGGAGAAGAAACAGCCTTTACATCTGAAACGGGCGCAGGTGCTGCATTGGGAACAGGTACCGGTAGAGTAACAGGAGAAGAAACAGTCTTTACAGCTGAAACGGGCGCAGGTGTGGGATTGGGAAAAGGAGGAGGTGTCGGCATCGCAAAATAGCGACAAAATACACGGTCATGATTTTCATTATTATTTGTCCATAACCATTCGGCGTCGGCAGGAATGTTCGGGCGAGAACCACGACCAACAGAACGCCAAATATTATTATCTTGATTTCTGCCATAGCTAACGGCATTGGTCCATGAAGAATCATCAAAGTTATTCAAATTCCATCCTTTACTTTCTTTCGTAGAACAGCGCCACTCAGAAGACTTAGTAGGTTTTCCTCCGAAAACACCGATAAACGCTGCAGGACCTCCTTTATCAACACCATCTATTGCGATAACATCACCTGGTGCGATTGATGCGATAAAATGGTACGTTGTTCTCCAATCTTTGCCCCGTGCAATTTTATTACCATTAATATACATATCAAATTCATTATCACATGTAAAATAAATCGGGACGGTGACTGGAGACAATTTCGCAACTTGAACAGCCGGTGGAACAGATGTACTAGTTCTGCTGTCTGTAACAGGTTTAGCCTTTATTTCAGGAACGGATACTTTCACAGATATGGTATGTTCAGCTTTTGGCGCAGGTTTTGGCGCAGGTTTTGGCGCAGCTTTTGGCGCAGGTTTTGGCGCAGGTTTTGGCGCAGGTTTTGGCGCAGCTTTTGGCGCAGGCGTTGGCGCAGGTTTTGGCGCAGGTTTTGGCGCAGGTTTTGGCGCAGGTTTTGGCGCAGGCGTTGGCACAGCTTTTGGTGCAGCTTTTGGCGCAGGTTTTGGCGCAGCTTTTGGAGCAGCTTTTGGCGCAGGTTTTGGCGCAGGTTTTGGCGCAGGCGGCGGCGCAACTTTTGGAGCAGGCGGTGGCGCAGGTTTTGGCGCAGGTTTTGGCGCAGGAGGAGGTGAGTGAAAAATTCTCTTAATAGCCTTTTTTAAAGACCGCAACAACACCCTACTAGATGTCTTACCATTCTCGATGGTATGATTATTATCACCGAGTTCCGGGTTTTGAATTTGGTCCGGTTCAGCATAATCCATATTATTGTCATTAAGAAAATGTCTACTATCAACATTTATCTCGAAGTCATTTGCAGTGTTATTCTTCTGATTAAGTTCTGTCTCCCCACTTGTTGTAATAACTACTGGGGGTTTCGGAACATCAATAATTGCTATACCAGCTACAAGTGATACCGAGACAAGACCCAGAAGCACTGAATATGAAATACGCATGAAATTACGGTTATACTATAGCTTCATAAAATATCTTTATGTTATGCAAAAACATATTATAAACATAATAAACATTATGTGATGTTAATATATATTTATAATATGCCATTATCTTCTGACCTATGTCATCATGTCAATATGAATAATAGACAAGAAACACATAAGTTGTATTCTCTAATGTTGCCGTACAGTCTATACGGTAATCCATATAAGCAATATTTTCGAAAGGTAAAATTGAAAAAACATCAAAACATAAGCACGTCATTAAACGGTAGCGACTTAATAATTATTTCATCAAATTTCAATGGACATATGTTACCTATATCTGGAGATACTGCAAATGGTACTGGTACTGGTAGTAGTAGTAATAGTAACGGTGTAAAAACGCGTAAAAAAATGAAATTGACATCCAATTTCACTGATGTGGATACAGAAATGCCTAAAGTATCTAGTTCACAAAATACAGGCGAAGAAGAAAATACCACAAATGTAATTATATTGAAACCAGTTGAGTACGAAAAAATGAATACTAATAAATATAGTCTTGCTGACCTTAAAGTATTATGTACACATTATAATATCAAAAAATCTGGTACAAAATTAGAATTAACACAGAGGTTGCATGCCTTTTTAAAACATACATATTTCATAACACGCATACAGCGTAAATTCAAACAATTTTTATCAAGGAAGTATTCTAAGTTATGTGGTCCAGGATACTTACATTCATCAAATTGTGTAAATGATACCGACTTTTATACATTTGATAAGATATCGAATATTAAGCCGATGGAACTATTTACATACCTTGATATCGACAATAAAATATACGGTTTTCATATTGCATCTATTTTCCATTTGATTATAACATCTTACCCAACTATCACAAATCCATACAATCGTAATATTATAACATCAAGCGTAATTAAAAATGTATATGAAAAGCTGATATACGGGTCATTGCTTGGATTTCGCGTGTCTGTTAAACTTGATGACGATAGTAACGATGATGATATGAATAATAATAATCACAATTCTGATGGTAGTAGTGCAGGGTCATTCATTAATGGTGGACAAATGGCTTTATCACGAGAGAAACAGGAAGAGTTATATGTAGTTGATTTATTTCAACATATCAATACTCTTGGCAATTATTCTGACTCGGAATGGTTCATCACACTACAACGTGATGAACTTATACGTTTCATTCGGAATATTCATGACATATGGTATTATCGTGCAAATTTAACACAAGAAATGAAAGAGCGCATATCTCCTCCACATGGTAACCCATTTGTTGTTCGTAATGCTCAAGTGAACTTAACCGTTATTACGATACTTACCACTGAGGAAATTCGCACAATCTGTATTTCGGTAATCGAGAGAATGACCTCTCGTGGAGTATCAAGAGAGGACCAATGTCTTGGAGCATTTTATGTACTAGCTACGCTTACCATTGTAAATCAAGATGCACGAAATGCATTACCGTGGTTGTATGAAGCAGTTATTTAACAGGTTTTTGATTTTATAATTTTATGAAGTTTTCTTTTTTCATGCGCTGTTTTTTGCTCTGAGTATGCTGCTGTTCAAAAACAACTTAAAAAGACTTTATTCATATGTGTATAACCAACAACATGGTCAAGTCTGCTTCTTCTTCCGCTGTCGCTAATTCTTCTGCCGCCCCTGCTTCTTCCGCAGCCGCAGCCGCTCCCGCTGCAGCCAAGGCTGCCAAGGCCCCCTCTACTCCTAAGGCTTCCAAGGCGCCTGCTGAGGCTGCCTCTGTTGCAGCCCCCGCCCCCGCCGTTGATGGTGCTGAGGCCTCTGCCGTTGTCACCGAGGTCGACGGGTCTGTTTCCACCGCCCTCTACGGCAGTGTTCTTACAAAGCTTCAGGGTGCTCAGGCTCTTCTTGCTTCTATTC
>Ga0194129_10009517_pt1 | contig 10863 bp, 10 predicted proteins | sample TA2KigCa35mmetaG_FD_150862 | JGI IMG/M metagenome (GOLD analysis project Ga0194129, IMG submission 150862) | Freshwater microbial communities from Lake Tanganyika, Tanzania - TA2015038 Kigoma Deep Cast 35m | ecosystem: Environmental > Aquatic > Freshwater > Lake | place: Tanzania: Lake...
CTTGAGCAATACCATCTTCCCATTCTTACGTGTTGTCTGCGTGCTGATCAAAGGATGACGGACATGAGCGAAAGCGCTGCTGTTAAGGAGCTCCTCCTTTCTCATCAAGAAAGGCTCGATCGTGAACATAGAGAAGCATACGCTGATGCGCAGTATGAAAACATTGAACTTAGCGACCTACTTGGCATGCCTCCAGTCCCCGAAGAAGAAGAATTTGAACTCATTGATTCAGCAGAAGCAGCTGAAGCTTAATGCTCTATCAACTTTCGCAGCCCTGTGTCCTCATCTCGCACAAGTTCAACACATCTTTGTGGTGCATATACCGCCATAAGATCATGATCGTGGGTAATAATAAGCATCGTAACGTTATGATCAGCACACAATTGCACGAGCATGTCCATTACCAAACGCGCATTTGCATGATCTAATGCTGCAGTGGGCTCATCAAGCAAGAGCACCTGCGGGTTTTTTTGCAGCATCATTACAATTGCCAGTAACTGCCGCTGCCCACCTGACAAATCATTAACCCGTGCCTCGGACCCTATACCAATGGTTTTTAGCAATACCGGAAAATTTATTTTGGGCAATACGGTCAATCCTGGATATTTGGATACCAAGGCCAACTGCAAACACTCCTGCACTGTAAACGCATTAATTAGGACTGCATTGCTATCTTGCGGCACCGCTTTCACCAACAAGCCAAGTTTTTTATCTGTAACAGCAAATGATTGCTCCGCAATCTGCACGCTGCCCTCAGTTTGTTCATCAGTTGCAATTCCGCCCTGCAGCAACCTAAAGAGTGTTGATTTGCCTACGCCATTGCGGCCTTTAATAAAATGTAGTTTTCCCAATTCAAAACTTGCCTGCAGCTGTTTAAAAAATGGCTCTTGGCCAGCAGCAAAAGAAAGCGTTAGATCAAAAGATAGTTTCATCGTTATACTCCCAAATGGTCACTGTGCACATCGCTGGCACCATGATTTTTACGCATATACACCAAGACTCCCAGCACAATACATGCCTGCAGCGCTGTAAAATATTTCAGATTACAGCCAATCATAAGCAATGCTTGCTGCATACTGGAGTACAAAGTCATGCCAATTAAAGGAATCAACCCCCGCGAAAACCCAATCCCTTTATGACACAGATTACCAAGCATCAAAGCCGTTACGCATAACAAACTGAGGCCAGTGCCACCATTCATATCAATAAATCCACTTGATTGTGCAACCAAATAACCAGAGAGCCCCGCAAGGGCATTTGATAGGAGAATGCCCGTAAGAACAACATAATTTGTTGCTATCCCATGATGCTTAAAAAAGGTGGCATTAGTACCATAGGCAGCAAAACACATCCCCAGCTGCGTCTTTAAAAAGGGTACAAAAAGAGCTATTACCAGCACACCTATTCCCGTTAATATCAATAACTCCGGATGCATGGGCATTACATCCAATGCTAAGTAATTGCTACCATGTAAAGGCTTAAGAGAGCCTCCCAGAACATAGACGTGCAGACCATGGCATAAACCAAGCGTAATGATGCTTGCGAGCAAATAGGGAATTTTACCCTGTGCGGCAATTGCACCCATGCACGCACCAATCAACATGCCACCAAACATGGCAGCTAAGACAGCAACTGCTAATAAAATCGCTGGATGCAATAGCGGCACTAGCGTTGTTGCAGTCACTGCACCGCATGCGCCAAAAACAAATGCCCCTTCGGTGCTGAAATTAGGAATACGCAACAGTGAAAAAGAGATATACCCCCCGCATACAAGCGGGAGGTACAATAAAACTTGTTCAGCTAGACGCAACAATACAGCAATCATGCCTTTCCTTCAAGTACGCGAGTCGCGCGTAAAAGCAGCAACTGTTCTCCATCCAGCACCATGCCTTGTTGCTTGCAGGCTATTGGATTAATTTGCAAATAATGCCTGCCTGGGGTTTGACACGGGATATCACCCACAGCAACACCATCTTCTAAAATAGTACGTGCTACTGCTGCTCCACGCTCACCAAAAGCGGCTTCTTCAAGGCCAAAACTAAGCGCTGCCCCCTTGGCCCCAGAATCTAAATCACTCGTCATAAGCGTTACGCCATGCTGATTGCATAGTTTAATCAATGCATCAACAGCTGAAACGGTGGTGTGGTCTTTCAAGATAAGTACCACATCACAACCAGCAATCATAGCCGCTGTTTTAGCGTACACTTCTGCAGGAGTAGCAACCTCCAACGTTTTAAGATTAACGCCTCGTTGCTCTAGTGCTTGAGCAAGTGCATCTCGTTCTCCAGCAAGCCCACCCCCCTGTGTAACATCATAAACCAATAAAACATGCTTTGTTGTTGGTTTAAGCGCTAGTAATAAGGTTATTTGTTCATCGAATGCTGTTTTATCCACAATACAGGTAACATGGCCTTCTGGCTTAGTAAATGATTGCACAAGTCCTAATTGCAATGGATCAGCAACCGCACTACAAATAATTGGTTTATGTGACTGCTTTTTGACTGATGCCTTTTGGACTAACGAAGCCAGCCCACCCCCAACAGTGAAAATTAAATCTGCATCACTATCAAACACCTGCGTCACTTGTGCATGCATAAGCTGACGATTACCATTTCCATTAAAGGTGGTAATTTGGTAATCAGCTTTCCTGCTTTGTGCAAGTGTTTGACGAAAACCTTTTTCAATACTATCCATTGCTGGATGCACAGCAGGCAACAAGACAGTAATTTTTTTCACGGCAACATCTAATACCGCTACCTGTTTGCAGTTGTTTTGCAGGGCTACAAGCCCTGCCAGCGCAAGCAGCCCACCAAAAATAATCAGTATCTTTTTCATATTCATTCCTCATTAACAAAAATGTGTTAAAAACGTACAAAGCACCTTGTAGCCACGCACTAAATTCGCAACTGGCAGCGATTCATTTGTTGCATGTAGCGCTTCTTTACAAGTAAATGGTGAAATACCCAAACCCTGCATGCCTTGTTGCAAATAGTAGCGTAAATCAGTCGTTGCTTCTGCGTGGTACACAATTGATCGCAAGCCATGCTGCTCACATGCTTGCGCTAGCAGAGCATAAAGCTCAGTTTGCTCTTGGTCAGCACAAACGTAATCGGCAACAGAAGCAAGCACTTCGTATGAAACACCAGCTACACTTTGTACCGCTTGCTCAAGCAATTCTTGTGCTTGCTCCAAAGACATTGCCTGTGGCACTCGTATATCAAAAATTGCTTCCGCAGAAGCAGGAACGGCATTATATGTTGCTGCGTGTCCAGCTTGAAGACTAGTAATATTTACCGATAACTGTTTGCCTTGCATTTCATACGCGCCTGCATTTAGTTGTCGCTTTTCCTGTCCCTGCACGACTAGTGAGCACACCTGCACTAACTTATGAATAGGGTTATCTGCAAGCAAATGCGAGCCATGGGCTGCTATCCCCACTGCACGCACACGTACTTGTAGTGGTTTACGCTCAGTAACCTTAATAAAAACCGTATTAGAAACCCCTGATGCAACTCCCTCATCAAGCACATATCCTATCTTTAGAGCTTCAAACGCCTTAGTTTGTAACAATAGGTTAGTACCAGCAAACCCGCCAAGCTCTTCATCAGGAGCAGCAATAACATGCAGGGTGCGTCGTGGTTGTTTGCCCGATTGGGCAAGTGCCCTGAGTGCGTGGTAATGGATCACTCCTACACTTTTCATATCTTGGGCACCTCGGCCATAAATAATATCCTCAGAAATAACACCAGCAAATGGCGGATAAACCCACTGAGGTTCATCAAGTGCTGGCACCACATCCATATGGTGAATCAGCGCTAGTGCCGGCAATGTAGTATCAGAACCTACAAGCGTTGCTACAAAAACTTGTGTGCCATTACCTAAATCAATGCAGTGATGCATAAGTCCATCCTTCCTGGCATGAGCTTGCAAAAAGGCTATTGCTTCATCATAAGCAGGGTCTGGGTGCGCTGTATTAATTTGTATGTAGTTACTGAGAAAACTAATTATATGTTGATACGCCTGCATCACTATTTCCTATTCATACTCGGGATAAATATAAACGATATTACCACGATCAGTCTCTCCAGCGGGAATCTCCAGCTTACCGTCAATAAATTCAGGCTTCCTGGTTGGATAACGCATCCGTTGTGCGATAAACGAACGGCTCGCGCTGTCGCTCTTAACAACATAATCACAACATGCATTAAGAGGTCCTCTATGATGAATGTTTGAACCAGACTGGCCGTAAAGCAATACCATATGAACTGGCCCCTCAGCAGGAAACAGTTGTTGAAAGGCGAATTTCAATAAGTGATACTGTATGCCATGCTTTCTCACATGGTTTTTCGTATATTGAGCACCAATATACACATACACGGCATCCTGCGCAGTCGGCAGGGATTTAACTTCTTCTTTATAACAGGGCTTTTTACTATCGCAGTGATAAAACAAAACTTCTGGCGTCTTTACAGCAGAAGCACCCAGCTCATCTTGCATGATGGCTTCGCGCTCTTCTTCACTTACTACATATATTTTCAACATTGCTACTGGCTTCTCTTCTGCATCATAGGCAATAAAAAACTTACCTGAGCTGACAGCTGCTGAAACGCTTGAAACCTGCATTGCTCCAGGAAGCACCAATAGTCCTTCCTTATCAGACAAAGAGAGATGCTCATAAAAGCCTAACAGCACCGACACATCCTCCATTGAGGCCTGTTTAAAGCTAAACGCTTGCCTGGTGGAGGGCATTACCTTACCGAAAAATATCACCGCTAATAAAAACACACAGAAGTCTACTTTAAATACTAACTTCATAATAAAACTCCACAGAACTAGACACTCTTCGGCCTAGCACATTACATAATTTTATTGCATGCACATTCCCAGGTGATTAACAAACCACGGGGAAGCGATACTTTTTACAGAAATGATTGATTAGGAAATATTAGGCGTGGCGCCAAGGCCAGAAAAAAGAAACTCGTGCAGTAGCAAGAGCAATAGCAGTGTTAACAACAGATATGTTGTTGGTAATAAAAGAAACGAGGAGCGTGCACATTGGCACAGTACGAGAGACAAGCTGTCTCATCTAAGTACCCTTTCCGTTAAAATAATACGCTATCTCGAGTAGGCTAACAGAAGTAGCAAAAGAATGCAAAGGACAAGAAAAATGCCCATACTACCATTAAATGGTAGTATGGGCATTAATAGTTATTACTTTTTAAGGATGTTATACGTCAGCAAGAGAACAAGGATCCTCTGGCCCACCAACATATCCTGTGAGCATTATTATGATACCTTTTGGCAAGCGCTTTCTCAATTTTGCAAAATCAAACATGACAATATGTTCTTCAGGAATGACGACGGTCAGCGTTTTAAGCCTATTAAGGCTGCTCATTGCTATATTATGTAGCTCTTCACAGAGTGGGGCCATCAAATGGGTAATCATAGATAGCTCGTCAGGATCGGCAAACACCGCAAGGAGTTGTTCAGGGGTTGCACAAACCATGTAAACTTCATTTTCCAGAAGCGGGCCACTTCTCGGGACCAAATCATACGGTTCCGGCACACGCGCAGTAAAATGAGGAAAAGCGCTCCCTAGATCAAGCAAACTGGGGATATCGGAATCATCAGGCTTACGCTTATTTGTTGCATCAAGGGATCCTGCAGCTACGACAATTACTAGGAGCAAGCAAAAAACTGTTTTAATCAAGTGTTTAATCATCGTTTTCTCCGGAAGGATTATTAGGTGGACAATTTACGCGCTAGAGTGTATCCAAAACTGCTGTTTTGTCCATGCATTTCAGCATTACCGCATAATTAATCGCCACCGGCCTTTGGATATATATTTCCATTAGAAAAAATCTGCTTCAGTGTTTTTGGTAATTTATCCGGAGGAGGAGCAATAGTACACCACCATAATTCAAGCCTAGTAAGCGGTAGAGCTGAAAGATCGGGAAATGTTTCTTCTGTGAGCCCACTACAAAACAATCGCAGTGTTGTAAGATTAGTAAAATGCGCTTTATGTTGCCCCAATTTTGCAAATGTAGTCAAATCGCTTTCCCACAACTCCATCGCCGTAATCAATGAAGCTAGTCTCTGCAGCGGGACAGAAGTTAATTGATCTCTATACGAAAGTAATTCATAAATAAAGTCTGCTCTTAACTGCTTACTATAATCTTTGCGAGCAGTAATCTGCGCTTTTAAAAAAGCTCGCAATGAAGGACTCAGCGAAGCATAACCATCAAGCACAGCCATCGGTGAAAGCTCAGCCACAAATGGTTTAATTTTTTTACGTTTACGTCGCTTTTTCCCGACACGAGCAATCTCTGTAGTTGCTTTAGGAATATCAGAAGCGCTAATAGCTTGAACTAGTATCATCAGTATTACCGTGCTACCCAATACCTTAAGCGTGCACATACTTGTTTCCTCCCTAAAGAGTTAACACAGTGATTTAGCCCACCAGCCGCCAATACAATAAGCAAAAACTCGATCATCATACGAAAACGTGCACAGCCGTCATGCCCCGTTACCATAAGAAAATACCCTAAAAAAGCAATACAAAGATAGAGTTGCCATGCGTATTCATTTTTATAGGCTTCAATACGATTGTTTACTTTTTTAAAAACAAAGACTAATCGCCAGAGCCCAAGCAATGCAAAAATATATCGCAACACCAATAAAACAGCCTCGCTAACAGCAGCACCTATTACCCATGCCTCAGTCACGCCCATCGTTATATATCCATACATTTTCTGCCACGTCGAGCCGGTTTGTTTAAAAAAAGAGACATCGCCACCACGCACCGTCCCCATCAGCACTTTCAAATTAGTAGCATAGAGGCCGGCAACTGTCTTAAACATATTAAAAAACCAATACCACGCAGCAACTAAGGGTCGTGCTTTTACGGCTGCAAGCAGCTCAGGCATTACTTGGTTAACATGCGGCTGCCGTTTGCAAAGCGCAGCCCGTTCATGCTCAACCGAAGTACCTTTTTCATGCGCAAGCAGATACGGGTAAAACCAATAGCACAAATTGATTGAAGCAAGTGAGCCAAGCCGTGGCGCCCCAAATACATAATAATTATGGAGCAACAAGCTCCCTAAGATGAGCCAAAAACAGAGTACAAAAGCAAGTGCATCGCGCCAAAAAAGAGAGAGCCAGACAGCTACCAACGGAATGGTAAAGTACAAGGCTACTGGCTTTACTAGCACTGATAAGCCAAGCAATAGCCCTGCATAACAGGCGCTAGAGCGACGCTGCGGCTGTAGTAAAAAGCAAAACGAAGCAGTAAGCAATGTTGCAAGGAGTAACTCGGTTAAAATAAATTGTGCAAAAATAAGATAGCCAAAGCTGGTGATTGCCAGCAGAAAAGCAATCTGACCAGCATTCCCTCCAAAAAGCGTAGTCGCTACGTTGCGAATAATAAAAAAATTTAACAGTGCCAATAAAACTTGAGCAAGTACAATCCAGAAAAAAGAAGTACCCAAAAAATGATTAATAATTGCTAGAAACAAAGGGTAGCCCAAGCCGTAGTACGGCAATGCAGGATCAAGCGGATTACAAAAAGTACCTATCGTTGTTAGAAAAGCCGCCCGCTCAACATACGCCATAGAATCGACATCACAATGAGGCCGTGTTCCACCAACATGCAAATATAGCCAAAGAGATAGTAACAGAAACACGAAAATCCCTATAACAACCACTACCCTATTTTTAGCACACAACATAAAAATCCTACGCATTAGATTACTATTTCAGCTAAAAAGCATGTCCAAATCGTGCTTAGTAATCAAGCTTTTTGTCTTAGTGCCTGCTTGTTCCATTACTTCAGTAAAAAGCTTTTGCTTGGCAGCCTTAAGTGCCATCATTTTTTCTTCAATCGTATGATGCATAACTAAGCGTGTTACAAACACTTTTTGCTTTTGGCCAATCCGATGCGAACGATCTGAAGCCTGATGCTCTACTGCGGGGTTCCACCATGGGTCTACATGAAACACATAATTTGCGCGTGTTAAATTGAGACCAACCCCACCAGTCTTTAAGCTAAGCAATAGAATAGCTGCACCTGGCTCTTCTGCTTGAAAAGCAGCAACTATCTTTTTTCGCTCATTCATCTTGGTACTACCGTCAATGCGATAGTAGGAAAGCTTCTCTTTTTTCAGTGCTGTCTCGATCAAATCTAAGCATGAAGTAAACTGTGAAAACACCAACGCTGCATTACCTTCATCGACAATATCATGCAGGTTGCTGGTCAAATAATCGATCTTAGGCGATGAGGCAGGCAATGCTTTATCAATCATCTGTGGCGAAATGCAGAGCTGGCGCAACCGCATAATCGCCGTCAATGCAATAACATTTGCCTGTGCGCTTGTTTTGAGCAGGTAAGCATCGTCGATCAAGCGCTTCACTTGAGCAGCCGTGGTGGCATATAATTTTTGTTGATCAGCTGCCATGTTCAGCAGCACGTTTGATTCTACCTTTGCTGGCAAATCTTTTAAAATTTTATCTTTGGTTCTACGAAGCACAAAGGGCCGAGTCTTTTTAATTAAATCATCGACATCATCACCCTGCACCGCCCGCATAAACTCTTTGTAGTCAGGCAGCAATCCAGGAACAGCAACATCGATAATTGAGTAGTACTCACCCAAATGATTTTCAATCGGGGTCCCCGTAACGGCAATAGTAAACAAACTGTTCAGCTGCCTAATAGCTGCGGTACGACCTGTTTGCATATTTTTAATAGCCTGTGCTTCATCCAAAACAAGCACATGAAACTGCTGCTGTTGTAAAAATTCGATGTCGATACGTACCCGATCATACGTCGTCAAAACAACGTCATAGCCGGCAAAATTGGTATTTTTATTTTTTGTAGCACTGGTATATTCAAGCACACGGAATGAAGGATAAAATGTCTGCAGTTCTCGTTGCCAATTAAATACCAAGGTTGGCGGTAGCACAATGAGATGTGGATCATTTTTTTTGCTGCGATTAGGAATAATGCCTTCAGCAATACCCGCCAAAAAAGCAATTACTTGTACTGTCTTACCAAGCCCCATATCGTCTGCTAAGCAGGCACCAAAACGATGCGAATACAAAAAAGCAAGCCATTGGTACCCTTCATGCTGGTATGATCGCAACTTACCAACAAAATGCTCTGGAATTTTTACTTTCGCTATAGCCTTAAAATCAGTAAGCCCTTTTATCAGCTGTTCATCTTCTTCAGAAAGCGTTACTTTGCCACCACACTGCCGTAAACCAATCAGATCAAGCATGCGCAGGCGTGGCATTTCTACAATCCCCTGCTTTTGAATCAACGTCATGCCTCGGCCACTCACGCTAAACATTTTAGCAAGCACATCAAGCATTGCCTGCGCTTGCGGGTCAAGAAGCTTAATTGTATCGTTAGTCTCAACGAATACATCCGTGCGTGAAAAAAGCTCATCACGTTGCTCATCAGTTAGCTCAATGCCGTCAGCAAGAATATGCGGAGCCAGCTCAAACCAATCAGTACGTGAACTTTGGGCCGTATCAATAGAAACATCCAGCTTCATGAGCTCTGGCCGCTTACCGTTGACGTGTAGATCAATACCATCAGCTTGTAAGCGCTTGGTAAATTCAGGTAATTTTTCATAGAACTCAGCATAGGGTACACGAACCATTGCTGTTCTGCCATCAACAAAGGGGCTTTTAAAGGTTTCCATTACTGTCTTAAATGCATTCAGGTACAAGGTATCAGCAAGCGCAACCATCAACTCGCCATCTTCACGAATAATCACTCCGTGGCAGATAGGCGGTGGTACCGGCGCAGCTGTTGGTTCATCCAGCGTTTCACGTGCAGTAAGCAAGACACAGACCACATGCTTGCAGTTCAAATCAGGGTCCCATGCTGGGCAGTTGCAACGGGCCATGAGCTCGCCATCATATAAATAAATGATCACTCGATACGTTTTAGTTCCACGCACTTTTGCTATCAGCCGGCCAGCTGAATCGTCCGTATCCCAAGTCATGGAAACAACGCGACCCTCTTCTTGATAACGGCGCCCACGCTGAAAAGAGCCGGTTGTGGTAAGTGCGCTAATGGTGCTGGCAGAAAACCCTCGCAACATTTCATACAGTTCATGATTCACGGTAGTGGCAACCTTAAGCAAAAGTTTGATCTGTTCGTTCAAAAGACGTAGCTACGATACCATTTTTTTGGACTATTGTGTATCTCTTTTGATTCTCCCGACATGCAGCCCTCTTGCCCTAGGCAGCGAGAGGAACTATAATAGAAATCACTTATTTATTTAAAAAATAGTAGGAGTAAGGATGAGCAGTCACAAACAGATTATTTTTTCAATATTTTTTCTCACCTGGGCCCTTTGGCAAAACGCTTTCAGCGCAACCACCCCACCAAAAGTTGCCCTCATAGTAGGCATCACAGGGCAAGATGGAGCCTATTTGTCAGAACTTTTACTTAATAAAGGCTACGTGGTGCACGGAATAAAACGACGCTCTTCTTCTCTCAATACCAGCCGCATTGATCATTTGTACCGCGATCTTCACGCGAACGCCAATCCTCGTTTTGTACTTCATTATGGGGATATCACCGATGCAAGCAACATGATGTCGCTCATGCAAAAAATACAGCCTGACGAGGTGTATAACCTTGCAGCACAAAGTCATGTTCAAGTCTCTTTTGAGCTCCCTGCTTACACCGCCCAGGTTGATGGCGTTGGTACGCTCAATATTATTCACGCTATTTGGTCACTGGGCTTAACAAGTGAAGCCGACCACGGCTTAAAAGCCGTGGCGTCTAGGCTGAATTAGGATGATCCTGATTTTTAATGTATTCCCGAATTTTTGCCTCATTCAATTGCCCAA
>Ga0194129_10009518_pt1 | contig 10862 bp, 20 predicted proteins | sample TA2KigCa35mmetaG_FD_150862 | JGI IMG/M metagenome (GOLD analysis project Ga0194129, IMG submission 150862) | Freshwater microbial communities from Lake Tanganyika, Tanzania - TA2015038 Kigoma Deep Cast 35m | ecosystem: Environmental > Aquatic > Freshwater > Lake | place: Tanzania: Lake...
TCAGAATTTATTAGCACTTCCCTTAGGCAAGCAGTAGAACATGCTAACGCAACGTTGATTGAAGAAGTTAAATATGAATTCACGCCACAGGGAATCACTGCTGTTTGTCTGCTATCGGAAAGTCATATCAGTATTCATACATGGCCTGAGAAAAGTTATGCTGCTGTAGACATTTTTACCTGTGGTAATCATACAGCACCAGATGTTGCTTGCAGATTTATGGCAGACGTGCTAGAATCTAAACATCCAATATTCACCGTCATTTATAGAGGAATCTAATGGAAATTGTTGCTTATACAAACCCAGGATGCAGTCATTGCACCACACTTAAAAAACTTTTTAAGAGAGCATTGGTTAATTATACAGAAGTAACAGTTGGAAGAGACATTAATTTTCAATTGTTTCAGCAAAAGTTTCCAAAAGCTAATGGATATCCTTATGTAATTATAAATGGAGAAGAGATCGGTGGTCTCGTAGAGACTGCTAAACTATTTTTAGAAAAAGGATTAGTTGACCCACCCAAAAAATAATATGGCAAAAGTAAATGATGAAATTTATAATATTGTTAACACAGCAATAGATCTAGCAGTTACTTCTCAAAAATATCAATTAAATTTTTACAGTTTTCTTAAGTCTGAAGATATTAAGAGACCAGAAATTTTATCATTTTTAAATAGCTCATTAGTTTCTCAAATAAAAGATGAAATTTCTCATCTTGATTTGTATCTTGATGGTGGTCCAGATGTTGCTGACTTAAGAGAGGTTTATGGATGGATGGGAAAACCACGAGCAAGAAAATATAAAGAATACTTGGTGAAAATAATTGAAGATGCGGAGAAGTATGACTACGAAAGAAGACCTGGGAGAAAACCAGGAAGCAAAAATAAAAAAAAATCAGTTGCCGCTGCAAATAAATAAGGGTGTGGAGTTAATGCTTCGGAGGAAGGAGACAAATTTGCCAGACAAAACTGGTATTATCTTTAGTAAAACTTTTACAATCCTCCGTAAGACATTCAGGATAACTCTAGAGAGTCTCTGAGGATTGACAGAATCAATTTAAAGGAGTAGAATCATGGAAGCAACAGCACCGTTTTTGTTCATTGCTTTTTTCCTTACTGTTGGTGCCTTTATCCTAGGGGGTGTATTAGTATGGAATCTCAAAGACATTTTTGATATGTGGTACGAGAATGCTGGTTATGCCAAGCACGTTTTACATCCAGAAATGTTTGATGAAAATGGTGAAATGTATAGAGATGACCTATTGAGAGTCACATTTGTAGACGATGAAGAGTATGACGACGAGGACTAAATGATTCTAATCGATATGAATCAGATTATGATTAGTAATTTGATGATGCAATTAAAGATGAGTGTATTGAATGAGAATCTAGTTAGGCATATGGTGCTTACTGGGTTACGCTCTTATGAAAAACAATACAAAGATCAATACGGGGAAATGGTCTTAGCATATGACAGTAAACATTACTGGCGTAAAGAAGCATTTCCTCATTATAAACAGAATAGAAAGAGAGATCGAGAAGCATCTGAATTAGATTGGAATGCCATCTTTGAAGTCCTGAATAAAATTCGGGATGAGATCAAACAATACTTTCCATACAAAGTAGTGGAAGTATATGGTGCAGAAGCAGATGATGTTATCTCTTCACTGGTAAAACACCAGGCAAAAAACAATATTAAACTACACAAAACAGGGCAATCTCTTGAGAAAGTTTTGATTTTATCTGGGGATAAAGACTTCATTCAATTACAACGGTATCCGTTTGTAAAACAATTTAATCCTATTTTGAAAAAAGAAATTAAACATGACAACCCCAAAGAATACATTCTCGAACATATCCTTAGAGGAGATAAGTCAGATGGCATACCTAATTTCTTATCTGACGACGATACGTTTGTGGTAAACAAAAGACAGAAACCTATAAGTAAGAAAAACTTAGAAAAGTGGGTGAAGATAGACCCATCTGTTTTCTGTAATACAAAAGAGTTGATGAATAACTATGAAAGAAATAGAAATTTAATTGACCTTACACGTATTCCTAATGATATTGAAAACAAAATTCTCGATCAATATCTATCACTAAATAATCAAGACAAGCAAGTGCCTCTTGAATATTTTAAAGAGCACCAACTTAATGATTTGATGCAGGAATATTATTTCCGCAAGAATACATTGACCTTTAATAGTAACTGATATGAAACTTTTAATTTCGGAAATTCTACAGAAAGTAAATAACGCTAAGACTAAAGCAGAGAAAAGTAAGATCCTGCAAGAGAATAATTCACAAGCTCTTCGCAGTCTTTTTATTTGGAATTATGATGATAGTGTGGTTACACTTCTTCCTGAAGGTGATGTGCCGTATCGAAAAAATCCTGCAGCAAAAGGTCTTGATCATACCTACCTTGAGAATGAGCAACGTAAGTTTGCTTACTTTGTAAAGGGTGGCATGAATGTTAGCAACATGAAACGTGAAGAAATTTTTATTGGATTACTTGAAACTCTTCATGCTGAAGAAGCAGAAGTATTGTGTGCAGTAAAAGATAAAGCACTGCAAAAAAAATACACTCGTATTTCAAAGACACTAGTTCAAGAAACATTCCCTAATATTCAATGGGGTAATCGTTCTTGAATATCAAAATCCTACATCAAAATTGTGATCCAGCATTAGCAGAAGATAGAACTCTTCCTTATAACGCATATATTGTGAAGTATATTGATGACGAAGTATACTGTTATGATATAGTAATCTCAAATAAACAAGTGGATATTTTTGATCACTATTGGGATAGATATAGAGAAGGACTTATCAAGTTCAAACAAACCGAAGGGCGGGTCAATCCAAAAATTTGGGACAATAAACCAAAAGAAGAAAAGAAAAGGAGGTAAAGATGCCTATTATAATTAGTAACGAAGGAGGTGAAAATATTTTAAAATATTCTCTGGGTATTTCAACAACAACTGAAACTTTAAAATTAAAATTATATAGTAATAACGTTAGTCCCACTCCCCTCACAGTAGTTGGAGATTTTACTGAAGTAACTGGTGGCGGTTATGCTGAGAAACCTTTAGATGCTTCCAATTGGACAGTTACTGGTAAAGTTGCATCAAGCAATCCGCAATTGTTTACCTTCACATCTAGTATTGGTCAAATTTATGGGTATTATTTAGTTGGTGCTACCAGCAATAAGTTAATTGCTTCTGAGAAATTTACTTCTGGTCCATTTAATATTGCTAACAATGGAGATAGTATTACGGTTACTGCTACTATTAGTGTTAGTTGACATGATTAAATAATTCTGCTAAACTAAATTCATAATATTGAGGTAAAAATGTCCGAAGAAATTGTAGATGTATCTTCACAAGAAGTACCGCTCACTCCTGTAGAAACTGTTGATGATAGTGGAGTAATTATTCCTGATCCGCAACTTGTTGAAAATGTTTCTGAAGAAGGACTCAAAGAAATTGAAGCAAGGCGGGAAGAAATAAAACAAATGATTCCTCCATATCCTTCTGAATGGCAAGATGCTTCAGAAAATCTAGACTCAGAGGATTCAGATGAATCATTTTCTGAATCATCAACACCTTCTGTGATGGCAAACTTTAAAAAAGATGAAATTAATAAACTTATAAAAAAATATAAAAAGTATCTTCGTAGTAACCTGTCAGAAATCCGTCGTCTAGAATCTTAATTATGAATGTATCTTTAGTATCAGTGACTCCCGATGCAGAAAAAACAATGGCATATGTTGCTAGAGTTAGCAACCCTGCGAATCAAGACAACGAAAACTATGCCAAGTTGCTTGCTTATTGTATTAAGCATAATCATTGGTCTGTTTTTGAGCAAGCTCATATGACCCTTGAGATTGAAACCTCTCGTGGTATTGCAGCACAAATCTTGCGTCACAGATCATTTACATTTCAAGAGTTTTCACAACGCTATGCTGATACCAATTTGTTAGCATCAGACATTCCTATTCCAGAATTACGTCGTCAAGATGAAAAGAATCGTCAGAATTCTACAGATGATCTTGAAGAAGAAAAAGTATTTGTTATGAATAAAATGATTCAAGACCTTTTTAGAGATGCCCAAGATGTCTACAATTTTCTTTTATCACAAGGAGTAGCAAAGGAGTGTGCAAGGTTTGTATTACCTTTGGCAACACCAACACGTATCTATATGACAGGTTCGGTAAGATCATGGACACACTACATCAACCTTCGCTCTGCTCATGGCACTCAAAAAGAGCATATGCAAATTGCTGAGGCATGTCGTGAGGTATTTAAACAACAATTTCCAGTAGTATCAGAAGCATTAGGTTGGACCAATGAATAATAACAAACCAGATATTTCTAAATTGCATAACCAATTTAATGAATTAACTACCTCCGTAGCAAAAATTTCCGAAGAGCAAAGAAATAAAATTAAATTTCCATACGAAGTTTTAATTTCTGTGGATAAAGGGTGGATTCCTTGTGCTATACTTGAAGTTGATACTGAAAAAGAATTAGCTAAAGTGGCATTTTATCATCCAGATCATGCTGGGTGGATGGAAACTTGCCAGGGCGGAGTTTTTGATGAGGTAGTAGAAATGTGGAGAGTTAGAGTGAGAGAGTGATATGAATTTTGTTTTCCCATCAAATTTTGTTTATTGGAATAGTGTTCCTAATCATCAAGAGATAAAAGAAAAATATTATAATAAATTACTGACAGTATCAAAAAACTGGGATAAGAATCCTTATTTTTATACAAATTTTATTAGTAGTTTTAGAGATTATCAAAATACAACAGTAAATGAAGAGATAAAACAAGACTCTTCTTTTTTGCAAAATGTTATTTGGAATCCTATGGACAAAATGCTTTCAGATAATTCTTTTAATAATGAAAAACCACAATATTCTGAGTTATCTGAAGTATGGTTTAACGTTTATAAACCAGGAGAGTCACAAGAAATTCATGATCATACGGGCGGACATTACGCAAATGCTCAAGGTCAACATGTTTGCTCTAGTTACTCTGGAATTTATATTTTACATTTAGAAGAAAGTAATAAAACTGTTTTTTATCAACCAGGACCTTGCCCTGGATTTCCTGTTAATGGATCTGTGAATTATAGAACAGATCATATTGAAGAAGGAAATGTAATTATTTTTCCTTCAACTTTATTGCATTACGTCTTACCATGTGAGAAACCTAGAGCAACCATAGCATTTAATATAATGTCCACATTTAATCACAGAGATTAAGAGAAAGATTGATTAATAGTGATGTTGCAGAAGCACTGGAATAGTGATATAATAGGAGCACTGATAGAATTCGTATGAATATTTTCTATTTAAGTTACGACCCACGCACTTGTGCCGCCGAGCATTGTGATAAGCATGTAGTAAAAATGATTGTTGAGTATGCTCAACTCATGTCTACTGCTCATCGTGTGCTCGACGGCATTCCTTATACTGCAAAGACCGCCAACAATCGCAGCATCAAACGCTGGCGACTTGACAAACCACGCGAAGATATTCTATACAAAGCATGTCATGTTAATCATCCATCGGCAAAGTGGGTAAGGGAATCAGTATCACATTACAGGTGGTTGTTTGATTTGTTTCAGCATTGTTGTGTAGAATATACACGACGCTATGGAAACTACCACAGCACTGAGAGTTTGGTTAGTTATCTTTGGGTGCCACCATTCAATATTAAAGATGCTGGTTGGGTTGACCCCCCTCCTGCAATGCCAGATAAATATAAAATACCTGGAGATAGCATCCAGTCATACCGCAACTATTATATTGGAGACAAAGTTGCGTTTGCAAAATGGAAGTCTCCTGCCACGATTCCTACATGGTTTATTAAAGATGCCAACTTACAAATTCAAAGATAATAATACAGGCGAAGAGTTTGAAAAGTGGATGTATATGGCAGACAGAGAGCCTTATCTTGCTGCTAATCCTCACATCACTCAGATGCCAACCCTTCTGCATTCAGTTTCTGAAATAGGAAACTGGCAAAACAAAGCATCAAGTGATTGGAAATCGATTATCAACCGCGCTGCCAACGTACCTGGATCGAATGTAGAGAGACTATAAATTATGCCTATAAAAACTAGAAAGAAAAATGGTGCTGTTGTTCCGTCTGGTATGAGTTTGAAGCAAATGAAACGAAAGAAGCCTGTCAATTCTGAATTGCTTACAGAGATTGAGCCTCTTACAGAGAATCAAAAAAGATTTTTTGAAGAGTATGCAAAGGGCAAAAATATGTTTGGATATGGTTGCGCTGGCACTGGTAAAACATTCATCGCATTATATCTCGCACTTAAAGACGTTCTCAATGAGAATACTCCTTATGAGAAAATCTATATCGTTCGCTCACTAGTAGCGACACGCGAGATTGGTTTTCTTCCAGGAGACCACGAAGATAAGTCATCTCTATATCAAATTCCATATAAAAATATGGTAAAATATATGTTTGAGATGCCAAGTGATGATGAGTTTGATAAACTATATTATAATCTCAAAGCACAGGAAACTATTTCTTTCTGGAGTACATCTTTTATTCGTGGCACCACACTAGACAACTGCATTATTCTGATTGATGAGATGCAGAATCTAAACTTCCATGAGCTTGATTCAATCATCACTCGTGTAGGACAAGACTCTAAGATTATCTTCTCGGGTGATGTTAGACAGTCAGACCTTATCAAAACTCATGAGCGCAATGGTATCATTGACTTCATGCGTATCATTGAAACCATGGAAGAGTTTTCAACAGTTGAATTTCAAATTGAAGACATCGTACGTAGCGGATTAGTCCGTAGTTATCTCATTAGTAAAACAAATCTAGGACTATAAAATGCTTTTTTGTCATGCTCCTTTAGATCCAATCGAATTGATTGCTGAAACTGTAGATGGTCGCAGAGTTTATCCTGTGCCATCGGGCGGTAAGTACCCATCGATTACCACTGTGCTCTCTTGCAATCCAGAGAAGAAAGCTGGTATAATGAGGTGGAGAAATAAAGTAGGAGAAGAAAAAGCAAATCGTATCTCTAATCGTGCTGCTAATCGTGGCACATCGTTTCACCTTATGTGTGAAGACTACCTAAATAATACATACGATGAAAATAAATTCAAGGACAAGTATCTGCCCTTGATGATGTTTAAGAATGCTATACCAACCTTAAACAGAATCAATAATATCTACGCACAAGAAGCGGCACTATACTCAGACGAGTTGGAAATTGCAGGGCGCGTAGATTGTATTGCAGAGTTTGATGGAGAGTTATCTATCATCGACTTCAAGACATCTGCTGAAGAAAAAAAGCTGGAGTGGATTGAAGATTATCTTATTCAGGAAACAGCATATGCATGTATGCTGTATGAAAGATACAAATTAAAAGTTAATAAAATTGTTACCATCATCGCTTGTGAAAGCGGAGACACTCAAGTGTTTGTAGAAACACCAAAGAAGGAATACCTTCTAAAATTAATTCAGTACATAGATCTGTATAAAAAAACCTATGAATAAAGGAGAAATATTAGAGGATAAGTTTATGACTAGTGCAAAATTCTCACAGGATGTGGAGAAGATTGCATCACATAATGATATGAATTATATTGATGCTATTCTACACTATTGTGATGTAAATAATATTGAGGTGGAAACGGTATCAAAACTCATTACCAAACCTCTAAAAGAAAAACTAAAGTTTGATGCTCAACAATTAAATTTCATCAAGAAAACATCCCGCGCTAAACTAATGTTAATATGACCGACTTTTTTGATTCCGATATTGTAAGAGAAGAAGCGAAAGAAATGGAGCGTCTTCAAATGAAAGCGATGGAGCTCACACTTGCTGGTCCTATGCAGGGTAGTAAGGAAGATCAACTTGAATACATCCACACCGTAAGGTCACTGGTGGAGAAACAACAGATCTTCTACACTCGTCTGAAACTATCAGACGATCCCAGAGCGGTTGAGATGTGTGAGCAGATTGAGCAGGGTGCTAAGATGCTCTACGGTTGGTGGGAGACACAAGACGTGCTCTCGCTGATGCGCGGGATGCTTAACAAGCTTGACCAGTTTCAAGCAGAGATAGAGGCAGACGAGGGTTGACGCCCCCCTCTCTGCCGTGTTATAATGACTAAGTGATAGGGCGTCACACAGACCAAATCTAATTTAATCCGAGGTAATCCTATGTCTTTTGCTGACCTTAAGCGTAAGTCGCAAAATAATTTCGCATCTCTAACTAAAGAGTTAGAGAAAGCAAACTCTTCTTCCAGTGCTGATGAGCGTTTCTGGAAACCATCTGTCGATGCTGCTGGCAATGGGTTTGCTGTTATTCGTTTCTTGCCTGCACCTGACGGCGAAGACCTGCCGTTTGTGAAACTGTATAGTCACGCCTTCCAAGGACCAGGCGGTTGGTATATTGAAAATTCTCTGACCACGAATGGTGGTAAAGATCCTGTTGGCGAAGTCAATCGCCGCCTGTGGAATAGTGGGCGTGATTCCGATAAAGAAACTGCTCGCAAGCAGAAGCGCAAGCTCTCTTACTACAGCAACATCTATGTGGTAAGTGACAAAGCAAACCCTGAGAATGAGGGTAAAGTATTTCTCTACAAGTATGGTAAGAAAATCTATGATAAAATCATGGCTGCCATGCAACCTGAGTTTGAGGATGAGACTCCTATCAATCCTTTCGACCTGTGGGAAGGTGCTAACTTCAAACTAAAGATCACTAACGTTGCTGGTTACTGGAATTACGATAAGTCTGAGTTTGCTGCACCTGCTGCCCTTGCTGCTGATGATGATACGCTTGAAAAAATCTGGCGGCAATCACATTCTCTCCAAGAGTTTGTTTCTTCCCCTAACTTTAAGACCTATGAAGAGTTGGAAGAGCGCCTGAATCTGGTGCTTGGCATCACTCAAACTCCTTCCGTTGCTCGCGCACAAGTTGCTCGTCCTACACTCGATGAAGAGATTGCAGACGAAGAAGAGTTTGTTGCTCCGCGCCGCGAACCTTCCTTACCTAAGGTTGCTGTTGCTGCTGGTGTTGACGAGGATGAAGATGATGCTCTCAGTTACTTCGCTCGCCTTGCTGAGGAAGACTGAAACCAAAATCTATAGTTAAAAACCAGTTGGGCGGAAAAAAAATCCGCCCATTTTTTTGCACAAAAAAGTTTAGACCCCTGCTCTCTTCAATTGACTATCAACATAATTAGTTGATCGTGAGTAAAAATTTTGCTCCTTAAAATTTCTTACAAATTCTTCAATGTATCTTGATTTTAGAAGATAAATTTCTCTCTTTGATTCATTTTCTCTGATAGCTTGATCTAGATTTGTCACTGTTTTTGTAACTAAGTTACCTGCTCTGGTTGTATAGATGAGAGAAGGAGTTGATTTATCTAGATAAACATATGGAGTAGCAGTAAATTTTTGATCAACAATTAACCCCTCTTTTAAAACTACTATTCCTTCACTATTTTTTACCTCTACTGTCTCATAGTGATGCACAGCATCTGGATTCTCTGTTAGATCTCTGACCTGCCATTCCGCTAACGGCATATCGAAGTATGGATTGATTATATTATTAGTAATAGCAATTACCCAATCGTATAGAGCAGTGCCATATGCCTTTTCTGCAATAGAATCTAGACGATCTCCTTCTACAATGGCATAACGATTGAAGAATACTGAATAACTAAATTTATCTTCATCTATTTTAAAACGACGAAAGAAATTTTTGGCAACAATATAATCTGACTGTGAGAAAGGAAACTGTATTGGTTTCTCGTCGTATTGTATGTCGGGGGTGAGTGAGAAATACATTAGTATGATGGTCCTCCCTCTTGTAATTCGTTGGCGTATACCATTTTTGTTTCTTGAAAAGAAATTCTCATTGTTGTTGAAACTGGAGCTCCATTTGGTAGTCTAGCCCATGCACCATCTGGTGTATATGATACATTAAAATCAGTGATGACTGACGGTTTGTATTGTGTTACCCATGGACTTACGACATTACCTTTTCTAAAAGTAACGTCAACAATTTGCGGCACTTTGACGAAGGATGTTTTTTCATCACCAGCACCTCCGTACGTTGGTAGAGTTGCGAATTTGAAAGCATGAATAATTTGTCTTATTCTTCCACAATCAGCCTCATTAAATGGCGTCATTTTAAATGATAAACTAAAGTTTCTCATCTTTGGTCCTTTATATAACACTTCAGTGTTTGGGTTTAAAATTTGCCCAGTTGATGCGGCAAAGACATCATTGACAGACAAACTACCAAAATTTGCTTTTGCAAGTAACTCACTGATACCTTTTGCTGCTAAAGTACCTTTATTAATGGCATTATTAAATGTTGTTGTACCCGCTGCAATCGTTGCGTTCAGGGTACCACCAAGATCTTTTCCACTAAATGCTCCAAATGCTCCCAATGCTCCTCTAGCTATTGTGCTTATATTAGTATCTGTCCAACTAGCACCATATTGTCCTTCAATATCTTCTGGCATATACATTATAACAGTTTTTCCAGTTGATTTTAATCCTGAAGAAGATTTGTTATAAGCATCCAGCGATGCTTCCGTAATAAATCCGTCTTTACTAAAAGGAGCAGTATAATCATAGAAAGTAAACAACACATATTCCATGTCTTGCCCGATAGCTTCATACGGATATCGCAGCTGCTCCTTCTTCGGTGTTTTTGGCCCTGTGCTGACGCCTGTTGATGGTAACATTATTCTACATCCTCGATGTCTTCTGGTTTGCCATAACCTTTTATGATTCTCTTTGCTTTGAATCTAGTATAGAATTTTTCATTAGTTTCTTTCCACACATCAGCAGATTTAT
>Ga0194129_10009521_pt1 | contig 10859 bp, 9 predicted proteins | sample TA2KigCa35mmetaG_FD_150862 | JGI IMG/M metagenome (GOLD analysis project Ga0194129, IMG submission 150862) | Freshwater microbial communities from Lake Tanganyika, Tanzania - TA2015038 Kigoma Deep Cast 35m | ecosystem: Environmental > Aquatic > Freshwater > Lake | place: Tanzania: Lake...
GGGCCCCAACGCCGCCCGCGCCGCCCGCGCCGCCCGCTCAGCCCGCCAGCTGCCGCGCGTGCGCGAGCGCGAGCGCGTACAGCGCGCACGCGAAGACGCCGAGGTGGAGGACGAGCTGCGCCGCGGTGCGGCGGAAGGCCGGGGACGCGAGCTGGAAGAGGATGAGGAAGCCGCTCGCGCTGGCCTCGGACTGCAGCACTGTCACCTGCAGGTGCGGGTAGGCGGTCTGCAGGCGCTCGATCTGCCCCGAGGTCAGGCTGTTGCAGTCCATGAGCACGATGGTCTCGTTGTCGCGCTGAAACAGCCGCCCCCCGCGGCGGTCGACGTCGAGCACGCCGCGCAGGCCGCGCTCGAGGTGCGCCAGGCTGATCTCCTTCGGCGCGACGCGGGACGTCGCGGACATGCTGCGCTGAGCCTTATGTACCGCGCGCGAATTTGGAGACAATTGCACGCGGCGCGCGAATCGGGGACAATTGCACGCGGCGCGCGAATCGGGGACAATTGCACGCGGCGCGCGAATCGGGGACAATTGCACGCGGCGCGCGAATCCGGGAAGCCTCCGCGCCGCGTATTTACCGCGGCCCGCGCATGGCGACTCTCTCGGAGCACGACAGCGCGACGATGGCCAAGCTCATGCAGCGCCTGAGCGCGCTCAAGCGCATCGACATGAAGACGAGCACCGACATCGCCGCCCTCGCCAACTGCCGCGTCCGCGACCAGAACGGGAACCTGCTCCCGTCCGTCTGGACGCGCCGCTCCATCAACAACGAGCACGACAACGCGACGCTGCTCACGCGCGAGGCGCTGCAGAAGCACCTGAGCGCGTTCCTCGACAAGAACATCGAGACCAACTCGGCCATGCTCGTCAAGCTCGCCGACCCCGGCATCCTCGTCGACTGGGTCGTCAAGACCGCGGAGCTCTGGGAGCACCGCTACGCGCTCAAGCGCGACGAGAAGTTCGACATCAGCCACAGCATCGAGAGCGCCATGAGCGAGGTCGTGCTCGACCACGTGCTGCCCTTCCTCAAGCACCACCAGCACTTCGCCGACGTCGAGGAGCAGCTCGAGCTCAACATGCAGCAGCTCCGCGCCGACCCCGCCTCCAACAAGTGGGCCCGCGTCCTGCTGCGGCACATCTCGCAGGAGCGCGCCTCGAGCGCCGACCAGGCCGACGAGATGTTCTTCTGGCTCCACCGCGGCAACCACGCGCTCACGCGCCTGCTCTTCCGCCTCGACACCACCACCGAGCTGCGCGACCGCCTCTGCCTCCTCGCCGGCAAGCTCTTCCAGAAGAAGGAGACCTGCGAGCGCCAGGGCGTGTACGCCTCGCAGCGCCAGCGCTCCGACATCGTGCAGCTCTACAACAACACCGTCATCGCGTTCCGCGAGTTCGTCCGCCGCATGCCCGGCGGGCGCTTCGCGCAGGAGGCGCTCGCCCAGCTCCAGCGCGAGGACTGGATCTTCCTCGTCGTCGACCACACCGCCATCCCCGTCACCCTCGCCGACGTGCAGGCGCCGGTCCCGCACGCCGAGGACGACCAGGCCGTGTGTCCGACGTGCGGCGCCGCGTTTCCGCTCGGCGCCGCGTTTCCGCTCGGCGCCGCCACGCTCTCCCCCGGCGACCCGCGCAAGCGCCTCCGCCCCTGACGATCCTTTGACATCGGCGCAGAGCGCGCTTGCACTTTATCTGTTTTGCCACTTTTAATATTTAACGCAAAGCAAGTACTATGTCTGCAGGCATGGATCAGGCCGCCCGCGAAATCGGAGATGCAAGCTATCTCGCTACCGGCAATATGAGTCGGAACGGCGACGGCACCGTCCAGGACATCTCAACCGAAGCCCAGATGGCCGCCTACGAGAACATATTCGGCCCCGCCGCGCGCGACATCAAGTTCGACTCCCAGCGCAACAAGCGCCACCAGCGCTGGCACCTCCCCGACGCCCTGCGCGGCCCCAACACCTTCCTCACCGACCGCATCGACGGCCTGATCACCGACGCCACCAACAGCCCCTTCACCAAAACCATCCTCCCGTACCTCTACGTCGACCAGCCCGACAGGAAGATCAAGTGGAACGTCTACAGCTTCGACGAGGGCGTCGCCAGCCGCGTCCCGTACGAGTCCGCCGCGCGCGTCCTGCCCCAGAGCAAGCGCACCTTCTCCGGCTACGCCGTGCGCCAGGGTCTCGCCATCGCCATGGAGCACAACTTCATGATGAGCCCCGCCGGCATGGACAACTTCAAGAAGCAGCTCCAGCAGCTCGTCGGCTCCATCCAGATGACCAACGACCTCGACGTCCACATGGCACTCCTGCACGCCCCGTCGTACCAGAAGCAGGTCGACGAGAAGTACTACGACCAGTCCCTCAGCACCGCGCAGAACTGCCGCGTCTACACCGACCTCTTCGGCTTCTTCTCCAAAAACGAAAACGCGCTCGACTACCTCATCGAGGACGCCAAGAACCACCTCCAGACCTGGGGCAGCAAGCCCCCGACCTTCATGCTCTGCAACCGCAACCTCAGCAAGGGCCTCACCATGCTCCCCGAGAAGACCATGTACTACACCAACGGCCCCGACGGCAAGCAGAGGCTCGCCGCCGGCCCCGAGCTCCCGTCGTACCGCGGCTTGAGCTTCATCAACACCCGCAAGTTCAGTCTCGACGCCGGCAGCGCGCCCCGCGACCTCCTCCGCCGCCGCGTGCGCGTCAGCGAGCACTACCGCATTCCCTGGAATCCTGAGAACTTCAACAACCGCTACGAGTTCTACGACCAGTCGCGCGATTCCATGTTCTACCTTTCATGGCAACAGCTCTGGGCCGCCAGTATGCCTCGCTTTGAGGAAGACGTCGAAAGTTTGAATAAGTTTCTTGATGGTTTACAGCCTGTGGATAACTTTGATTCTTATACAGTGCCTCTCGCACAAGACTTACGTGGTATTATTCAAGATAATTACGGTAATCTTGCTGGAAGATCTAACTTAAGTGCAATTTCACCATGGAACGTATGGAAAATCGGTGCATTACTTGGATTTTGGCCTTTGATTACAGAGGAAGCTTTTAATTCCAATAGATGTCCGAAATTCTTGAAACCTCTGGAATTACTTCATTATGATGATCAGGGTAAATATAATCATTTTAAAGTTGAAATTGCTGAAAACGAAAGTGATGCGGAAAAACTTGCTGATTATTTGAAATTGGCTGTATATTTCATATTTAATACCATGAACTTAACAAAACAAAAAATAAGTGAATTTATATTAGATACCACCAATGACAATTTGGGAAAATTGAGTCAAAATAATTATAAATTTACTGGTGGAACTACCAATGAAGTTGAGCAAGACTCACATGTTGTGTTTCCCTGCGACCTCTTCCTGCTTCGTCCGAACATCGAGCACAACATGATGAGCATCATTTTCGGGCGCGGAGGGGGGCCCGAGGAGCTGGGGGCGACGTTTTGGGGGCAGACGGAGTTGTCGGTGTACGACGACACGCAGCATGGCATCTGGGGCATGAGTTACAAGTACCACGAGCGCGCCATTGTCATCAACGAGCGGAACCTGGTGCGGGTCTTCGACGTGGCGTTCGACGGGTACACGGGGGGCTGCGACTCGCGCATCATGCGCTGGGACGAGAAGGACACAAGGGCTTTCCGGGACGCCACCGCCGACATGACACGGCCGTACTCGGGGCCGAGTATGGTGGTGTTTGCGCTGCCGCCCCACAACAACTCCTTCGACTCTTTCCCCAACCCGGTGGTTTTCCACCCGATCGCGGCTCCGCAAGACGCCGGAAACTTCGTGCCGGACCGCGGGCTCAAGTGCCCGGACATCCTCAAGCACTGCTGCTTCAACAACAATGACGCCCACTGTGCTTGGGCGACGCCGGAGATCAACGCGGTGTACAGTCTGTACTACAACGCGCTCGGCGTCGACGGCTGGAGGAGCATGGCCAGCATGGCGTCGACTCCTGGCTCGCTCGCGGTTTCGGACGAGACCGCCGTCAACCTCTTCAGCTTCAGCGGGCAGATGTGCGTCATCAACAAGCAGGGCCAGCGCGAGGAGTACCAGGGCAGCGGGCACCTCGGGCCCTCGTTTGTGGGGGTCGCAAGCGTGCGCGAGGGCCGCGGCCTCCTGCAGACGTCGCGGCAGGCCGTGCTGCAGAAGATGAAGATCTAAGGGCGCGCGTTTCGCGTTCGGGCTGCGATAGCACTCTGGCAAGCCTCCGCGATGCCTCCGCGATGCCTCCGCGATGCCTCTGTGAGCGCTTCTTTACACCCTTATCCGCGAGGATGAGGTTTCTTTTGTAATAAACACCTCTGCAAACCTTGTGCCACGGCGCCCGCGTCCGCGCAACTTTGCGCAACCCCTATAAAAGGAGCAAGCGGCATGTTCCCGCAGCCAGACGCGGGCAGCGACCTGCGCACGCGCCTGCTGCAGGCGCGCGAGCTCGCGCAGGCGGCGGAGCCGGCGGCGGAGCCGGCGGCGGACGTGCCGCTCGCCGCCGCGACAGACGTGCCGCTCGCCGCCGCGACAGACGTGGCGCTCGCCGCCGCGACAGACGTGGCGCTCGTCGCGCCCGTGACAGCCGTGGCGCGCGCCCCGCCCGTTACAGCCGTGGCGCTCGCCGCCCCCGAGCCGGCGCCCGCCCCGCCCCCGCCGCCCGAGCGCAAAAACCCGTATCTCGTGCTCCTGGCGCCGCTGCGCGCGCTCGCCGCGCTCTTCGCGGGGCCCGCGGCGGCGCCCGCGGCGGCGCCCGCGCGCCCCCCGGGCGCGTACGCCGCGCGCCCCCCGGGCGCGTACGCCGTGCGCGTCGCGCGCACCGAGGCCGAGTACTGTGTCGCGGCCGCCGGGCTGCCGGCCGCCGGGCCGCCGGCCGCAGAGCCCCCGCTCTCCGCGCCGCCGGCCGCCAACCCGTACATCGTGCGCGTCGTCGCGCCGCGAGCGCCGTCCGCGCCGACGCTGTCCGAGAAGACCAGCGTAAGCTACGGACTCGACCACCTGCTGCCCGCCGAGCGGGGCCCTGGATTCCGCCGCTTGGTGCGCGTCAAGACCGTGCAGCCGCCAGCAGACAGCAACCCGTACGTCACCGACGCGCGCGCCGTGGCGGGCGCGTACCGCACTGCGTTTGCCAGCAAAGAATAAATCTGCATGCGATCGCAAAAACCACGCCCAAAATCGAGATGCAACAATCCGAAGCAGTGTTTTTTTTCAGAAACACCAAAACATAATTTTAGCTCATAAAGACCGCGTCACGTGCGCCGCTGATGTCCCCAACTCTTTTCTAAAATTGGCGTTCCAGAACCCGGGCCCGCATCGCACGCAGCCGCGCCCGCAGAGCACGCCGCGAGCCGAAAATGATGCTCTCGCTGGCGCAAGAAGCGTTGCCGCAAACGCCGCCCGCGCCCGCGCCCGCGCCCGCGCCCGCGTCCGCGCCGGCGTTCCGGATTTTCATCCACGTGCCCCTCGCCGAGAAGTTGTTCTCCGGGTTGGTGAAACCGGGCACCAAGATGTCCACGCTGAAGAACGCAGCGTGTGCCCGCGAGGGGTTGGTTCCCCACGAGACGTGCTTTTTTTTTGAGGGGAAGGAAGTCAACATCGAGAAGCACGCGTGCGATTTGAACATCAAGGAAAACGACGTGCTAGTCGTGATCGCCCATTCCTTTCTGAACCCGACCCGCGAGTCCTTGAAAAAGACAATCCTCGACAAGATCGCCGCGGCAAACCGTGCCGCGAGGCCTCCTGTGAGGCCTGCCGCGAGGCGTGCCGCGAGGCACGCGACGAGGCTGCCAAGGGAGCCCGCCGCCAGGGCGTCCACCGGGGCCCTCCCCGCCGCGCCCGCCGCGCCCGCCGCGCCCGCTGCCTGGCTCGCGGCCGCGACGGAGCCTCCGCGCGCAGGGGTCGCGGACACCTGGTCGAGCTTCTTGAAGGTGTTGAACGAGATGATCGTGATGGAGTCCACCGGGCTCGCGAAACCAACCGCGCAGGTCAAGCGCAGGTTTCTCGAGGCCCTCGGAGAGCACCAGCCTGCCGCGCGCACCGCCGGCGAGCCTTTCTTCGAGAACTTGATCAGGTTTGTTACGCGCGAGTGGACCAGCTTCCCGCGCGATCCCGAACCCGATCAGAACAAGTGGACGCTCACGGACATACTGGATCAGCTCAGGAGACTCAGCAAAACAGAGTCGGCGCCCGAGCCCCTGCACGGACCGCCGCCTCCAAAGCGCGTCAAACTGTAGGCGCCGGCCGCGTGCCGTCCTCGGGCGGCGTCGCGAGTGCAAGACACTCTCGTCCGTAGCTTCGTTTAGTTTATTTCGTCTGTTTCATTACATGCACTGCCGTTGTTCGTCGAATCGACAATAAACAATCGACTACAAACCATCAACGACCTCTCGGCCCGCACGCGCGAACTCGTTCCCTACCGCGGTGCTGCCCTAACCTCCGCTTTAAGACCCTGGCTTCCAGCCCGGGCTTGCAACCCCAGGCTCTCAGCCGCCGCACGCATGCACTTTGCGCTGTCGAGGGAGGCCTCGCAGAAGCTGCGCACCGAGAAGAGCGACCGGAAGCTCACCAACGTCTTCGTCAAGTTTGCCGTGAAAGGCGGCCTGGTCAAGCAGATCCGGGTGTGCGACCGCACGCAGTTCTACAAGTTCAAGCGCCTCGTGTGCTCCAGCGTCGAGCTCGACCCCGACGCCGTGTGCTTCCTCTTCGAGGGACGGGAGCTCGAGCCGCTGCACAGGACGTACGACGTGAACATGCGCGACGGCGCCGTGGTCGTCGTGCTCGAGCGCGCGCTGCTGCACCCGACCATCGACTCGGTGCTGCAGGACCTCGCCACGCAGCAGGCCGCGTCCATGCTCCTCGACGCCGCGGGCGCCGCGGGCGCCGCGGGCGCCTCTGGGGCCCTCCCCGCGCCCGCCCCCGCCGCGCTCCCCCGCACCAGGGACCCCGAGGCCATTCTCGCCGCCGTCGAGCACGAGGGCTGGGTCAAGGCCACCCCGAAGCTCCAGACGCTCGTGCGCGACTTCTGCGGCTACGGCGCGCCGCCGCAGCAGGAGCTCGCCGCGGACCTCGACGACGACCTGCCGCTCTCCGCCCGCAAGCACACACGCAAGCGCATGCACGAGAGCTCGCTGGCAGCACGCCGCGCGCTGCCCGAATCGTAAAAGCCAGATAACGTAATAAAGACCGCTCCATTCCCACCACCACCGAAACCCCCGCAGCCACACGCCCCGTATTTAAACGCCCCGGCACATGCGCGAGTCCGGCTCCCTCGGCGCGCTGCTCCAGAAGGACCTCAACAACGAGGTCCCCGAGTCCGCCCTCGCGCAGCTCGCGCCCGAGGACCGCATCCTCGTCGAGAACGTCCTTCTCGTCGCCCAGGCCGAGCTCGAGATCCTCAACCTCGCCAGCACTTCCGTAGTCCTCTCCGACGGCGTCATCCGCATCAGCTGCACCCTCGCCGGGCCGAGCCCGCTCATCTCCCTCAGCACCATGCGCAGCGTCCAGGCGTACAGTCCGGCGCGCGTCCGCGACCTGCGCGCCGTCCTCCAGGACAACAGGCTCCTCCTCGTCATCGACGTCCACGACCGCCTCGCGCGCGTCACCGCCAGCGAGGTCGACGTCGTCCGCCTCGTCAAACGCCGCCGCATCGTGTGACACGCCCGCCCCGCGGCACAGGTGTCCAAAGTTAGGGCGGGCGAGGGACGTCGATAAATACCTGCCTTCGGCCGAGCAGGGCGCGCGTTCCATGCAGACAGTGGCACGCTAGTGTGTATATAAGGGACATTGACACGGATTCAAGATGAGTTCCAACGGTGGAAATGTTACGACGCAGGGTGATTTTGATCATCCATTCACCGAATGTTTCCGAAAACTGAAGACACAAAAAGCGATGGTTGCTTTCGTGCAGGCAGAGTTTGAGATAATCTGTAAAAACATCAAGAAAGTGATGCCCGTAATGGGAAAGAAAAAAGTTGACACAACGGAAGTCGACAATTACGACAGGGGGCTGGGCGATCTTTCGGAAGATGAAGAGGGCGACCACGAGGATAGCGACTTCGTTGCCAGGCGTGTAGTCAAAGTGGATCGAGATACTGCCAAAAAACTCGAAGCGCGTGCAGACGAAGAGGCTCGGCAGCTCAGCGGCAAGAGAATGCGCACACCAAAAACAATATACGACCCAAGTGAAGTCGGGCGCAAGCTCCCCAAGAAAGGCGACGTGGAATACTCTCCAGAGTACGTAGCCATGAGTGCTCTCAAGGTGAAGATGCTGGCGAAGATAACCACCACAACATTTCGCAGGAAACCGAAGAATGAAACAAAGCTTGCTCTGTACAGGCTTGGGAAAAAGCGATTCGACAGATTGTTCGCGGATCTTCGTGTTCTTGAAGCGATTGCGAGCAAGTTCATGACGGACATCGAGCGATCGATGCTCATGCCAGTCGCTAAAGAGGCCGCGCCTGATCGCTTCCACGACGGAGACTACGTGCGAGTCAACTTCAGAGGCATCCTCCAGCACACCTTTCAGGTGGCTGGCCAGGGAAAGACGAAGCAAGGACACGAGACCGTCATCTTGTTCTTGGATGGACACTTCGACGACGTTGCCAAGATTTTAAATTTGGCGGAGAAAATCCCCGGTTCAAAAGTGGTGAAGCTGAACCGCAGCACTAGTCGCATGAACCCAACGCCGACGTTCGAGCTTCCGGTCAAGGGCTTTTGGACTATTAAGATAGTCGAAGATCAAAACGACGATTCGTCAGATGTGGACTCCGAAAACCTTGACGAGGAAGACGATGAGTCCTCAGACGACACCTCGGACATCGAACCCGAGACCGAAGACGATTGCGATTCCATGTCCGAGTCAGAAGAGGAAGCAGACGGGGATTCGGAGTACGAGTCTCCGGCCGCCGCGAAGAAGCCCGCCGCAGCTGCCACGAGCAAGCCCGCTGCTCGAGTGCCTCAGAAGGTGGTCGAAGTGCAGGGTTCCAAGGATACCCTTGCCAGGAAGCTCGCGACCATGACAGAGGCGGACGCATACCACCTCTTGAGGTGCTTGGAGAAGCTCAAAAAAGAGGAAGCAAACGAAGAGGCTCCGCTGGCCAGAAGATTAGTGTAGTCTAGCCCCAGCACGCGCATCACGTGCTCAGTGCCCACGCACGTGGTCGCTCTGTATTAATCTACGTAACATGAATAAAATAACTGCAACACCTCGCTTAGCAGCGCGTCCGCGCCTCGCCGGCCTCGCGCGCCTCGCCCGCCTCGCGCGCCTCGCTCGCCTCGCGCCCGCGCGCCTCGCGCCCCCCGAAGAGCCGCGTCGCGTGCACCGCGAGCAGCACCGCGCACCCCGAGAGCGCCGTGATCGCGCCGACGTCGAAGGCGGGCATCACCACGATCACGAAGAGGCCCTGCACGAAGCAGATCGCGAGCACCATGTCCGTCGCCTTCCGGCGCTCGAGGATCACCACGAGCACGTAGATGCTCACGAACTTGAGCACCGGCTCGAGCAGCAGCAGGTGCACGGTCGCGAGGCGGCTCAGCCCCTGCACGTACGTCACGACGCTCAGGCGCGACTCCGGCGAGCTGTAGAGCGCGCCCACGGCGGTCACGAGCAGGAACGTCGGCAGGGCGCGCCGGCTGTCGAAGAGGATCCCGCGGCTCGTGCGCGCGCCCGCGAACTTCATCTCGCTGCAGAGCGTCGTCCAGCAGCTCCCGGCGAGGAACGCGGGCATGTACAGCGTCGCCAGCACGCCCATGCTCGTGTCCTCCGGCCACGACCAGCGCACGAGCGCGCTCACCTGGATCGCCAGCGCCACGCTCGTGTAGAACAGCGCCCACATCGCGCCGCGCACGCGCTCGTCGCGCGGCCTGTGGTACGCATTTACAAGCGCAGTCGCTGTCCAGCCTGCCAGCAGCCCCGAGACGAACATCCACTGCGTGTTGAAGAGCGTGTAGTCGAAGCTGAGGAAGGTCTGGTACATCACCGCGCCCACGCAGTGCAGGTACAGGCAGTAGAGGTCCAGCCGCGTGTTGCTCTCGAAGACGATCGCGTTCTCGAAGCCGTCGTCGCCGCTGTGCCCGCCGCTCAGCAGCGAGGGCGGCGGCGAGGGCGCCCCCGAGACCTCGCTCCGCGCCCGCTCGTACGCGAGCTCCGGCTCGACCGCGTGGTTCACCGCGTTGTGGTGCCGCGCCGCGTCCGCCAGAAACTGCCGGCGGCCGCGCTCGGCGTCGGCGGGCGCGTGCGCCGTCTTCGGCGCCTCCGCCGCCTCCGGCAGCGCCGCCGCCTCGGCCCCCTCTGCGGCCCGTGCCGCCCTGCCCGCCTCCGCCGGCCCCGCCTCCGCCGGCCCCGCCTCCAGCAGCGCCGCCGCCGCGAGCGCCGCGCCCGCGCGCGCCGCCGCGCCCCCGCGCGGGCTCTCGAGCGCGGGGTCGCAGTCGCGCAGCCCCGCGTCCTCGTCGAACGCGAGGCTCCGCGCGCTCCGCGCGCTCCGCGCGCTCCGCACGCTCCGCGAGCACGAGCTCTCGCGCCCGCTGCGCCGCCCGGAGCGCCCGAGCAGCGCGAAGCTCAGGTCGTCGCGCTTCACCACGCCGACCACGAAGCGCAGCACCGCCTGCATGCTCAGCACCAGCGCGAGCATGCCCACCTGCACCGCCGCCACCAGCGTCCGCACGTGCACGCCCGCCTCCCGGATGTCGTCGTGCGCGAGCCGCAGCTGCGAGAAGTACATGATGAAGGAGAAGAGGAAGCACTGCGCGAAGAAGCCGTGGCTCCGCGCCATGCCTCCCGCGCGTTTAATAGAGCCGCGCGCGCCGCGGAAAATTTGCGCCGCGCGCTACGGCCGCGCGCTGCAGCCCGCGCCGCGCTCCCGC
>Ga0194129_10009524_pt1 | contig 10854 bp, 6 predicted proteins | sample TA2KigCa35mmetaG_FD_150862 | JGI IMG/M metagenome (GOLD analysis project Ga0194129, IMG submission 150862) | Freshwater microbial communities from Lake Tanganyika, Tanzania - TA2015038 Kigoma Deep Cast 35m | ecosystem: Environmental > Aquatic > Freshwater > Lake | place: Tanzania: Lake...
CTAAACGTGCTACACTTAATCCCTTTAAACTTCAGCAACAACTAGAACAAAAACTTCGCCAGCTGCATTATTTGCTACGTTCAATTCGTCCTACGGACTCCTTGAACTTCGCTTCTAATGCAGCTACTTTAAACACAACCTCGGTGTCATGATTTATGAGGCAACGTTCTCTTACTTTCTTCTACCCTCGGGTGTCATTTACTTTTGAGGCAACAAGCTAGAAACAAAAAATGTAGTTTTTTGTGTTGCGCTTTGTTTAAGATCGGATATGTCACAGTGATTCGTTGCGAGGCGCTACCCAGCGTGATGGAGTGATGGAGTGATGGAGAGAGGGAGGACGATGATAAGACTCGCTCGCAGTAGCGAGCGAGTTGCAATTAGGATGAAATATTCGTGTTAAATTTCCTCTGCTATCTCCTCTGGTGGCGGTCCAAAATGGTCTATTAAATCAAAGTATTTATTCTCCCAATCACCCACCCCTGTCTCTAGAAAGTTATAAAAAAAATTTTCAGCTAACTTGGCTTTATAAAACTCAAAAGAGCCACTTTTACTACAGCAAAATCGATGCCCTGCATAATTGGCATCTGTCACTACTCTCCAGTCCTCTGCTTTTTCGGTTGATCCGCTAAAGAAAGCTTCCCCCCAACATCTATCATAATAGCGAACATTGAACAGATTTGACTTCCCATCAGAGCGTAAAGCCTCTGCTAGATTGGCATATTCTTGTGAGGACCAATCATCCTTATCAAAAATACGCTTTTGTTCTGCTGTCAGTTGGTTCGGATTATCCTCCCATTCTTTACGACAAGCAGCCAAAGCAAAGATTTCTCCAATTCGAATTATTTTTCTAGGTGGGTTCTCTTCTGGTAGTCCGTCGAGTCTCAGTGGGAGCGGGTATAATCATCCCAATAATTATTGCAATATAGGTCAAGGATCAAAAATTGCGCTTTGCGCAAGTGATTATAAAAAACCTGACTATTATTTTGATTCATGATGCCTTGTTGTAGCTCCCTTAAAGAACGGTCGGGATAAGAAGATGTCCACATCTTATTAAAAAAATCAATCTCTGAGTCACTAGGCAGAACAACATTTTCCTCTGCGAGTTGATAGTTTGGATATTCTCCTGTTAACGCTGAATTGATATCTTGAATGGAATTAGTTACTTTTCTTAAAAATTCATAAAGGACTACTTCTAAATCACCCCTGTTCCCTCTTATTTCCCCGATTTTCTCGTAGTTATTACTTAAAAGCTCCAAAAAAAGAGTCATGTACCTTAATTTTTCTTTTAATATAACAAGAGGTTTGATTTGAGGTTGACCATTTTCATCATACATCTCTGGTTGATTTTTGCTGATAGCAGCAACTTCATAATAAGCTTGGTTAAATTTAAAAGCGAGGTCATGACAGAGATATTCAAAAATTTCTCTTTTTAAATCTGCTTGAGTCTTATCCTTCATAAAAAATCTTTTAGCGGGAAGAGGAGTCTCTTGAACCAACTGAGTAATAGCTGCATAATCTATTCGAATTGTCCCTTCTTGCAGCTTTGCAGCAATATCTGAAAGAGGTGCTAATTTCTGTATTCTATCAAGCGCGGCTTGACGCTTGTTTTTCAATCCAAGATGCTTATTATTACGATCACTAGGATCACTAAAAAATTCAAAATCCCGTAACCGTGGTACTGTGTTTTCATCTAACGCTTTCTCAGCAAGTTTCCTTTTCCCCATTTCTAATTCAATTAACCTTGCTAAGGAGGAAGAAAGTTCGCCTTTCTTCTCAAGATTGTTGTGTAATGCTTCAAGATTCGAATCTATGGAAAAATTTTTTGCTTTTACTGCGTTGAGAATTTTAATTTTTTGTTGCGCAGAATTTGTTTTTTTAAAATTTTCAACTAACTCTTCAGCTGATGGCGTCGCTAGAAAAATAGATTTGAGAAACGTGCGAACTAACGGCGGATACCCCTCTAGAGAATCTTCTTTAATGCTTTGAGCGGCATCTGTTGCTTTTTTTAACAAATCTTTTATTCGATCTTTTTTTGGCAATACTTCAACACGACCTTCTGTGTCTAAACGATAAGGAAGATGATGAACTTCGCAGTACGTTTCTTGAACGGCTCTCAGTACTTTTTGAATGTAATCCTCTTGCTGTTCTCGAGGTTGAGATTGAGATACTGTCGCATTTTTAATTGCGCTCCGCCAAGCAATACCTGCAGAAAATGGGTTTGAATCCAATCTTTTTTCTTCGATTCTACGAATTAATTCATCATGGACTTCAGGATCTATTTCTGTTTTAAGCTGATTTAAAAATTTATTGCGCTGAAATGTCTCAAAACTAATCCCTTCCTTTTTATTTCCATTAGAACTGTCTCCTTCTTTAAGATCAGACATTTGATTACTTCGAGACATTAAATCACTGATCAAAAAATCAGGTTCTCTCAATTCTTCCCACCTTTGGTTTTCGTTGAGTTGTTCTGTTCGTTGTTTTTGTTCTACCCTATCAACTGAAACAACCTCCTGAAACGGCCCTCCCTGCCCCCACATCATGAGAGGAGAAGTCTGCTCGGCTGCATCTTGAGCAAAAGAAATTCTAAAACCTGTAATAAAAAATAAAAAAACAAGAGAGGGGGTAAATGTTGTCACCGTACTCCTGCTCTTTAAGTTAATGCACTTTTGCAAAAAATCCATTTTTTAATTAAATTTTTCATTTAAAGCTCGCTTACTCTTGGAGCAAAGATTATCATCCCGACCATTTGCCCAAATGGTCATGCTCACTCTCTTTCTAGAACGAAATTCGTTGCGCCTTATTGAATTATCTAGCGCGGATGAGCGTTTGCTGATTCTACGCGAAGAAAGACTTTTTTTTTCTCAAGCGGGAGTGCAGTGGCAGATTTTGATTCAAGAAATCAAGGAAGCACTTCAAAAAATAAAAAAATCGTGGGGCTTATCTGACTCCTTATCTTCCAAGTACTCGCTACATTGCATCCTCTCCTCTGACTTTGCACTGCTGCGAGTGGCGAAATTTGAAAAAGCCTCTCGTTTTCTATCAAAAGCCAAACTCGTTCAACGTGACGCAGAGGGATTCATTCCTCTAGCGCTCGAAAAAGTCAGCATCACCTATCAAGAAATCGGCCATGCAAAATGTGCTGGTGTAGCCCCCAAAAAAATCGCGTATGCAGCAATCAAGAGAGATTTTTTAGAAGAAATTGTTCGTGCGATTCAAGATGCAGGATTTAGTATCCAAAAAATCAGCCTCTTCCCCCTCTCATTGTGCTCATTACGATCTTCAAAAGAGATTTTACTGCTCGATGTTGCTGAACGATGGATTAGTTTTCTGATTCTCTCGCCAGAGAAGGTTCTCAAGAGCGCCCATTTTTTTCCTCTTTCTAATTTTTGTAATAGTTTTTGCGACGCAGCAACCGGATTGCCATTGTTGTTAGTTACTCGTTTAAAAAAAGAGCTGCATGCTGTTGCCGATATAAAAAATTTTTCTGGTGAATGTTGGATGATGAGGAGTCATTCCCTAGAAAAAATAGCTATTTCGCTTTCACTCTTTCTCAAAAAGGAATTTTCCCTCTCCTCTATCGATGTGGATCCCTGTTTGTTGCTCGAGCCTACTCCGCAAAAATCTTTCATGGGGTCTTCAAATCTTATTCCCATTGAAAAATTTACAACCCCATCTATTAGAAAATTCCGACTTAAACAACAAATCTCTTTTCTACTTTATCTCCTAAGCATTGCTATCATTTTATTTTCACCGCTGAGTCTTTTGTATGACCATGTTGAAAATAAAAAAATAACCCAAAAAGCGAAGAAGGATTCCATTTTATTAAGCCAAAGGCAATTGGAATTAAAATCATTATGTCAAAAAGCCGAAAAGCTAGCGGGCGCAGAAGATGCTGAAAAAAAACTCAAAGAACTTCAAAGTGCTCGCGAGAGGTGGCCGCTGCTTATCAGTGAACTTCATCAATGTGCCCCTCGGGGCATCTGGATCACACAATTAACACCTGTTGTTAAGGAGATAAAAGAAGGAAAAGGGGCGAGCGAGATCATCGCCTTAGAAATCAAAGGGCTCTATCTGGAAGGTATTAACGGAGAAGAGCTCGCTCATGACTATGCTAACAAGTTAGCACGTTCTCCACTTTTTATAGCCCAGAAGAAGGAAGTCTCATTTTTTTGGTCTTCCAAAGAAGATGGCACAGCCTATGCCTATCCTTTCACCATTCAACTCCAACTTTCTTCACCAATTCAACTATGAAAAATAGAGTTCCTACCCTCATGGCTGCCGCATTTCTTATTTCCCTTTTCGGGATATCTCTTTTTTCGTGTCATTGCAGATTCCAGGAAGAACAGCTCAACAATTTAGTTTTAAAGAAAATTAAGACCGCAGAGGAGGAAATCATAGCTCTCAAAAATCAAATAGAGAAATTAAACAGCCACATCAATGTCCCCTCCTCCCAGGAAAAATTGGAGGAAAAAAATTTGTTAAATCTAAGCGATTTCGAAAGTCAAGCTGCTCTCAGAAAAGTTGTTTTTCCAAATAACTTTTTCTCAATATTTGATCAGAAATTTAATTTAAATAATAAAAGTAAAAAACCAATTCAATTCCAACAAAAACAACTTATTTTAATTAAAAAGATTTTAGAAAAAATTATTACTTTCCCAAAATCAAAAATAGAAAAGCTTGAACTAGAAAATGAGCCTGATAGCACCTTCCGAAACGCCCACGAGCCAGGGTTCCTTGTAACAATCTTGCTCACGATCACGATGAGAGAAGCGCAGCTTCAAAGGCTCTTCAATGATATTGCCACCGATAAGGATCTTTTCGTTATTTCTTCGGTTAACATTTCCAACAGCAATCCAACCCCTCCTCCACATCATGCTGTTTATTTAAAAGAAAAATTGGTGCCAATTTTAGGAAGCGAAACGGTTACTGCAAGACTGAGGATTAAGTTGTTCGATACCCCTAGCACCTCCCCAATCGGAACATGTGAGTGGCGTTCTGCGAAAAATCAACCACCGCTCTTCCTCTCCAGGCACTATGCCACTAAAAACGAAACCCTTATCGATCCGATAAACTCAGCTCAAGCACTTTGCCCTCCCATTCCCAATGAGTGGATCGTTAACAATGCCTTGGATTACAGCAACCCGAATATTCTTTTCGAGGACAGCGATCAAACTGGATTTAATAACTTGGAAAAGTGGCAAGGAGATAATCCCATAGAAGAACCCGGCAAGTTTCCCTCTGACCCAAATAACCCAACCTCCCACCCCCTCCTTTGGACCAAATTGAGATGTTATCAAAAAGACATTTCATCAAAAATTTATAGCATCTACTTCCTTGGTCTTCGGTCTAGCAAAAAGGAAAAGCTGTTTCAAATACAACCCAACACACCACTTCAATCTCAAACCAATCATGGCAGGAGCGTTTTTGATAAAAAAACACGCTACGTCTCCATGGGTGAACAAATAGAAGGCTTGCCTTATAAAATCGTCAGTTATCAAGAAAAGCAAACTATTCATAAAAATACATGCTACGACAGCAGCGAGTTAACAATCGAACAGCTCGATACCAAAGAGCAGGTAGTGCTCATTAAAAAAACTCCTTACCACATGCAGCCATGTCAACTCACTAACGTCACCTCTATTAAAATAGAAAACACCATTTTTGAACCACCCCAAGCCATCACTTTAAAACTAGGTGACTATTTTGCTTTAGATTATTTTTTGCCAAACAAAGGGTCCATAGATAAGAAAACTTTAATTGAGCGTGAAAGTTACCAGCTCATTGGCATTAGCAACAGCTCGCTAACTATCGGAAAGGATTCTCATCAGTATAAAATTCCAATTATATCTGCAGCAAAATAAATACTTTTAAAGCGTAAATAATACTAAAAACAAACTGTTTATGAAAAAATTAACAATTTCTGTTATATCGCTTCAATTTCTCGCTTTTACTATCCAACCACTAGTCGCCACAAACATTGAATCACTCAACGGACCTGAAAGATCTGCGTTAATCAATCAGGCTAGATACGACTATGCTCAAGAACAAGTGCAGCTTGGAAACATAGCCATGCTCCAACAAAACTATCTTACCGCAAGTAAGCACTATTACAATGCCCTTGAGTCCATCAAACAAGAAAATCCAATTTTCACTCAATTAAGAGAGAAAACAACACATTTACTTTCCAACGCTATTACGATGCTTGTTGCGCTAGAAAATAATTCAACACACCCCCCATCACAACCAAACGAAGCCAATCACTTCATTAATAAAATATCAACCAAAACATATCCTCCGTGTTGCGCTGAATTAGTTAACGTACTTAATCAATTTCACAATAATCAACTCACCCCACCTCTTCCTTCTGAAAAAATAAGAGATTCCCTACGTCAAGCTGAAACAAATTACAATCAAGAAGCTTGGGAAAATGCTCTGACTGAATATAAAAAAGTACTTTCTTTAGACAAAACTAATGCAACGGCTCTATTAGGAATAGAACTCATTCATGAAAAAGAAAAAAAAGACGTCACTATGGCAAAGAAAAGCAGAAGCGATATGCTGGCTGACATAGATAAAGCATGGAATCTACCCAAAGTCGACATCGCTACAGCTAAGGAAACTCCATTCTCTTCGATTCAAAATGAAGAACTTTTATCTAAAAAACTTCAAACCCTGATTATTCCACAAGTTGACTTTTATTATGTTTCAATTACAGAGGCCCTTAAAGAACTCAAACACCAAGCATATTTAGCTGATACTTCAGAGGAAAATCCCAATAAGAAAGGTATTAACATTGTCTTAAAGCTAGATTCAGAAAAACCAGAACCAAATATTCATTTATCCCTTAAAAATATTCCTCTTGGAGAAATTATTAACTACATAGCCAAGCAAGCTAGTCTAAAAGTTAAAATAGAACCTTATGCTGTAGCGCTCCGCCCCATTGATGAAGATGAGTCCAATCAACCCTTATTAATTCGAGAATATAAAGTTCCTCCTGACTTTTTTAATATTGCTTCAAGCAATCAAAAAGAACAACTCAATGTTGCACAAGAAAACGATTGCTCTACATCAGAAAAAGAAGCACTCATTTTGCAAGGGGTTACTTTTCCAAAGGGGGCCAGCGCTCACTATTTTCCAGAAAATGGAATCTTAGTTGCAAGAAATACGCTATCAAACCTCAATTTAATTGAGTCATTAATTAAAAGCGCCACCGAACACCCCCCGCTTCAAGTAGAAATTGAGGCTCGCTTCGTTGAAGTAAAAGAGAACTCCTGGCAAGAGAAAGGATTCAATTGGCTCTTAGGTACTTTTCCAATTGGAAAAAACGTGAAAGGTGGAGGAGGTACTGTTGGAAATCAATCAACTTATCAACCTCAAAATTATCCGATTCAACAAAATGGAGTTCCAGTCGGAACAATCTCGGGAGGCCCACCAGGAGCAGGCTCGATCACCGCAGGAAATCGCTTGGGATCAAGTGCTGTTACCGCCAACACGTTAGATACTTTATTAGGAGGGTATTTTACTCCGAGTACAGGAATCTTAGCTTTAGCTGGAGTATTAACTAACCCACAGTTTCAAGTTGTTTTGCGAGCACTGAATCAAAAAAAGGGAGTCGATTTACTCTCTTCTCCTAAAGTCACTGTTTCGAGTGGAAAGAAAGCCACTATTACCATTGCAAAAGATTTTCCTTATCCTAATGACTATTTACCACCCCAGGTTCCTCAAAATCAAGGAGGAGGAATCAACCCAGCGATTCCATCAACCCCATCAACTTTTAAGAGGCGCAATGTCGGAGTTGAACTTGAAGTGGAGCCCGTAGTGAGCTCAGATCAAAAGAAAATCGAACTCAAATTGTCACCTCAAGTTGTCGAGTTTCAAGGTTTTGTTAATTATGGAAATCCGATCTTCTCACAAGCCCCTGTTATAGGAATAGGTCAAGGTGTTTCAACCGCCTCTACCACACAAGTGCTCTTAACAGAAAATACTATCAACCAACCTATTTTTAGCGTCCGCCAAGTAAATACCGAGGTTGTTCTTCACCCAGGGCAGACAATAGTTCTTGGGGGATTGATGAGAGAGGATGTTCAAAGAATAAAAGATAAGACTCCTATCCTTGGAGATATCCCGTTAGCGGGAAAATTATTCCGCTCTTCTTCGGAGCAGCACATTAAAAGAAACCTCCTTATTTTTGTAACAGTGTGGCTCATTGATCCCTCAGGAAGAAAGATAAAAAAAATGTAATTGCTCAACTCCTTCTGATGAAGAAGTTGAGCAATTACATCCTCGCGAACGCGAGGATCCAGAAGAAGATCAATGCAAAATAAGTTTTTCCTAGAAAAAGATGAGCAACTGCAAAAAATGTTATAATTACTTTAAATATGGATACTAAAATTAACTTTTACTTTATTTTGTTTATTATTTTTTTGAGCTCTTTTTTGAAAGGAGATAATACTGAAACCTTAACTTGTTTGGAGCAAGCAGAAGAAGCTTACATACAAAATCATTTTGAAGAAGCAGCCTTTAAATCCCATCAAGCACTTTTATCACTTTCTAATCAACCTACAATAACTCAAGAACAACGGACCGCTGTTATTAAAGACGTTACTAAATCTTCTATCGCCTACGCTAAGCTATTAGCTAATGAAGGTAGTTTTCAAAAAGCTCGAGAACAGATTCAATTAATTTTATTACCTAATGCTAGTCCTAACAATCCAGAGGCACTTCATTTATTAAAATATCTGCAAGCTTTTGGTGATAGTCATCAGCAAAAAGAAAGCTCACCTCTTAAGCAAGAGGATTCTCTCGAAGAAATTCGCAAGACAACACGCGCGAATCTTCTTTTAGGAGTAGAAAAAGATTGGATTACCACCTCACCCTCCCCTGCCCATGATCATCTAGCAGAAAAAAATGCTGATCCGTTAAACGAGAGGAGTCTTTATGACAAACTCCACTCCATCACGCTTCCAAATGTTGAACTGGAAGATGTTACTCTTGATGAAGCTATTGATTATTTTAAGGAAAAAAGCCGCGAGGCTGATCCAGAAAAAGAAGGAGTCAATATCGTTCTCCAATCCGCAAGCATCCATTCAGAAGCTAGTGAAAAAAGCACGAACGTGCCAGCTCTAGCATCTGAAAAAAATGTCTTCCATTTCAATTTGGAACTTCATGAAGTTCCCCTCGCTGTTGCATTAGAATATCTGGCGCAACAAGCTAGTTGTAAAGTAGAAGTCGACTCCTTCGCCGTTTCATTGACACCTCTTTCTCTCTCTACAAAAGCATTCTTAACTCGAGAGTATGACGTTCCTTCTTCTTTCTTTCCAAATAAAGAATCAACTACCTCCTCCATTAAAAATTTTTTTAAATCTAAGGGAATTGAATTTCCCGAAGGTTCCTGCGCGACCTATTCTCCCTCTTTAAATAGACTTGTTGTGCGAAATACTTCCGAAAATCTCGATTTCATCGCCTCATTAATCAAAAGCATCACAGCCTCCCCTCCTCTCCAAGTCTCTATTGAAACTAAATTTATTGAAGTCAATCAGAATGATCTTTCTGAACTCGGCTTCAATTGGTTGTTAGGTTCTTTCTCGTTGGGCGGCAGCGGCCTTAATCTGAGCGGCGGCGGATCAGCTACAGGAGTCAACACGGCAGCCTATCCCTTTCCCACCGAAGGAATGAATCCCATCGGCGCCCTCCGTTCTGGCAATCATGCTATCAACGACACTTCGATTGATACAGTCATTGACAGCAATGGTCATAACTCAATTACCGAATCTTCCGTTCCAGGGATTTTCAGTATTGGAGGTGTCTGCAGCACCCCTCAATTTCAAATGGTTATCCGCGCCTTAAATCAAAAAAAAGGGGTCGACCTCATGGCAGCCCCACATATGACAACCAAAAATGGAACAAAGGCGATGATAAAAATCGTCGATGAATTTATTTACCCATCCCAATATACTCCCCCACAACTTCCAACTTCGACTTTTTCTACAAACAACAGCAGCACAGCCGGCCTGCGCCAAATTCCACCAACCATCACGCCTTCATTTCCTAATTCTTGGACTTCAAAAAATTTAGGAGTCACGTTGGAAGCAAAACCAACCATCACTACTGATCACAAAATGATTTTGTTAGAACTGCATCCTCAAATCACCGACTTCGATGGCTTCATCAATTATGGAACTCCGATCAACACTGTTGGCTACAGCCTCACCGCAACCAATATGAGCGAGACCCCCTTTTCTGAAACCTTGACAACCAATACGATTAATCAACCTGTTTTTACTGTTCGCGAAGTGAATACTTCTGTTATGGTTAAAGACGGTCAAACCGTCGTCATCGGAGGACTCATCCGTGAAGATATCCAGCACGTTGAAGACAAAATCCCTTTTTTGGGTGACCTTTTTTTAATAGGCCGCCTCTTCCAATCTAAATCTGAGAGAAAACTGAAAAAAAACCTCATCATCTTCGTCACTCCCAAAATTCTCAATGCAGATGGAATCCCCTATTCATCGAAATCATAATTTATAAATAGTAAAATACGAACAATAGAAACGCGCTGCTATAGCAAATAAGAGAGTCTGATTCAAATGCGCTGCTGAGGATGCAGGACAAGGAACGAGGAGCACATCACCGCAGTGTACACGAAGATACTCGAGGACGCGAGCACCAGAGTGACGCAGTCCTGGTCCTTAGCAGTAGCATGTTAGAGGGTGTCTTGAAAAAGCTAAAATCGCGCATTACTGCGTCGCTGTGATGCTCGCCTTCGTCGAGTATTACTTAGGCCCTGTCCGGGATTAGCCAGAGGCTCTTTTTAAGGGGTTCTGAGGGCGAAAAAGTTTGGGCATAAGCAACGAA